>Ga0126371_10003170_pt1 | contig 14326 bp, 11 predicted proteins | sample PanSoiMetaPlot_4_FD_110145 | JGI IMG/M metagenome (GOLD analysis project Ga0126371, IMG submission 110145) | Tropical forest soil microbial communities from Panama - MetaG Plot_4 | ecosystem: Environmental > Terrestrial > Soil > Tropical forest > Bulk soil | place: Panama | collected 2016-02-17 | reverse complement strand
GCGGCCGTTCTCGCGGCCCGCAAGGTGCGGGAGCGGGCGCGCCTGGTGGCCGCGGCGATGCTCGAGGTAGCCGCGGACGACCTGGAGTGGCTGGAGGGCAAGTGGCGGGTGCGGGGGGACCCGGACCAGGCCCGCGGCATCGCCGAGATCGCGATGGCCGCGCACTCAGCGATCGAGCTGCCGGACGGAGTCGAAGGGCACCTGGACGCATCGGCCGTCTACAACCCGCCGAACCTGACTTACCCGTTCGGAGCCTACATCTGCGTGACCGATGTGGATCCGGGCACCGGCGAGGTCAAGATCCGGCGTTTCATCGCAGTCGACGACTGCGGCGTCCGGATCAACCCGATGATCGTCGAGGGACAGGTACACCGCGGCATCGCCGACGGCATTGGCATCGCGCTGATGCAGGCGATCGTGTTCGATGAGGCCGGCAATTGCCTGGGCGGGTCTTTCATGGACTACTTGCTGCCTACATCGATGGAGTGCCCGTCACCCGAGCTCGGCGAGACGGTCACGCCGTCACCGCATCATCCGGTCGGCGCCAAGGGCATCGGGGAATCAGCCACCGTCGGATCGCCTGCCGCTGTCGTGAACTCGGTCGTCGACGCGCTCGCCCCGTTCGGCGTGGTGCACGCGGACATGCCGCTAACACCGGCCAACGTCTGGCGCGCCATCCAGGGCCGGCCGATCCGCCCCGACCTGGCGATCAGCTGAGAACCACCCGCCCCAGTGACCGTCCTCGGCGGGCCAGCCACGCGGTCAGCAGCGATCCGCCGATCGCCACGCCGAGCGCCTGGCCCACCTGACGGCTCGCGGACGCGATACCCGACGCCAGGCCCGCCTGGCCTGGCGGCATCGCGGACACGGTAGCCGGGCCCACCCCGCCGTGACCGGGCACTGTTGCACACCCGCGCGGTACAATCCGGGCATCGCCGTGGGATTGGGGCGGTGGTTTGGATGGTGTTCGGGGCCGGGCATCCCGCGATGGTCGGCTTCGCCATGTCCCCCCGAGCAGACCGGCTCATCGGTGAGTGGTCAGAAGTCGTTTTCTTTGCCGCGATCTACGCCTACCAGATGGTCCGAGGGCTGCGAGACGCGGGCCGCCGCGCACTGGCTCCGGGCCTCCTGCTGCTGCTGGCCTTCGTTATCATCGGCGGGCTGGCCTTCGTCGGGGTGTGGTTCTCATACTGGGTCAGGACTCAGCTGCCCGCCGCCGCCTCAGACACGGTAGACGCCGCCATTGCCCTTGCAGTCGGACTGCCTGCCTTCATGGCCTTGACCAAGATGACGTTCGCCGCGCGGCGCCGGATGGTCCCCGACGGGCGGGAACTCATGGCACGTGACCAGCGGCCTCCGATCTTGTACCTCCGCTCCTTCGGCGACGACCAGGAAGAGGGTGTCAACCCGGACTCCGGCGGCCTCCTCTTCGGGACCTACGAGGAGCGCCTGCTCCGCGCGATGCGCAGCTACGGTCCGGTCGTGGCGGTCGGCCGTCCCGGTGAGCGCCTGCCGCCGCTGGGAGCGGCCCGGATGTACGTGGACGACGCGGACTGGCAGCGCACCGTCAGCGACCTGGCGGCCAAGGCGCGGCTCGTGGTCATGCGTCCCTCCGAGAGGGAGGCCGTGCTGTGGGAAGCCAGGATGGCGGCTCGTGTTGCCGACAAGGATAAGATCGCCCTCTACGTGCGCGGCCTGCGCCTTAGTGTGTGGCAGGGGTTCGTCGAGCAGCTGGGGACTGCCCTAGGCGCGCCGCTGCCACCTGTGCCGGAGTCCGGCGCGATCTTGTTGTACCTTCGGGACGGGGCGGTGCACACCCTGCGGTGGGAAGACCCGCCCACGGTCGGTGAGGGCGGACAATATGTACTGACGAGCTCGTTCGTGGAGCCGCTATTCCGGTCGTAAGGCAACAACCCGTCCGCGTAACACGGCCCCCGCCGCGGCTCTCATCCGTGCCGGTTTGACCGCGCCGATCCGGCGAAACCACGCGCGCGAGAAACGAACAGCGGTGTCTGCTGCCGAACAGGTAGTCCGGCGGCGGCCTGCCTGAGGCGAGTGGCATCCAGGCCCGGGTCAAGCTCACCCTGCCCGACCGCCGCCAGCCCCTGCCTCGCAGCGCCTTCAGCAGCTCCAGCTCCGTATTGTCATGGGCCGAGCCGATGTGCAGGGGGGCCGCTCGCATCCCAGGCCGCCGATCGTGTTACAAGTCAGCGCGGGCGGTAGCCGCCGTCGACGGCACCCCCGGTATCCCGGCGCCAGGGCTAAGGCCGGCCTCTGGCGGCTGGCTCGGGCGAAGCCGCCAGCGATGCCCGATACCGAAACGTGTTTCGGTGAGCGCTTGACGGAGGTATGGGCGCGATCTACCGTATGAGCGAACGTTCGTTCAAGTGGGAGAACGGGAGCGTGATGTCGCGCCGGAAGTACGTGTCGATCAAGGAAGTGGCGGCGCTGGCGGGCGTCAGCTTCCAGACGGCGAGCAAGGTACTCAACGGCAGCGACGTCCGTGTTTCCGTGGACACCGAGCGGCGCATCCTCGCGGCCGCGCAGGACCTCGGCTACCGGCCGAACACGATCGCCCGCTCCCTCGTGCAGCGCACCACCGCGACGATCGGCCTGGTGGCCAGCGACGCTACCGACATCGCGATCACCCAGGCCTCGGTCGCGGCCGAGCAGGAGGCCCGCAGGCACGGCCACTCGGTGCTTGTCGGCCATCTCGCGGCCGGCGGCGCCGACGGCGCCGACATCGTGCGGGCCTTGATCGAGCGGCGGGTCGACGGGATAATCGCCGCCGCGCCCGAAGTCGAGGAGGACACCGAGGTAGCGGACCTGCTGCGCAAGTACGTGCCCGCGGTATCGCTGCAGGCAGTGCCTGGCGGCGGGGTGCCGCTGGTGGGATCGAATCACCGCGAGACCGGCCGCCTGGCCACCAGCCACCTGATCGGCCTCGGGCACACCGCGATCGGCACGGTCACCGGGCCGTTCCGGCGGCGGGTGACCCGCAGCCGGCTGCACGGCTACGAGGATGCGCTGCGCGAGGCGAACCTGGAGACATCCGAGGACATGGCCGCGGAGGGCGACTGGACGCCGAGAGGAGGCGCCGCGGCGACCAGGCTGCTGCTCGAACGTTCGCCCAGCATCACCGCGATCTTCGTGCACAGCGACATGATGGCGATGGGCGTGCTGTCCGCCCTGTTCCGGGCGGGCCGCCGCGTGCCGCAGGACATGGCGGTAGTGGGCTGCGACGACATCCCGTTCGCCGAGTACATGTCGCCGCCGCTGACGACGGTCCGCGTACCCCTCGCCGAAACCGGCCGTCACGCAGTCGACCTGCTGCTGCGCTCGATCGCCGGCGAGCAGGTCCCGGAACGGCCGCCGCTGCTGCCCGTCGAGCTGATCGTCCGCGCGTCCACAGCATCCCCAGGAGCGGTGCCCCACGAAAGGACAAGTGAGTGACCCGGATCGCCATCGACCCCGGCCGCGTTCTCGGACAGATCGACCGCAACGTCTTCGGCGGGTTCGTCGAGCATCTCGGCCGGTGCATCTACGGCGGACTGTATGAGGAAGGCTCGCCGCTAAGCGACGACCGCGGCTTCCGCAAGGACGTGCTGGGCCTGCTGCGCGAGCTGCGGATGGGCGTGCTGCGCTGGCCCGGCGGCAACTTCGTCAGCAACTACCACTGGCAGGACGGGATAGGGCCCAAGGACGAGCGGCCACCGCGTCCCGAGCTGGCCTGGGGGGGCACCGAATCCAACCGGTTCGGGACCGACGAGTTCCTCGCTTACTGCGCCGAGCTCGGCACGCAGCCCTACATCTGTCTCAACATGGGCACCGGCTCGCTGGAAGAGGCGCTGGCGTGGCTTGAGTACTGCAATGGCGAGCGCGACACGTACTGGGCCAAGAAGAGACGCCAGTACGGCCGGGACGAGCCGTACCAGGTCAGGCTGTGGGCCCTGGGCAACGAGATGTACGGAGAGTGGCAGGTCGGCGCGATGTCCGCCGAGGAGTACGTGCGCGAGGCCACCAGGTGGGCCCGGGCGCTGAAGTTCCTCGACCCCGGCATCGAGCTGGTCAGCTGCGGCAAGACGGGCTGGAACGAGTGGGACCGGATCGTCATCGAGGGCATGGCGCACCTCGTCGACTACCACTCGATCCACATCTACACCGGGGCCGAGGACTACTGGACGAATGTGCTGCAGCCGCACCAGGCAGAACGCGCGATCAGGTCGGCGATCGGCCACATCCAGCACACCGCGTACCGGCGCAAGATCCAGAATCCGCCGAAGATCGCCTACGACGAGTGGAACGTCTGGTACCGCAAGATGACCGTGGACCTGGAGGAGCGGTACACGTTCCCTGACGCGCTGGCGGTCGGCACCTACCTGAACATCTTCATCAGGAACTCCGGCTGGGTGAAGATGGCGAACCTGGCGCAGATGGTGAACGCGATCGCCCCGATCGTCACCACGCCGGAGACGGCGACGATACAGCCCATCTACTACCCGGTCCTGCTGCACGCGCAGGCCGCGCTGCACGACGCCGTGGACGTTTATGTGTACGGCTCGTACCTCGACCCGGTGTGGCCCGACTCCCCGGGCCGATGGCCGTACAAGGTGGCTGACCTGGGCTCCTTCACGTCCATTGATGCTGCCGCTAGTGTTAGCGCTAACAAAGACCGGGTAGCGGTGACGCTGGTCAACCGCGATCCGGCCCACTCGGATACCGCAGAGATCGCGCTCCGCGACTACACGTTCGCGGGGCCTGCTGAGATAAGAACCGTCACCGCCGGCAGGTCGGGCGAACCTCGAGTCCTGCCGGACGTTGAGACCGCTCACATGGAACACGCGACGGAGACCCCCAAGGACGGCCTCGTCGTCCTGACCCTTCCAGCTCAGTCTTTCACCCTCATCGAGGCGGCGATCAGTCGCTGACCATCCCCCACCGGCCGCGAGTGCAGGGCTCGCGGTCATCCCCCCGAACGGCGACAAAAGACGACAACAAGACAACGAAGGAGTCCCCCGATATGTTGTCGAAAAGAAGATCGGAAAGGCTAAGAACGAACCGGCTCGCCATCACCGGGCTCGCCGTCGCCGCGGCGATCACGCTGCTCGCCGCCTGCAGCAGCGGCAGTTCTAGCTCGTCGAGCAGCACTACCCCGACGACAAGCACCAGTTCCAGTTCCAGCGCTAGCGCGAGCGCCAGCGCGAGCCCCAGCGGCACCCCGGTCCTCGCGGGCGGGAACTGCTCCTCTAGCGCCACCCACGTCACATTCTGGGCCTGGGTGCCTGGCATGAGCAGGGCCGTCAACGAGTTCAACTCGACCCATCCGGACATCTGCGTCACGCTGCAAGACCCGGGCGCGGGATCCGGCGAGTACGTGCCCCTGGACAATGCGCTCAAGGCCGGCACCGGCGCGCCGGATGTCGCCGAGGTCGAGTTCGACCTGCTCCCGTCCTACGAAATTCAGCACTACCTGGTCAACCTCGTCCCGTACGGCGCGAACAAGTACAAGAGCAACTTCGCGTCGTGGGCGTGGAGTCAGGTCAGCCAGGGCGACGCGGTCTACGCGATGCCCAGCGACTTCGGCCCGATGGGCTTCTACTACGACCAGGCGACACTGACCAAGTACCACATCACCCCGCCGAAGACCTGGGCGGAGTTCGCTCAGGCCGCGGAAAAGCTGCACGCAGCGAACCCCAAGGCCTACCTCATCAACTTCCCGGCCAACGACCCGCAGTGGCTGATGGACATGATGGCCCAGGCCGGGGCGTGGCCGTTCAAGTACACCGGCGGCGCCAACCTCACGATCAACTGGACCGGCCCGGCCCAGCAGCAATTCGCTACGTACTGGCAAAAACTCCTCGATGATCACGCGGTCGCCGCGATCACCGACCTGTCCACCGAGATGAGCACCGACCTGGACAATGGCACCATCGGGGCAGCGATCTACTCGGCCTGGGCGCCGTCCTACTTCGCGCCCAACGTGAAGCAGTCGATGGGGCAGTGGCGCGCGGCGCCGCTTCCGCAGTGGTCCTCGGGTGCCAGCGTGGGCACGGACTGGGGCGGGTCGACCTACCCGGTGTTCTCGCAGTCCAAGCACCCGGCGCAGGCAGCCGAGTTCGCCGAGTGGCTCTGCGCCACCGACCAGTCGTGGAACATCGTGAAGACGCCGCCGTCTTCGCTGTTCCCGACCTACCTCCCGACGCTGCAGTCCGCGTCGTTCAAGTCCCTCGTGTACCCGATCTCCGGGTCCTCGCAGCCCAACCAGGTGTTCTCGGCGGGTGCGCTGAGCATCCCGCTGACTACATGGCCGCCGTTCATGACGCAGGTCCTCACCCAGGGCGCCACCACCTTCGGCGGTGTGGTGACCGGCAAGGAGACGCTCGCCCAGGCGTTCGCTGCCTTCCAGCAGCAAGAGGTCAGCTATGCCAAGTCCCAGGGGTTCAACGTCAGCACTAGCTGAGCCCTTCCCTGGAGCAGTTAGCAGCCGTATGGTCCCGGTGTGCGTCTGACGCACACCGGGACAGAAGGGACAGTCGGTGAGCGAAACGGCACTGCGGCCTTCGGCCGGGGTGATCACGCGGCCAAGCACGCCGGGAAGACGGCGCCGGCGTTCGGCCTACGCACGACGCCGTGGCCGTAGCGGGCTAGCCTTCGTGACGCCGTTCATGGTCATCTTCACGCTGTTCATGATCGCGCCGCTGGGCTATGCCATCTACCAAAGCCTCTACACAACCAAGCTGATCGGCGGTACAAGGTACAGCGGCTTCGCCAACTACTCCACCGTTTTGCACTCCGGGGACTTCTGGAACGGGGTCATCCGGGTGGTCATCTTCGGCGGCATCCAGATCCCGGTGATGCTCGCGATCGCCTTCTTCTTCGCCACCATCTTCGACCTAGGTGTCGCGAAGTGGGGCCCGGTATTCCGCGCCGTTTACTTCATCCCGTTCGCGGTCCCGATCGTGGTCTCCACGCTGATGTGGGGTTTCCTGCTCGACCCCGCCTACGGGCCGTTCAACCGCCTGATGAACGCGATCGGCTTCTCGAACTTCAACTGGCTATCTCCGAGCTTTATGCTCCCGTCCATCATCATCATCGCGATCTGGGAATGGACCGGCTACAACTCCATCATCATGTATACGGCGCTGAAATCGGTGCCGCGCGACGTCGTGGAGGCCGCGATTCTCGACGACACGCCGCTGTGGAAGATCATCGTGCGCATCAAGCTGCCAATGGTCCGGCCCGCCATCATCTTGCTCGTGTTCATCAACACGATCGGGGCCATGCAGCTGTTCATCGAGCCGTCGATCCTGAACAACTACCAGGCCGGAGTGGTCACCAACACCTGGACCCCGGTCATCGACATCTACAGCACATCCATCTCGAACGGCGAATACCAGCTCGGCGCGGCGATGGCGGTGGTCCTGGCGGTGGTCATCATCGCGATCTCAGTCGCCTCACTGGCATTCCGCAACCGACGGAGGGAGTTCCGTTGAGCGCCCCGACGCTGGCACCCCCAGCGCAGCAACCGCCGACAGAGCCACGCTCCGAGACGCGCCGCGAGCGCAGGCGGCGCGAGCGGCTTGAGGAGCGCGACGCTACCATTCCCGTCGAGCTCTACGGGCTCAAGCGCGGGACCGTCAGCGTGCTCACCGCGTGCTGCGTGCTCTTCGCGCTTTTCATCCTGGCCCCGGTGGCCTGGGTCATCATCAACTCCACCAAGACCCAGGCGAACATCTTCCAGTCGTTCGGCTTCTGGTTCGCCTCGCCATTCGAGTTCTTCCACACGTTCGCGAACCTGTTCCGCGACGTCGACGGGGACGGCACCTACTCCAACTGGTTCCTGAACACCGTGCTGTACTCGGTTGTCGGCGGGGTCGGAGCGACCGTGCTCGCCGCGCTCGGCGGTTACGGCTTCGCCAGGTTCGAATTCCGCGGCGCGAAACTCCTCTTCGGCATCGTCATCGCCGGGCTGCTCGTCCCGATCACGCTGGTGGCAGTGCCGCTCTACCTGGCATACGCGAAGGTGCACCTGATCAACTCGATCTGGGGCATGATCCTGCCATCGATGGTCACTCCGGTCGGCATGTACCTGATGCGCACCTACGTGGAACTGTCCATCCCGCGCGAGCTCACCGACGCCGCGCGCATCGACGGCGCGTCCGAACTGCGGATCTTCTTCCGGATCGCGCTGCCGCTCATGGTGCCGGGCCTGATGACCGTGCTGCTGTTGTCGGTCGCCGGCACGTGGAACAACTACATCCTGCCGCTGATCATCTTCAGCAATAACACCCTGTTCCCGGTGACGGTCGGCATGAGCCTGTGGTCGCAGCACGCGGGCAACTCCGGAGACAACAACCTCTACCCGCTGATCGTGACGGGCGGGCTGGTGACGATCATCCCGATGATCGCGCTCTTCGCGCTCCTGCAACGGTACTGGCGGGGCGGCCTGCTGCTCGGCAGCGTCGCCAACTAACGCGAGGCACAAGTCATGTCAGCTATCTCGCTCGAGAAGCTCACCAAGGTCTTCTCGACCGGGGTCAGGGCCCTGGACGGGCTTGACCTGGAAGTCAATGACGGCGAATTCGTGGTGCTTGTCGGGCCTTCCGGATGCGGGAAAACGACCGCACTGCGGATGGTCGCCGGCCTGGAAACGATCACCGAGGGCACGGTCAGATTCGGCGACCGAGTCGTCAACGACGTCTCGCCGCGGCAGCGCGATGTCGCGATGGTCTTCCAGAACTACGCGCTCTACCCGCACCTGAGCGTGGCCGAGAACATCGGGTTCGCGCTCACCAACAAGAAGATCCCGAAGGCCGAACGAGACCAGCGCGTCCGTTCTGCGGCGGCGACTCTCGGCCTATCTGGCCTGCTCAACCGAAAGCCCGCGCACCTGTCCGGCGGGCAGCGGCAGCGGGTCGCGATGGGGCGGGCGATCGTGCGCGAGCCGTCGGTATTCCTGATGGACGAGCCGCTGTCCAACCTTGACGCCAAACTACGGGTGCAGATGCGCTCTGAGGTGCTCCGGATTCACAATGCGATCGGCGCTGCGACACTCTACGTCACACACGACCAGGTCGAGGCCATGACGATGGGCGACCGCGTCGCGGTACTGTACGGCGGCGTGCTTCAGCAGTACGCCACGCCGCGTGAGCTGTACGAGTGCCCGGCCAACCTGTTCGTCGCCTCGTTCATCGGGTCGCCGGAAATGAACCTCTACGAGGCGTCGGTAGCCGACGGCGAGCTCGTGCTCGGGTCGCAGCGGCTCGCGCTCGGCGGGACGGAGACAGTCGTCGCGTCCTACCGCGGCCGGAAAGTGATCGCCGGGGTGCGGCCCGAGGATCTCGAGCTGGACACCGCCGGCCAGGCTGAAACCGCCGGCCGCGCTGGGCAGGCAACGCTGGCCACCGACGTGCTGATCGTCGAGCCGCTCGGCAGCGAGACGCACGTGTTCTTCGCCATCGACGCCCCGGCGGTCGGCGCGAGCACGCTCGCGGCAGCTGCCGGCGAGACCGAGGCCGGGATGCTCGCCGGACCCGCGCACAACGGCGTCGCGCGGTGCGATCCGCGGTCCGCGGTTCACCCCGGGCAACGGGTCACGTTCCGCGTCCGCCCGGAACGGCTGCACTTCTTCGACCCGGACACCAACGCCGCCATTCGCTGACCCGCCACACCGGTCAGTCGTACACCACGACCCCGCGGATGTTCTTGCCTGCGTGGAGGTCGTCGTACGCCTGCGCCACCTGGTCGAGCCGGTACCTGGTGGTGATGAGCTCGTCGAGTTTGAGCATGCCCCTGGAGTACAGGTCGATCAGCCACGGGATGTCCACGGTGGGACTCGAGGCGCCGAACAGCGAGCCCTGCAGCCGCTTCTGGAAGACGGTCAGCTCAAGGAGGGAGATGGGCAGGCTCCGCGCGGTCGGGTCGCCTACGCCCGTAACCACGACGGTGCCGGCCTTGCGGATGGCCGCGAAAGCGTCCGCCACGTGCGCAGGTGTGGTCACGCCGACGGTCACGATCGCGGCGTCAGCGCCTTGCCCGCTGGTGAAGGTCCTGGCGAGCTCGGCGGCTTCGTCGATGTCTGCCACCGCGTGGGTCGCGCCGAACTGCAGCGCGCTGACCCGCTTGAACTCGACTGGATCCACCGCGATGATGTTCGCCGCGCCGACATGCCTAGCCCCCTGCACTGCGTTGATCCCGACGCCGCCGGTGCCCATCACGATCACCGTGTCGCCCGGGTACAGCCCCGCTGAGTTGACCGCCGAGCCCCAGCCGGTGCCCACGCCGCAGCCAAGCAGGCACAAGGATTGCAGGGGAGCGTCAGCTGAAACCTTGATCGCGTTGTCCACGTCCACCGTGGTGTATTCGCTGAAGGTGGAGATGCCGAACGCCTGGCCCACCGGCTGCCCGTCAAGACTCATCCGGTAGCTGCCTGGGTCGGTGAACCGGGCGCCCGTAAACGCCCCGGCGCCGCGGTCGCACAGATTCTGCATCCCCCGGCCGCACCAGCGGCACTTGCCGCAGGCGGGCAGGAACGAGAACACCACACGGTCGCCCTCATCCCAGCCCACGGTGCCCGGTCCCACCCGGACTACGGTGCCCGCGCCTTCGTGACCGCCGCACACCGGGTAGATCCCGAGCGAGAAATCGCCGGTGGCGATGTGGTCGTCGGTGTGGCACAGCCCTGAGGCGGCCATCTTCACCATGATCTCGCCTTGCCGTGGCTCATCGAGGTCCAGCTCCGCGACCTCGTACCGGCCTGGCGCCTTCTGGATGATCGCGCCGCGTGTCTTCACCCTCGCCTCCCCCGGCAGCGGTGCCAGACGGCGCCTGTCGATCGTGGATAGGTTCCAGGGCGCCCCGCTGCCCTGCTGGTTGACAACACCCTCGCCGTGTGCAGCCAGGATGGAGGACGTGTGTGCGTCGTGTGAAGGACGGCGGTGCCGGGTGAAACAACGCTCCGTTCGGACCAATGAATTTGGCTTTTATCGCGGCTAAGGTTTGCGACATGACGATCGTGAGCGGAGCCGGCGCCGTCGTCACCGGCGGTGGCGGCGGGATCGGGCGGGCGATCGCGCGCAGGCTCGCGGCCGGCGGCGCCCGGGTAGTGGTCAACGACCTAGACCCCGATGCCGCCGCGGCGGTCGCCGTCGAGATCGGGGGCCTGGCCGTGCCCGGGGACGCCGGGACGGAGCAGGGCGTGCGGGACCTGCTCGCGGCGGCAGGCGGGCATCTCGGCGAGATCGACATCTACTACTCGAACGCGGGAACAGGCGCGGGCACGGAGCCGGATCCCCCGGAGGACCTGTGGCAGCGAGCCTGGGAGGTCAACACGCTCGCGCACGTCCGCGCGGCGCGGGCGCTGCTGCCGGGCTGGCTGGCGCGCGGGCGGGGGACGTTCGTCGTCACCGCCTCGGCGGCCGGGCTGCTGACGATGCTCGGCTCGGCGCCGTACTCGGTGACCAAGCACGCGGCGGTGGCGTTCGCGGAATGGCTCGCCGCGACCTACGCACACCGCGGGCTGACCGTGCACTGTGTCTGCCCGCAGGGGGTACGCACGCAGATGCTGGCTAATTCCGGACCGGCCGGCGAGATCGTGCTGATGGATACCGCGATCGAGCCCGAGCAGGTGGGCGAGGCGCTGTGGGACGCGCTGACCTCGGGTAAATTCCTGGTCTTGCCGCATCCCGAGGTTCTTGACTACTACGGGCTGCGGGCGGCGGATACGGACAGGTGGCTGCGCGGCATGTCGCGGCTGCAGCGGCGGATCGAGGAGGCGTCGGGATGAAAGCCTGGATGGTTGATCAGTACGGCGAACCGGAAGACGTGCTCGAGCTGACCGATGTGCCGCGGCCGGTGCCCGGTCCTGGGCAGCTGCTAGTACGGGTGCTCGCGGCCGCGGCGAACTTTCCCGACGCGCTGCTGTGCCGCGGCACCTATCAGGTGCGCCCGCCGCTGCCGTTCTGCCCTGGCGTCGAACTGTGCGGGGAGGTCGTGGAGACCGGCGCCGACGTGACCGGATTCGTTCCAGGAGACCGGGTGATCGGCGGGGCGGTGCTGCCGTACGGGGCGTTCGCCGAGTACGCCCTGATGCACGCGGCGGGCACCATGCCCGCCCCCGCCGGGCTCGACGACGCGGAGGCGGCGCCATTCCACATCACGTACCAGACCGGATGGTTCGGGCTGCACAGGCGAGCTGCGCTGGCGGCGGGCGAGACGCTGCTCGTGCACGCCGCGGCGGGCGGCGTGGGCAGCGGCGCCGTGCAGCTCGGCAAGGCCGCGGGAGCGTTTGTCATCGGCGTGGCCGGCGGTCCGTCGAAGGCGGAGGTGGTGCGGTCGCTAGGCGCGGACGTGGTCGTGGACCGGTCACGCGAGGACTTCGTGGCCGTGGTCAAGGACATCACCGACGGCCGCGGCGCGGATGTGGTCTACGACCCGGTGGGCGGCGAGGCCTACCGACGGTCCACCAAGTGCATCGCTTTCGAGGGCCGGATCCTGGTCGTCGGCTTCGCCAGCGGGGACATCCCGACGGCCGCGCTGAACCACGCCCTGGTGAAGAACTACTCGATCGTGGGACTGCACTGGGGGCTGTACCAGCAGCGGGACCCAGCCGCGGTGCGCGCCTGCCATGCCGAGCTGTCGCGGCTGGTGGCGGCGGGGGCGATCAGGCCGCTGATCAGCGAGCGGCTGACGCTGGCGGGGGTGCCTGAAGGGGTTCGGCGGCTGGCTGACGGCACCACCACCGGGCGGATCGTGTTCCTGCCGTAGGCTCGCCCTTTTCGAAATGTTTGGCGTTTCCGTGGTTATAACAACGGAAATGTCAAACATTTAACCGGAGCCCGCGCATCTGATGCCGAGGCTGCCTGACTGCGGCCGCCTGGCTGCGGTGCATCATGTGACTGGCCAGTAGCATTCGTTGCGTGGCAGACAGCTTCTATGTCCCGCTGGGCGATGACCGATGGCTGGCAACAGCGCGCACGACCGGCCCGTGGGACGCGGGCGCCCAGCATGGCGGGCCGCCAAGCGCGCTGCTCGGCCGGGCCATGCAGCGCTGCCAGCCGAGGGACGACATGATCGTCGCCCGGTTCACCTGCGAGATTCTGCGCCAGATCCCGGTCGGCGAGATCACTGTCGCGGCCAGGCTGGCGCGCCCAGGCCGCAGCGTCGAGCTGCTTGAGGCCACCGCGAGCGCGGGCGGGCGCGAGGTGGCCCGGGCCAGCGCCTGGCGGGTGCTCAGGACCGACAGCGACCCGGTGCCATCCCGGCACGTCGTACCGGCTGCGCTGCCTGACGAGCCGACTGTGATGCGACGGTCCGGCTGGGTGGACGGGTACCTGTCAGCCATCGAATGGCGCTCGGTGCACGGCGGCTTCAGCCGTCCCGGGCCAGCCACCGTCTGGACGAGGATGCGCTACCCGCTGGTGCCTGACGAGGAGCCCAGCGCGCTGGAGCGGGTGCTGGCAGTCGCCGACAGCGGCAACGGAGTCTCGTGGGAGCTGGACATCGCCCGCTGGCATTTCATCAACCCGGAGCTCACCGTGCACCTGCACCGCGAGGCCGTGGGCGAATGGATCTGCCTGGACGCGCAGACGGCCATCTCCCCTGGCGGCGCCGGGCTCGCGACTTCTGTGCTCTCTGACATGGGCGGCCCGGTGGGCGTAGGCGCTCAGTCTCTCCTCGTCGCCCGCAGGCCGGCGGCCGCGCGCCAGTAAGCGCACGCGGCCTGTGCCGCCATCACGGAGTGGCTTGGCCGCCTGGCGGCGGATCTCGGCTCTCGATTGCCCCGTCTTTGACCAGCTCCGTCGGCGTGCCCGCTGAGTACCATCGCAGCTCATGTTCGCGAGTCGGATCGATATACCAGCCCTGTGCGCGATCATGAGGCAGCTCGGCCGTCCGCCGAGGAGGCCGGGTTCTCCAATTCAGCTGTTCTGATGTGAGCCATACGAATTGGACCGTTTGATCGACACCGCCGACTATCTCGATTCCGCCGTCGACGCGCGCGACTCCAGAACGACGTACGTGATCGGCGTCGATGGCCGTGATCTTGAAGTACCGGTGCTCAGCCGGTGGGCTTGTGTACCGAATCTGCCGCAACACGTAGGGCGGTGGCATCCCGCAGGGTTCCAGAGCGACAACTTCCATGCCGTATTGTTCTGCCCACCATTGGACTTTCCATACGGTGACGTCCTGGCGTGCGGGACGGCGGAACAGGTTGCGCAGGCGGACCGGAATCTTGCGGGCGGCCATTGCTACCACCCCAGTTCGTGGAGGCGGTCGTCATCGATGCCGAAGTGGTGGGCGACCTCGTGGATGACGGTGCGCCGGACCT
>Ga0126371_10003168_pt1 | contig 14327 bp, 17 predicted proteins | sample PanSoiMetaPlot_4_FD_110145 | JGI IMG/M metagenome (GOLD analysis project Ga0126371, IMG submission 110145) | Tropical forest soil microbial communities from Panama - MetaG Plot_4 | ecosystem: Environmental > Terrestrial > Soil > Tropical forest > Bulk soil | place: Panama | collected 2016-02-17 | reverse complement strand
GCTCGGGTTTTCGACTTTGACGACCTCGGCGCCGAGCCAGGCGAGCGCCTCGGTGCAAGAGGGCCCCGCCTCGAATTGTGAGAGGTCGAGAACCCGGACACCTTCGAGGCAATTCGGCGTTACGCCATTTCCGTCCATTGTTCGTCGCTCCTGCTCTACATTGCGGAGCAACACGATAGATCACTTCGCTCTTCAGAAAAAATGGCTTAGGGCGGCGTCGGTCTGCCTACTTCAGGCCAAAACGAGTGCCGAATACGCTTGACGTCGATTGTAAGCGCACACTAACGTAAGCGATGGCTTACGAAGTAACACTGGCCGCACTTTCCGACCCGACGCGACGGCTCGTTTTCGAGCGCATTCTCAGTGCTCCGCGGCCGGTAACGGCAATTGCGGACGGCTTGCCCGTTAGTCGTCCCGCCGTCTCGCAACACCTGAAGGTGCTGAAGGCCGCGGGCTTGGTCACCGAACAGCGCAGCGGGACCCGCCGCCTCTATGCGGCAAACCCGCAGGCGCTCGGCGAACTGCGCGCAGCCATCGAGGCGATGTGGCAAGAAGCGCTCGGCGGAATGGCTGCAGCGATCAACGAGGAGCAGACGGAATGACGATCGCTCCATTCCCGGTCCCGCCGATCGTCAAGACGGTGACTCTCCGGGCTGGGCCGGCGCGGATATTCGCGCTATTTGCGAGCGATTTTGGACGCTGGTGGCCGATTTCGCGGGTTCATACCGGGCCTGATCCGGTGGATTGCGCACTCGAGCCGCGAGTGGGTGGACGCGTCTTCGAAAGATCGGTCGACGGACGCGAAACGCCGTGGGGAACCGTGCAGGCCTATGACCCGCCGCATCGCCTTGCGTTTTCCTGGATCGTCGGGCTCTCGGCGGAGCAGGAGCAACTCGTCGAAATCCGCTTTTGGCCAGCCGGGGATGGTGGAACGCGCGTCGAGCTGACGCATTCAGGCTGGGAAAAACTCGCAGACGCTGCAGCGGATTTGCGAGAGCGCTATCACCGCGGCTGGGGCATCGTTTTCGAGCGCTGCTTTGCCGATTACGTCAACACTGCAACCTGACGGAGGGAGGACTATCACATGTCTGGTATGATCGTTCACGGCATCCCTGGCAGCCCCTATGTACGCGCGGCGCTACTGACGCTGGAAGAGAAAGGCGCAGATTACAAGCTCAACGCGATGGCGTTCGGTACGCTGAAACAGGAGCCGCATCTGTCGCGCCATCCATTCGGCCGCATTCCGTCTTTCGAGCACGAAGGATGGATGCTGTACGAGACCCGCGCGATCATGCGCTATGTCGATGCCGTCGTGCCTGGCCCGCGATTGCAGCCAGAAGAGCCACGCGCCGCGGCACGGATGGACCAGCTGATGAACATCACCGATTGGTATCTGATGCCGCAGGTCTCGGCGACGATTACGTTCAACCGCGTCGTGGCGCCTCGCGTCAATCGGCCGGTCAACGAAGATGCCGTTGTCAAGGCGATTCCCAATGCGCGGATGTGCATCGGCGAGATCAGTCGCTTGTTGGACGGCCATCCGTGGATGGTGGGTGAGGAGATCAGCCTCGCCGATCTGCTGCTCGCGTCGCATCTGTCGATGTTCGCGCAGGCGTCGGAGGGGGCGAAGATACTTCAGGAACACGAAAACCTGAGAAGCTGGCTCGCGCGCATTGAAGCCCGCGCGAGCATGGTTGCGACGACGTGGGACAAGCTGCTCCAACGGACGGCGGCTGCCGCTTGAGTTTGGGGCTGAGCGATGCTCGCGAGAGGTGTCGTCGCGCTCATCCCGATTTTTGCGGTAGCCGGTCCTGCCGCCGCGGAGGTCAAATCGGCTGCGCCAAACGGCTTCGAGGTCGCGTCGATAACGACAGTTGCGGCACCTCCTGAGCGCGTCTATGCCGCGCTCGGTGAGGTCGGCCATTGGTGGAGCCCAGCCCACACTTTCTCCAAGGACGCCGCCAACCTCAGTATCGAGCTGCGCGCCGGCGGATGCTTTTGCGAGCGGCTGAAGCAGGGTGGCTCGGTGCAGCATCTGCAGGTCGTCTACGCAGTGCCGGGTGAGGGTTTGCGCCTGCGCGGCGGGCTCGGCCCATTGCAGGTAGAGGGGGTCGACGGCACGCTCAGCTGGACCCTAAAGCCGGCCGAGGGCGGCACCAGTGTCACGCAGAGCTATGTCGTCGGCGGTTACATTCGCAGCGGCATGGAGCAATGGGCACCGCGGGTTGACCGGGTACTCGACGAGCAACTGCAACGCCTGAAGAGCTTTGTCGAAGGCAAATCTCCGACACAATAGTGCGCTCAGTCCGCCTTCATCCAACAATCACTGATCTTTCCACGGCGCCACTAGTGCCGGCTGCTGAGCATATCCCACGGGGTCTTGCCCTCGGGGAGCGGCGGGATGCGTAACAGATCGGCGATCGGCACGCCGGCTTCGTAATCACGCACCAGCTGCTCGGGGTCATAAGTGACGCCGACCGGATTGGCGGCAAACGCGGCGCTCCGGAAATAAGCCTGCAATTCCTCGGCGGTCGCAAAATTGTCGATCTGCAGTTCAACCCGGTTATTGTCCGGATCTCGGTAATACATCGACGTCGTTACACCGTGATTGATCGGCCAGTGCGGCACGATGCCGTGCGCCTTCAGTCGCCGATAGGTCGCCAACAACTCGCCGAGGTCACGATAGGAATAGGCGACATGGTCGGTACCGGCGCTCTCAGGGTCGCGCGGCGGCAGGCCTGGAATGTGGATCAGCGCCAGGCGATGATGCTCGTCGTCATAGCTCAGAAAGCACAGCCGCTCGTCGCGAAAGACGACACGGGCTGAGAGCACCGTCTGATACCACTCGGCCATTTTGTCGAACTGGCCTGTGCGGAGCACGAAATGGGCAAATTTGGCCGGGCTGACCGCGGCTTGCGACAGCTGCCGGAGCTTCACTGCTACGTCGTTCACTCAGTCCTCCTGAGGCCATGATGGCGCGAGTTCGCTGCTTCGAGTACGGGACTCATCGTGAAGATTTCCGGTGTTTGAGTCGCCGTCAAGCGGCTAGTTGCGCGAGCGAGGCGCCGTCCAGACGCCAACATCTCGCCTAAAGCTCACCCACATCGGATTATGGTCCGCTCGTATTTGTTCCCCCGAAAAGCGGTCAGGCAGCGGCCTTGGCGCAAGCCGCTTCAATCCGCCGCATAATTTCCGGTTCGCGCAACTCGTTTTGAGGCTTGAGGAGCTGTGCGACTTCGATCATTGCGCGGTGAACGACTGGATCCACTACGGCCGCGCGGAAGAGGGCGGCTTCGAATTGTCGTGCTTCTTCGAATTTTTCCGGCCGTTCGCCGCGGGTCTTAGGAAAAGCGAGGTCTGCGCTCGTGGACATGTTCCACGGCGTCTCGATCACCGAGGCGACATCTGCCATGAACCCCACCTGTAATGCTGCGATCGGGTCCGGCTCCGTAGCCGCTTGGCCCGATACGCGTTGCAGCAGCCGCGCCTGCTTGGCGGCGGACGACATACCCTGGCCATGGATCGGGTTGAACCGGCACAGCGCGTCAGCGACCGGTAGCACGCCGTGAGGCAAGCGTCGCAATCTTTCGAAATGTTTCCAAACGCTCGCGGGAAAGCGGTAGTGGCGGATGCCGCGCGGTGGCCTGGCGTAGCGAAGTGCGTTGTAGATCGTCGGCGTAATCAGCAAACGCGACTCGTCAAGAAAATCCTCCCAGGTTTCCACCAGTGCAGCCCGGCCATGATTGGCGATGGCAATAATCCAGCGGCTGTCCTCCATCGGCACCAATACTGCGTGCAGCGCTCCGTCGGGCGGATCCGGCTGGGTCAATACAACCTTCCAATCGTCTGGCGCGTTGGGAGGTATATCGACGACCGCGGTCGCGTAGCTGATATCGACCCCAACCTCGGTCGCTGCCGGCCGTTCCAAGCCGAGCGCGTCGAGCAACGTCAATGTCAGTGCAGCGCGCCCTGACGCATCCACTACGAGATCGGCTGCCAGCACTTCCGGCCGTCCCGATCCGTTCTCAAAGCGAATACCGCGTACGCCAGAAGTGCTGGTCGTCGGCACGATCCCTGTTACCCGGCGCTCCGGCTGTAGTGTAATGTTCGCGACCGCTTCGGCTCGGCGGCGCAGGACGAGTTCGATCAATGGCCGCGACGCACAGAGGAGCGAAATGCGGAAATCCCGTCGCGGCAATGCGCCGACATCCGGCCGCTCAAACTGCATATCTCGTGCAACCGATACAGGGACTGCGCCGGCTTGGGCTAAATCAACCTCGAAGCCAGGGAAAATCTCACCGAGCGCCTTGAGGCCGCCGGCGAGCAGACCATGCGGATGCTGGTCCTGAGGCGTGCCAGACCGCGAAGCGGGCGAAGACGTAAGACGGTCGCGTTCAAAGATTTCGACCTCCTCGAAATGGTTTGCCAAAGCACCTGCCATCGACAACCCGCCAATCCCGGCTCCGACGACGACTGCACGCCGACCCAAGAGACTACCCATGCCCTTATGCTCCGCAAGTTGGACGCGGCGAATATCGCGTGCGCAGGTTACGGCCGGATTTCAGACAATCGAGAAACGCATTACAGCTGTAACATGTCCCTCTGGCACTGACATGGTACGGCAACGAGAGTATTTCACCTATTGCTCGTCGGGAAGCGCAAAGCAGAAGCCAGTGGTCCATTCATAAGACTGTCCTCCCGGAGCTCGCCTACGATACCCAGCTCCAGTAGCGAGGGGGTGACCATAACCGCTGAAGGACTTTTGAAGTGTGATCTGGCTCACACTGAAAAGCCCGGAGCGATTGGCTGCACGCTCGACGACATATTGAGGGTCGAGCAGAGTGCGTTGCTGGTCTGCGGTAACGTTCCGGGCCTGGTGGCGAATTCCGCGCAGCACCCGGAACCCGCCGCCCGCTGAACGCGTAAGCTGGTAGGCCGGCTTCGAGCGTAAACTGACTTCAGCGCGGGTAGCAGTACCAGGCAGCATCCGTTAGCTTCTGTTGGAACAGCTTGGCGATCGGGCCACAGCGCCGAAAAGGAGGAGAGTTATGGCGAAATTCGATACGGACACACTGCGCGAGTTGGGCGATCTGCGGGAAGTCGCGATCCGGACCGAAAAGCACCCTGATGACGCCGTCACGATCTGGGCGGTCGTCGCCGATGACGAACTCTTCGTGCGTTCGGTGCGGGGCGGCAAGGGGCGGTGGTACCGGGACCTTGCGGCAGGCGGGCGTGCCACGCTGGAGTGGGTCGGGCGCCGGCTCGAGGTGCAGGCCTCTCCAGTGAGCGACGCCGATGCGATCGAGCGGGCCAGCCGCGAATATCTGCGCAAATACCAGCCGAGCCCCTACGCACCGATGATGGTTCGCGCCGAGGTACTGCCGACGACATTGCGCCTCAAACGGCGCTGATCTATCGCGAAACGCTAAACCGGTCGATGTACCGGGGTCCAGTCACGCATTTTTTGCGGGGAGCAGATCGTGAAACAGAGGCAAGCCGGCACGCAAGATGGGGATTTTCTCAATGCCATCAAAGGCCTCTCACTCTGAGGAGGAGTCAAGGCGGCCGTCTCGAACGACGCATCCGCGTCATGCAGCCAATTCCTGGCAGCCTCCCCTTTCCCCGCGGGGAAGCGTTGAGTATTGTGAAACACTTGGAGGTCACCATACGAGAACACCGAGATAATAGCGGGAGAGAGCGGCGGTCGCCACTGTATTTTCCGGGTCATACTACCAAAACGCTAGCATTTCTGCGGAGAAGGACAGATTACTCGCTGAAAATTTCCAAGGAAAACGGCGAAAAAAGCGGCGCCGGACGCGAACCGACGCCGCATTTCGATCAATCACGGATACCAGGCGTGATGCCAATAGGGGCCGTAGCCCCACCCATAGTGACGCCAATAAGGGCCGTGGCCCCACCCGTAGTGATGCCAATAGGGACGATGGTGATGCCACCACCAGGCGTGCGGATGCCAGCAATGCCAAGAGTATCCGTTCCACCAGCACCGCGCTTCTGCAGGTTGAGCAAAGGCCGCCGTGCCGAGCAGAAAGGCGGCAAGTCCCGCCAGCATGATGCGTTTCACAGCTTACCTCCGTTTTTCGCCGCCTTTGTGGCAGCAATAACCACCAGACGAGGCCGACTCTTTCGGTCTGCGAGCAGTCCTTCTCCGCCGCGCGCCCCCGCAGACTCTTTCGTCACTAATAGGCCGGTGGAGGCGGCGCGGACGGCGCGGACGGGGACGGCGAAGGCGGAGGCGGCGGATAGGGCCCCGTCGCATATTGCGGAGGCGGCGGCGTCGACGCCAAACCTGCAGTGCCGCCAGCTGCACCGCCGATGATCGCGCCCGGCACGCAGCCGATGCCCAGCAACGGCGCGGTCACAGCGGCACCTATGCCGCAGCCGACAGCAGCGCCGCCGAGGCCGCCTTCGGTCATATTTGCACCTGGATTTGGCGTACAGCCGGCCAACGCCAGCAGCGCTGCACCGGCGGCAAACGAGATTGTCTTTGTCATTGGATTTCCTCTCTATCCGGCCCTCACCGCCGCTTTCGGCGGATGACCGCGTGTTCCGACCGCGTTGCAGTTAGCTGTCGGAAGCCGGCTCAATAGCGTCCGTAGTAGCGCCAGTGATCATGCGGGCCCCAGTAGTGGTGCGGGCCCCAGTAGTGGTGCCGGACCCATCCCGGAGGAGGACCATGGCATACCGTCTCAAACCCATTCCAGAAACACCGCGCCTCTGCCGGTTGGGCAAGTGCTGCCGTGCCTAGAAGAAAGGCTGCGAGCGTCGCAATGATGATTTTCCGCATCGCTATTCCTCCTTTCTTTCCTTCCCAAACCGACAACGAGCGGAATCATCGATCAACTCCGTTTAACCAAACAAATCCTCCGGAATTCCACCTTTGCCTTGATTTAGACAAACTGTGCGATCGTCTTGCGCTTGCTTGCTGCAATGCCGACTTCGTCTAATTAGCGGTGGTGAGGGTACCGAGAATACCTTCGACCGCTGCACGTGGATCGCTCGCTCGCATTACCTCGCCCATCACCGCCACCGCGTGCGCGCCGGCCGATAGGCAAGATGCTGCATTCTCCGCCGTGATGCCGCCGAGCGCGACGACCGGGCCCGAGACCTGCGCAACAATGCGTGCCAACCGGACGAGGCCGAGCGCCGGGCCGTAACCGGGCTTGCTGGCGGTTAGGAAGACCGGGCTGAGGGTCACGTAATCTGCGCCGCCGCGCACCAGCTCTGCCGTTTCCTTGGCCGAGTGGGCGGAGGCGCCGATCATTTTGTCGGGCAGCCGGGCGCGCGCCGCCGCGGGGCGCGACCCACTCGGCAGGTGCACGCCCGCGGCGCCTGCTTGGATCGCCGCGTCGATATCGTCATGTACCGTTACCGCCGCTCCATAATGGCGACCGAGAGCGACCAGCCCACCGAGCAGCCGACGGCGTTCAGTCGCCGGCAGGTCTTTTTCCCGCAAGCTGAACCACCGGCATCCGCCAGCGAAAACTGCGTCCGCCACTTCCTCGAGCGACCGGGTCGCCTGCCGGCGATCGGAAATAACCAGGAGCGGCGGATGCGGAAGCACGACCTCTCTCATTGCCGCGGCCGGATCAACAGCAGTTCCGCCTCGATGGTCAAGCGGATGACCGCTTCACCGGGTTCGGCCACCGGTGCCGCGGCCGCCATCGTCGCAAGGCGCGGCGTCGGCCGACCGCCGGTCTCGGCATTGCCGACGCGCAGGTCGCGATAGCGAAGGACGGCGAGATGCATCTGCTCGGCGATTGCCGCAGCGCGATGGTCGAGCGCGGCAAGAGCTTCGGCCGTCAGATCCTCCTCCGCGCCGCGTACCGTCTCGGGCGAAACCTCAAAGATGAGTGAGGAGGTCGATAACCCGTCCGATTGCAACGCGCCGGCGAGTTTGAGCATCGAGTCGGCGTCTTTGCCGATCAAAATCATCGACTGGCTGCCCCGCCATACCGCGGGACCATTCTGGGGCCGCTCCTCGCCGACGTTGTACGAGGCGGTTTCGACCCGCACTCCTTGCACTTGCCGCGCTCGCCCGACTGCTGCCGCCATGCGGCGATTGATCGCCGTTTGGACGACGCGGGCATCGGGCCCGCTCTCTTCCACGCGCAGATCGATCCGCAGAAGATCGCGCATGACCGTGCGCTCTGCCGTCTGAGTGAGATGAAGGACAGTCATCTCGCTAACCACATCCTGTGCGATCGCCGGCGCGGACGCACACATCATCAGAGTGAAGAGAACGAGCCGCGCGATCAGTTGCAGCCCCTTTCGATTATGACTGTACAAGGGTATCACGAGATCGCGATGACAGACACGCTGCGAGCGGAGCGGGGCGTCCAGTGCTGGATGCCTCATTTATCGTAATGAGGTAGCGAATGACGCGGCGAGGATTACAGGCGCTGGTCACGCGCCCGCGAGAAGAGGCGGGGATCCTGGCAAAGGCGTTGGCGACGCGCAATCTCACCGCGCTCGTCGAGCCGCTGATGGTGATTCACTATTACGAGGGGGCAGCGCTTGACCTGCGCGACGTGCAAGCCATCCTGTGCACGAGTGCCAATGGTGTGCGGGCACTGGCTCGCACGAGTTCCGAGCGAGGGCTGCCGCTTTTCGCGGTCGGGGACGCAACGGCAGCGCGGGCTTTCGCGGAGGGCTTCGGCGCGGTCAAGAGCGCCGGCGGTGACGTCAATGACCTTGTCCGTCTTGTGGCTACCGAGCTTCGTCCGCAAGGCGGCCGCCTTTTGCACATCGCCGGCAACGTCGCCGCTGGAGACCTTTCCGGCGCTCTCCGCAACCAGGGGTTTCAGGTCGAGAGACATGTCCTGTACGTGGCGCTGCCGGCAGCCTCGCTGAGCCGGACTACGGTTGATGCTTTGCGCGCCAATGCAGTTGACTTCGCCTTCTTTTTCTCGCCGCGTACCGCCGCAATCTTTGCTACGCTTGCCGGCCTTGCCGACGTCGCAAAGTTCTGCGGGAACATCACCGCTCTTTCGATCAGTCCGGCCGCCGATGCAGCCCTCGCTGGCTTGCCGTGGCTCGACCGGCGTGTCGCCGAGGGGCCCAATCAGACAGCCTTGCTCGACGCGCTCGACCGTGTTCTGAGTAAGCGGCCGCAAGGCTGAAGAGGAAGATCCGCGCAATGTCGGAAGGGCACAGCGAACAACACCAGGAAGAAGCCGCGGCTCCCGCAGAGCCTGCGCCGAGCCCTCCGTCCGCGCCAGATCCGACGCGACCGCCCCACCGCGGATCACGATTGGCCGCGCTTTGGCTCGCTATTCTGCTGGTTCTGATCGTCGCGGGCGTCGCGCTCTCGCCGTTCTGGGCGCCCGATCTGGGGCCGCTACTCCCGTGGGGCGAAAAGCCGGTCAACTCCGCAGATCAATACGCCGTGCTCGCCGCGCGAGTATCGGCGATCGAGAAGCGCCCGGTCCCGACCGCTATCGATAGCGATACGCTCAAATCGGCGATAAGTGTCGTGACCAACCGTGTAGATCACCTCGAAACGGGGATAGACGCTCGGTTTGCCGAGTTGGAGAAGCCCCTAGCGCCGGTCGGCGCCGACATCGGCGCGATCAACACAGCACTGAGCGAAGTCACGCGCCGCGTCGAGCAACTCGAACAGGGGCTCAGCACTGCCGAAGCACAAACCGCATCACGGATGTCGGGCGAAACCGCGGATCTCCAGAAGCTGCAGCAGGAGGTGGCGAGGCTCGGGAAGTCGGAGGCCGATCTTCTCGAGCGACTTGCCAGTTTCGAACGCGGCATCCAATCACAAAAGGCGGCCGAGCAGACCGAGCCGGTGTTGGCCCTCCTGCTGCTGCAGATCCAGGCAGCTGTCGAGCGGGGGCGGCCGTTTCGCGGCGAATACGACTTGTTCAACTCCCTTGCACACGATCCCCGTCTTACGGCTGCCGCAGCGCCGCTCGCCGAATCGGCTCGAACGGGGCTGCCAAGCAGACTCGTATTGACGAAACGGTTGGCGGAGCTCGCAGGGACGATCGCGACGACGACCGAACCCGCCGCGGAAGGCGGTTGGGGAGCTCAGGCACTCGCTCGCCTGCGCGGGTTGGTGACGATCCGCCGCATCGACGGTGCTAAGCAAACTACCCCGGAAGCAGCGGTCAGCTCCGCGCAAGCAGCGCTTGCCGGTGGCGATCTGGCCGGCGCTGTGACGGCGTTGGAAACCCTCACCGGAGCAAATGCCGAGGCGGCTCATCCGTGGCTGAATATGGCGCGGGGCCGCCTCGCGGTCGAAACCGCGCTCGATCACCTGCAGCAGCTTTTGACGGCGCGGCTCGGCGCGACTTCGGGTGGTCCCCGCGGGGCTCCGGCGAAGGTCCTGGAGGAGCCGTCGGCGACGGCGAGAACACCGTCGTGATTCGTGCTGCCGTCACGGTTGTCATCTTCGCGGCGGTTGTCGCGGCTGCCGTCTTTTTTTCTGACCACCCCGGGCGGATCGAGGTTGTCTGGCAGGGCTGGCAAGTCGAGACCTCCGTCGGTGTGTTCGTGGCTGCCGCCGCATTGGTCTGTGTGCTCGCGTCATCTCTGCTGTGGCTCGCATTGCTAATCGTCGGAAGCCCGAGCGCTCTTCTGCGGCGCCGCCGCGAGCGGCGACGGCGCGCCGGCTACCGGGCGCTCACGCAAGGGATGGTTGCAGTTGCAGCGGGAGACCCGCAAGAGGCGCACCGCTGCGCTCGTCGAGCCGATGCGCTGCTGGCCGATCCGCCATTAACCCTGTTGCTATCCGCCCAGGCCGCCCAGCTGGAGGGCGATGAGATGGCGGCTAAGAACTTCTTCACTGCGATGATCGATCGCCCCGAAATGGAATTCCTCGGTACCCGTGGGCTTCTCAATCAGGCGCTGCGCTCGGGTGATCGGGTCGCGGCACTGCGCCTCACTGAGCGGGCTGCCGCGTTGCGACCGGGTACACCTTGGGTGGCGGAAAGCCTGTTTGATCTCCAGGTTCGCGAGGGGCAGTGGGAGGCCGCCCGGGAGACCCTCGGGCAGGCGGCCAAGCGGCAGATTATCGCGCATGGGCGGGCTCGTCATTACCGTGGCGTTATCCTCTACGAGCTTAGCCGCAATGCTCTTGCAAAGGGTGACCAGCGTCTTGGCTTACGATTGGCGGCAAAGGCCCAGGCCCTGACCCCGGACCTCGCCGGTCCGGCTGCGCACTATGGTCGGACATTGCTGCAGGGTGGAAGAACGGGCTCCGCCGCGAGGGCGATCGAACGGGCATGGCGTACGGCGCCTCAGCCTGAGCTCGCGCAGGTTTACCGTGCGCTTCATCGCGACGAGGCACCCCTAGATCGGGTCAAGTGCTTCGAGCGCCTCGCGGCTCAAAATCCTGAAGCGCGTGAAAGCTTCGTCATCCTGGCGGAAGGAGCCCTCGAAGGGCAGCTCTGGGGCCAAGCACGCCAATATCTCGACAAGGCGTTATCTGCGCTCGCGCCTCCCATTGCGCGACCGGCAAATGCGAACTCGGGCGAGATTAAAGAGAATTCAAGTCCGAGGGGGGCTACTCCGCGTCTTTGTCTGCTGATGGGTCGCCTCGCGGACGCCGAGGGCGGAGCGGACGGGAGTACGCGCGAGTGGCTCGACCGTGCCGTGACTGCGATGCCTGATCCACAGTACGTCTGCGTCAAATGTAGCGGAGAGAGCCTAGATTGGCGTTCGCTTTGCCCGCATTGCGGCGGCTTCGATACGCTGGTGTGGCGGACACCGGCACGGGCGACTGCCACGCCCGAGTTGCCGGTGAAGAGGGCGGGAGGTGCGGACTCGCATGAACTATTCACAGGGCAGGTTGCGAATGCTTAAAGGCTAAGACGCTAGGAGGCCGCGGCAGGGAATCAGCTTGGCGGCGAGAGGAATAAAGGCTAAAACGCGCGGCCTGGTAGGTGCATGGCTATATTGTACCGGTAGCATGGCCCCGGTAGCTCAGCGGTAGAGCAACCGCTTCGTAAGCGGTAGGTCGTTGGTTCAAATCCGACTCGGGGCACCATCTGGTCCTAAAGTAAACGTGAGAAGGTGGACCGTGAGATGAGACAACCGACATTACTCGAAACTATTGCAATGCGGTTGCTCGCACGGCAAGGTATCGGCGTGATCTGGCAGCTTCACTTGCGAGCTTCCGCCTCCCATCGCAACGGAAATTGGCTCTCTGCAGCTGCCCTGATTGGTATAGCCGATGCCGCTGAGAGACAATGGGCCGGCCGCTCCGGGCCACTTTGATCCCCAATCTCTGTTCTAGAAGGGCGTCGCGCGGTTGATGGCCGAAAGCGATCAAAGTCGTCTCGCTTGCATCCTTCGCGAGCGGACCCCACGAGCCCCAATGAGGTCAGTTGTAGTAACTTGCATCAAAGTGACCGGGCCGCTCGGTGCACCACCGTTACATTTTCTTCTATGATTGTAATGGACATCCTCCGCAATTGATGGCGCGTAGGTGACGGGGACCGCGTGGAACCAGCGCACGGCACGGAAGGTCGTTTCGAGCTTACCCGCAATACCCTTGCGGTTCTCTTTGTCGCAGGACTGATCGCTGCGTCGCTCTGGATCTTATGGCCTTTTCTGCCGGCGATCGTTTGGGCGATAACGGTCGTCGTCGCCACGTGGCCAATCATGCTCCGGGTCCAATTACGGTTGTGGCGCAGCCGAGGGCTCGCAATCGCGGTCATGACAATCGCCTTATTGTTGATTTTCGTGCTGCCTTTCTGGTTAGCAATTGCAACAATCACGCAGCATTACGATCGCATCGCCGATTGGGCCACCTCGTTGGCGGCATTGCGATTACCGCCGCCGCCACACTGGCTCGCGGGTCTCCCGTTCTTCGGAGAACAGGCCGCGCTGCTCTGGGCAAATGCCACGACAGGCGGCATTGAGCCAATTATCACAAACGCAGCACCCTATGCTGGTAGGGCTGCCGCTTGGTTGGTGAGCGCTCTCGGCGGGTTTGGCATCCTATTCGTTCAGTTTGTGCTAACTGTCGTTATCGCCATTTTTCTGTACGCTAGCGGGGAACATGCTGCCAGGCTTGCCCGGCATTTTGGGCGGCGTCTCGCCGGTGAGCGCGGCGAGCAGTCTGTGCGGCTCGCGGGGCAGGCGATTCGCAGCGTGGCACTCGGTGTGGTAGTCACTGCAGTAGGGCAGTCGGTGCTCGGGGGGATTGGACTGGCATTTGCCGGCCTGCCGCTCGCTGCGGTGTTGACTGCCGTCATGTTCATGCTGTGCATCGCGCAACTCGGCCCGTTGCCTGTGCTGGTCCCGGCGGTGATTTGGCTCTACTGGAGCGACGAATCGATATGGGGAACCCTCCTCCTAATCTGGAGCATTCTGCTCAGTACAGCCGATAGCGTCGTGCGTCCGTTACTTATCAGGAAGGGTGCTCACCTGCCTCTGGTTCTGCTGCTTGCCGGAGTCATTGGCGGCCTCATCGCTTTTGGTTTGGTGGGCATTTTTCTGGGGCCAGTGGTGCTCGCAGTCGCGTACACATTGCTACTCTCGTGGATGGACGAGGTAGAAATACAAGATGACAAGATCGACGCGAACCTTGAGGAAAGAATCTCTGAGTAACATCGGCAGTTCGCATTGCTGTATACTAGGGCTGGTAATCACAGATCACGATCAGTTGACTACCTTATGAATCAACGGGTGAACCGACGACTTCATAATGGTCAACCGTCGTTTCGTGTCCCATTCAAACGGAGTAATGAGAATGGCTTTCCGATTGTGCAAATTCTATTTGCCAATCCTTCTATTGACGATGATCGGCTCACTGGGCGACGCGAGCGCGCAGACAGCGACGCGCGAGACCCCTCGTTTCCTCGTATATTTCGACGAGTTCAGCGCCAAGTTGTCGGATGAGGCAAAAAGCGTTATTGCCAACGCCGCGAAGCGAGCCCGGGAAACCGGCGCCAAAGGGATCGTCGTTCAGGCGCGCGCCAGTGCTACCGGTAAGCCGGAGACCAACAAATACCTCGCACAAACGCGCAGTTCGATCGTAGCGGACGAACTCGAGGATGATGGCATAGCACGGACGATGATCAGGCAGGAGCCGATCGGCCAGACCGGATCCAGCGACCCAACGGTGTATAATCGCCGTGTAGATATCATCCTAGAGCGTTGATCTCCGCCCGGAGGACGTGGGTAGTGTCCGCCCGGCTCAGTCGGTCGGCCGCACGAGTTCAGCCGCGTGCCGGATAACCGTGCGTCGGCCATGTTTGAAGACGGCCAGCGGCTGACGGATTTCCGCCACGGCTTGCTCGGGGGAATCGGCATCGATGATGACGATATCAGCCGGATAGCTGATCGCG
>Ga0126371_10003167_pt1 | contig 14330 bp, 9 predicted proteins | sample PanSoiMetaPlot_4_FD_110145 | JGI IMG/M metagenome (GOLD analysis project Ga0126371, IMG submission 110145) | Tropical forest soil microbial communities from Panama - MetaG Plot_4 | ecosystem: Environmental > Terrestrial > Soil > Tropical forest > Bulk soil | place: Panama | collected 2016-02-17 | reverse complement strand
CTTGCTGAAGCTCTATCCCCTTCCTACGAGCTCAAGTCTATTTTCCAATTTCGCAAATTCGCCGAAGCTGAACGAGTCCCGCAATTCGTTTGATTCCCGCATGGATGTCAATTTCAGCCAGAAGGATCAGACATTCTTCCGCTTCAGTCTGGTGGATGATCCTATTTTCATTCCCAGTATTTTCGGCGGAGTGGCAGACGGCGGCGGGTTCTTCCAGGGTCCTCAGACTGCCCTAGCCCAACAGGCAGCGCTGGCTCACACTCACGTGTTCTCTCCCAATTTGGTAAACGTAGCTCGCGTTGGACTCAACTACCTGCACACCACGCGTGCGGGACCGGTTGCGAACCAGAGCGGTATCCCAGCCCAATATAATATTCAAGGAGTACCGCAATCGACCCTGAATGGTGGACTTCCCGCTTTTGTCATTAACGGTCTGCAGACCTTGGGAAGCAATGCCTTCCTGCCGTCAGACGAAGTCAGTTCGACGATCCAAGCTACGGACGATCTGACGAAGATCTATGGGAAGCACACTTTCAAGATGGGATTTGAATTTCAGCACGTAAAGTTTTCGACTTTACAGCCTCCCTATTCACACGGTCAGTACAATTTTGATAATGGCTTCACCGATATCGCAGGCGGAGGAACAGCCTCCAACGTTGGCCGCGCGGCGTTCCTGCTGATACCGACAACCGCGTGCGGCAAGGCGAATAGTCTCTGCACGACAGCGAATGTACCTAATGGAATTGATTATGTGGGCGGAGCAAACCAGGTACAACTCTCTAATATCGCGCTCACTGACAACGGCAAGAATTACTATGGCACCTACATCAATGACGATTTGAAGTTGACTCAAAAGCTAACGCTCAACCTCGGCTTGCGCTGGGACTTCTTCGGTCTTGTCTTTGAGCACCATCACAACCAGGCGAACTTTGTACCTGGGGGCCCGCCGACCGGCGCGGCGATGTACATCATTCCCAACGGGCCAAACGCAAACAATCTGTCGACGAGTTTTACCTCGTTGCTCGCGCAGGACGGGATCCAGCTTGCGATTACCGATAAATATGGAGCGGGTCTTGGAAACTCGCAGAAGACGAACTTCGCTCCCAGATTGGGATTTGCGTTCCAAGTCACGCCTAAACTTGTTGCCCGCGGCGGATTTGGACTTTTTTATAACGGATTTGAGAATCGCGGATTCTCCCCTAATCTTGGTGAAAACTACCCTTTCCAATTCAACTTTAACTTCCAGGCCAACGATGATCACACTCCTGTGACCTTCCCTGGCTGCTCAACGGCTGGTCCTGGCAACACTGCTACATTGGAAACCGGCTTCTCTTGCACTCCCCTCAGTCCGTTACAGGTAAACGCGAAAGGGTTGACTCTTCGTGGTATTCAGTTCGACTATGCAACGCCCTATTCCATGGGCGGAAACTTTACCCTTCAGTATGAGTTGACGCCATCATTGGCCGTCCAAGCTGGGTATGTGACCTCGCTGGGTCGACATCTCGAGGTCTTCCCCGGTTCCAATCAGGTAAGCCAAATTCTTGGACAAACTCTGCCAACCGGAAAGACGATCACTAATTTCATCCCCTATCCAGACTTCGCGCGCGGCTCGAGCTATGCGATCACTGAGGGCTCGAGTCACTATAATGCCCTGCAAACTAAGATTGAGAAACGGTTTGCAACGGGACTGAGTTTCCTGGGTACCTACACATGGTCACAGGTGCGCAGTGATGCCACTGACTTGCTGAATAATGGCAGCCTGGCAGGGTATCGCGCTTCCGCAGTTCCTGGCTTCGGGATCACAGGAGACTATGGGTTAGCGTCGTTCGACATCCGAAACGTCTTCCACTTCAGTGGCAACTACCAGCTTCCATTTGGGAAAGGTAAGCGCTACATGAGTAGTGGCGGTGGTTTTGCAGATGCGGTCGCTGGTGGCTGGACAATCGTGTGGAGCACGACTTTGCAAGGTGGACAACCGATTACGCTTCGTTGCCCATCTGGTACTACGACAGGAACATCGTGTAACGACATCCGCATCCCAGGCGCGGATCCTTATGCTGGACCGCACGATGTTACGCAGTTTTTGAATCCGAAGGCATTTACTCAACCGTGCGTCCTTGATTCAAGCGGCAACCCCACGAGTTCGCCGGCGGGCTGCATTCCGTTAACTGGACTCGCTGCATTAGGCGGTCAGCAAGGGCAAGTTGCAGGACCCGGCTTCCACCGGTTGGATTTCTCCACGTTCAAGGAATTCCCAATCAAGGAGCGTTTCCGCTTGCAGTTCCGGGCCGAGATGTTCAACATCTTAAACCATCCGAATTTCAATTCTCCCGGATTTGGCGGCAACGGTGTGGTCGCCATCGCCAATGCGCTCAATTTCACGAGTACGAACTTCGGCAAAATTGGATCAACTCGCGACGCTCCCTACGATCCGCGACAGATCCAGTTCGCTCTGAAGTTCTATTACTAATTTTGACGGCACCGGGCCGGAGAGGCGCTTGCGAAGCGCCTCTCCGGTGCTTTTCGTTCTGCCGATGCCCGTTTTCCGGTGATAGCATACTGGTCCCGTGGTACCACTAAGGCGGCTTACATCTCTCTTGCTCCTCATCGCGTCCGGGTGCGCGGGGGCTCGGGCGACGACCAGCGAGCAAAGCGACCGCTTAGATCGCGACTTTCAGACTGCCGTAGCTCAGTACAACTCCGGCCGCTTCGCTGAAGCCACAGTCCGACTCGAGACCTTATTACGGGAGGTACCAGACAGCTTTGAAGTTCACGAACTTCTGGGACTGGCTTACTCGGCACAATCGCAAGACCTGAAAGCGACATCGCACTTTGAGAAAGCGGTAAAGCTGAAACCAGACTCGGCGGCAGCGAGAACGAATTATGCGACGAATTTGGCGCGTCGAGGAAAACTCGATCTCGCCGAAAAGGAGTTTAAGAGCGCCGTAGAACTCGAGCCAGGAACCTTCGATACGAATCACAATTTGGGTGAACTATACATTCGCTCTGGAAAGATTTCTCAGGCTGAACCGTTTCTCCAGCAGGCTCATCTGCTCAACCCTTCGTCCTACGACAATGGATATGACTTGGCTCTAGTGTATGTCCAAATGGGGAAGCTCTCAGATGCTCGGGATCTCATTCATGATCTCTTGACCCGGAAGAACACTTCCGAATTGCATAATCTATTAGGTGTTGTCGAAGAGAAAGACGAAAAGTTTGTAGCAGCGGCCAATGAATTCGAAACTGCGGCGCATCTGGATCCCAGTGAGAGCAATTTGTTTGATTGGGGGAGCGAACTGCTGCTGCACCGGACTCTCGATCCAGCCATCGAAGTGTTCCGGCAGGCTGCCCAGCGATATCCCAAGTCGCCGAGAGTCGCGATTGGCCTCGGCGTGGCGCTTTATTCGCGAGGGAATTATGACGATGCAGTCAAGTCACTGCTCACGGCAGCTGATCTGAATCCGTCGGATCCTGACTGCTATCGTTTTCTTTCGCGGGCTTACGACAGTTCCCCAGCGCAGGCCGAAGAGGTGATCCGACGGTTCCGTCGCTTTGCCGAGCTCCAGCCCAAGAATCCGCGTGCCCTCTATTACTACGCCATGAGTTTATGGAAGGGACGCAGAATGCAGGATACCGGCTCGGACCCGCATGAGATTGAATCACTACTAAAGGAGGCTATCCGGCTGGATCCCTCCTTGGCTGATGCTCACCTGCAATTGGGAAATCTTTACTCCGACCAAAAGCAATATACGGACGCTATCGGTGAATACCTGACCGCTGTGAAACACAGCCCTGAGCTGGCTGATGCGCATTATCGCTTGGGGCAGGCGTACGTTCGAACCGGCGAGAAGGATCACGCGCAGAAGGAATTTGAGCTCTATCAGCGACTCCGAGCGGAACATTTAGCGGAGTCTGATAAACAAAAAGCGGATATTCGACAGTTCGTCTATGCAGCAAAAGACTCGCCTACTCCAAAACAATGAAGCGGGTATTATTTGACTTCGTGAATCGGGAATCATAGCGTCGTGGGCATTTTTAATGTCCTGCTTTTCCCCAATACGCGGTGCGGAATCGAATGCCACGAACACAGGTGAAATCTGCCGTTCTCTAGCGCATGGTCGACGCGACTTTCTCCGCAGCGCTGCACACCTGATGCTGGGCAGCGCAATGCTGCGTTCGGGCGCCTTTGCTCTGGCTTCGAACGTCCCAAAACGGAAAATAGTCGTAATCACGTTCGGAGGCGGCGCCCGCGACCAGGAGACCTTTGCGCCAGAGGGTCAGGAAAACATTCCCAATTTGATGCGCGAGATGATTCCGCGATCGAGTTTCTTCACTCAAGTTGTGAATGGAGGGATTCTCGGTCATTACGTTGCGACGGCAAGCCTCGCTACCGGCGTGTATGAGACGATCAACAACTTTGCTTCACTTCCGCCCGAATATCCAACCGTCTTCGAATACTTCCGCAAGGAGTTGCGACGGCCTTCCTCGGACGCGTGGGTAGTTGCACCAAGCAATGGCTTTAATCGAATCGGAGAAAGCAACCATCGATCTTACGGAGGGGGGCTTGGTGCCGGCGTAATCCTCCCCAAGCACCTGCTGATGGCTGCAAACTCCGGCTCTGCCGGAGACTACGAACACTTACTGCGGGATAACTATGAAACGCCCTTCTACGCGCCGGAACTTGCCGGTAAAGAATTCGAACTGCAACAGTTGGAGCGGATTCTGAAATTATCGGTCGAGGATTTCAAGGCAAACGCGCGAACTCTGTCGAGCCCAGATGAGCTTTCCGTGTTTATTGCTCGACGTCTCATGCGCCAGGTTGCTCCCAGCCTTCTCTGGATCACGCTACACGACATCGACATTGCGCATGCCGGAGCTTACTCACTCTACATCGAGGGAATCCGGCGAACAGATCGGCTCTGTCTTGAGATATGGAAGACGATTCAGGCAGAACCGGAATACGCAGGCCGAACGACGCTTTTTATTCTTCCCGACTTTGGACGCGATTCAGACGATGACTCAGGCGGAAATGGCTTTCAGCACCATCGAACCGGCGATGCGCTTTCACGAACAACTTGGATGATGGCGCTAGGGGCGGGAATTCGCGAAGGAATCGTTTTTGATCGAAGGATTGAGCCTACCGACCTTGTGCCGACCATTGGCTCAATGCTGGGATTTTCCGCGTCCCTGTCACAAGGAAAGACGATACCCGAGCTCTTGTAGACATGCTGCCACGCGATCTCACATCAGAGCACTTCAGAAACTATGCTCCCGAAGCCAGGAGTTTGGCGACGAAGTATCTGCCGCTGTTGCGACGCTGCCCGCTGAGCTTCCTTCCCAGCGTGCTGCGTGAAATCATTGAATACGATTTCAAGTTTCCATCTGAACGTGAGGCGCTGCGAAAGGAACTCGAAGTCCTAAATTCCTTAGCGCCAGAACAATTGGATTCCTGGTTGAGCGGGTTCGCTCAGATTCGGCTTTCAAGCGAATTGGAACGTTCCGACTGGGTGAATGCGCCGCCCCAGTTTGTCGAACAACTCTCGGCACATCTTTGGACGACGCATCAACTCAACAACTTTCGAAGCGCAGCCATGGCGTATGCCGATCGTCTGCGCGTGGCAGCGCCCCCGCAGCCTCCGTCGGTGCCACGGCTTGGAATCAGTGTTATTGGAAAAGGAGTGGCTTCCTACGATCAGCCATTATTTCGAAAACTCCGCGCTCACGGCGCTTACTTCAGGCGTGTCAATCCGGAGAATGGACTGAAGACGCTCCTCGATGCAGTTGCGGCAAGAGCGAAAGCCCATCGCGCCGAATTCGCACACTGGTACATCGACGGTGGCGAGGCGGCTGATCACGACAATGCCCTGACCTGTATCTCATATGATTCGCTGGAACCATCAAGGAACGTTTTGTTGCGAAAGATGCGCTCTGAAATAGATCGTCCCGGAATGGGACCCGAGGCGCTCCGCACAATTCTTGCTCGTATGCAGCCTGCTGACATCGGACTAGGTAACGCTGGAAACGCCATTCTGGATCGCTTCCAACTGAAGCTGCTCACAGAAGGCTCCGGAACTCAGATCTTCAGTACAACATTCACGCAGTGGGCTGCCCGCGAGGCGTTGCGACGTGCTCAGCCGCTGACTTTGCTGGTGCGCTTTGCCCCACGGCAGCGACAGAAGCCGATGAATGAGCTGTTATCGGCCAGCCGGGAACGACCTGAACCTGATGTGATCGGCTCGCTCATCGACGCAGATATGGGTGCGTACTATAACTGGATCAATCAGCAGCGACTCTCCGGAACGGAACAATCTTCTTTCCTGGTTTGGTTCGAAGGGCACACCCAAGCTGTGGCGATCGGTCCTTCGATGCCGCGAGGAACGGAATCGAACGATGCGACGGAGTTGAAAGACCTGCTTTCCTGGATTGGCTAGCTTCACCAGACGAAATCAAACTTTCCGAATTGCATGACTCACATAATTCTGGCCCGTGTGGAGGACTGATGAGAAAGTTTTCACGGCGAGAGATCCTGAAGACCAGTGTGCTCGCTTCCGCAGCCGCGACTGTGCATGAGTTAGCACCGATTGCCGCAGCAATGGAGATTCGCCAATTTCTCCTGCCTCATCTTGCGAAGAGTTAATCAGTATTGCCCTGCAGCTGCAGGAGCGCGTGCACCTCAATCCCGAACAACGCTACCGGCTGGTCGGCATCGGATAAGCAACTTCCGCGAACCTGAGGACGTGCTGGAACAGCCAATGCTGTTTGAGTAAGGCAGAATTCAAGGAAGGTCCGCATCCTTATTATTATGTCGTCGCCGTGAGAGGGCAGCCTTCCCCTTGTACCGCGGTACAAAGCGGGCAAGCGCGACAGCCTGGGAAGCCCATCTGCTAGGCCTCTAGGTCATCGCCGGGCTGCGGCGATCACCTTGGCCGACGCCAGTTCCAAAGGGAGAACGGAGAAATCCGCGATTGTGCCCTCGCTGCACCGGTTTTGACACAGTAGGCTTAAAGGAAGTCAGAGTGCCAAAATGGGGCGACGATTTTCACAATCGCCAGTCGTCGGCCGCATTTTTGCGTCACACGGAGTTTTTGCGGAGCACAGGAAGCGCTCCCACCAAGAGCTTCCGCCGCATGTGGGAGGCGAAAGCTAGCAGCTAAACTTAGTCCGCTCCCACCGACGCCGGTCTCGGCTGTTTCATCATCTCTTCCATCTTCTTCTTCATCTCTTTCGGAGTTGGCTCCGCGACGTGCGTAGCCACCATCCACTTATATCCATCCGAATCGACAACATTCCCGACGCGGTCTCCCCAGAACATGTCCATCACAGGACCTTGCGTCGTCGCTCCCAGGCTCACAGCTTTGGCAATCACTTTGTCCACGTTCTCGACGTATACGTACAAAGTTGACGGCGATCCGCCGAGGCTCTTGGCGCTGCGGTTACCCCACGCCGGATTCTCCGGTCCGAGCATGAGAGTCGCGCCGCGCAGAGTCAACTCAGCATGCATCGGCTTGCCATCCGGACCGTTCATGATGCCCCGCTTGCTGAATCCAAAAGCTTTTTCGTAGAACTTCACCGCAGCCGGAATATCGCTAACCGTGAGCGCCGCCGATACAGGTGAATAGTGCTTCTTATTGAGAGGATCAAGCTTTTTCTTAGCCACAGTCGTTCCTTTCCAAGTTAAGGCAGAAATTTTATCAGAGCTTCTTCGCCATGAATGCGAGGTGCAGCCCAGGTGGGACTCTCAGCGTTGGGCTTGAAATAGGAAACGCATCCAGCGATTACATCCAGCTTTACCACGGCAATGCTGCGTTGCTGCAGGAGAGCTTGGAAGTCGTACAGCGGACCGCAGCCGTCATCTTGGGAGCTATTGCTCCCGAGGTGGCGGAAGAACCGGGAGCGGCCGCCTCCAGCGCCTAGTAAACTTCTTGTCGGATGCGCGGAGTGGATTGGGGCCTTCTGCAAAATGGACTCGAAGAGGTTCGCAATAGTATCGCCACGGAAAGGCAACATGCCGGTCGCCATCTCATACAGTAGCGTTCCAAAAGAGAACACGTCGGTGCGCGTGTCCAGCTCCTTGCCCCGCGCCTGCTCGGGCGACATGTAAGCCACCGTGCCCACGGCGGCGCCTGGGCTGGTGAGATGCTCTTCGCTCATCGTGGACGCTTCTCCCGCTATTGCGGCCGCCTTCGCCCTGCCTTCTCCGGGCACGACCTTCGCCAGACCGAAGTCGAGGATCTTGGCGTGACCGCGCGATGTAACAAAAACGTTGGCCGGCTTGAGGTCGCGGTGAATGATGCCGGCCGCGTGTGCCGCATCGAGCGCGTCAGCGATGTCAATGCCGACCGAGAGCAGCAGTTCCAGATCTACTGGCCGCCCCGCACTCGTGTGCCTCAGTGTTTGGCCTTCGAGAAACTCCATAGCGATGAAGGTCTGGCCGTCCTGCTCGTCGACGTCGTAGATGGTGCAGATGTTGGGATGGTTCAGCGACGATGCCGCCTGCGCCTCGCGCCGGAAACGAGCCAGAGCCTGAGGATCGCGGGCCACCTCGGGCGGGAGAAACTTGAGGGCCACGAAGCGGTGCAGCCGCGTGTCTTCGGCTTTGTACACCACGCCCATTCCGCCGTCCCCGAGCTTCTCGAGGATGCGGTAGTGGGAGATGGTTGCGCCAATCATTTAGCAGGGATGGGGGTGGTGGCGGCATGTTAGGGAAAGCGAGTGGGCAAGTCAAATATTCGATCTGCGCAGTTTTGCACGAGTCAGCCTCGACAGTTCATGCTCTAAGCCCCAATTCAGACCCGCACGCCGCAGGCGCTTCACGCAATTCCCCAAACGGTACCAGGCGATATAGGGCGAGTGATCGACGATACGGAAGCAATCAAAGAATTGGGAACATTCGGATCGGTAAGTACCGATAAGTCGGCCTATGGAAGTAATCAGATTGCCGGGACTGCTGCAGCATCATTGTTTGCAGATCTTCTGTTACGCTCATCATTCTCAGTTTTAAATTGTTAGACTTTGCATTCGAAGCGAACCAATGAAATAGTCGAAACGGATGTGATCCAATCTCTGTCGCTACGGTGAGCGTTGCATACACTCGGAATTCACTAGCTGTCGTCGAGCAACCAATATGAAGCAGCCATGCGATGAAGCAGTGATCCGCTCTGCAGCATTGGGTGCGCCATGTGCGGATAAATCTCGCGGGTGGGTCCTTGCAGCCACAATTCTCGGCTCAAGCATGGCTTTCATCGACAGCACGGTCGTTAATGTGGCTCTACCTGCACTTCAATCGGACCTTCACGCTACCGTCGTCGATGTGCAATGGGTCATTGAGTCTTACGGATTGTTTCTTTCTGCCCTGATTCTGGTCGGCGGTGCCCTTGGAGACTCTCTTGGCCGTCGGGCGATGTTCCTCCTCGGTGTAGTTGGTTTCGCAACCGCCTCCATCGGGTGCGGTTTTTCGGCGAGCATCAAGAGCTTGTTAATATGGCGCTCGGTTCAGGGGATTGCTGCCGCATTCCTCGTGCCGGTTAGTCTCGCGATCATAAGTTCATCCTTTGACGAACAATCTCGCGGTAAAGCGATCGGGACGTGGGCGGGATTTACAACCATCACTACTGCCCTCGGCCCCGTTCTCGGAGGATGGCTGATCGAGCACGCTTCCTGGCATTGGATTTTCTTCCTTAACATTCCCCTCGCCACTCTTGTTTTGCTCATCTCGCTCTGGCACGTTCCCGAATCCCGCAATTCTGATCCAGGAACTGTGGATGGCTTGGGTGCGTCGATCGCAACTCTCGGTTTGGCAGGACTCGTGTATGGAAGTCTCGAATCGGCGGTTCTCGGGTGGACGCATCCCCGCGTGATCGGAAGTCTACTTTTCAGTGTTGCATTGCTGCTGGTTTTTGTGCGTGTGGAGAAGAGGGCACGCACACCGATGGTCCCGCTGACGTTGTTTCAGTCGCCAAGCTTCAGCGGCGCAAATCTCTTAACCTTGTTTCTTTATGCTGCACTGGGAATTTTCTTCTTTTTGTTTCCTTTGAATTTAATCCAGATCCAAAAGTACTCGGCGACCGCGACCGGTGCGGCTGTCCTTCCAATGATTTTGCTCATGTTCTTCCTATCGCGTTGGTCTGGAGGGCTCGTAACCTGTTACGGCCCCAAGATTCCACTCATTGTGGGTCCGCTGATTGCGGCGGCCGGATTCCTTCTTTTTATGGTTCCAAACGTAAACGCGCGGTACTGGATCGCGTATTTTCCAGCTTTTATAGTCTTGGGGCTTGGCATGGCGATCAGCGTCGCGCCACTGACAACGGTGGTCATGAACTCAGTCGACCAAGAACGTGTTGGCACAGCATCAGGGATTAACAACGCTGTGGCCAGAGTCGCAAGTGTGCTCGCAGTAGCGTTGTTGGGCGCAATCATGACGGCAGGCTTCGCTCACTCCCTCAGGCGGGCGAGTGACGCTTTGAACTTAAATGCCGACACCGTTCATCAACTTGAATCAAACTTCACCAAACTCGGCAACCTCGATGCGCCGCCCAGTGCTGATCCGCGAACCGCTTCTTCGATTCGTTGGGTCATTTCAGAAGCTTTCATCTTCGGTTTTCGCATCGTCATGCTGCTCTGCGGTTGCCTCGCTTTAGCAAGTGCTCTTGTCGCTTGGCAGAAGATACCTTCTCAAACTGCTGCAAGAGCTCCAGAATTCGGCGGTACTGCATCCACTACTTAAGATGTTGGACTTCAGCTCTGCCAAAGGCAGAACAACGAGCCCATCTGCCATCGCTCTAGGTCATCGCCTTTGCAGGAGGATCACGTTATGAATTAACGTGAACCGTTGGTCGCACGAGTGACAACAAAATTTGCGGGATAAACGGATAAGGGCACGAACTAGAGGAGTGTCGCTGCTAACAGCAAACTAGGCTCTGTGTCTGCCCACTTGCAGCGGCCGCGATGGAACCCAGCTTCAGCTCACTTTCGTACCGCTCCCACATGCGCGCGAGTCTGCCTTCAGGTGTGCTCCGCAAAAACCTCGTCCTCCCTTTTCCGCTCACTGTGTAACATTGTTACCTCCCCTTTCTTCCGGAATGATCTAGTTTTGGCGAACGACACGACGACTTCAGGGAAGACGATTCCTCTGGATGCCGCTTTGATCGAGGAGCTGAAGGAGTGGAGAGCGGAAACGCCTTATTCCTCAGACAGAGATTACGTCTTCGCAAGCACGAAGAAGAAGGGCAAGCAGCCTTACTGGATGTCGAAAATCATGCAGGTGTATATCAAGCCTGTTGCTGCAAGACTCGGCATTCCACTAAAGGGCTTCCATACTCTTCGTCACAGCTACGCGACACTGTTGAGGCAGAACGGAAACAACCCCAAGGTTGTTCAAGATTTGCTGAGACATGCGTCATATCAGATCACAGCATTTGCTGAGACATGCGTCATATCAGATCACAGCGAATGTGTACGATGAAGCGATGTCGGCTGAGAAACGGCAAGCTCATAGCGAGTGATTCGTCTTGTGAGACCCGTACCTGGGGCCGTACCCGATGTTGGAATGGTAGAATCGTAACTGCCTGCCTTTTCAAGCGTCCCCGTCGTCTAGCCCGGCCTAGGACATCGCCCTTTCACGGCGGTAACACGGGTTCAAATCCCGTCGGGGACGCCACTTTCCAGCGATTCTGAGATTTTGACCACGATGTGACCACGATAGAAACAAGGTCAACTCCCCGCTCCGGCAGCTAACTGCTTCACTTCCGCGAAGGCCAGATCCAGACGCTTCACAGTCGTTCCCATGTGGGCGGGACTCAGGTGAGCATAGCGTTTGGTCATTCGCAGATCCTTGTGGCCGAGTACTTCAGCCACGTCCTGCAGATCCGCTCCCTTCATTCGCAACCACGATGCTGCCGTGTGCCGTAAATCGTGCAGCTTGAAATCTGCGATGCCGACTTTGCGGCAGGCGCGAAGGAACGCGAGGCTTACATTCTCGGGCGTGATGTCGGCGGAGAACACACGCTCAGTTGGCTTGCCAGCTTTCAGCGTGCCGAGCACATCAGAGGCGAGCTTGTTGAGCCACACCGTGCGGCCGTCGCCGTTCTTCGTTTGTGGCAGACGGATGACGCCGTTTTGAGTATCGACATCGAGCCATCGCAAGCCGAGCACTTCTGACCGCCGCATACCGGTGAATACGAGTAGCCCCACAATTGGCTGCAACCACTTTGGGCAAGCCGCTAAAACGCAGCGCAACTCCGTAGGTTGCAAGTAGCGCACGCGTCCCGCTGGCGGACTCGGCAGCTTCACGCCATCTGCGTGGTTGGTCGGTATGAGTTCGTCATCTTTCGCGAGCTGCAGCATGTGGCGCAACACGCGATTGCTCCCGGTTTACGGGCAAACTGGAAGTTAAGGCGGTTGTGAATTAGTATCGAGAACGCGCGTGTGGTCAATCATCAGAGAATCGTCATCGCCACTTAGCGGTAGTCGTGAAGCGAAGTTGAGCTCCCGATGCTGTTCCTTCTTCCTCCTGCGCGTGCTGTTTGCGTGCTTTTAACGCGATTAAGAGTGCTTTCTGGGGACTTGCGTGTCATCTGTCGCTCTGCATGTTCGTGAAAGTACCGTTTCCTTGTGGATTCGATTCCTTCTGCGCTCACCAGATTTCAGTGTAGGTCAAGTGAGGACGGACAGCGCAGGTCCGAATTAACAAGCCGCCTAGCGCGGGACGGTGATTGCTGAAGTCTTGCCAGCGATGATGTTTGAAATCCGGGTCCAATAGGGTCCGATAATTCTTCCTGAGTGTTCCTTACGGTTCCAAAACGGGCTGTCGATGCCGTCGGTTTTTGGTTAATTACCATTGGCAGCTTTCACGGCGGTAACACGGGTTCAAATCCCGTCGGGGACGCCAAACCTTTTCAAGACCTTCCAAGCAATGCACCAATTCCGCAGAGGCACAAAAAGGCACAACTCCGCGCGGAATTCTGTAAGCCGGCTTCAACAATAACCAGCATTTACAGGCATTTCAGACAATTTGTTGCAGGCACAAAAAGGAACACCCAACTCGCCCATCAAGCGACTTCGGCAGCGGATGCACGCAGCAGGCGAATCACTTTACTTTGAGCTTTTCGTTTCTGAAGCGTCACTGCCTGCGTGTACGTATCCAATGTCACCCGGCTGGAAGCGTGGCGAAGTAATTCTTGCATCACCTTAATGTCAGTTTGATTTGCTCTCAAAAGCGTTGAATAGGTGTGGCGAAAAGTGTGCCATCCGATCCGCTCAGTGATTCCCACGTTTGTTGCCGCAGGACGGATGACCTTTCGCATGATCAGCTGCCCCCAATAGGGTTTTCGACCTCCAGTGGCTGCGCTCGCAAATACCCAGTCGTCAGGAGATCGAAACTTCGTGTGCCGCCGCCAAATCTGCAGAGCTTCCGCTAGATACGAATCAAGTGGGATCGACTTCTGGGAAGCTTCGGTCTTGCAGCGACCGATAACTTGGAAGACGATGGAGCGCGCAACCCTAATTTCATGTGTGTGAAAGTTAATATCGCCCCACTGAAGAGCAAAGAGTTCGCTCATCCGCAAGCCAGTCCCGAAGGCTAGCAGGACGAGCGTTCGTTCGCGCAGGTGAAGCGCAGCCATGAGCCGTGCCACTTGGCTTGCATCCAGGACTGTGGGAACCGACTTTCTTTTCGCGCTCTGACGAACGAGCTCAATCGGGTTACGAACGCAGATCCCGTGCCGAATTCCATGATTGAAAACCACACTCATTACGTTCCGGATCTTGGCACAGCTGGACCGCGCTAGAGGGAGAGACCGCAACCACAACTCCACTTCGCCGGCTTTGAGACAGAGCAATAAATGTTTTCCCCATCTGGGCAGAATCCACTTGTTCAGGTAGCCGTTGTAGGTCACCTTTGTTGAATGCGTTTTCCAAAGCTTATCTGGTTCCAACTCACGCTGCCGGTAGTGATCCACTAGTTGCGAGAATGTGCTCAGATTAGCTTTGGCTCGAGGATCACCAAAATTGATGTCGATGTTCAATCCCGCAATTACCTGCCGAGCCGCCGCTTCATCCGCTAATTGGTTCACGCTACCGAGTACGAGTCTCCGGTGTTTACGTGTTCCGTCACCTCCTGGCTCACGCCATCTGAACTCCCACACATCGGGTCCATGTTGCCGTTTCGCTCGAATCATGCTTCCGTGCTGCATAAGCTCTCCTCTTCTCATCGGTAGGCAATAACGCCCTGATTGGGTTGTGTTCACAGGCACAACTCAGGCACAGATTTTGAAACGAGTAGAGGAAGAACCGTACTTGTCGGGCGAAGCTTTCGGGTTACCGCTTTGCTGCGG
>Ga0126371_10003166_pt1 | contig 14342 bp, 12 predicted proteins | sample PanSoiMetaPlot_4_FD_110145 | JGI IMG/M metagenome (GOLD analysis project Ga0126371, IMG submission 110145) | Tropical forest soil microbial communities from Panama - MetaG Plot_4 | ecosystem: Environmental > Terrestrial > Soil > Tropical forest > Bulk soil | place: Panama | collected 2016-02-17 | reverse complement strand
GCGGTCGAGCAGTCGGGCACCAGCATCATGTCCGACTCGTTGATCGCCTTCCATCCGGCGATTGACGAGCCGTCGAACATCACTCCCTCATTGAGGAAGTCCTCAGTGATCGTTCGTACGTGGTGAGCGAGATGCTGCCACTTGCCACGAGGATCGGTGAACCGGAAATCGACGTATTTGACGTCGTGCTCCTTGATCAACTGCATGACTTTTTCGGTATCAGGCATCGCAACTTTCCATTCTGGGATTGACGGGACTTAGGAGCACGAGCTCGCCGCAAGCATTATGCGACGGAGGTTAAATCGCGTCCGGGCCACGCTCGCCGGTACGGATGCGGATCGCTTCTTCGATCGTCGTCACGAAGATCTTGCCGTCGCCGATCCTGCCGGTATGCGCGGATTGCTGGATCGCTTCGACGGCCCGCTCGACGAGGGAATCTTCCATGACCACCTCGATCTTCACTTTCGGGAGAAAGTCGACGACATATTCGGCCCCGCGATAGAGCTCTGTGTGACCCTTTTGGCGACCGAAACCCTTGGCCTCGGTGACGGTGATCCCTTTGATCCCCACCTCGTGAAGGGCCTCCTTCACCTCGTCGAGTTTGAAGGGCTTGATGATCGCCTCGATCTTTTTCATCGACCTCTCGTCTCTCTCACAGCCCAGGCACCGATCTCGGCGTGCCCAGCATAACCCATGCCAGGGCGGTTCGGCGATGGTCAAGATCCCGGTTTGCGCCGCTCTGAAGCTATTTGCCTACGTTTTCAGCAAGAATACGCCTAATTTTTGGGCGGCATTTCGCCCGTCACGACCTGTCCAGGAACTTGCGGATCCGCTCGATCGCCTCGCCAATTGCGTCACGGCTCGCCGCGTAGGAGAATCGCAAATAGCCCTCGCCGTAATGGCCAAAGCTGGTGCCAGCGATCGTCGCCACCCCCGCCTGATCGAGCAGTTGTCCTTGCAAGGCGCGGGCATCAAAGCCGGTACCGGTGATATTGGGAAAGGTATAGAAGGCGCCTCCGGGGCGGTTGCAGCGAAATCCGGGCAGCCCATTCAATCCAGACACAATCATCTCTCGCCGCTCGGCAAACGCCGTCACCATGTGGCGGAGAGGCCCACGCGGCCCGGTCAGCGCCGCGATCCCAGCATATTGCGCGGCGGCGTTGACGCAGGAATGGCAATTGATCGCGAGGCGCTCGGCATGGCGGAACAGCACCTCGGGCCACACCCCGTAGCCAAGGCGCCAACCTGTCATCGCATAGGTCTTGCTCCAGCCGTCAAGCAAAATCAGCCGATCGCGTATCTCCGGATAGTCGAGCAGGCTGACATGCTCGGCGCCGTCATAGAGAATCTCGCCGTAGATCTCGTCGCTTAGTATCGCGACCTGCGGGTGACGCGAGAGGCCGGCGACCAGCCGGTCGAATTGCTCGCGTGGCACGACACCGCCCGTCGGGTTTGCAGGGCTGTTGATGATCATCAGGCGGGTGCGCGAGGTCATCTTGTCGAGCACCTCGTCGGCGCTAAACGAAAAGCCAGCGCTTTCGTGGAGCGGGATCGCGATCGGGGTCGCGCCCGAAAACCGGATCACGCTCTCGTAAATCGGAAAGCCCGGGTTGGGGTAGAGGATCTCGACGCCGGGCTCGCCAAACATCAAGATCGCGAAAAACATCGTGACCTTTCCACCTGGAACAATCAAGACGTGTTCCGGCGAGACATCGACCCGGTGGCGGCGAAAGAGATCGGCGGCAACCGCGTCGCGCAGCAGCGGAACGCCATTTGCGGCGGTGTATCCATGATGACCGTCGGCGAGTGCCTTGCGACCGGCCTCGACAATGTGTTCGGGTGTTGGAAAATCCGGCTGGCCGATCCCGAGATTGATAATGGAGCGGCCCTCGCAGGCGAGCGCGTTGGCACGAGCGAGCACCTCGAACGCGGTCTCGGTCCCTAGAACGCCCATGCGTTCGGCCACTTTGAGCATAGCCTCCCCTCTCTAACGCTTGGTGCTGTCACATGGCGGATAATAGACGGCGCGATCCGCGGGCACGACTCTACTATCGTCGCCGCGCCGGGTTCAAATTTGGTTTAACCGTGGGGATGGCGCTCGGCAGCACTTCCCTGGGGCAGCGCAGGAAAGCTCACGCGATCAGGCAGGTTGGACCCCGTTCGCTTTGGAAGGGATGAGCCGCGCGACACTCGCGCACAGTTCTTCCATGCTATATGGCTTGGTGATGATCGGTAGACCGCGTGAGGCGGCATCCGCTGCCGCGTCGCTGTAACCGGTAGCCAACAATACCGGGATCGGATGGGGCAGCTTTCGGACCTGCTCGGCCAACTGAAGTCCACTTATTCCATCGGGCATCATAATGTCAGAGAGGATTACATCCACGCGGTCGTCTTGTTGCAACAGGTCGAGCGCCGCTTCGGTTCGTTCGATGATCTTCACTCTGAAGCCGCATTCTTTAAGAAAGGCGGCAGTTACCTCAGCGACATCGAGATCATCCTCGATCACGAGAACGGTCCCAACCTCATGGGCGGCATCCGGAAGCGGTTCTGCGGCGTGCCTCGTCTCGATCTGGAAATTGCGGGAAGCCGGGAGATAAAGAGTAAAGATTGTTCCTAGTCCCGGCTCGCTCATGACATTCACGGTTCCGCCGGATTGGGAAACAAATCCATGGACTTGACTGAGCCCGAGGCCGCGGCTGTAGGCCGGGTCTTTGGTCGAGAAAAACGGGTCAAAGATGCGGGGAAGGACGTCTTTCGGGATGCCGCCCCCTGTGTCGACGATCTCGATGATGAGGTATTCGCCGGCGAGGCCAAGACGGGGGTCTTCAAGCGCGCAATTGGCCGCGGTAATCCTCAGGTTACCCCCCGTTGGCATAGCATCGTGGGCGTTCAGCGCGAGATTGGCGAGGGCCAATTGTAACTCCGACGCATCGATCCGGACCGGCCAGAGACCCGAAGGTACGTCAATCGCGACTGAAATGTCGTCGGATAGCGACTGCCGTATAAAGGAGAGAATTTGGCGCAGTGGTTCGGAGGGTTCGATCCATTGTGGATTGAGCGTTTGCTCGCGTGCGAACGCGAGCAGTTGTCGTGTCACGAGCGCGCCGCGCTCTGCTGCGCGAACGACTTTCGCCAATGAGTCGCGAGCCGCCTTATCGCTGGTCCGGCGATCGGCCAAATCCAGATTGCCGAATATCACCTGAAAGAGATTGTTGAACGTGTGTGCAATACCGCCGGCGAGTCGCCCGATGGCTTCGAGTTTCTGCCTCTCGCGCAGCGCCTCCTCCAAGCGACGGCGCTCTGTCGTGTCGCGGATGAACGCGCTGAAGAATCGCTCTTCGTTTACATCAAAAGTAGCGACCGTCAGTTCGATTGGAAATTCATGACCGTTGCGATGCAGCGCCATGAGCTCCAGCCGCCGATTGAGGATATGTGCCTCTCCTGTTTCGAGATAGCGCTTCAGTCCGCGGTAATGATCCTCTCGATATCGTGGCGGGATGATGGTTTCACCGAGCTGACGCCCGATGGCTTCTGCAGCAGGCCATCCGAAAGCTCTTTGCGCCTCCGGGCTCCACATTGCGATTTTATCGTTCCGGTCGATCGCTACGTAGGCGTCATGCGCATGATCAACGATCGCGCGCAGCCTCAGTTCGCTGTCTTGGAGCCTTTTCGCGTAGCGCTCGCGTTGAGTAACGAGATGCGCCACGGCTAGGATCGAGAGCACCGTGATCCCGAGAGCGATCTGCAGGTATTGCACGCGGTCTGCCGGATAGAGCGCCTCGATATGAACCATTCGTCCGTAGCCGCGGACGGTCAGCCAAGCCGTTATCGTCGCGTAAATAGCCGCGGCGAGCGAGCAGCCAAAAATCTCCAGACGGAACGCCGCCCACAGCAAGACCGGCACTACGAGGAACCCGAGAGGATAGCCGATCGCTGCGTATCCAACGGCAGCGGCAGCGCTGATTAGAATAACCGCGACCAGCTCGGCGCGAGGCCAAATCGCCCTGAACCGCTCGAACACCGTTCGCGTGGCGCCGAGAAACAGCGGTCCGAACAGCAATATGCCCATTGCATCTGAGACCCACCAGGTAAACCAAGCCCGCCCAAAGTGCATAGCGCCGGAAAAGGCGAGGACGGTGGCGGCGCAGCTCGCTCCCACTGCGGGGCCGACAATCCCGCCTAATGCGGCAAATGCGACCAGGTAGCGTCGCTCCGCAAGATTCACAGGCTCTTCACCCGCCGCGCTGCGGATCAATGCGGCGCTGATCGCGACCTCTATGATGTTTACGAAACTGAATAAAGCGCCAAAGGTCGGAGCGCGGAGGAGCAGCATGTTGGCGACGAATGAGGCGAGCATCGCTCCGCCCAGCCAAAGGCCCCAGCGACTAGGATGGCTTCGTAACAATACCGCCAAAAGGAGGGCGTTGGGCGGCCAGAAGGGCGCTACATCGCCAGCCTGCTGGATCAGCGTGATGCCGAACACCGCCCCTGCGAAATATGCGACGATGAGCGCCGCGAGGCGGAGCAAGATCCCCCGGCCGATCAAATCCCCCTCCTACGGGAGCCGGCTGAGGCTCGGCATGCACATTGAGGTTCCCCCAAGGCCTGGTCACCCATTAACCATCGGGACGAACGCACATTGCCACGTGCTGGCATGCGGTTCCATCCAATTGAAAGTGGGCGAGGCCTGTGAAGTGTATCAACCTGCGGGCGCCGGCGGCCGCAAGAGGTCGCGAATTACCCGATAGAGCACTTCGGGGCGGTAAGGTTTCGGAAGGATAGTAAAGCCTTCTTGCGAGGCGTGACCGGCCTCGGCGCTATAACCTGTCGTCAGGAGCACCGGCAGCTCCGGAAAACGCTTACGCAACACACGCGCAAGATCGACACCATTCAGTTTGCCCGGCATGACGATATCGCTGACAACGATGTCAGTTGGTTCACCGTCCGAAACCATCGATAATGCCTGTTCCGCATCAGTCGCCAGCTTTACTTGATACCCATACTCCCGCAGGATCATCGCTTTCACATCCGCGACATCCGCATTGTCGTCGACAAGCAGAATGGTGCCGCGCGCCGCGTCATTGGAACCGTCGCGGAAACACGGCGCTGTCGAAAGGGGCATAGCTGTTGAAAGAGGCAGATAGAGCGTGATCGTCGTGCCTCGGCCGGGGGAGCTCACGGCGGTTACGGCGCCGCCGGCCCGCTTTGCGAAACTACACACCTGAGAGAGGCCAAGCCCGGTCCCCTTTCCGGCCTCCTTCGTCGTGAAGAAGGGTTCGAATATCCGATCAATCAATTCCGTCGGCACACCTGTGCCATTATCGCTGATGGAGATCCGCGCGACTTGACCGGTTAATCCTTGGAGGGCCGGATCGTCACCGCGCACAGTCTCCTCAGTAACGTTTATCGTTACAATGCCGCCTCGCGGCATCGCGTCGCGCGCATTTGCAGCAATATTTATGAGTGCCAGCTCAAATTCGTTCCAGTCGACTTCAACCCTTCCGACGGTTGGCGCGACATCGAGGCGGATTTCGATGTTGCCCCGCAGCGAACGGCGCAGCAGATCGACAAGTTTAGGCATCTCCTCGCGCAGTTCGATGAGATCGGGCAGAAGTATCTGCCGGCGCGCAAAACTCAAGAACCGCCGCGCGAGCGCGTCGCCACGCGCGACAGCCCGCTCCATAGCCGCGATCTGCGCTTCGCTGCCCGCGATCAGACTGCGCCGTCTGAGAATGTGGAGTTGGCCTTGCAGAATTAATAAGAGGTTACTGAAATCGTGGACGATCCCGCCCGTCAGCTGCCCCAGCCCTTCCATCTTCTGCGATTGCCGCAGTGTTTCGCCGGTCCTGTGGTGCTCCACCATCTCATGCTGCAGCGCTTCGACGACGCGGTTGCGCTCCTCGATCTCTTTCGACAACGCCGCGTTGGCCTGACGCAGTTCACTGGCTGAGGGTAAAGCTAAAGCCTGCGGCAAAAGCGGCCACAGCACGATCGCTGTCGCGACCGAAATTGCCGCTGTCGCAACTTTAACAAGCCCCTGCGCTGCATAATCGGGACGCCAGAGCGTCCAGATCTCGACAAAGTGGGTCGTTCCACAGCCGAGAATAAAGGCGGCAAACATCCAAAAGATCCAGCCGAACGCCACATCCCGGCGTTTCCACACGAAGTAGGCAAGGGCCAGAGGGATCGAATAATAGGAGAGCCCGATGAGGGCGTCAGGCCCCACCTGGAGCCACAAAAGCTCGGGGCGCCATAAAAGACAAAAGCCGTGTGGCGTCAGATCGCCACCGTTAAAGAGGCGCTGCAACCCTAACATTACCACCCTCAACCAACGCGTTTCCGGTGGGATTTTAGACAAGTGCCCCGTCAGCCGTGCGTCAACGGCACTGTTTGCTCTGCTTACTCTCTGACAATACAGGCAAAATCTATTTTGTCATGCCGACGACGCGAGGGGTGTTCAGGTTGGCTTTTCGGGAACCCGCAACAGGAGGGTTAGCACGTCATCCGCGACCGACTGCGTCGACAACCGCTCAAACCTCGGCGCGTCCGACAGCGCTTCGAGGCCGAATTCGCCGATTGCGGGGATGCTGTCACCACCCAGCAGAAGGGGTGCGTGAACCCAGGTGAGTCGATCGACGAGGCGGGCCCTCACCAATGCAGCGGCAAATTGCCCTCCGCCTTCGACAAGAAGCCGCGTGATGCCGCGCTTGCCCAGCGCCCCGAGGGCGTCTGCCAATCCGATGCGTCCGTCCCCATTGGGTTCGAGATCGATGAGTGTCACGCCGCGATCGGCGAATGCTTGTCGGCGACCTGGATCCGCCGAGGACAAAGTCAATATCCAGGTCGGATGATCGTTTGCCTCGGAAATCAGCCGTAAAGTAGGCGGCATACGCAAGTTGCGATCGATGACGACCCGCACTGGCGAGCGATGAGCCAAACCAGGCAGGCGGCAAGTCAGTTGAGGGTTATCGGCGAGGGCTGTCCCGGTGCCGACCATGATCGCGTCGTGATTCGCACGCAATGCATGGGCTTGGTCACGCGCCGCCGGTCCTGTGATCCATTGGCTCTCGCCGCGTGGGGTCGCGATGCGGCCGTCGAGGGAGGTAGCGAGCTTCAGTGTGACGAGCGGTCTTCCGAGCCGGAGGCGGCAAAAGAAACCGGCGTTGATCTCGGCAGCTTCTTCGCCACAGAGCCCGGTCTCCACCTCCAACCCCGCTGCCTGCAACTGCCGGATCCCTTCGCCCGCGACCCGAGCGTCGGGGTCCTCCAGCGCGACAACCACCCGTCGCACACCCGCGGCGATCAGCGCGTCGGTGCACGGCGGCGTCCGGCCCCAATGGCAACAGGGTTCGAGCGTGACATAAGCAGTCGCTTCTCGGGCGGCCTCCCTTGCTCGGCGAAGGGCTTCGGTCTCGCCATGCGGCCGGCCGCCGTGTTGCGTCCACCCCCGACCGACGACCCGACCCTCTTTGACGATGACGCAGCCGACCGCCGGATTTGGCCAAACCACGCCAAGACCGCGGCGTGCTAGTCCCAACGCCGCCCGCATCAAACTCAAATCGGAACGCGAATCGCTCGGCATCTCGTGCAGGTGATGGGCTGTCAATTGCCGTCGGCTGCAATCCGCCCGACGAAGTCCCCGAAATCCTTGGCCTCGCGGAAATTACGGTAGACCGAAGCGAAACGGATATAGGCGACCTGATCAAGCGTCGATAGCGCCTCCATGACGAGGCCGCCAATCATACTGCTCGGGATGTCCGTCTCGCCTGAACTCTCCAATTGACGCACCAGCGAATTAATGATGCGCTCGACCCGCTCTGGTTCGACGGGGCGTTTGCGGATCGCGACATAGATCGACCGCGCGAGCTTATCCCGGTCGAACGGTTCGCGCTGCCCGTGTTTCTTTATCACCGTTAATTCGCGCAGCTGTACGCGCTCGAAGGTCGTAGAGCGGGCTGCGCAATTCGGGCAGTAACGGCGGCGGCGGATTGCACCGCGATCGTCCGTCGGGCGCGAATCTTTGACCTGAGTGTCGTCGGCTCCGCAAAACGGGCAGCGCATTTCTTCCCCCTGCTAGTCGGCCACGGTCTTTGTCTCGCGTTGCTCGCCATAAATCGGGAAACACGCGCAGAGTTCTCTCACCTGCGCTCGAATGCGCGCTTCAGCAGCGCTATTGTCGTCAGGTACTTCTGCGAGGGAACGCAATATCGCAATGATATAGCCCGCGACGGCCCGGAATTCGTTCGGCCCGAACCCACGCGTCGTCGCGGCGGGTGAGCCCAGGCGGATGCCCGAAGTGACCGTCGGCTTCTCGGGATCGAAGGGGATCCCGTTCTTGTTGCAGGTTACGCCCGCCCGCTCGAGGCTGGCCTCGGCGGCTCGCCCGGTCAGTCCCAACGGCCGCAAATCGACCAGCATTAGATGAGAGTCGGTCCCGCCCGAGACGATCGCAAGCCCGGCTTCAGTCAGGCTAGTCGCCAAAACCCCCGCGTTCTCGACGACGGACTCGGCATAGAGCTTGAACGCAGGCTGCAGCGCCTCGCCTAAAGCAACCGCTTTGGCCGCAATCACGTGCATCAGCGGCCCGCCCTGCAGTGCAGGGAATACCGCCGCGTTGATACGCCTCGCGATCTCCTCGTCATTACAGAGGATCATTCCGCCGCGCGGCCCTCGTAGGGTTTTGTGCGTCGTAGTCGTGACGATGTGAGCGTGCGGTAGTGGCGTCGGGTAGACGCCGGCAGCGACAAGGCCGGCAAAATGCGCCATGTCGACCATCAGATAGGCGCCAACCTCATCTGCGATCGCGCGAAACCGCGCGAAATCGATGATCCGAGAATAAGCGCTAGCGCCGGCGATGATCAGCTTGGGGCGATGCTGCTTGGCGAGCTTTTCGACCTCTTCGAAATCGATGCGGGCATCGTCCTGACGGACACCATAAGTAAACGCGTTGAACCATTTGCCGGACAGGTTCGGCCTCGCCCCGTGTGTCAGATGACCGCCCGCGGCGAGCGACATGCCCAAGATCGGATCCCCCGGCTCGAGCAGCGCCACAAACACGGCTTGATTCGCTGGCGCCCCCGAATGCGGCTGCACATTGGCGAAATTGCAACCGAAGAGGCGTTTTGCTCGGTCGATCGCGAGCGTTTCCGCGACATCGACGAACTCACACCCGCCATAATAGCGGCGGCCGGGATAACCCTCAGCATATTTGTTGGTCATCAGCGAGCCCTGAGCTTCCAGAACCGCGGCCGAGACGATGTTCTCGCTGGCGATCAACTCGATTTGGAACTGCTGGCGGTGGCGCTCACGGGCGATCGCGATCGCAATCTCGGGATCCACGCTCCACAGTGTGTCAGAAAAAAAGCCGCCGGGTGGATGAGCAGAGGAATCGGGTGAAACCATCAAAACCACTTGAAAAAAGGAGGCGAGGACGAACCCAGAGGTCGGAACATTTCGCCAAGGGGCCAATACAGAATAGCGCGCAATCCTTGGACGCCGCCGAAACGCGCCGTCCAACACCTACTATCCTACCAGATGTCGCTCGATAATGCCAGCTGCCTACCACTACTCGTGAATCGAACTCAATGGAACCGTCATGCCACAACGAAACAGCTAAAATTTCGCTCGCCACATCGACTCTCTCTTAACGAGTTCGCCTTCTTACAAAAACGCGTTAAAGATGATCTTGTGCTCACAAGTCGTTTGCAGCGCAGCCCATTGGTTATTACTGTGCTCTCGTACAAGTTTCGGTTGACACAAGAAATTCGTGCCTCGATTATGCGCGGTAGCTTGAACTTTAGGACTTCGCGGGGAGAAAAATGGCAGAAACGGCAACACCGAAATTGGGCGAGGAGGAGTTGCTGCGGATGACCGCGGACGTTGTTGCTGCATATGTGAGCAACAATACGCTGCCGACCGCGCAGCTGGCGGACGTCATCAACGCCGTCTACGGCTCTCTCAAGTCGCTGGAGGGCCAATCAACCGAACCGCAGCCCGAACCACTTAAGCCGGCGGTGCCAATCCGAAAGTCCGTTACCCCCGAGTACCTGGTTTGCCTTGAAGATGGTAAAAAGCTGAAGATGCTGAAGCGACATTTGCGGTCGACTTACAATTTGACGCCGGACGAATACCGGACAAAATGGGGACTTCCGGCTGATTATCCGATGGTCGCACCAAATTATGCTGAGCAACGCTCCGAATTCGCGAAGAAGATTGGGCTCGGTCGGGGGGCCGGACGCCAGTCGCCGCGCCGCTCGGGAGCTGGAGCAAGCGCCAAGAAATAGCCGCGAGGTTGGCGAGGTCGGCTAAACGATACGACGAGCCTTGAGCGCCGCAGTCAGGGTACCATCGTCGAGGTAATCGAGTTCGCCCCCGATCGGGACGCCCTGCGCCAGGCGCGATACCTTGATGTCTCGGCCGGCAACGCGATCGGCGAGATAATGCGCGGTCGCCTGGCCCTCGACCGTCGCATTCAGCGCAAGGATCAACTCTTGACCCGGCTGCAGACGACTGAGCAGCCGATCGATGTTGAGGTCGTCTGGACCAACGCCGTCGAGTGCAGACAGCGTCCCGCCGAGAACATGGTAGCGCCCGAGAAAGGCGCCGGTTCGTTCAAGCGCCCAAAGATCGGCAAGATCCTCGACAACACAAATCGCGCTCGTATCCCTCTCCGGGTCGCGGCAAATCGCGCACGGGTCGATCGTGTCGAGATTGCCGCAGATCAGGCACGGCCGGATCGCCTCGGCTGCTTTGGCCATCGCTGCCGCTAGCGGCTCGAGAACGCTTTCGCGTCGTTTGATGAGATGCAGAGCTGCGCGGCGGGCCGAGCGCGGTCCGAGGCCGGGCAGCTTGGCGAGGAGTTGGATCAGTGTATCGAGTTCGGACATGGCCGGGGTAGCGAGCGCGCTGTTTGGGTCAGAGCCGCGCCGCCACGCACTTAGAACGGCAGCTTCATGCCTCCGGGAAGCTGAAGGCCACCCGTCAACTTCTGCATTTCTTGCTCGGCGTAGGCGGCGACCTTACTGCGCGCATCATTGAACGCCGCCACAATCAAATCCTCCAAGACTTCGACCTCTTCGTCCGCGAACAAGGATTTGTCGATTTTGATTTTCTTTACATCGCCCTTGCCATTCAGGGTGAGGGTGATGAGCCCGCCTCCGGCGGCGCCGGTCATTTCGACGGCTTCGAGCTGGGCCTGCATCTCGGCCATTTTAGCCTGCATCTCCTGAGCTTGCTTCATCAGCTGGCCGATGTTCTTCATGTTTCGTCCTCTCCTGTGTCGGCTTCCTCGTCGACATATTCCGCAAGGACTTCGTCCCCATTGGGCTCGACCGCGGTTGACCTCTCGCGGACGGCGGCGATTGTCGCGCCGGGAAAAGTCTCGAGGACCGCCTGAACCAACGGATGGTTTGCCACCTCGTTCCGCAAGCTCCGCTCGCGGCCCTCCTCTTGTTCGCGCAGGCTCGGCTCCCCTTCGGCCTCGGAGACTGCGATCAACCAACGGGCCCCGGTCCACTCGCTCAATAGCTGACCGACGCGGTTGGCGAGATCTTTTGGTGCACCCGGCCCGGCGCGAAACTCAATATGGCTGGGCTCGAAACGCACTAGATGAATATCCGACCAGAGATGTGAACGGATCAGCAGCTCGCGGTGCTTGTCGAACAGCGCGAGGACTTCCGCAAGAGTCTGCGGCATCGGGTCGAATTCGGGAGCGGTGCGAGGATCAGGGAGCTCGGTCGCGACACGCAATGCGCTTGCCGCATTCGGACCTGATGAAGAGGGTTCCGTTGGACGTGGAAGGGTGACAGCGCCCGAAGACGCGGACCCCCGTGGTGCGATGACCGCGCCGTTCCCACGGGGCGATGCAGAGGTCGACGTTTCTACAACCGATCGGACAAGCTCCGCGGGGGTTGGCAAATCGGCGACATAGGCAAGGCGTACAAGCACCATCTCCGCCGCCTGAAGCGGAGAGGGCGCAATCTGCACCTCTTCGAGCCCCTTAAGCAGCATCTGCCAAGCACGGGCCAGCACCGACATCGGCAGTTTTTCAGCAAACGGGCGAGCGCGCTCGCGATCCCCCTCGGCGATGGGATCGCCCGTCCCCGCTTCGGGAGCGAGCTTCAGCCTCGTCACGAAATGGCTGAGATCCAAAAGGTCCTGCAAGACCATCAGCGGATCGCCGCCGCTCTGATAGAGCCGATCCAGTTGTGCGAGTGCCGCCGCTGCATCGCCGCGCAACACGCTCTCCAACAGGTCGAAGACAGCCGCGCGGTTAGCGATACCAAGCATGTCACGTATCGCGGCCTCGCCGATGTGGCCGGCAGAGAGCGCTATAGCCTGATCGAGGAGCGAGAGACCATCGCGCACTGATCCGTCGGCGGCACGGGCGATCAGCGCGAGCGCTGCAGGCTCAACCCTGATCCCCTCCGCGTCCGCGATTCCGCGATAGTGATTGATGAGCAGCTCGACCGGGACACGGCGCAATGAGAAGCGTTGGCAGCGCGACAACACGGTGACCGGGACCTTGTGGATCTCGGTCGTCGCAAACACGAACTTGACGTCGGGCGGGGGTTCTTCGAGCGTCTTCAACAATGCGTTAAAGGCGTTCCTTGAGAGCATATGCACTTCGTCGATGATGTAGACCTTGTACCGTCCGGAGACCGGCCGATAACGCACCCCCTCGGTCAGATCACGAATATCGTCGACGCCGGTGCGTGATGCGGCGTCCATCTCGATCACATCGACATGCCTGTCCTCGGCGATCGCCACACAATGCGCACAGCGCCCGCAAGGATCTGCCGTCGGTCCACCCGACCCATCCGGCCCGACACAGTTGAGCGCGCGCGCAAGAATGCGAGCGGTTGTCGTCTTGCCGACACCCCGCACGCCGGTCAGGATGAAGGCATGCGCCACGCGGCCTGTCGAGATCGCGTTCGACAGAGTGCGGACCATCGCCTCCTGCCCGATCAGCTCGGCGAATGTCGAGGGCCGATATTTGCGGGCGAGGACGCGGTACCCCGCTGCCGAATCACTCATAACAGAACCGTGTCGAGGTAAGGGAGACCGGACGGACGACCCAGATCGGAACTCGTTACGGCTGCTTCCTTCCGGACCTGACCGGGTTGGCGAGGGACCTGTCCGCCGCCGGCTCCCCAGCCACTATATCAGCTGTCGGTCACGGTGAGGCAAGCGTCGGCTTGACCTTTGATCTTTGAGCTGCGGCCTGTGGACGATGAGCAAAGAGCGCGACGAGATCTGGCGCATCGGAGATGCGCCACCCGACAGGCGCATGCACGCGTACGCCGAAAGGGGTGATTTGGCCTATATCCGGCGCGTATTGCAGCCGCTGACAACCGAAGTCGCCAGCCTGCGCGACGACATGAAAGCGCTGACCACGATCGTCCTGCACCGAAACCATGATGTAGCGCCTGGATGAGACGCTGAACGGAATCCTTGCGCAAATCACCGTGATGGTCGCGCAGAATGCGCGTGCTGTCGACCGCCTGCGCGCGTAGAGGATCAGGTCGACGCGCCTGAGGACAGCATGCGGTATTAATTTCAGCAGGTCCGCAGGCGCACCCATCTGGAAGTGGACCTGCAGCGCGCAGGGGCCCGGCATCGCCAATGGGGACTGCGTATCGATCGAGACCCCGAAGGGTAATGAGCGCGCCCGCGCCCCGGCCCAACCACAACCTCGACCCCGCGTCGTCATTGGTGCGCATGGCTGGTGCGAAGGCTGCGCCGAGATCGGCGCGCTGGGGTACGGCCCGTTCGCATCGCACGGCGCCAACCTCAACCTGATCATCGGCAGCAGCGCACTCGATCCGATCAGCGGAACCGCCCCGCACCGCGCCTATCTCTGGGAGATCCGCCCAGCCGCTCGCTGGTGAGTGGAGGGTGGGGCGGTCAGTTAGGGCGTGTACTCATAGCCTCGAGAGCGTCGGGCTAGCCGAGTGCCCGTGATCCATCCAGATGCGGACTAGGGTCCTGCGGTAACAAGGGTCACACGGGGTTCCCAAGATCCGACGTTCACCGTGTCTCCCAAACCGCCGCATTCAACCCCTAAGCGGTCCTTCGCTGCGATTGGCCACCATGGCAAATCATGCCCCACACCGGACCCTCGCTCGACTCGGAATGAAGGGCGGCACGGGGCGGATTTTGCGCTGTTCGATGACCTTGTGGGCGCGGCGAGAATTGACTGCGGCACCGTGAGGCCGAGCGCCTTCGCGGTCTTCAAGTTGATTACGAGCTCACTTTAGCCATCTGCTGAATTGGCAGATGCGCCACCTCATGCCGAAGCCCGGTGAGTGGCCGAGTGGAGACTGCGCTCAATGCATCGGCAT
>Ga0126371_10003164_pt1 | contig 14343 bp, 13 predicted proteins | sample PanSoiMetaPlot_4_FD_110145 | JGI IMG/M metagenome (GOLD analysis project Ga0126371, IMG submission 110145) | Tropical forest soil microbial communities from Panama - MetaG Plot_4 | ecosystem: Environmental > Terrestrial > Soil > Tropical forest > Bulk soil | place: Panama | collected 2016-02-17 | reverse complement strand
TTCTATCCGTTCCCCGTGTATGACTATTATCCGTATGAGGAAAGCTATCCGTACTATGGAGGCGACTGCTACCTCGTGCGGCAGCGGGTGCACACGCGCCACGGCTGGCGTCTGCGCACGGTCCAAGTCTGCGAATAATTGTCTGCGAATAATTGCCTGCGAATAATTGCTGGCAAGCCTCAAAAAAAGGCCGACCGGACGATCGGACGGCCGTGACGCGTTTCCTTTACGCGCACCGTTAACCAGTGGGGGCAGGCTCTCGCCCGGAAACGCTCTAGCTCCGCTCAACCCAGCACGTTGTATTTCTTGAACCAGGCCTGCATTTGATTCCAGGCGTCCTCGGCGGCTTCCTTGCGGTAGCTCGACCGATAGTCGGCGTGGAAACCGTGCGGGGCGCCCGGATAGATTTTGAACTCGGCGGTCTTCTTGTTTTCGGCAAGTGCCACCTTGAACGCTTCGACTGTCGAGACGGGAATCCCGGTATCGGCTTCACCGTAGAGGCCGAGCACCGGCGCCTTCATGTCGGGCGCAAGCTGCATCGGGCTCTTCGGCCAGGCCGGATTCGGCGGATCGACGGGCGGGCCGTAAAACGCCACGCCGGCCTTGAGGCTCGGATTATGCGCGGCATATTCCCAGACCGTCCGCCCACCGCGGCAGAAGCCGATGATGCCAAGCCGGCTGGTGTCGCCGCCCTGCGACTTCGCCCAGGCCACTGTGCTGTCGAGATCGGACAGCAATTCTGCGTCGGTCTTTGCGTTCACGACCGGCAAAAGCTGTGAGATGTCCGTGATCTTGGTAAGGTCGCCTTTTCGGAAATAATAATCCGGCGCGACCGCGAAGGCGCCGAGCTTGGCGAGGCGCCGAGTCACGTCCTTGATGTATTCGTGCAGGCCGAAAATCTCCATCGCCACGAGCACGACCGGAGGATTGCTTACGCCCTTCGGGCGCGCGAAATAGCCGGGCATCTCGCCGTCTGAGACTTTGATCTTGACGTCTCCCGCCTCCAGGCCCTCCGTATCGGTCTTGGTGACGTCGGCGCGCACGGGGCCCGCGGCGAGTGTATAGCCTGCGGCGACCGCGGCAGACGCGGTCATGAAACCGCGTCGCGAAAACGGCGCTGTTCTGGTTAGTCCGATGACATCGGACGTCAGCTCGGGCTCGGCACTCATTGTTTTGCTCCTCCTGAAATTGGGGAGGCGCATTCAGCGAATACCTGCCTGGAAAACGCAAATCACCTGGCTGCGAGAAGCGGCGCACGTCAGCATTGCAAAACTGTCGATGCGGACCGCACAAAAAACAAGGCCGTCGACGCAGTATGCCGTCAACGACCTTGCCAGCCCCGGAAATTAAAATCGGCTCTCGCCTTCCGGTAACGTCACTGTGCCCCGGATTTGTACGAGGAAATGTGATCCAATTCACAAATGTCTGAGGAAAATTTGATCGGCGCGCCGACGCGGCTCGTCTGGGCGCGATATTGTCTGTCTAATTGTTTGATTTAGCTACGGATTTTCCGCGTTTGTGATTGTTGGTTCGCAAGGCGTGCGCCCTGGTCCGTACTGCCCGGTTCCGCGTCGCGGGCGGCGAAGATGGTTCGGACGCTGCCGTGCTGGCGTAGGAATGGCGCAGGCCCTCGATCGCTTCGGTCAGGGTGGAAACCTGATCGGAAAGCCGCCTTGTGTCGGCCTGCTGGGCGGCGAGCAGGCGTCTAACCGTCTGCAACTGATTCTGAATCATCTGCAACTGGTCGATCGATTCCTGCTGAGTCGCTTCGAGGCCCTTGGTCTTTTCGACCAACTGCTCGGAAGCCTGCGCGGTGCGCGCCTGCAACTGACGGACCGCAGCGGCCCGGTCCCGCTCCGGCGAGGTTCCCGTATAGGCTCGCCAGAGCGCGATCGAAGCGACGCCTGCCAGCAGGACCAGAAGCGCCGCGGCGGCAAGCACGATCGGCTGACTGCCGGTCCGTACAATGCTGTCGGCTCGTGTCTCACGCGTAAGTTCGATCATCGGGTGCAAAGTCCAAACGAAAATGAAGGTCTTGGGACGCATGCCGCCAAAAGGCCGCTCGTTTCTATACCGAAAGCGACGCCTACGCTGGAAAAGCGGCGGAGCGATTACGCTGCAAAAACGCGACGCAAAATCAGTGATTCATCAATAAATCCGACAAAATCCAGGCCGGCAAGCCCGAAGAGTTCCGGGCCGACGGGCCTAGCGGACAAGGAACTCTATGGCCCAGTTGCCGGCGCAGCGAGTGTGCATGTTGCTAATGCCGGTGGTAATTCTGTTACCGATGGGCGTCGGTGAGCCTGTCGCGGAAGTATTTGCCGTAATATTCCCGGAAGGGCCGATCCGGCATGGTCACGCCGGTATGTCCACTAATCGCTATCAGCACCGCTTCCTCTTAGAAAGAGGCAGCGGTGGCTGTTTTGACGAGTAAGTATCGAGATTGAATGCCGCGACTTCCCGGTGCGTGCGTCGCCTCCAGATGCTCCTTAGCCGGCCTTAGGCGTCGGAAATTTTCCCGGTGGGCGAGGCCATGGCGCAAAAGCGTTGGAGACTTGCTTCAGCACAGGCGTCAACTCGGGGAAATGGCGCTGCAGCACTGTCGACATGTTGTTGTCGTTGATCCAATCGATTCCAGCCTTAGTGTACACTGCTTCCGTAAAGTCGTTTGTGAAGAAGCGGTCACTTCTGAGCCGTCGCGACGCCATCAAGATGAAGACACGGAATGCCGTATCGCTAAAGCCGAATCCCTTGGGTGGCTTTTCTGCGTACATGCCGACCATCAGATCGACCTTGTCGGGGTGGCCGTAGACCTCGCGCAAAGTACGCACGATTTCGGGATCATCGCTCATCTGCTCAAATGAGCTCGCGGGCGGCATATGAAACAGCTTCCGGAACCTGTTATAGCGTGGCACGCCGCGCTCGCGGTCGCGGATGATATCGATGGTGGCGAGGTCAATCAGTTCTTCCAACTGCTGACCATTACGGCGCCGCAGCCGCCGCATCCAGTTGGGAAAATTCTGTAACTGAACCGCACCTGGATTGTGGACCCCAAACGTGTAGACGATGTCGGTAAGCGATTGATCGGGGTCACGCAAAGCATTCTTCATGGCGTTTGGGCCAACGATCAGGTCAGGGTCGTCGAGGCTGTCTGCCTCGAACTTCAGCACACGTCCCCGTTCGCCCGTTTTATGCGAAACGATTTGAAGGTCATTGGGGAGCAGCGGGTGCAATCGATAGACAGAAGTGAATTCCTCGGTCAGGCAATAGTCTGCGCCATCATGATCGGTCGCAGAGCCTGGAATACCACTGATCTCCTCACTGGCGCTGATGCGGCCGAAATACTTCTTGATCCGCTCCGACTCCAAGCCCGACCAGTTGGCATTCATGGCGATCTGCAAAGCAGGATGGGCGAGGATTGCGGTGGTCCAATCCACGGTATGAATCTTGGCGACCAGAGCGTTGTTGACCAGCCGGGCGACACGGAAAATCTGTTCGTCGCCGTCCGACTGCTGCAACCATTCGGGAAATGCCTGGATGATATGATCGCAGATCGCGTTGTGCTCGAGTGTGAAGATATTGTGCATCAAGCTCAGGCCGAGCCACCAATTCGACGTGGCACCTGTCCTCTCAATGCCGGTTGGATCGAGTGGGATTAATTTAGTCTTTGGATCGATCTTGAGCTTTCCATCTCGACCCGATCGATACTGCATCAATGCATTCCGGCTATCGCCGTAAATCTGAGAGCTATCCCACCAGTGCGTTTCAGAATTCGCGAAGGTTTCCGGCCCCGCACCGTCGTTCTTCCGGCGCGTGGGATCAGCGCGCGTACGGCGCACGAGCATCTTGTCGCCGCCGGGCCACGAATCGCCAGGAGGGATCGGGACCTCGAATGGCTCGTCGGTGATGGGCCTCGGATTGCCGTGATTGAACCAGTCGTGCGTCTGAAATTGAATCCAGGCAGCGGCCAGCAAATTCAGGATTGTCGCGGGTTCAAAGCTGTCTGGTTCACCGCTTTTGCTTGGGCGCGCCAATAGCCGATTGCTGACCAGTCGGGGATTAGGATCAAGTATGGCACCGTCGCGAGTCGGATCTACTTCGCGCCGTGGAATGTTGCGCCCGAACCGGGCCCCCGGATTGCTGAGCGTAAAGTCTGGGCCACCGAGCGCGGCGTTGCCCATGGTGGGTTTTGAGAGATCGTTGTACTGCCCATCCTCCTCGCGCTCGGTAAGATACTTGGCATCCGGTTGTACCACCGCCCGCATGCCTGACGGGTTAGTCACGGGAATGTCGGAGGTATTGTGCAAATTTTTGGCGCGCAGGACTTCCCGCAACGCAATCAGGTTAATAACGGCCAGAAACGTCGGCAATTTGTGCCAAACCACGAAGAAATTGAGGAGTTGGAAAAATTTCACAAAGAGAACCATCTGCAGCGATTTCGGATCGTTCTCGCTAACCACGGAGTGGATCAGGAGACAGCCGATGACGATGATGGTCATCATGATGCCAAGCAGCCGTACGCCGATTTCGACCTTGTCTGCGAGCACAAAGGCTCCAAAAAACATCGCAAATGCCAGCAGATGGACCGCGCCTCGCTGAACGCGCACCCATTTGATGGTGTCTCTAAGAGACCAAGCGAGGATGAGGTCCAATCCCCACCAAGCCGCCAAGAACGTGTCCGGCCGAGTATGCTCAACGAAGCAGCCAGGATACAGCTTGCGTCCTTGGATCTGGTCAAAGATCGCGTCGATGCTGCCGCCGCAGCTACCGACAAAGGACCAATACAAGCGCACCAAGAGTGCAAGATAAGCGACCGTCCAGAACGCACGCCAATAACTATTCCGGGCGTCTGAGTGAGAGAAGATATGGAAGCAAAGAGCTGGCGTCAGCAGGAGAATGCTCGCCTGGATCGTAAAAATGACTCGATAGTAGAAAACGTCCTCAACTGGGGCGACGTGTTGCATAAGAAAGGCGGCGCCATGAGCGATTGCCATCAACGCTAGAAAAGCGCTGAACGCAAACCAAAATATCGAGGCTGGTGATCCTTGAAAATCGTTATCCTTACTCATCGTCTTGGCCCCCATCCGCAAAAAACGGTGGGCCATTCCGCGCAACACCGCACACCGACGCGCCTGTCAGTTTCCTGCGCTCGTGTTACTGCCCAATTCGAACGCAAGTAATTGACAATTAATTGAGTTGCGACATCAGACACGCTCTCTTGGAATTGAGGCGTCGATCACAACGTGCGGTGTTTCGCCTAACGATCAACGACGCGCGTTCTTCGGGCTTCGGCGTAAATCCCCGGCTGTCGAAGGTGACAGCTTCCCGTGATGCAGCATCGCGGCCATGCCTAAAACATGATCCGGAAAATGAAAACGGGTTTTCCCTCGCGAAAATGCGGGAACACGTTCGCGCGGATCTTATGCTCAAACAATAAGTGAGAAGCGCGGTGGCGATTTCACCTAATCCTATCGCGCTCTAAGCAACAACGTCGGGTTGAGCCTTGGTGATAACCGCCAAGAAGCATTTATGGCAGCCGCGCAGCACCGCGGGCGAGGTTCAAGCGATGACGGAATCGTCGATCGTGACTCGCTTCGACAAATCGGCCGCGCCGCTGCGCGACATCGCAGGCAACCTCACACATGCGAGTGCCGCGAACGCCGGCGGGATTCTTCCGCCGGACGCGAGCGGCCGTGAACGACCCACCGGAACAGTCTGTCGCGAAGTTCAGGCCGGGAACGACGAAGCAAGAGGGCTGCGAAAATCGCGGCATTGAGCATGACCCAACAGATCACAATAACGCCCAAAACCGACATGGTTCTTCCTCAAAGAAAACGCCTTATGAACAAAAGTGGTTTCGCTCCGCCAGTTTCAAAAGCCGTTGTCACGCGCTCGTGACGACCCGTGAGGCGAACTGCCGCAGTCAGGCCCACATGGGACTCGCGACCTGCGGTAGCAGCATCTCCGCCGCCGCGATCGTCAGTCGATACCGTGGCCAGGGTTCCCAAAAAGGTGCGGCCAGCCTTTTGGGGGAAAGGCTGGCCGCGCGCGAACCGGTCTGGGACGGGGAGGGGTGGGGATGTGACCGGGTCGCGTAACCTGATGATGATCCTCGTGTCTTCTAGTCAGCCCGTCAGTGATCTTTCGCACTTGCGGTGGCAACAGCCGGGCGGGCGTCGCCGAGCGAGACCCACACATTCGGATCGCTCTGCGACTGACGCTTGACGAAGCGGTATCCGGTCTCGGTCCAGGCCACGACATTTTCGTTCTGGTTGTCGAGAATGAATTCGCCCTTGTCGGTCTTCACCGTCAGCACAGCGTGGCCTTCGCCCTTCTTGTCGCGCACCACGGTGATGAGCAGCGCCTCGCGCGGCCAGCCGGCATCGATCAGCATCTTGCGCTTCATCAGCACATAGTCTTCGCAATCGCCGTAGCCGTCGGTCGGCAGCGACCATTTTTCGATCACGCCCCAATGATCCATGTCGGTTATCGGCTTGACGTTCTCGTTGACCCAGCGATTGACCTTGACGAGATCCCGCCACGCCGTCTGCGACATCACGATGTCGCGCGGCTCCGTGGCGCCGCCCTTGCATTCGCCGGGATTCTCGGCACAAAATTCAATCCAGCCGATCGGCGCGCGCGTTGTTTCACCAAGGCTTGCATAGACGATGCGAGCGTCGGTTGCCTTTGCTGGTGCGTTGATGAAAAGCAGGATCGCGGCAACAGCCGCCAATCCTTTTCCCTGTCCCGTGAGTTTGAACACAGTAGCCCCCGTTTTTTGTTGGGACCACGTGTCGCACAAAGCTTTTTCGCCGCCGCTAAGTAATCCAAGGCGATTCAAAACGAATGAAAATCAAAACTGGCGATAAATCGAATCCTATTTAAATCGTCTTCGATTAAAATTTTAAACGACCGCGATTGAATCGAATTTTATCGATTAAGAACTCGACGGCCGCCATTCAGCCTCTTGCGCGCAAAAAGCGCGCGCCGTTAACCGGATTGCGCCGTCGGCCGGCCGGGCAAATTCGCGATTTGGTAACGCTGTTGGGGCGATAGGATCGGACAAGGACTGGGGACTGACGCCGCCCGGGCTTTACCTTGCGGTAACGTTGTCTTCGAGCGTGTCGGCGAGTTGCTCGTGAACGAACTCGAGGGCGAAGCCGTCTTCGAGGTTCCGCACCACTCGGGCCTGGACGCGCCCGAGCATGACATGGGATTTCAGCGGTGGGCGGTTTTCCGCGGCGATCGCGGCGCCCGATAGCGACAGGTCGATGATCCGGCACGTCATCTTGGTACCGTCGTCAAGGGTGAGCACCGCGATCGGATTGCGCGGGACGATACGGTCGTGGCGGCGATCTTCCGGCAGATTGAGGATGTCGCGGTTGGCGAGCCAGGTGAGTTGGGCGGCAAGCTTGTCGCGCTTGCGGGCGGTGGCGCCCACCGTCATCGCGAAGCCATTGTCGATGATGCGGGTGATCTTGCCCTCGACCCGACCGATATGGTCGAGATAGGCGATCACCCGGTCGCCGACATTGCCGATCCCCGGCGCCAGCAGCGCAAGGCCGCCGGGAGACATATTGATGATCTGGCAGGGAAACTCGCGGCGGTCCGGCAGCATGTAGCGGCCAAGCAGATGCACTTTCACCCGCTGGAAGCGCCGGCGCTCCTCGGCGGCCGGAAGGATCGATTTTTTGTTCGGCAACGCCATGTTTCGCCACTCGACAGCCGGCTCTTCGGTGTCGGGAAACCCTAGCGCCGACAGGGTTAACGAGCAGTTAGCGGCGGATGCGCCGAAGTTACGCGGGCGCCGCGGAAAGGTTGCCTGCCAGCCGGTTGAAGACCCAGCATCAGTTCACGTAGGCTTGCCTGGGTTTGCGCATTGCAGACGTCAATCAACAAAGCCGAACCGCCTGGGAGGAACCTTCATGCACGACATCCGCGTATGCACCTACGACGGCCCGGGAGCGAAGCCTTCGATCCGCACGGTGCCGTGGCCGAACATTGGGAAGAACGCAGCGCTCATCAAGATCGGCGCATGCGGCGTCTGCGGCACCGATCTGCATATTCTGAAAGGTCATTGGCCGAAGCCGCTGCCATGGCCGTTTACGCTCGGTCACGAGATCGGCGGCGTGCTGGTCGAGGTCGGCTCACAATTCAGCGAAGACTTCATGAGCAAGCCGCTCACGGTCGGCTCCAAGGTGATGATCCCGCCCCTGATGCCGTGCGGCCGTTGCTATTACTGCATCCACTATCCGCAAACCGCCAACAAGTGCCTGACGCCGGTCTATTACGGCCGCTATCTCGGCTTCGACAAAGCGCCGCATCTGTGGGGCGGCTGGGCCGAATACGTCTATGTCGATCTCGACATGCTTCCTGGCACAAAAATCTACAAGCTGCCCGACGACATGTCGCTGCGGCTTGGCGCGTTGTCCGAGCCGCTCACCTCCTGCATCCGCGCCTTCAACCGCGCCACGCGGGCGGGCGGCTTTTCCTGGGGGGATACAGTGGTGATCCAGGGCTCGGGGCCGATCGGAATCCTCGCAGTCGCGGCGGCGCTGGAGATGGGCGCGGGCAGGGTGATCTGCGTCGGCGCGCCGGAACAGCCGAGGCTGAAGCTCGCACGCAAATTCGGCGCCGAGGCGACCGTGAATATCGAGGAGATCAAGACGCCGCAGGCGCGCATCAATGCGGTGCGTGACATTGTCGGCGGTTTCGGCGCCGACCTTGTGATGGATTGCTCGGGCCATCCAAGTGCGGGCCCCGAGGGCATCGAGATGCTGCGCGACGGCGGCACCTATGTCGAGATGGGCCAGTTCACCGATGCGGGCTCGATTGATACATCTTGGCATCGCATCTGCACCAAAGACCTCAACGTGCTCGGCTCCTGGGGCTTCACCGGCAACGACCTGCCGCTGGGCGTCGATATGCTCTATCGCACCCGCGACAAATATCCCTGGCTCGAGACGCAGACGATCTATCCGTTCTCGGAAGAAGGGGTAGGCCAGGCGGTCGCCGACGCGATGGCAATGAAGACGGTGAAATCGACCATCGTGCCGTGGCCGGAGCTTGTGCAGTGAGCATGGCAAGGTCGCGTGCCGATGCAGCAATGCTGTAGCTGGCGTGCTCTGGATCGTTTAAGACTTGCCGTTGTCTACAGCGAGACCCCTGATGCTTGCGTCGCAGCGCGATCTCTTCGAGATGCCGCGCGAGATCTGCTACCTGAATGCCGCCTCCTATAGCCCGCTGGCGCTGCGCACGCAGGAAGCCGGCCGTGCCGCCGTCGGGCGCAAGGGCAGGCCCTGGACGCTCGATGCCTCCTTCGTGAACGCGCAGCACGAGCGCGCACGGGCCGCGGCCGCTCGCGTGATCAATGCCGATCCTGCGGACGTCGCCCTTGTTTCCTCGGTCAGCTATGGCGTTGCGACGGCGGCAAAGTTGCTGACGATCGCCCGCGGCACGCGCGTCATCGTTCTGGAAAACGATCATTCCTCGCCGGTGCTGGAATGGCGTGCGCGCGCTGACGCGCAGGGCTTCATCGTCGAGACGATCCGCCAGCCCCCCGACGGCGACTGGACGGCGGCAGTTCTTGCCGCCATCGAGCGGCGAGCCGCGCCGCCTGTCGGCCTTGCATCGATCTCGTCCGTGCACTGGTCGGATGGCGGACTGATCGACATCGAAAAAGTCGGAACTGCCTTGCGGCGGCAAGGTGCGGTGTTTCTCATCGATGCGACGCAGGGCGCCGGCGTGCTGACGATGGATGTGCGGCGTCTTGACCCGGACTTTGTCGTCTTCCCAACCTACAAATGGTTGCTCGGGCCCTATGGCCGCGCCTTTGTCTATGTCGCCAGGCGCCATCAGGGCGGTATCCCGCTCGAACAGACCTCGTCCGGCCGCCGCAATGTCCGCGCCGAGAACGAGGTCTATTTCACGGACCTTCGTTATGTCGACGACGCGCGGCGCTTCGACATGGGCGAGCGCGACCACTTCATCTCGATGGAGATGGCCGCGATCGGCATGGAAATGATGGCGGAATGGGGCGCTCCGGCCATTGCGCGGCGTCTGGCCATGTTGACCGAGCGCATCGCGGAGCAGGTTCGTCCTCTCGGCCTCGCCGTGCCGCACGAGAGGCTGCGCGCGCCGCACATCCTGAGCCTGGGCTTCAGGGACGGGATGCCAAACGGACTGGTCGAGAGATTGGCAGCCGAACGCGTCTACGTCGCGGCGCGTCTCGGCCGCCTGCGTGTATCGCCCCATGTCTATAACGACGAGGCCGATGCCGATCGCTGCGTCGAGACCTTGGCGCGGCGGCTCGAATTTTGATGTGCCGGCGAGCCACCGGGTGCGGCTTATCGCAATCCCTCATAAACCATGAAGCCGCGTGCGATCGCGAGCTTGCGCAGCGCGCGGGGCAGGATCTTTTCCGGCGGGTGCAGATAGCGCCACGAGGTCAAATGGAGATCACCGAGCACGCCCTGGACGCCGTCGAACGGCGCCAGCAGTCCGGTCAGGCTCGCTGGCGTATGCGGACGGCTCTGGAAGGGCAGCAGCAGAAGCTCCAGCTGAGCGGGCTCGCCGGTTTGCGACGCCGCCGAGATGCCGGCGATCGCCGGCAGCGTCTCCTCGGCAACGGACGCGATGATCTCCTCGATCTCGGCGCGGCTGTCCGGCCCGAACAGCGAGGCAAAGCTCGTGTTCTTCAGGTCGCAGCCAAACCGGGCGCAGACCCGTGTTCCGGCAACGCGGAACGGGTGGCCCGACGGCACGTCATAAGCAAGCACGAAGATGTCGCCGAGCAGCTCACGTAATGCGTTTGGTTCGATCTCGCTGCGATCCGGCGCGCGGGCGGTGCCGCGCTTGCAGTCCCAATAAGCGAAAAACTCGCGGTTCGACGGATGTTTCATGACGCCACTTATCCCGCTTGCGCTTGGGTGGGACAGTTCTGTCCCGTCTTTGCGCACGCTTGTTCCCTGAACTGTTGTGCAGGATCGACTGTGCAGCGTCCATGCCGCGACGGTATCTTGACGCGCCCGACCACCGCTTTGCGGCGTTAACGTTAAATTAACGATAGTGTTGGCATGGCCGCGAAAGCGGATAAGAATAAGGACATCGCATCTCGCCGGTTTTCTTCGGGTTCAAGGCGGGATCATCACACGGGTGGCGTCAAACAAGATTGGCCGTCGCGCGGTGGAGGAACTCCTCCTAGTCCCGCGTGAAACGGTCAGCGACCAAGGGAGGGCTCTTTAACTCCTTAAAGAGCCCTCCCTTTTTCTGTTCCGGCTTGGATGGCAGGTTCCCACCCCCGGCGATCTGCGCCTTGTTCGGTATTCCGTCGGCCACGACACAATCAGTCCCAAAGAAACCGCCTTTGTGCCCTTGCACCCACGGGCCAAAGACGCCTATCTGGTTCCAAGAGCCCCGATGAACGCCTCGTTAAGGCCCTGAATCCCTTGGAATCTCCGTCAGACCCAGAGCACGAGAGCCCGGAACTGCCGCCGGCGATGGCGAGCGAGCCGATCCTGACCCTGCCGGGCGCGCTCACCGCCTATGTGCTGTTGATCGCGATCATCCATCTGCGCGTGCTGCTGCCGCCGGATCTGGAGAACTGGACCGTCGACGTCTTCGGCTTCATTCCGAAGCGTTACGATTCGACGTTGCTGAATCTCGACTTTCCCGGCGGCTCCGGCGCCAAGGTCTGGACCTTCGTCACTTATTCGCTGCTGCACGCCAATCTCACCCACATCGTCTTCAACGTGCTCTGGCTCTTGCCGTTCGGCAGCGCGCTGGCGCGCCGGTTCGGCGCTTTCAGGTTCTTCCTGTTCATGGCGGTGACGGCCGCGGCGGGGGCGCTTGCTCATCTTGTCACCCATGAGCACGAGATGGCGCCGATGATCGGCGCGTCGGCGTCGGTGTCCGGCACGATGGCCGCCGCGATCCGTTTTGCCTTCGTGCAGGGCAGCTTCCTGTCGTTCAACCGGGGCGATGCGGATGCGGCCGCCCGCGTGCCCGCGCTGTCGCTTTCGCGCGCGTTGCGCGATCCGCGCGTGCTGGGATTTCTTGCGGTCTGGTTCGGCGTCAACATCATCTTCGGCATCGGATCGCTCGCGGTCGGCATCGATGGCGCCAGCGTCGCCTGGCAAGCGCATATCGGCGGCTTCTTCGCCGGGCTCTTTTTGTTTTCGCTGTTCGATCCCGTGCCGCGTCTACGTGGCGATGCTGCAGGTGCGTTGCACTGACTTGTGGCGAGAAGCTTGCGGTGAGAAGCGATTTCATTCATCATTGCTACGAAGCGGCTTAAATCCGCAAGCATGCGTCAAATGTGCGCATGCACATGCGCTCCGAACGAGATCGGCGCTAAACTATTGATGGGATATTCAATGGGATAACCGGACGCGTTCGTGCTTGGAGGGCGCGACCGTCCTGAAGGAGAAAGCCATGACGGTACGTGCGATTCTGGATACGAAGGGCCATCAGATCGTGAGCGTCGAGCCGGAGGCGAAGCTTTCGGCCGCCGTTAATACTCTCGGCGAGCGCAAGATCGGCGCCGTGTTGGTCATGAGCAAAGGCAGCATCGAAGGCATCCTGTCGGAACGTGATATTGTGCGCGCTCTGGGCGAGCGGGGCGCGGGCGTTCTGGATCAGCCGGTCAGCGAGGTGATGACGCGTAAGGTCGTCAGTTGCCGGCAGAGCGACACGGTTGCGGCGATCATGGAAATGATGACCATGGGCAAATTCCGCCATCTGCCGGTCGTCGAAGGCGAGCGGGTCGTCGGCCTCATCTCGATTGGCGACATCGTCAAGTGGCGCGTGCAAGAATACGAGAACGAGCAGGAAGCGCTGCGCACCTACATAAAGACTGCCTGAGCGGAGCGGTTCAGACCTGCTTGGCGGGTGGTGCCAGAATCTGAATTGCCTCCTCGATGGAGGCGATCGCGCGTTCCGCGGCACGCGTGCCCGCGTCGATCAGATCGCCGGCGCGATGGAAATCGAACCAGCCGACCTGACCCACCCGCGGGCTGATCAGCATGTCCGGTGGATCGCCCGCAAGCCGCGCACGGGTGATGCGATCCTGCATGATGTTGAAGGCGTCGACCATCACTGAGGAGATGCCCGGCCGGCCGCCGCTGCCGAAGAACTCACGCTTCACGGTCCGCTCGGGCGAAAAGAACTTGGTGAAGCGGCGTTTCGGCAGTGCGGCGTCGGCCGCCGATCCGGCAATGCTGGCCGGCGCGCCATGCGCATAGATCGTCGTCGATTGGGTAAAGATGTCGCTGGAGAGATTGGCGGCAATCACGATCTCCGCGCCGAGCGCGCGTGCCACCGATACCGGCACCGGATTGACAAGCGCGCCGTCGACCAGCCAGCGGTCACCGATCAGAACGGGCGCGAAGATGCCGGGCAGGGCGTAAGACGCACGCATCGCATTGACGACGCGGCCGTGGGTCAGCCAAATCTCGTGCCCGGTCCGAACCTCGGTGGCGACGCTCGCGAATTTGATCGGCAGTTCCTCGATCAGCGTGGGCCCGAGAGAGGTCTCCAACTGCGCGGCCAGCTTCTCGCCGCCGATCAGGCCCGATCCGTTAAGGCGCACATCGAGATAGCCCAGGATGTTGCGCAGTTGCAGGCCGCGCGCCCATTCTTCCAGCCTGTCGAGATGTCCGGCCGCGAACGCACCGCCAACCACCGCGCCAATCGAGGTGCCGACCACGACATTGGGAACGATGCCGTGGGCGCCCAGCGTCCGCAGGATGCCGATATGAGCGAAGCCGCGCGCCGCCCCGCCGCCGAGGGCGACGCCGATCACTGGCCGCCGGATACTACCCAGGCCGACTTTATCGCCTACTTTCTCGCCCACCTTCTCGCCGTCATCCGGCTCGCTTTGGCCGCGTCGGATCAATATTTCGAGCACATAAACACTCCCGGCGCCCTCCATCCAGACAGTGACAATAAAGGCTCTGAACGAGTCGCTGACGCATAATCTCGTGAACAGATTATGCCCGACGGAGGGCCGCCGCTAGGATCGACCATAAGCATGGTTTATGCCGGGCGGAAGAGGGCAAGCCGGTTTGTAGCGCGATCATAAGAGGCGACAGGCCGCAGCAAATGGTTCCCGGCGCGCAGTGCGCGGCCTGGCGCAGCTGTGAGAGGACTCCGGCTCCAGGCTTGAATTTGCCGCGTTTTTGTTCAAAAGCAGAACCATGAAAGCGGGGGAAGGCGGCATCATCGGATTCCGGCGCGGCCGTCGGCTTTGGCCGTTTGCCCTGGCTTGCGCCGTGTCATTGGCGACGATTCTTTCCGCCAAGGCGCAGATGTTCAGTGATCATCCGCCGCCGATCCCGCCCATGG
>Ga0126371_10003163_pt1 | contig 14344 bp, 13 predicted proteins | sample PanSoiMetaPlot_4_FD_110145 | JGI IMG/M metagenome (GOLD analysis project Ga0126371, IMG submission 110145) | Tropical forest soil microbial communities from Panama - MetaG Plot_4 | ecosystem: Environmental > Terrestrial > Soil > Tropical forest > Bulk soil | place: Panama | collected 2016-02-17 | reverse complement strand
GGGAAGGGAACTGGCTCGAGGTCCAGACCATCGCGGAGGACCCGCCGCCGTTGATCGAAGAAGCGCCGCGAGTTCGCAAGGGCGCCCGTCTCGTGGTCGAAGCCGGCAGCGCGAACAAAACGGAGCTGCCGCTGCAAAAGGCGCGCGTCAACATCGGCCGGCTAGTGGACGTCTACAAGGCCGAGGGACTTTCGCGTCGCAACGATCTGGCCTTCGCCGCTGACAATCCCATCAACCGCACCGTGTCGCGCGAGCACGCACACATCCTGCACGATAAGAAGACCGGCGAATATCGGCTCTTCAACGATCGCTGGTATCAGCGCGGCAACAAGTCCGATGGCAATTGCGGACTGTGGATCATTCGCGACGGCATGGGGCAGGAGGTTCATCGCGACTCGCGCGGCACCAGGCTCTTGCCGGGCGACGAGATTCACCTGGGCAAGGCCGTGATTCGGTTCCAGGTCAAATGAGCTCGAGCGCCTGCTCGAAATCGGCTGCTAGATCGCGCCAGTCTTCGATTCCCACCGAGATACGCACCAAGCCATCGGTGACGCCGGCTTGCGCGAACTCATCCTCGGTGAAGCCCGAGTGCGTGGTCGATTTTGGATGGCAGACCAGCGTTTCGACACCGCCGAGTGAGACCGCGTTGCGGGCGATGCGCAAGTTGCGGAGAAACTCGAACGCTGCGGGCCTTCCGGCCCGGAGGTCGATGGAGAGCATGCCGCCGGGAAAATCGCATTGCTCGCGCGTGATGCGGATCTGTTCGGGATCGGTGAACAGCGTGGGATAGAGAACGCGCGCGACCTTCGGATGCTTGGCGAGACGCATGGCGATGCGCTCGGCGTTCTTGCTCGATCGATTCATGCGCAGGGCGACCGTGGGCAAGCGGCCGTCCAGCATCCAGCATTCATCGGGCTGAAGAATGTTCCCAAAGAGGTTGCGCTTACTGCGCATCTTGCGGACAAGCTCTGGGTCGGACGCGGTGACTGCGCCACCGATCATATCGCTGAAGCCCGAAAGATACTTGGTCGCTGAGTAGAGGCAAATATCGGCGGCCAGCGCGAGCGGATGCTGGAAAGCCGGGCCCAAAAGCGTGTTGTCCACCATCACCAGCGGCCTCGGGTTTAGCTCAGCCGCGGTCATCACGGCTTGACGGATGCCGGTCATGATGATGGTGGGATTGGCTGGCGTCTCAATCAAAACGACGGCCAGGTTCTTCGCCGATCGGATCGCGCTATCGAGCTCGTCCGCGCGACCGGCTGGAACGGGAACGCCGGAGATTCCAAGTGTCACCAAAAAATCCTGGATGAGATGCTGTGTGCCGCCATAGATCGGAACCGTATAGACGATACTTTGTCCGGGATGGGCGAACGTGAGCAGCGCCGTAACGATGGCTGCCATGCCGGAGTTGAATACCAGTGCGGCCTGTGCGCCAGCCTCGAGCGGGATCAGGTGCTCCTCGAGAATCTCGGCGTTCGGATGATTGAAGCGCGAATAGACGAGATCGGGTTTTTCATCCGGCAGCGGATGTGCGCGGCCGGCCATCAAATCGAAGGCTCGCTCGGCTGCTTCGGGACTCGAAAATACATACGTCGAGCTTCGAAAAACGGCCGGCCGCGCAGAGCCAACCGAAAGGCTGGGATCGAAGCCGCGCGTCAGGACTTCTGTCGGCGGACGGAGCGCGGAAGGATGCTTATCGGGCATGTGTGCCCCCCAGCTTTCAGTGTAGTGCGTCGAAAGACGAGCTCAGGCGAGTGCGGCGCGCAGCGGTCCGGCAGTGCGGAACTCATAGTGGGTCACTTCAACAGCCGTGGCCTGAGTATCGCTACGGACGACGCGGCCGCGCATCACCAATTTCAATGCACAGTTGTTCAGAGAAAACGGCCAATTCAGCGCCATTTCGATGGAACAGCGCTTGGGCAAGGGCTGGGGGCTGCGGAACAAGACGCCACCGCTGCTGATGTTCACAGTAGTCCCGACACCGGTGTGCGGAAGGCGGGTTTGGACCGACTTGAATTGCACCTCGAGCGTGATGGGATAACGCCGATGGCGGCGCAGTTCGAGGGCGCCATCACTCTGCGTTGGCGGGGACTGTTGTTTGAGTGCGGCTCTGGTGGACATCGTATTCCTCTGGTTCCGAAAAGCGGTCAGGATCTTTCATATCGCGCGGCCGCTCTAAATGCAACGGCTTCCGGAACTACCAATCAGGAGCTAGTAATCCGGCGCGACTTTGGACGCAGAAGAGCGAGGTCACAATCCCCTACTCTTGAATAGAGCATATCAGATAAAAGGCGAAACCAAGAGACGCTACCGCGTTAAAAGTTATTAGTACAGTACGTACGTGCAAAGCCCGGACGCCACAGCCTGCCGCTGTTGCGGCGATGTATCCTTAAAACTAGCCTTTCAGCAGCAACCGGCTTGGTATGGCATCAGCGCACCGATTTCTGATCGTCGATGACGACCCTGCGATCCATGAGCTCATTCAAGCGATGGTGGCCGGATCGTCATGGGTGGCGGATAGCGCAATGAGCGGCGAAGACGGCCTTGCTCGTTGCGCGGCCCAGAGCTACGATGTGCTGCTCGCCGATATTCTGATGCCCGGGATGGACGGCCTGGCGCTGCTGGCTGAGACGCGCGCGAAGCATCCGACGCTGCCCGTCGTTATGATGACGCTGAAGAACACGCCGGCGCATGTCATGGAGTCGCTGCGGCGGGATGCGTCCGCGTATTTGAGCAAACCTTTTTCACGCGACATGCTGCTTGCGACGTTGGAAAACACGCGCGCAAGCTCTGTTCCGCGCGATGATATCAAGATTCTCTCTGACAAGCCGGATTGGATTTCACTCCAGATCGGCTGCCGGCTCGCGACCGCCGAACGCCTGGCTCAGTTCGTGCGTGAGCTGCCGAGCGAACTTCAGCCGGATCAGCGCGAGCAGATCGCTACCGCCTTCCGCGAGCTGCTCATGAACGCCGTGGAGCACGGCGGACATCTCGATCCGGAGAAGACCGTAGACCTGCACTATATTCGAACGGCGCGCGCGATTGTGTACTACATCCGCGACCCCGGCGAGGGATTCTCCATGAATGCGCTGGCGCACGCAGCCATCGCTAACAGTCCTGACGAACCGCTGCGCCACCTGGAGCTGCGGCGGGAACTCGGCATCCGGCCCGGCGGCTTCGGTCTGCTCATGACGAAGAGTTTCGCCGATGAACTGATCTACAGCGCCAAGGGCAACGAAGTGATTCTGATCAAATATCTGAGCTGAAGGAGGAATGCGTTATGAGCGCTGTCTCTGTAAACGGCGGACTGCCCCTGGATGCGCCAGCGGTTCACGAAACCCCCGCGGACGCGGGCACAGGGAACATCGACAAGATTCGCGAAATCATATTCGGCTCCAACATGCGCGATTACGAGCTGCGTTTCGCGCGGCTGGAGGAAGCGCTGCGGAAAGAGTCGCTGGATATGCGTGAGGCGATGCGGCAGCGTTTGGAGACGCTGGAATCGTTTGTTCATAAGGAGCTTGCGGCAGTTGAAGCCCGCTTAAAGACCGAGCGCGACGAACGTAGCGAGAACCATTCACGCCTGGCGAACGAACTTTCCAGCGCCTCGGCGTCGATCTTTAAGAAGATCGGCGAATTCGAAAGCCAGGAAGCGCAGGCCAAGCGCGAGATTCGCAACGATCTGCTCCAGCAATCCAAGGAGCTGACCGAAGCGCTACGTGTGAAGAGCGAGGAACTCGTCGCGTTGTTCGAGCGACGCGCGGGCGAGCTGCATCACTCGAAGACCGATCGCGCGGCTTTGGCCGGCATGTTCAACGAGCTGGCGCTGCGGCTCACGGATCAATTCAGAGTGACGGGCGCATAGACGCGCTTTTCGATGCCTACTGACGGTCCAGTAAAGCGGCACATGGCCGGCGAGGAACCGCTCGCGCAACTGCGGGCCATTCTGCTTGGTCCGGATCGTGCTGCGTGGGAGAGTATGCGCCAGCGCCTGGACAATCCTGAGCGCCGGGCGGAAGATGTCGCGGGGGTGTTGGCTGAAGCGGTGCGATTGCGCTCGGATGCGAAACTCCGGCGCGCGCTGCAGCCGCTGCTGGAAGATGCGCTTCAGCGTTCGGTGCAGTCCAATCCGAAGATGTTGGCAGAAGCGTTGTTCCCGATCTTCGGGAAGGCGATTCGACGGGCGATCACAGCGGAGCTGGATGGCATGCTCCAGTCGCTCAGCCAGATGCTAGAGCAGAGTTTCTCGGCGCGCAGCCTGCGTTGGCGCTTCGAATCGATCCGGACCGGCAGGCCTTACAGCGAGATCGTCATTCTCCGGAGTCTGCTGTTTCGCGTGCAGCAGGTTTTTCTGATCCATCGGTCGTCGGGGCTTTTGCTCCAGCATGTTGCCGTGTCCGCGGCTGCAACAAAAGATCCGGAAATGGTATCGGGAATGTTGACCGCGATTCAGGACTTCGTCCGAGACTCGGTGAGCGCGTCGGAGAAAGAAAATCTCGAGACCATCCGCATGGGCGAGATTGGAGTGGTTCTGGCCTACGGTCCGGATGCGATTCTGGCGGGCTTCGTGCGCGGAGTCGCGCCGCGGAATCTGAACGCGCTGTTCCAGGACACACTGGACGCGATCGAGCAGAAGTATACGGACGCGCTGCACGATTTCTCTGGCGATGCGTCACCGTTCGATGTTTGCCGGCCGCGCCTTCAGGCGCTGCTTCTCGGCCAAGGCGGCGCAGGGCAGCGAATCTCGACGTCGCGCGGCGCGCGGGCGCTGTTGTTTGGGGTTCCGGCGGTATTGTTGCTGGCGTTGGCCGTGTGGTGGGTTTACTCGGCAGTTTCCGAGCGGCGATGGATGGAGTACGCGCACCGGCTGCAGAGAGAGCCCGGGATCATCGTTACTCAGGCTGAGAAGCGCGGCGCGAGCTTTTATATCGCCGGGTTACGAGATCCGCTGGCAGTCGACCCGACATCGCTCGTGCCGGCGAATGTTCGCGTGGCCGACCTCGATCCCCACTGGGAGTTCTACCATTCGCTCGGGCCGCAATTTGCCTCGCGGCGGAGGCTCGATGAGCTGAAGGGCGAATTAGAACACCGCGCGTTTCGATTCGCAACCGGCCGGGCCGACGTCCCGCCCGAACAGCGGTTCCTACTCGAAGATGTCGCCTCGCAGATGATCGCGTTGATCCAGGCCGGCACTGCTTTAGGCGCCAATCTCCAGGTGGAAGTGCGCGGCAATCACGACCCCGTCGGTACCGAGGATTTCAACTCGGCATTGGCTCGATCTCGAGCGGAGAATACTCGCGAGGCTTTAATTACGCTGGGGGTCCCAGCGGGGCGAGTTACCGCTGCGGCCGAAGATCGCGACAAGGAAACCTGCTCCGCTGTGAAAGAGGAAGAGCGCCTGTTCTGCCGCAGCGCCTCGTTCCGCGTTCACGATCTGAACCAGCGGTGACCGAGCTCAAGAAAAAAGTTTGCATGGTGGGACAGTTCGGGGTGGGCAAGACGAGCCTCGTGCGGCGCTTCGTTTTCAGCCTCTTCGACGATAAATATCTGACAACGATCGGCGTTAAGATTGATCGCAAGGATGTTGTAGTGGGCTCGCTCGCCCTTACGATGATCCTTTGGGATCTGGCGGGCGAAGACGATTTGGCGCAGATCAGAATCTCGCACTTGCATGGCGCGTCCGGTTACATCCTGGTGGCGGATGGATGCCGCGCGGGATCGCTCGACAAAGCCGTCGAGCTTCAGCAAAGGATCGAAGAGCAAGTGGGTTCGCTGCCGTGCGTTCTGGTGTTGAACAAGTGCGATGTGCGCGAGCGTTGGGAGGTGGATCTGGCCGCCGCGGCCGCGCGGGGCTGGCCGGTGTTTGAAACGAGCGCCAAGTCTGGAGCAGGCGTTGAGGAAATGTTTCTCGGCCTGGCGAGAAAGCTGGCGAGCGAGGGCCAATGAGTCTGCTCGCACTCCTCGGCTATGCAGTGTTCGAGCGAACCTCCGAGGGAACGTTCGTGCTTGCGGAACCCGGTCCCGCGTGGGCTCCGGCGGGCGATGCGAAGGATGCGTTTCCTTTCTTGGAGGGGTTTCTTCAGGAGGCTGAGGAGTTTTGGGCGGATCCGGCAGAACGCTCAGCATTGTATTCGGATTTTTGGACTCAGCCGGACGCGTGTGGTGTCGAGCGGCAGTTTTGCGCGGTCGCGCTTGCGGGCGAACATCAGTTCCTATTGATCGAGTGTGCGGAGCGCCGGTTCGGTCAAGTGCGCAGCGCCGTGCAGTACGCCCACGAGGTTTCGCTCGCGCGTGACGAAATCGCGAAACTGAACCGCGTGATCGAACGCGCCACTCAGGCCAAGAGCGAGTTTCTGGCACGGATGAGTCACGAGATCCGGACGCCGTTGAACGCACTCCTCGGCATCGGCGAGCTATTGGCCGAAACGCCATTGAATGCGCAGCAGAGCGAATACGTCCGGATCATGCGCGGCGCTGGGGAGAATCTGCTTAACGTCATCAACGATGTTCTGGATTTTTCGAAAGTAGAAGCCGGGCGAATTGAGCTGGAGAACGTCGCGTTCGATTTGTGCGAGGTTGCGGAGGGTGCGGCAGCGATTGCGGGCGTCCGGGCGAAGGCAAAGGGACTCGAATTGAGCAGCCGGATTGACGCTGAAGTCCCGAGATTCCTGACGGGCGATCCTGCGCGGCTGCGGCAGATTTTGCTGAACCTTCTTGGCAACGCGACCAAATTCACGTCAAGCGGTGCGATTGTACTGGCGGTGAAACGAGACGCGGGCCAGAGCGAAGAGGGCGCGCTGCACTTTTCGGTTTCAGACACCGGGATCGGAATCCCGGCTGATCGGATCGCGACCATCTTCGAGAGCTTCTCGCAGGCTGACGCGTCGACCACGCGGCAATACGGCGGGACGGGGCTGGGCCTCGCGATTTCGAAGCGCTTTGTTGAGCTGATGAATGGTCGGATCTGGGCGGAGAGCACGGTGGGAGCCGGAACAAGGATTCATTTTACGGCGCGATTCGGGATCGCGGAGAACGTGCCGCGGGCGGCTAATCAAGTTTCCAGTGCTGCGACAAGAACTCGAGCTCTGCGCATTTTGCTGGCCGACGATTCGGCGGAAAATCGGTTTTTGATTCGATCCTACCTGGACGGCTCCGACTCGGCGATCGATGAAGTAGTGGACGGTGGCTCGGCCGTCGAACATTTTGAGCGGCAGTCTTACGATTTGGTGCTCATGGACAGCGACATGCCAGTGCTGGATGGGTACGCCGCCACGGTGAAGATACGTGCGCTCGAGCACGAGCGAAAAGCTGCGCCGACTCCGATCTTCGCGCTGACCGCGCACGCCTGGAAGCATGCCGAGGAACGCAGTTTTGCGGCCGGCTGCACGGCCCATCTTACCAAGCCGCTCAAACGGAGCACACTGCTCGAAGCCATCGAGAAGTTTGTGCCGGAGCTGCGTGCGGAACGTGCCACGGCGCACTTGTCCGTGGAACCGTGGCTCCGGCCGGTGATCGGCAAGTATCTCGAGAATCGTCGCGCGGATGTCGGAAAGCTGCACGCGGCGCTGAAGTTGGGCGATTATTCCACCGTTCGATTGCTCGCGCACCAGATGGCGGGAAGCGGCGGAGGATATGGGTTCGAGCGAATTTCTGAGATTGGCGCAGCGCTTGAGGAGGTTGCGCTGGCCTGCGATGCCGGCCGAATGAGAGCCGGCATTGAGGATCTCGATCGCTATCTGTCGTCGGTGGAAGCGGCTATGCGTCCGTGACGCAGCCGCGGCTCGCGCTCGCGACCAAGCGAATGTACTTGGCCAATGTGCCGCGCTTGGCTTTGAGCTCGGGTGCGGTCCAGGCGCTGCGGCGGGTAGTGAGTTCCTGATCGGAGAGCGCGACCGACAGCGTGTTCTTTTCGGCGTCGATGGTGATGCGGTCGCCGTTATGGACGAGCGAGATCGGACCGCCGTCCTGCGCCTCAGGCGTGATGTGTCCGACGATGAAGCCGTGCGAGCCGCCGGAGAAGCGGCCGTCAGTGATCAGCGCGACGTCCTTGCCGAGTCCCGCGCCCATCACGGCGGAAGTCGGCGTAAGCATTTCGGGCATGCCGGGCCCGCCTTTCGGCCCTTCGAAACGGATGACGATCACATCGCCTTTCTCGATTTGCTTTTGCTCCAAAGCGTGGAGCATCTCTTCTTCCGAGTTGTAGACCTTTGCGGGTCCGGAAAATTGCAGACCTTCTTTGCCGGTGATTTTCGCCACCGCGCCATCCGGGGCGAGATTGCCTTTGAGGATCTGAATATGGCCGGTTGGTTTGATCGGGTCGCTGAGCGGATGAACGATCTTCTGGCCTGCGGACAGTGCAGGCAGCGCAGCCAGGTTCTCGCGCACGGTTTTGCCCGTGACGGTGATGCAGTCGCCGTTGAGCAGGCCGGCATCGAGCAGCAGTTTCATGACGGCCGGAATTCCGCCCACGCGATGGAGATCTTCCATGACGTACGCGCCACTGGGCTTGAAGTCGGCGATCAACGGTACGCGGTTGCTGACGCGTTGGAAATCGTCGATCTCAAGCTTGACGTTGACTGAGTGCGCCATCGCGATCAGGTGGAGCACTGCGTTGGTCGAGCCGCCGAGGGCGCTAACCACGACCATGGCGTTTTCGAACGCGTCGCGTGTCATAATTTCGCGCGGTTTCAAGTCAAGCTGCAGGAGATTGCAGATGGCGGCGCCCGCGCGGAAGCACTCGTCGAGTTTCAACGGATCTTCGGCCGGGGTGGAAGAACTGTAGGATAACGACATGCCCAGCGCTTCAATGGCCGACGCCATGGTGTTGGCCGTGTACATTCCGCCGCACGCGCCCGCGCCGGGACAGGAATGGCGAACGATCTCGCTGCGTTGTTGTTCATTGATGCTGCCGGAAAGGAATTCACCGTAACTTTGGAACGCAGAGATGACATCCAGCTTGCGGCCATCGAGCGATCCGGCGCGAATGGTGCCACCGTAGATCATGAGCGACGGGCGATTCAACCGGCCCATGGCCATGACGCAGCCGGGCATGTTCTTATCGCAACCGGGAATGGAGATGTTGGCGTCGTACCACTGCGCGCCCATCACGGTTTCGATGGAGTCGGCGATCAGGTCGCGCGACTGCAAAGAAAAGCTCATCCCATCGGTGCCCATCGAGATGCCGTCGCTCACGCCGATAGTGTTGAAGCGGAACGCGACGAGTCCAGCGGCCTTCACGCCTTCCTTCACCTTCTCCGCAAGCCCGAGCAGGTGCATATTGCAGGGATTGCCCTCGTACCAAACGCTCGCGATTCCGACTTCCGGTTTCTTGAGATCGTCGCTGGAAAGCCCGGTGGCGTAGAGCATGGCCTGCGAAGCGCCCTGGGATTTCGGCTGCGTGATATGCGAGCTGTATTTATTCAGTTGTGTCGGCATGGAAAACTCTGAGGGGTCCTGTACAGCACTGTAGCAACTTCTCGCGGAGGACTGCGCGCTAGCAGCCTGTGGTGAAACGGACTGCTAAGATCATGCGATGTCGATCGATGACTTTGTGAGGTGCAGCAAGGTGCGCCATGCTTTGACCGCCGATTTCCTGCGCGCAGTCCCCGAGGATATGTGGGACCTCACGCCCGATCCGCCTGGGAAGATTGGGCGCGCACCGCACAGCATCGGATTGGCGCCGGCTTCGCGGCGTTTTGCAAGCAACTGCGGCACGTCGTCTGTGTGCGCGGTGTCTACACTGCCGCTCTGGCGACAAGAAACGGCGCGAAAGCACGAGCAATATGTCGGTCCGCTGACTCGGGAGGCGCTGCTCACCGCGCTTGACGACAAGCAGCAAAACTTGCTTCGCCACACTGGAAACCGTCGACATCGACGCGCCGATCGATTGGGACGGAACCCTTTTACCTTCGTGCAGTTTACGTGGGAGTTTGTGCAGCACGAGGCGATCCATCACGGTCAGTGGAGCGTCTATGCTTCGCTCGCCGGATTCGAAGGCCGCTCAGCCGGCGAACGTCGCGGGGCCTGTGGAGATTGACACGAAGGACCCTGCGACCCACACGAAGAACAGTGTTTAGCGCCGTTAAGTACGTCTCATCGGCTGCGCACGCTAGGTCGCCTGGGCTGCGGAGCGAATCAAGCGAACGATGTCGACGTCAGACAAGACGATCAAACCGTCCTCTAGCATGTTCTCAATCGCCTCGGCGGCAGCTTTGAGCTTCTCCTCCGATTCGACCACAGAGATCATGATCGGGAGATCTTTCGAGACGTGGAAGAAGCTCTGCTTGTGGGTGTGACCTTTGGCGCCGTAGCCGAGGATGCCCCGATAGACTGTCGCGCCCGAAATGTCCATCATGCGGAGCTGTTTCACGATGGCGTCGTAAAGCGGTTCGCCGTGCCAGCGGTCGGCTTCACCCAGGAAAATGCGCATCATCTTAGCCTTGCCGGCGATACGCGTGTGAGGCTGTTGGGGTTCTGGCGCGTGCTTGTCTTTGATCGCGGCTCTGACGATCATTGTGTCCTGAACTTCGATCAAACCGTCGGTGACCATGTCGTAAAGCGTGGGAAGAAGCTCTTCGACTCGCGCGGCGGTTTCGACGAATTCGATTCGGATGGGGAGATGTTCAGCCAGCACCTCGACTTTCGGCGTGTGCAGGACGCCATGCGCGCCGAACCCCGCCAACGCGCGCGTGGCGGTGGCGCCAGAGACCCCTTTGTTCATCAGGAAAGACAGGATGGATTCATAAAGCGGAGTCAGGTGCCGCTGGGTGTCTTCGTTGACGTAGATGGTTACTTTTTTCGCAGCGCCTCTTGCGAGCATGCAATGCCTCCTTTGCCGATCACGATTTTTTCCCATCATCGCCGGGCGGCGAGCAGGGCGCCGAGCCAGACCGCCGCGTATCCGAAGATCACGCTTCCGGCAGCGTTCAATCCCGCGAGCACCCAGCTTCCCCCGGTCACCAGGCTGAACGTCTCCCATTCGAAGCTCGAAAACGTGGTGTAGCCGCCGAGAAAACCGACTACGAGAACGAGCCGCCAATGGGGATCGGCTTGAAGCCGATCGGTGAAGAGCGTCATGAGGACGCCGATCAAGAAAGAGCCCGAAACGTTGATCACGAACGTGCCCCAAGGAAACCGCGGGCCGAGCCGGGTCATAATCGCGGTGCCGACGGCATATCGCGCGAGGCAGCCGGCGGCACCGCCGAGCATCACCATGATATAGCGATCCAAAGACGCATCTCCTATCCTCAGTAACTGCAAGTAAAACGGAGCGCGCGGGCAGCTTACTTTCCGCATCACGACGGCACCCGCGCGCCCTTTTCCGGGCTAAAGTTGTTCGGGAAATCGCTGAGGGCTGGCAGGCTCCTACAGCGCTTCCGCCATAGGAGTCATTGGTCGCTTGCGCGACGTTAAGCGGACTCCACCGCTATCGAACTAACTCAAGCATACAGCAGGAGGCCGGAAGGTCGCAAAGCTGCGCGCGCTAGCAAAATTGCGCCGGCAAACTCACCCCTTTATGCGCGACCTGCACCACCATGCCGGGAGCGATCTGCCAAACCGGCGCGCTGCAAACGGAGTGTCCTGGCAGGCGACTTGCACGCCATCCGATGTTAGAGAAGCCGGAAGGAGAATACTATGAATGTCCAGGTATCGAACGGTTCGGTTGCAGCCCGGCAGGCGCCGCTCGTATCTTTCCGCGCGAGCGGAGTTCGCCTTTCGGTACGCGGTGGTCGCAGCCGCTGCGGTCGCGTTTGTGATGACGATCAGCGGAGTGGCTGGTTTGTTTTGGTGGCAGAGGCTGCTCATGCTGATTGGCACGGTGATCGTTGGATGGGCGGTCCCCGTTCAGGGTTTTGGAGATTCGGCGTCTCGGCAAAGGGAAGGATGAGGTCGAAGAACTCGAGGATATCGATGCGTAACCCTCGCGGAACGTGTTAGTGGCGCCGCCGACCGGCGACGCTTGTGTGCACTAAGACTACGTGGAAAGCCAGGGGTTCGATCAGGGCCAGCTGACCTCGCGGATTCCGGATGGGACGCCGTTCATCGAGGAAATGCAGCGAGGACGCGCGAAGAAAGAGGTGCTGGCGAAATAAGGGCTGTCGATAGCCGAGTATTGCTAGCGCCCCGTGCTGCCCGTCGGGCCGCGGGATTTCGCCCTCGTCACCATGTCTTGCACATCCTGCAATAGCGACTGTGAATCCATCACAACTCCCGCGCGGATTGTGTACTTCACGGCCTTCAGATGAATGGCTTGGCCGTCCGCAGCCTGCCGCGTTGCGCCGGTCCCGTACATCACTTTGAAATCGTCCAGCGGATTTGCCGTCAGCACCACCAGATCTGCCGTGTAACCCGGCCGAATCGCACCCAGCTTGCGATTTCCCAGCGACATCGCGCCGGCCTCAGTTGCCGCATGCAGCGCCTCCAGCGGACTGAACCCGGCCTGCTCCAGCAGCTCCATCTCGCGAATCGTTCCGAAGCCCCAGAGAGTATAAATTGAGCCGACATCGGAGCCGACGGCAACCTGACCGCCGCGATTCTTATATTCCTCGACGAAGTCCATCCAGCGGTGATACATCCGCGCCCAATCCCCTTCGTTGGTCGAGGTCCAGTGATAGAAGTAGGAGCCGTGGCTTGACGGACTGGGCTGCCAGTGCGCCATTACTTCCGGCATGGTGAACTTTTCGTGCCATGGAAGCGCCTTCGCGCGTTCCAGATCGCGGTTGGCTTCATAGACGACCATGGTCGGCACCATGGTGAATCCCGTGCGAGCTTGCGTGGCCAGAAGTGAATCGATCACCTCCGTGTGCAGCTTCTTCAGATCGGCCTGCAGCCATACGGCGCCAGTCTGATAGAAGCGCTCGGGCTCGCTCGAATAGTTATAGTCGGCCGGCAGCATCTGGATCTTGCGGTCGGTAAAGGAAGATTCAGCGTAACCGTAATGATGCTCGATGGTGCTCGCCCCGTCGGCGGCGACGCGCACCGCGTTCATCGGATACACCGCCTCCTGCGCGATGTGAACGGCCAACCCCATGTGCTGCGCGCGCGCTTCGTCGGCGACGGCCTTGAATACATCGGGATACTCGCCTGGCAGACCCGCCATCTTGATTCCATCGGCGCCCAGCGCCTTCCATTCCTGAACGATCTGTGGCGCATCGGCCGCGATCGAAAAGCGGGGATCTTTGGGATCAGCGCGCCAGAAAGGAAACACGTACAGCCGCGGGGCGATGACCTTGTTTTGCCGGATGGCCTCTCGTTCGGCGACCATCTGCGCCGGCGTGCGGTTGCCGATATTGAACGTACGCACGGTAGTGACGCCGTGGCCTAGCAACAGTTTGTATTGATAATCGAGCGGAATGCCGGGGGTGTCGTTGAGGTGCATGTGCAAATCGATCAGCCCGGGAATGACATACATTCCGGCTGCATCGATCACCCGCCCGCCTGCGGGAACGGTGCCGCCGGCCGCTCCGCCTCGTCCGCGCGAGATAGCGTCGCCGGGAACGATTTGGTCGATCACGTCACCCTTGACGATAATGTCGACCGGACCGCGTGCGGGTGCGCCCGTGCCATCGATCAGCGTGGCGTTGCGAATGATCAGCGTGTCAAATGGGCCGGAGGTTTGCTGCGCTGAAAGCGGCACGACCAAAGCCAGCGCGAAAAGGAAGAAGGTTGAAAATCGAGTCATTTGGAGTCTTTTCGGATATTGTACCTGCGGACATGGTTCCCCAACTTGGTGCTGCAGGCACTTAGGGCGCTCACGTGGCGGAGAGAGAGGGATTCGGACACTTGAGGGGCTTTTAGATTCGCCAAGTTGCAGATCCTTGGTTGCTCTACTTGCCGTTATTGCCACTGATCCCGTAAACCATTGCACGCTACTGCACGCTGGAAAACGCCGGGATATTGATTAGGGGTGAGGGGTGGGATTCGAAAGCTTCGACCACCTCGGCTTGTCTGCAAGTTACACGTTGCACGATACTCGCAACGCCAAGTTTGCCACGAATTGCCCGATGGCGACGTCAGAGTAGTGAAAGAGGTTTGCCTGACCGACAGCTTCGAAGATCGACACAACATGGTAAACACAGAACGTCGCGTTTACGGCGGGTGCATGGCGAATTAAAAGGATCAAGCGGCTATCGGAGTTTGGTACAAGCCTCGACAGTGCCTCCGCCACCGGTAGGAACCGAGCCCAGTTGGTGATACAGCTCCTCCCGCAGGCGGTTCCGGCAGGCGCCCTTCCAGCCCCGCATGCGTTCGATGGCCGTTATAGTAATGTTGAAAATCGATTAGCTTCGCCTCCAGATCGGCTGTGGTCCAGAATAAGATGCGGTCGAGAAACTCGCGGCGAATC
>Ga0126371_10003162_pt1 | contig 14344 bp, 14 predicted proteins | sample PanSoiMetaPlot_4_FD_110145 | JGI IMG/M metagenome (GOLD analysis project Ga0126371, IMG submission 110145) | Tropical forest soil microbial communities from Panama - MetaG Plot_4 | ecosystem: Environmental > Terrestrial > Soil > Tropical forest > Bulk soil | place: Panama | collected 2016-02-17 | reverse complement strand
CTGAAATGAGCTACGGCTCGGTTCCGGGCGGTTTTTGCGTTGTGTCAGGCTGTGCGGCGGGGGGAGTTTCGCGCTGCGGAGGCAGAGGATAGTAGCCGTGCCGCGCCGTCACCAGCAGCCCCGGCCGCTTCACCCGCACCTCGATATCGCGATAGGAGCTTGAGGCGCGCTGGGCTGTCGTGTATCCGAGTGTGTACTGATTGCGCGCTTCGGCGGTGATCGACTGATAGGCGTTCTCCATCGTTTCGCGCGATGCGGAATCGAGGACGTCGCCACCGGTCGCGTTGGCGTACTTGGGAAGGATGTCGCTATAGCCCTGTCCCGGTATGTGAAGCTTCTCGAGTTTGTTCATGCCGGGAATCACCGGAGGTTCAACGTTAATTGCGTAGATCGCGATTCCGTTGGTGAGCAGGACTTTCAGAACCTGAGCGTAGCTGGCGCGGCTGCCGTACTCGTAGCCGTTGCTGACGACGAAGATAATCTTTCGGGTCTCGCGCGGTAGATGGCCGAGCTCGGTCGCGGCCATCAGGATGGCGTCGTTGAGAACATGCGATTCGCGTGTGCCGGTCTGGTTGGTGAGTGGAAGTGTGCCGGGATCGACGGGCTTGCCGTTGGTACTGGGAGGAGAGCCAAGTGGCCCGCCGATTACGGGCGCACCGGGATTCTGTCCGCGCAGGTCGCGAATGCGCTGCAAGGCAATCTGCAAACGCTGGGCATTACCGAAATCGGACTGTTTCTGAACCGTGTTGCCGTAAGTGAATACCGAAACTTTGTCGAATGGACCGAAGGAGCCGTCGAGCGCCGAGTAGGTTTGCGAGACTTTCTTTAGCGTGTTTTCAGAGATGCCGAGGTCGATGATCAGCGCCGCCGAGAGGGGAAAGGGATCGCTGGTAAAGAAAGTCAGCGTCTGCTTGACGTTGTCTTCATAAACGCTGAAGTCCTGAGAGAGAAGGCCGTCAACCAGCCGGCCGTCATGATCTTTCACTGTGACCGGGACGCTGACAAAATTGACGTTCTTGGTCAAGGTGAAGAGTTGATCGAAATCATTGCCGGGCCCGGTAGCGGTTTTGCCGGCGGGAACCGTTTTTATCCCTTGCGAGCCGGGTGGAGGCGCCTGCGGGTTCGTGCCTTGCGATGAAGTGCCGCTGGGCGGCGTATCTTCGGCAGTCTGGTGCGGAGAATTGGCTGGCGCGCCACTATTGCCGGCATCCGGAAGTGGAGCCGTGACATCGGGTCCAGGCTCGGAAGGAGGTGGAGGCGCGTTTCGCTGTGGAATGGGGGCGTCCGGCAGGGGCTCTTGCGCAGGAGCGACCGAAGCTGCGGCCCAAAGTACCGTTGCCAGAATAAACAGAGAGGCCCAAAAACGGCATCCACGCGTCAACATAGATTAAGCGGCTGTCTCCCCTTGAACCCGGAACCAAGCTAAGTATAACCGCAACCACCGAGTAGTGGCACCCGCTCTGGTGTTACATCCGAATAGGATTGCAATACAATGATTTCAATCGGAAGTAAAGCAGGTAAATTCTTGAGCCGCCTCCGTACCCCCCTCTTTCTTGCATGCTTGGTGCTCTCCACCGTGTGGCTGGCTGGCCAGTCAACGGTGCATGATCAGGAACCGCCCCACTCGACCGTGTCGCCTCCGCCGCAGGACCAGCCAGGGCAGGAAGCGGAGGAGTCCGGTCAGACGTTTAAAGCGCAAGTCAACGTTGTCAACATCTTCTTTAACGTGAAGGACCACCACGGGCTGCTGATTCCGGGACTCACGAAAAACGATTTTGACGTTTCTGAGGACGGCAGACAGCAGACCATCAAGTATTTTGCGGCTGACTCCGACCAGCCGTTGACTTTGGGAATTTTGATTGACACCAGCCCCAGCCAGACGCGGGTACTGACGATCGAGCAGGAAGATTGCGCGCAGTTTCTGCAAAGTGTTCTTCGAAAGAAGGACCTTGCCTTCCTGATTAACTTCGATTCGGACATCGATCTCGACCAGGACTACACCAACAACGCTACGTCGCTAAAGCGAGCGCTGAATAAGCTGCAGATTGGTGGCGGGTCGGCAGGTGGAGGCCCGGTCGGACTCGGCGGCGGGCCGGTGCCGAATGCCCATCCGCGCAGCACGGCTCTATATGACGCGATTTACCTGGCAGCGGACGAGAAACTGAAGAATGAAGTCGGCCGCAAGGCCATGATCGTTTTCACCGACGGCGAAGACGAGGGCAGCCGATTAAGGATTCGCGATGCCATCGAAGCGGCACAGAAGGCCGACACCATGTGTTACGTCATTCTCATTGCCGACCGGGGGGGCTGGTATCAGGGCTTTGGCCTGGGCGACATGAAGAAGCTAGCCGAGGAGACCGGCGGGCGAGTGATTGATGTGGGCAACAACCAGCAGAAGCTGCGGGCCGCTTTCGATCAAATTCAGCAGGAACTGCGCAGCCAATACAACATTGGCTACACGCCAACCAACACGAAGCTCGACGGCTCCTATCGCAAGATCCAAATTAAGACGAAGAACAACGACTACAAGGTGCAGGCACGGCAGGGATATTACGCTAGGGCGGGAGTAGAGTAGCAGAACCCTCGCGGGCTAAAGCCCGCTCGGATAATTAAAAAACGCTCATCAGCACGACTGAAGCCATGCCCTGACTAATTGCAGTCATCCGAGGGATTTTCCGTCACTGCTAAAACGTACAAAGGCTCGTGTTCGTCGTCACCACTTGGTGTATGGCTTAGCCACGAGGTTAGCGTTGAAGTAGCGCGGATCTTTTGTCACTTCCTCGCCAATCCAACCGGGCAAACCGACCTTCTGATTTTCGTCCTTGAGTTCGACCTCGGCTACGATTAAGCCTTTGTTCTCTCCTGCAAACTCATCGACCTCCCAGGTGATGCCGCCCTGTGGGATGCGATAGCGGGTCTTCTCGATCAGCGGGCGCTCGCAGAGGTTATCGAGCATCTCGTTGGCATCGGCAGAGGGAATTTCGTATTCGAACTCAGAGCGGCTTGCCCCCTTGGTAATGCCCTTTACAGTGATATACCCTTTGTCGCCGGCAGTGCGCACGCGAACTGTGCGTTCTTTGACCGTGCTGAGGTAGCCCTGGCGATAGTGTTTCCCTTTCGCGCCAGCGCGCCAGGAATCGCCCTTAACCAAGTACTTGCGTTCGATCTCTTTGCCCATTTCAATTTCCCCCGCTCTATGCCTTCGCGGGCTAAGGCCCGCTCGGGAGTACAATAAAGCGACTCGAACGCTGGCCTAAGGGCCAGCTCTGAGCCTAAATCCAAGTTTTAGTTTCCTCTGCTCCAGCCCAAGATTCGCCGGATCTCACGAATGTAATTGACGTTCGGTTCGTGGATGCCCAGCTTATTCACCAATTGCAACACGGCGTCGGCATCGGTCGATTCCACAGCCACTGTGTCGCGCGGAATGCTGTTGATTAGTATGCGCGAGTATTCGGCTGCGCAAACCCCGATGCCGAACTGATATCGAGTTTTCGAAACAGCGACCACCGCGACTTTCGGATTCGGACGCATGACTTCTTCTAAAAACTCGTCGAAAGTGTACTGAGGCTTTGAAAGCGGAGGTGGCTGGAGCTGCAAACCGGAAAAGACCTGTTCGGTAATCGCCGCAGCTGCAAGGGGAAACGCGGCTTTTAGAATAGGTTTCCATTGCTCCAGTCCGCGGTCTTCCTCGACCAGGACCTTTATGTCCATGAGCTTATCGCGGACCTTCGCGTTGCACCGTTCGGTTTCAGCCGAGATGAAGTAGGTTTCATCACTCGACTTTTCACTTGCCTGCGCCGTTGCGCTGAGTTTCTCGCGGAGAGGCGCGAGCGATTCAGCCCAGATGCGAAATTCATAGCGGGGTTTTATCTCGGGCATAGCAATCCTTTCGGAACAAGCGAGTATATGCGATGGCAAGTCATTGGCAAATTCCGCCGACTCTGTGCGTGAACCGCCATCGATTCGAATTCACCCGTACAATGGGCGCGCACGCCCTTTTCACATCATGTAAACCGCATCCCTACCCGGAGAATCTACATGGCTCGTTTGGTGCCGTACTCGATCCGTGTTCGAAATTTGTTACTTGGGCTGGTTTTTAGCGTTGCGATGGCGGCCTCTCACTCTGACGCGCAAACGAGGGCGGCATTGACTGAGAAGATCCAGAGTGTCATGTCCCGCCCGGTTTTCGCGCATTCGAATTTCGGCATTGAGTTTCTCGACCTGCAGTCAGGCGAGGTCCTTTATTCGTTAAACGCAGACAAGTTATTTGTTCCCGCCTCGACGACGAAGCTGCTGACAGAAGGAACTGTGCTGGCGAGGCTCGGCAATTACCGCTTCCACACTTATATCTACCGCACGGGACCGGTTGACGAGCGCGGGACGCTCAAGGGGGACTTGATTCTGGTCGCGAGCGGCGATCCGAATTTGTCGAACCGCATACGGCCGGATGGGGAGCTGGCCTTTGCCGACCACGATCACTCATACCAGGGTCCGGCGGTACCGGGAGATCCGCTGGCCGTCTTCCAGGACATGGCCAAGCAAATCGCGGGTAAGGGAATTCACAAGGTCGAGGGCAACGTGTACATTGACACTTCGCTGATGCCCGATGGCCACCATGAGGGCGGCACGGATGTCGTGCTGTCGTCGATCATCCTCAACGACAACGTAGTCGATTTCACCGGCAAGCCCGGCGTCAACGTTGGCGATCCTATAACGATGACGGTGTCGCCCGAAACTTCGTACGTACACTTCGTCAACAAGATCGTTACTGGCACGCCCAACAGCAAGCCAAGCCTCGAGGCGTCCGATCCGACGACGCGGCCGGACGGGTCTATTGAGGTTGTGCTGAATGGCAGCATTCCGCTCGGGGCGGAGATCGAGACGGGCGCTTATCCTGTGCCGTCGCCGACGCGGTTTGCGACAGCCTCACTGCGCCAATGCGCCTCAGAAGCAGGCATACGGATTGTGTCTGGAAAGGCTTCACGCCAGCCCGATTTCGCGGCGTTGAAGCGAGATTACGCTTCAGAAAACATGGTGGCGGAACACATTTCTCCGCCTCTGTCAGAGGACGTGAGGCTGACGCTGAAGGTGAGTCAAAACCTGCATGCGAGCATGGGTATTTACTATCTCGGATTGTTCGTGGCCAAGGCGAGCAAGGACGTGTTGAACGCGGGATTCAAGGTCGAGAACGAGTTTCTGAAGTCGGCAAAGCTCGATCTGAGTGGGGCATCGCAGGGCGACGGTGAAGGCGGCGATTGGGCCGACCTATTTTCCCCGGACTTCGTGTGCCATTACTTGAGCTACTGGAAGACTCGTGCCGACTATCAGGTGCTTTTGAATGCGCTCCCGATCCTCGGCAAGGACGGAACGCTGGCGAAAATCCAGGTAAGCAGTCCGGCGGCAGGGCACGTTTTCGCCAAGACCGGAACATTTGGCTCGGATGACCGCTTAAACGGAAGTCAAATGCTGAATGGAAAAGGGCTGGCGGGATACGTGGTCACGAAGTCAGGGAGGACGATAGCATTTGCCGCATACGTAAACCACACGGCATTGAGCAATGATCCCGATGAGGCTCAGAGCATCGCTGGACAGGCCTTGGGAGAAATCGCCGCAGCGGCCTACGAGGTACTGCCCTAGTCGGAATGGGCCTTGTCTTTCGGAGAGAGATTAAGCCCAGTTTCGCGTGCGTTCCAGGAACTCCGTGATCCAGGCTGAACGTATGGCCTGAAGAGTCCGCTCGTCGAAGTTCTGCGGGTCGCCCTTGAACTCGCTCAGCTGAATCACGTAAGCATGCAGACGACTCAACTCGACCTTGTCCGGTTCAACCTCGGGATGCTCGTTGGAAAGCATGATTCCAACTTTGTTGGTGTCATCCCACGTCAGTTCTTTCGCCATGAGTCTCCTCCGGAGATGCGGGCAGAATTATAGCGCAGTTTCAGGCTTTAAGAAGTACGGTTACTTCCTAAGAGTGGGCAATAAATAGCATCAGACACCCCAGTCGCCGCTGGTTGCGCCGAAGACGCGCTGGAAGATCTTGTCGATGTTGCGCAAAGGACGTTTCAAGTCGAAGGCATGCTCCAAGGTGTCGCGTTTAACCTTCGAGGAGATTTCCTTGTCGTTCATGATCAGTTGGCGGAAATCGAGGTCTTCCTTCCATGCCTTCATCGCACTCCTCTGCACCAGCTGATAGGCATCTTCACGCAGCACCCCGGCCTCGACCAGATCGAGCAGCAACTGTCCGCTGAAGACCAGGCCACCAGTACATTCCAGGTTTTTCAGCATGCGCTGCGGATAGACCATGAGCGTGTCGATCAGGTTGGCTGTCTTGTTGAGCAGGTAGTCCACGAGGATGGTGGAATCGGGAAGGATTATGCGCTCGACGGATGAGTGCGAGATGTCGCGCTCGTGCCAGAGCGGGATGTTCTCCAATGCCGCCTGCGTATTGGCCCGAACCACGCGGGCCAGACCGCTGATCTGTTCGCAGGTGACAGGGTTGCGCTTGTGCGGCATGGCCGACGAGCCCTTCTGCTTCTCGCTGAAATACTCTTCAGCTTCGCGGACTTCGGTGCGCTGGAGGTGGCGAATTTCTGTGGCAATCATGTCGAGAGTGGAGACGATGACAGCCAACGTGGCCACGTAAAAGGCATGGCGGTCGCGCTGAATGACCTGAGAGGAAACAGCGGCAACATTAAGTCCGAGGCGCTGGCAGATCTTGTACTCGAGCTCGGGATCGAGGTGAGCGCCGTTGCCGACGGCACCGGAGAGCTTGCCGACGCGCATTTGCTCTGCCGCGAGTTCGAAGCGTTCGATGTTACGAAGGGTTTCGGAGTACCAGTTGGCCAGCTTGAGTCCAAAGGTGATCGGCTCAGCGTGCACGCCGTGGGTGCGGCCGATCATCGGCGTGTCTTTGAATTCCCAGGCGCGGCGCCTGAGCACGTCACGCAGCTTCTTCAGGTCCTCGCGGATGATTGCCGAAGCCTGCTTGACCAGCAGGGCCTGTGCGGTGTCGACCACGTCATTGGAAGTAAGGCCGTAGTGGAGCCAGCGCGAATCGGGGCCGACTTTCTCGGCGACGGCAGTGGTGAAAGCAATCACGTCGTGCTTTACTTCGGCTTCGATTGCCTGGATGCGATCCAGGTCGAAATCGCCTTTTTCGCGGATAGCCACGGCCGCCGATTGCGGCACCAGGCCTACCTCGGCGAGCGTTTCGGTGGCGGCGATTTCGACTTCGAGCCAAGTACGGAACTTGTTCTGGTCACTCCAGATATGTCCCATCTCGGGACGCGTATAACGTGCGATCAATGACGTGCTCCTTTACGAAAAACAACGGCACTCTAGGCAGAACCTTTCATTCTACCTGCTGGAAGAAGCAGGCTGCGCAGTGCGGGGTCGTTCGCGAGTGTGAGAGATCGGTCCGAGGCCGTACCGTGGAAGTAGAAATTTACGAGCGACTATTTCTTTGCTTCAAAGGTTGCGAAAGCGCCAACTTTATCCAATTCGAAGCGCAAGGCGCATTCGTTCGGAGCGACGTGGCCGAAGAAAACGCTGAACTGGTTTTCCGGGTGAGCAAGCTCACCCATATCCATGGTGGCCCGCAAAATATCATCCTTCTCGTCATACTTGCCGCTGGTATCGGTGCTCTTGGAGATGATGAGCTTCCATTTCTTCTCGGACGGAACCACGAACATCGTGTAAGCACCGAGGGGGAGAGAGTGGCCTTCAAGGCTGACCGGCGTACTCACAAACAACGTCATGGGCTTGCCGCCTGGGGCCCAAACTCTGTCGTAGGGGACATCGCGTCCAAGTACCGGTCTTTTGGATGGGGGCGTCTTCTGATACTCGACCGCCAGCTGACGGTTTTCGTCAAAGTTGCAATCTACGGTATTTGAGTCCGAGACATCTTGCGCACACACGGCCGGTACAGCCAGAAGCAGAGCAAACAAGTACAGACAGAAGCGATTCCTCATGGAATCCTCCATTTAGGCTTCCTAATCCCCGCTAGAGGTAAGTGAACGTATATCATAAGACTCAGTGCAGAGCATAAAATATATCGTGATACGATATGATTGCTGACGATTATGACTGACCGTGAAGGATTACAGGACATCGACTATCACGCTCTGGCGGAGTTTCGCTACCAGATACGGCGGTTCTTACGCTTTAGTGAAGAGGTGGCCCGCGAGGCCGAGCTGGAACCCCGTCAACATCAACTGATGCTAGCCGTGAAGGGGGCAGATTTGGGCGAAGCTCCCCACATTGGATACCTGGCGGAAAAACTGCAGGTACGTCACCATAGTGCGGTTGAGCTTGTGGACCGTCTGGCAAAGCGACGCCTGGTTCAACGGATCCGGGACAGACTGGACCGCCGTGAAGTGCATGTGCGGCTGACGGCGCGTGGCGAACGAACGCTGGCCGCCCTTACGCTGCACACCAGTGCGGAACTGCGCTCAGCCGCTCCAGCGCTAGTCCGCAGTCTGCGGAGAGTCATGGCCGGCCTGCAGGGTAATCATCATCATATACAGCGCCGGCCTGCCTCGGCAGCGAAGGCCGATCTTCATGTCCATTCTCAAGCGCGGCCGTCGCGCGGGAAGGACTCAAACTCAGTTCGTGCCGATTAACCTCGGCTTCGAAGATCGGCATCCTACTTTTCGGTGAAAATCACCCAGGCGCGCGACTTTTCCAAGTCCATGCGCATGGAACACTGGTTGGGTGCGACGTGCGCAAAATACACGCTGAACTCGTCTTCCGGGTTAGACAACTCGCCATACTCCATAGGAACCCGAACCAGATCATCTTTTTCATCGTAACGGCCGCTGGTGTCGATGCTCCTGGAGATTACTAGCGTCCATTGTTTTTCCGCTGGGATGACGAACATGGTGTAAGCACCCAGTGGAATGTCATGCCCATTGACCGTGACAGGCGTGTTGACGAAAAACGTCACCGGTTTGCTGCCCGGCGCCCAGGCTTTGTTGTAAGGAATCATGTGACCAAATACGGGCTGCTTGGAGTTCACCGTCACCCGCTGGTATTCGACCGTGATCTGTTTGTCGGGATCAAAGTTGCAGGTCGCGGTGGCAGATGAGGTCGTACCCTGGGCGCACAGCGTTATCGCCGTCAGCAGGGCAACAGGCAAGATCAGCAGAGAAATTAGACGATGCATCAAGCACCCCAGAACATGGGCTCTTCACCCTGTATGTGATTTGCAAAACAATCCAGCCAAGCCAGCCGGAGCGCCGGTGGGGGACACGCCGGCTGGCGCCGGCCCCTGGGCTACGCAGCGGGCCGAATCGGGACTGACTCCGTAACCTTCACGCTCTTGCTTTCGGTCTTGAGTGAGGCCCCAATCATTGCGGCCAGCCAGCCAAAAAACAGGGTAAAAAAGCTCGTCCATGCCATGCCCCGTGTCAGGCCGGCGGATAGCATTTCTCTCATATCCGGACTAGTGTTCAGTGCCGGCATGGCCATAATGAACAGGGCGATCATGCCGATCACAGAGAGGCCAAACATCATGAGGCCGTGTGCGACACCGTCGTGCCTGGTTGCAAGTCCGGCAAGGCGTGCGGTCTCCATACCCGCCACGTACATGGCAATGATGGTCAGGATGATCGTCCAAACTGCCATGCCCGTGCCGAGCACGGCATGGCCGAAGATTGCCACGGCTAAAGACTCAAACACTGTCCAGATGGCGGCAAATGTAAACACTCCGCCCCATACGGCACCCCAATGAACGTGCCCGCGTTCCATTAGCTCGGTGGCAGAAGGCTGCATTCGCATCGATGAGCTAGCCATGATTCCATCCTCCTTTCTTGTGGATTTATTGGCTCTACCTAGGACGATGCAAATATATCGTATCAAGATACATTTTTTATTGTTGGGCTTGTTTTGGTTAATCGCTGAGTTGGTGCACGTTTTCTATATGTCGTAAAACGATATAAAATAAGTGAGGCAACCATAACCGGGCTTCCTGCGACCGCTGCATCTTGCCGAGTGGCTTGAATGGCCAACAAGGGTGGCAAGACGCAGTTCAAAAAAGGTCAAGCGCACGTGGTCCGCCTGTAGAACGAAAAGAAGCATCCAAACAATTGAGATGATTTGGCAGAAATTCAGGGCTAGATATTCCCGTCGAAAGACCAGTGGAGGTCTGCGGCACCTCGGCGATTTCACCACCAACTGGGAAGTTGTTCCGATTACAGCGCTGGCTGTCTTTATCGGGGTATTCAGCGCATTCGTTGCGCTCGCGCTTCTCAGGCTTATTGGGCTATTCACCAACCTCTTCTTCTTTCAGCGATTCAGTACCGCGCTGATTTCTCCCGCGGGAAACAAACTCGGACTGCTTGTGGTGTTCGTGCCCATGATTGGCGCGCTGATCATCGGCTTCATGGCGCGCTACGGCTCTGAGCGCATCCGAGGACACGGCATACCGGAGGCGATCGAAGCCATCTTGCTGAAAGGGGGAAAGGTCGAGCCTCGAGTTGCGTTTCTCAAGCCGATATCGTCGGCCATCTCGATTGGGTCGGGCGGTCCCTTCGGAGCGGAAGGGCCCATCATCATGACGGGCGGAGCGTTTGGCTCGATGATCGCTCAGTTCTTTCATCTGACTAGCCTGGAGCGTCGAACACTGCTAGTCGCCGGAGCGGCAGCCGGAATGTCGGCGACGTTTGCATCTCCGTTGGCTGCCGTTCTTTTGTCCGTCGAGTTACTGTTGTTCGAATGGAAGCCACGCAGCCTGATACCAGTCGCGATTGCGAGTGTGGCTGCGGCTGCGACGCGACGCTACATCATCGGCGTGGGGCCACTGTTTCCCACACCGCCCCATGCGGTTTTTATCGGGCCGCGTGGACTCTTGGGTTGCGTGCTGGTCGGGTTGCTGGCGGGAGCGCTGTCGGCGTTACTGACTCTGGCAGTTTATGCCGCCGAAGATGCTTTCCAGAGACTACCCATCCATTGGATGTGGTGGCCAGTCATCGGCGGATTTGTTGTCGGGCTGGGCGGCCTCATCTTCCCGCAGGCACTTGGCGTCGGGTACGACATGATCGGCTCGCTGCTGCAAGGGGATGTTGTACTCAAGACCATTGCCGGCATTTTGCTGGTGAAGTCAATTATCTGGGCGGTGTCGCTGGGGTCCGGCACATCTGGTGGCGTGCTGGCGCCGCTACTGATGATGGGCGGTGCACTCGGGGGACTGATGAGCGGCTTTCTGCCAAACGAGGGCTTGGGCTTTTGGCCTTTGGTTGCGATGGGCGCGATTCTGGGCGGCACGATGCGATCACCCTTTACGGGAGTCGTGTTCGCGGTTGAGTTGACGCACGACATCAACGTCATTCTGCCACTCTTACTGGCGTCGGTTATCGCGCACGCATTTACGGTGCTTACCTTGCGGCGGTCTATCCTGACGGAGAAGGTGGCGCGTCGCGGATATCACCTTAGTCGCGAGTATGCGGTCGATCCACTGGAAATTCTCTTTGTTCGCGAGGTGATGCGGCCTGATGTCGTGGCGCTTCCGGCCGACGCGTCGGTGAGTGAATTGGCCGAGGCACTGCACGACGAGCACAGTCCTCGGAGGCAGAGCCTCTATCCCGTCGTAGATGGTGACAAGAAGCTCATTGGCGTGATTCCGCGCCACGAGTTGCGGGAGCTGGTTCACCTGCGGGAGGGGAAGCAGCTTGCGGATATCGTTCGGCATGATCCCCAGGTCGCTTATCCGGATGAGCCTCTGCGGGTTGTGGTCTATCGCATGGCTGAAACTGGGTTTACTCGCTTTCCCGTGGTGGAGCACGACGGCTCGCGCAAACTTATGGGACTCGTCTCACTCGACGATCTGTTGAAGGCCAGAACGCAGACCTTGGAGGCTGAGCGCCGCCGCGAACGGGTATTGCCGCTTCGGCTGAAGGTTCCATTGCGAAGACAGAACGCGCCTTCAGCTTGAGCAGAGGTTAAAGCCGCCTCAGCCTTCGTCCACTACGCCCAGCCGCTGACTCATCTCTTCGTAGAGAAAACCTTCGCCCGGGCGGTAGGGCTGAACCCATTCTCCGTCGATGACGAACTGCGGGATGGCGCGCTTGCCAGTTCGGCGTATGAGCTCTTCGGCGGCTCCAGGCGTAGTTTCAATGTTGATTTCGGTGTACGGGACTTCGTGGTTATCAAGAAAGCGTTTCGCGGTACGGCAATCAGGGCACCAGGGGGCTGAGTAAACCAGAATTTCCATGTGTTTTCGATATTAGAGAAATTGCCGCCGCACGTCTGCCCAATCATTCAGTCGCGGATAGCGGTTCTCGTTGAGATTGTGAGGGGCGGTATAAAGATAGCCCTGTCCGGAAAAGCGCACAAAATGCCTCGGGCTGTCATCGATCAAAAAATCTGTAGCTATGACACTCTTGTCTCCACAGAAGACGATGTGACTGTCAGGAAAATTCTGGAAGTGCGTTTTAATCCACTCGTACTTTTCGGTGAACGAATTGGGAAACTCCATGGCGGCAGAGGCGATGAACACTTCATAGCGCTCGCGCAGTTCCTGCAAAACCGGCTCGCTGCCCGGCATAACAGGAATGTCCCGAAAGAAGCCCGGCGTCCTGGCATAGTCGCGCAGGCGGCTCCTGCGATCTGCGGGAATCAGGTTGACCAGGCCGCGTTCTGAGAGGTCAGCCTTGGTAAGGCGCTCGCCGAACTCCCAGTTATATTCCAGCAGGAATTGCGTCAGGGTGTCGGCCAGCACTTCGTCCATATCAATGGCGATGCGGCGCCTATTTCCGTTTTCCATTTGCTCCAAAGTAGCAAAAACTAGGGGAGCGTTGCCGCTCCCCTTTGGTTCTGATCTGAAACCGGGTCAGTTGCTATACAACAGCACACCCTCTACGCTCTCCTCGCCCACCGGACGGTAGAAGAGCTGGTCGTTGTCGAGATAAACCTCGATGAACGCTGGGCGCTGGTTGAAGGTGCCCTGGATGAGAGCCTCTGACAGCGGATCTTCGATGTACTTCTGCAGCGCACGGCGCAGAGGGCGCGCACCGTAGCTGCGGTCGACCACCGTCTTGTTGAGGATCCACTTGCGTGCCTCTTCCGTCACAGTGACGGTGATAGCCCGCTGCGCCAGGTTCTGATTGAGCTGGTTCACCATCAGTTCAACGATCTGAATCAGGTCAGCCTCGGTCAGGGCGTTAAAGATGATGACTTCATCGAGGCGGTTCAGGAACTCGGGATTGAAGGTGCGTTTTACCTCAGCCCGTACCATGTCCTCAACCTTGCCGGACACCATATCCTCGGCGTCGGACTGGAAGCCCATTCCGGTGCGCTTCTGCAGGTGCCGGGCCCCTATGTTCGAGGTCATGATGATGATGGTGTTTTTGAAGTCCACGGTATTGCCGAGACCGTCGGTGAGCTGACCGTCTTCAAACACCTGCAGCAGAATATTGAAGAGATCCGGATGGGCCTTCTCGACTTCGTCGAGCAGCACCACCGAATACGGCGCCCGCTTGACGCGCTCAGTCAACTGGCCACCCTCTTCGTAGCCGACATATCCCGGAGGCGAGCCGATTAGCTTCGAGACGGAATGCTTCTCCATGTACTCCGACATGTCGAAGCGCACCAATGCCTTCTCGCTGCCGAACATGAACTGCGCCAAGGTGCGAGCCACTTCCGTCTTGCCGACACCTGTCGGCCCCAGGAACAGGAATGAACCGATGGGCCGGTTCGGGTTCTTCAGTCCGGCGCGCGAGCGACGGATAGCGCGAGCCAGAGCAGAGATGGAGCGGTCCTGCGAAATGACCCGCTTGTGCAGCTCCTCTTCGATGCGAAGCAGCTTCTGGCTCTCTTCTTCCTTGATGGAAGCGATCGGAACCCCGGTCCAGCGCGATACCACATCTTCTATGTCCTCGCGGCCAACGACGCCGGTCGAGGACTCGTCGAGGTGATACTTCTCGCGCAAGGCGCGGAGGTTATCGCGCTCTTTGCGTTCCTCGTCGGAGTAAAAGCGTGCCTTCTCGAACTCGTGGTTCGCGATGGCGTTCTCCATGCGATGCACGATGAACTTGATTCGCTTCTGGACCTCGGTAATGTCTTCCGGCAGAGAAGTCTGGCGCAGCTTCACACGCGCGCCTGCTTCGTCGATTAGATCGATGGCCTTGTCAGGCAAAAAGCGATCGGGCAGGTAGCGATTCGAGTGCGCCACTGACATGCTGATGGCGTCGTCGGTGTAGGTGACCGCATGGAACTTCTCGTAGCGCTCTTTGATGCCAAAGAGAATCTTGATCGCATCTTCTTCGGTCGGTGGCGGAACCTTCACTGCTTGGAAGCGGCGCTCGAGCGAGCGATCTTTCTCGATCGACTTGCGGAATTCGGCCGGCGTGGT
>Ga0126371_10003161_pt1 | contig 14346 bp, 8 predicted proteins | sample PanSoiMetaPlot_4_FD_110145 | JGI IMG/M metagenome (GOLD analysis project Ga0126371, IMG submission 110145) | Tropical forest soil microbial communities from Panama - MetaG Plot_4 | ecosystem: Environmental > Terrestrial > Soil > Tropical forest > Bulk soil | place: Panama | collected 2016-02-17 | reverse complement strand
GATCGAAGGCGTCCGGTCACGGCCGAGGCGGTCGATCCAGGTCGAGGGCCACGACAGCTCATCCCCGGTGAATCCCGACGCATGAACCTGAACAACGACATCGCCGTAGTTCGCGCCCGAGAGTTTGGCGAGCGCCGCCCCCTGCGGCTCGGGCCGCTCCACCAGCTTCATCCCGGCCGTTCCCGCAGCCTGATCCGTCACCACGATCGCCTTCATCGGTCACCTCCCTGTGTCGAGTTCTTGCCTGCAAGGTAGCCGCTCCATCCTTTGTTGTCGTGCCATGTCAGTTTCACAGGAATTATCTCCTCGGTAATTCGTCTCTTTACTTGGCTAACGCTTTGATGTGGGTTCGAACGAATCGTGCAAGGTGGGAAGAAAGCACGCAAACAGCACGCGGCACCGCGTAAGTGATTGAAAATGGGTGAGCGCGGAAGGAATCGAATCCGCGCTGAAACGTAGATTCAACAAGATGCAGAGCAAGGGGCGGCGATTTTATCGGTCTTAATACATATCAAGCGATGCCAAGCCGGTGAATGGCAAGTGAAAGTTCCGCCGGCGTCACCGCCGCGCGGTTGTCCAGGCGTTTAGCAGTGATCTAATCAACATTCCACCCTGCGCGACAAGCGTGCCAGTGCTCCGCCAGTCGTAATAGTTTCAATGTGCTGTCGTCGCTCTGGTTGCTACCGGGGGGCAACATGGCTGCAAGGAGGGCGTGCAGAATAACAGCAGGCCATGGAAGAAACACGTGTATTGACGTAATCGTTCCGAAGTAGGCAAGCACGACGGCCAACCCCGCGTTAAAGACGAAAAGCCCAACCCTGCTCTTCGGTGTGGTTCCATCCGTTTCCGAGGGAGGCAGGCGACACCCAGTGCAATTCGGCTAACTCCAACCCATCGAGCGAGTGGTCTGCTCATAGACTCAGGCTTTGCGTCGAATAGGAGGATGCAAGGTATATCAGGAACTACCAGGAAAATAGCACCCACAATTATTTCAAGCCAGCAGGCTGCCTTGACGACATATCGCTGCGCCATAGTCTCTCCTCGTATTCGCGCAGATCGGTAAGAATACGAACTTTTTGAACGACAAAAACAGAGTGTTGTCAGCGTGTCCTTTTCGCGCCTGATCTTTGAAGAACGCTGCCCTGAATCAACAATCCCCAGCCTCGTCGAAATCTCGTCGATGATCGCGTCAGTTGTCGGCGGTCGCTACGTCGACCACACTAGACTCCTCTGCGGACGGATGGAAAACTGTCGGAGATGACAGGGAAGAAGCACTAAGAAGAACTAAGAACAACTAAGCTTTGGCGTGAAGTACGAAGCCTGGGGAGTGTTTCGCGATACCTCGCTCTACCGCGCTGGCAGTTTTAACAGGTTTTGTCGCCCTGCACCGAGCACTAGTATTTTACAAACTCCTTATATAACCAAGCAGAATGGAAGGAGCACTACACGCGCTGGGACACTGCAAGCGATTCGGTCTAAGAAGCTCAACTTCTCCCAGCACAGTAAGTTGACACAACGAATCCGCAGATTGGGCCGGCACGCGTTTTGAAGCCGGGCGCCAAAAAAAAACCATTTTTGAAGTGTCATGAGTCGACGCAACGCACATTTCCTGAATTCGTGCGTCAACTCTTCAGCAACTTGGACGGTGTGTAGGAGGACTTATGGCAACCATGAGAGTAGTAGCAAAGCCGGAAGCTGCGCTAATGAAAGCAGTTCAGATTTCCAAGGCTGGTGGAGATTTTGAGATGGTCGAACGCGAAATCCCTACTCCCGGGACCGGACAGGTGCGGATCAAGGTCCAGGCTTGCGGAGTCTGTCACAGTGACGTATTTGTGAAAGAAGGCCTCTGGCCGGGAATTGAGTATCCCAGGATACCTGGGCATGAAGTGGCGGGCGTGATTGACGACCTTGGCGCCGAGGTCACCGGATGGAAAAAGGGGCAGCGTGTCGGCGTCGGCTGGTACGGCGGACGGGACAATACATGCCTGGAATGCCGGCGTGGACGCTTCCTTTACTGCCGCAACGGCAAAGTCGCGGGCATCAGCTACGACGGCGGATATCAGGAATACATGGTTGCTCCTGTCGACGCATTGGCGGCCATACCAGACACACTTAGTGATGCCGAAGCGGGCCCGCTGCTGTGTGCGGGGGTCACCACGTTTAATGCTTTGCGACACAGTGGCGCGTCTCCGGGTGATCTGGTTGCGGTGCAAGGCATTGGCGGCCTCGGTCATCTCGGAATCCAGTTTGGAAATAAGTTCGGGTACAAGGTCGCCGCCATTGGACGCGGATCTGAAGATTCATTACTCGCAAAGAAGCTCGGGGCCAGCGTGTACATTGACAGCCAATCCAGCAATGCGGTGGAGGAATTGCAAAAGCTGGGCGGCGCGCAGGCAATTCTGGCAACCGCACCCGACTCGAAGGCGATGTCTGGGTTGATCGACGGCTTGGCGCCGACTGGGAAGTTGGTAGTCGTAGGCATCTCATCTGACCCGATTGGGGTTACACCGTTACAGCTAATTGTTGGCGAGCGCGGACTGCAAGGCTCCGCGGTCGGAACACCGACGGATTCGGAGGACACAATGAAGTTCGCCGAACTAACCGGCGTGCGTCCGATGATTGAGACCTATCCGCTTGAGAGAGCGGCAGAAGCATATGTGCGCATGATGAGCGGCAAAGCACATCTCCGCGCCGTTCTGACAATGTGAAGTTCAAAACGAAATGGTGTCTTCACGATGGTCGCCATCGGAATCGGCCATATGGTTTGGCGCACGCCCACAAGATCAGTCAAATCCAGTCAAAGTTAAGCTAAACAAAAATCAAGGCCGCCATTCGTTTTGGCGGCCCTTCAAATCATGTGAGAATCTTCCGTCACAAGCTCCAACCACCGTCGCCAACGATTGCGATTGTCTCGGATGAGGCCGGTGGCCTTGGCGAATCTTGCTCGCATATGCTGTTGAAAAAATCGGTCGCAAAGTTGCCACCTCGCGGGATCGAGATGATGGTTGGACCTCGGGACCAATCTGGAACATACTAGGCTGCCACGGGTCGACAGCGCCCAGGCGATTGGGTTGGCCGTGATCGGCGTTGGGATCGGGATTCCGGCAGCGCTAAGCACAACGCGCTATTTGCAATCCACGTTGTACGGAATTCGACCGAATGACCCGCTGACGCTTGTCACCTCAGGAGTTCTTTTGATTCTCGTGGGATTGCTCGCCTGCTGCATCCCTGCCGTCGTGCAACGAAAGTCGACCCCATGGTGGCGCTAAGGTACGAGTAAGAGGTGGAGGGATCTACCTGACCGGGGAAAAAAGACTCTTCGTTTTGCGTAGAATGCTCATGAGGTTCGGAAATCGTTCCCACGCGGCGAGTTTGAGGACGTTCTCTGGAGCCACTTGACGACGCAAGGTAGTGTCGCCGTAATTCCCAGTCAAATCGACAAAGGAGAATTGTTTCTCGTCGGTTTTTTTCAGACAGAACTGGGAATTGGGAAGAGCGAAAATCGTAGCTCCAACGGCTTCCGCGAAATAAACAGCCAGGGGGAACACAAGGGTCGGCTCAAAGCTGGTCTTGTGCTCCCAGATCGAGCTGGTGAAGTCATCCCCACCCAGAAAACCCCCCACTCTCACCTTAGGATAAATGCACGTGAGATCGACTGTGATGCCTTTGAGTGTGTGATCTCCGTCTATATAAGCGAAATCCAGTGTTTGATCCGGTATGTGATCGATTACATCGACGGTCTTACCTCGGAGAATGCTCCTCTTGCCGGCTGCGAACTCTGTTTTGGCCATTGTTTCCTGGTAGTAGGCTTCCAGTTCTGCATCAGGATGATTCGCAGGTTTGTTCCAGTCCGTCAGATGTCTCCATGGATCGATCATGTAGTAGCGTGTTAGGCCTTCACATCTCCGCAAAAGCAACTGCGCGAAATCACCACGGTAGACACCGATTTCTGCTATCTGTTGGAGTCCGAACGAGTTTACGAACTCCACCCAGAATGTTTCTCTTGATTCAGATCGAGATGCTATTGCACTAAGGCGTTCACGCAATGTTTCCATATCAAAGTCGCTGGCAGAAGGATCTAAGACTGTTCCAGGCACGGAATTGTTACACGAGCACTTTTTGCATAACGCATTATAAAAGGACGCCCCCCTTAGAGTAGGCTATGAGCGCAAGCATCACCATGCACCTACCGAAACGTTCCGTCGCGTCCCAGGTCGAATGAAGTGCTCGAATAGAATCGGGATTGATAACCTTGCCATCGGCCTTCTTTATTTTGCGCAAGATAGGCTCGATTCTGCCCTGACGTCTCGTTGCGATTTCTTCGACGATGTCGTTGTGATGGAAGGGACGGCGCATGGTAACGCGATGGCTGCGCTGCGACACATTTGAACTTGTTAAGCTGCAAGTAATTGCTGCGGAGCAATGTAAGTGGGTTCGCCGCGGTGATATACTTCCGTTCCAACGGAACGCGCCTCTTTGTGCTCGCAAAGCTAATACAGTTCGAAGAATTCTCCCTCGACTGTGACGGCTACGAACTTCTACGCGACGATCGCCCTGTAAAGCTGGAAAAAATTCCCATGGAGTTGCTGATCCTGCTCGCCACCAGGAATGGCAATCTAGTTACCAGACAGGAAATCGTCGAGCGCCTCTGGGGTAAAGACGTTTTCGTTGATACCGAGCACGGAATCAATACCGCCGTTCGCAAGGTTCGGGTTGCTCTCAGGGATGACCCCGAAAAGCCGCGTTTTGTGCAAACGGTTACGGGAAAGGGCTACCGCTTTGTCGCGGCGGTGAAGAACGGCAATGGCACCCGAGTCACCTCCGAACAGGAGAGCCTTTCGGCAGCGACGAGCGTTCCAGAGGACGTCGCAACGAGGGGAAGACCAGTTCGACATGTGCGCTGGTCTGCGGTGGGCAAGTTCGCTGGCGCGACGACAGTCAGTTTGTTACTGGTTTCGTTCTTGATTTCACACTATCGAGGCCGATCCCACCTCAACCACCCACGCACCCTGACCCGCCTCACCTTCGATTCGGGCCTGCAAATGGGGGCGAGCTGGTCGCCAGATGGGCGCTTCATCGCATACAGTTCCGATCGGGGCGGGAAGTTCGACATCTGGGTGCAGCCGGTAAGCGGTGGTGATCCAGTTCAGGTCACGCACGGACCAAGCCACAACTGGCAGCCAGATTGGTCTCCTGACGGTAAATACATCGCATATCGTTCGGAGGAAGACGATGGTGGAATCTACGTCATCCCCGCGCTCGGTGGAGCCGGGCTCGCCAGAAGAATAGCTCCCATGGGCTATTATCCACGGTGGTCGCCGGACGGCTCACAGTTACTTTTTCGAACCACGCAATACTTGGGGTTAAACCGCTTTTTCGTGGTGGGTCTGGATGGCGGCCAGCCGCACGAAGTGCTGACCCAATTTCCTCCGACAGGGGGAACGACGGCCGTAGCCGCCGCTTGGCATCCAGACGGTAAGCGCATTTCGGTTTGGGGGCCGAGCGATCGGACACCAGATTTTTGGACTGTCCCGCTGGCTGGAGGAACTCCGGTCAGATCCGAATTCACTCCTGATGTCGAAAAGGAACTGCAAGAAGCCGGCTTGGGGGGAATCGTGGAATGGGTACCAGACTTCAACTTCTCCTGGTCCCGTTCCGGCAAAGCGATTTATTGTGCTCTGACCTTCCGAGGAGCGGTCAATCTATGGAAAATGTCGATCGATCCATCGACTCTGCGCATCACTGCCGCGGAACGTTTAACCACGGGACGCGGAGCCGATGGTGGAATCGGCTTAAACCCGGATGGACGCAGGTTAGCCTTTACATCAGAGAGTCAACACATCTCGGCGTGGCTGTTCCCGTTCGATGCGAGGCGAGGCGAGGTTAAAGGCGAAGGCCAAGCGGCATCGCCCGATGGCATGGCAGTCTGGCGCCTTAGTTTGTCGCCGGATGGCACTAAGATGGCATTCGCGGGGGATCGTGCGGGCCGGCCTGAACTGTTTCAGAAGTCGCTGCTCGATACCTATAGTATGCCCGTGGTGGCAGACGATTCTCCTCGGGATGGGCCGCGGTGGTCCCGCGATGGACTCCATTTGATTTATGAGCGCCAGTCGTTACAAGGAGGCAACCAGCTCATCGATTGGTCGGCTAAGACCCGCAGTGAAGAAATCGTCAGCGATGCAAGTGACATATCGCTTGGGTCGGATTGGTCGCCGAATGGTGAAGGGATTCTGGCGTCGCGAGTAAACCCAGCGACGCACCGTTTCGAGATCTGGCAGTTGCCAGCGGCTGGTAGCCCTGGTGCTAAAGGTGCTGGGCGACGAGTGATCTTCGATTCCGCCTATGACGTCTTCCAGCCGAACTTCTCACCGGATGGGCGATGGATCGCTTTCCAGGCGGTGAAGGACTTGTCCACGAAGTTAGAGACGACTCTTTTTGTCGCGCCGGCTTCGGGTGGTCCCTGGGTCGCAATTACTGATAATAAGGATTGGGATGACAAGCCCCGCTGGTCGCCGGATGGAAAGAGCATCTACTTCATCTCTGGTCGCAGTGGCTTCTTTAATGTCTGGGGACTCCACTTCGATCCATCCCGGGGAAAAGTGATCGGACGCCCGTTCGCCGTCACAAGCTTTAGCAGCCCTGCCCACAGGATGCCGGAGCACGAGCCCTCGGTCGATCTTTCAGTTACAGAAAAGAACCTGCTGCTGACCCTCGAACAAGATTCGGGAAGCATCTGGATGCTCGATAACCTTGATGAGTAGCACGACATTTGACGGCTCTCATTAAAGAGCGCCTTGGTGCGTCACCCAGGTAACAACTCCATCAATTCCATCCCAACAAACCATGATCAAAGTCGAAGGTGACCCTGTGAAATCCGAGGCTCACGAAACCTAAGAGGCCGTCGAAGTCGTCGGCTACGGGGTCCGAATCGGCAATGATCACCTGCCGTCGTCCCAGATTTTCATTGCCCAGCGACACGTTAGAAGCGTCAAACCATTCTGACTGCGACGTTCCAGTGGCTGTTTTAACCAAAGTGTTATCGAAATAAAGGCGTTCCGACCCCGGTTCAAAGCGCTTGCGATAGACCAGGATTCCTGTCGTCCCGGAATCGACCAACAACTCGAGCTCGCGGCCATCAATCTTGGCTTTGACGGTCAGGAAGGGTGCGCGTCTTTCAAAGTGGGCCGATTTCTCGGTCGCCTCCGAGCCTCCAAAGAAAATCTTCCTTTTCTGATAGTCGATGGTGAAGTTGCCACTACTCAGAACGTCCAACCCGGCAATTCCCGCGATATGCGTGCCTACGAATTGGTCCACGAAACTGAGGTCTTCGACCGCCACTACGACCGAATCAGCGCGTATTCCGCCGATCTCGAGGCCCGATAAGGTGACCCTCTGAACCTGAACCAGCCCGTTTAGCGTCAGCTGCAATTCTCGATTTCCACGCAGCTGGAGGCGGTCAGCTATGTCCGTGCTGACCGTAGTCGGACTGGTGCCAGTATCAAGGATAATGTTCACGTCCTTGAGTGGCCCGATATTTCCCTTAACCATGATCAGACCCTTCGAAAGCACGAAGGGGAGTTCCGTCTGTTTTGCTGGAAAGGTCTCGACGTGCTCGGTCGCCCAAACGGCGGCCGGGTCCACGAGACTTCCGAGGAGAACCACACACAGAAGCTCGATCAATCTGCGCAAGAACATCGGCCTTTACCTCCGTCTTTCGCGGTGGTAAGCCGAATCTCAGCGAGACCTTGTGCTACCTCAATTCCAGCTCTGTCGCGGCGATCTCATTTCGTTGTCACTAAGAGATCAATTTGATGTACGCCCCTGATCACAAAGGAGTTACATCCCGCCTTGTGCAAGGGTCTTTGTAGAGGGTAAGCTTGCGGAGACGCGGGAGCGCGAGTTGACGTCCTCTTCCGAGTTACAAAATGCGTCGGTTCGGTTCGGCGATTTTGTTGCCGATCTCGAGGCCGGTGAACTCCGCAAGGCCGGCTCCAACACCCGATTGACCGGTCAGCCGTTTCAGGTTCTAGTCTTGCTGCTGGACCACCCGGGACGCTTGGTCACCCGCGAGGAATTTCATCGCCGCCTCTGGCCCGGTGACACATTCGTCGACTTCGAGCATGGTCTGAACGCCGCGGTCAACCGTCTTCGCGAGGCCTTAGGAGACTCGGCCGAGAATCCCAAGTTCATTGAGACTCTGCCCCGGCGAGGCTACCGCTTCATCGCATCGGTACTTAGCCCTCCCACCCGAGAAGGACCGTCGCGATCACAACCTCTGCGAGTTCCTTGGGGGCTTGTCGGAATTACAGTGATCGCGTTACTCGCGATTGGCGGCTCATTCCTACTCGTTTACAGCCGCCGGCGTCCCGTGCCCATCCATTCCATCGCGGTGCTGCCGTTCCAGAATCTATCTGGCGATCCCACACAAGACTACTTTGCTGATGGCATTACGGATGAGCTGATCACTGATCTCGCCAAGATTGGGTCCACGCGGGTTGTCTCCCGGACGACCACCATGCACTACAAGGGCACGAATGAGTCCTTGCCGAGGATCGCACAAGAATTGGGAGTGGACATCGTGGTAGTGGGCTCAGTTACAAGCTCACCCAATCGAGTGCGAATTCGCGCGCAACTTGTCCGTGGGCGTACCGACGAAAATATATGGGCGAACAGCTATGAGCGCAATTTGGCGGATGTGGTGGTGCTCCAGGGCGAGATGGCCCGTGACATCGCGGACCAGATTCATGTCAAGTTGACTCAACCGGAGAAGGTCCGGCTAGCCGCCCAACACTCCGTCTCGGCGGCGGCGTACCAGGATTACCTCATGGGCCATCAATACAGGGAAACGAATCCGGGAAATGCCGTGGCGTATTTCGAAAAGGCTATTCAGGAGCAGTCGGACTATGCGGCGGCGTATGCGGAAATGGCGGAGGCTTACATCAGTTTGGGGCAGCCGTGGGGCGCTGGCATACCGCCGCGAGAGGCCCTTTCGCAAGCCAAAATGGCCGCAAACCGTGCACTGGAACTCGATGAATCCGTGGGTGAAGCGCACCTGGCACTGGCGAGAGTCCTCGTTTTGCATGACTGGAGCTGGCAACAGGCGGAGAAAGAGTATAGGAGAGCGCTCGAACTGAGTCCGCAATCTGACCGGGCGCATTTCTATTTCGCCGAATATCTGCAAGTCATGGGACGCAACGATGAAGGAATCGCCCAGTCACGGGAGGCGATTGCTTTGGATCCTCTCGACCCTAGCGCATTGGGCGAGCTAGGGTTTCATTTCTATACTGCCCGCCGCTATGAGGAGGCGATTCAGGCCTTCCAAGACGCACTCAAGGTGGAGCCCGACTTACTTTCATCCCATCTTGGTTTGGCTTGGGCTTATGGCATGAAGAAAATGTACACGGATGCAGTTGCCGAGGCGAGAGAAGCGGTGAACTCGTCCCGCCGCAATGTAGTTTCTTTGACGACTCTGGGCTGCATTCTGGCCGAGTCGGGGCAAAAAGCGGAGGCTAGAAAACTGCTGGAAGAAATTGAACTCACAGCAACCCGCCGTTATGTGTCTCCTTATTTGATTGCTTCGGTTCAGACCGCAATGGGCGAAACCCAGCAGGCCTTCGAGTCTTTAACGCGGGCCTATGAGCAGCGCGATATGTGGATGATTTACCTGGCAGTCGATCCGGGCATGGATCCTCTGCGTAACGACTCGCGTTTCGTGACGCTAAGCCGGGGAATCGGCCTTTTCACCTTGACTCGCCAGGAAACACCCATCGGTCAAAGCGTATTCCTCGCCCGCGGGTTTCTTGCACAACAGTAGCGAATGGGCAGAGCGGGATCTTTTTTCCGTGAGGCCTTCATTTTTACCAAGCTGTTACAACTAGATGTCTGCATTCGAAACACATCACGCCGCACCATGCGGAAGAATGATTGATAATTCCAGAATGGAAGCTAACGGATTACCTTCCCGCACCTCGATCCTGACAGCCGCGGCGCGTGCCTTTGGGTCGCGAGAGCCCGACGTTAGCGTGCGCAATCCCGACTGGGTGGCCGAGCAGCTGATCGGCGCAGCTGAGTTAGCTCTGATAGCTGAGCATCCCATCAGCCAAGCTCTCAGCCGGGATTTTCAAGACGCGATTTACGATCCCGATATCTTCGGTTTTGCCTGGCTAATGCTGGTACGCACACGCTTTATCGACGAGCGGATGGAGCGCGCCATCCGTGGCGGTGCGACCCAGCTGGTGATTTTGGGAGCCGGATTCGATACCCGGGCCCACCGCTTCGCCGAACTGTTACAGCACACGCCGGTCATCGAAATCGACTACGGTGCCACCCAGGAGTACAAGAAGCGGCGCGTCGAAGCGGCTCTGGGCGGCGCGCCCGGCAACGTAGTCTATGCCCCGATCGATTTCGCGCGGGAGAGCCTGGGAGAAGTATTGCACCGTGCCGGTTTCCAGGCTGGACGCAAGACCTACTACATTTGCGAGGGCGTCAGCATGTACGTCCCGGAACCGGGGATGAAGGAAACCCTGCGTGCCATCGCTTCGGAATCCGCCCCGGGCAGCGCACTTCTCATGGAGTATCTCAACCGTGGCGGGGTGGAAGTGCTGTCGAAGTATCCCATGGGAATGGTCAAGAACGCCATCGATTGGGGAGAGCCATTCGTGTTCGGCGTGCCAGACGGGCAGGATCGTGAGTTCTTCCTCGAAACGGGTTTGGAACTCGGCGAGACGCTGAAGATTGGCAGTCCCGAATCGATTCGACGATACGCCATGCGCGAGAATGGGAGCTACTACGGTGCCCATCTGGAGAAGGTATTTCAGCAGCGACGCGAGGCCGCGCTCGCGGCCATGGACGACATAGGTCGCCAGCAAGCGGCGCGGGCCGCTGCTATGTCGGGCTACTGGCTGGCCGAGTTAACCGTCGCCTAGCCACTGTGGTGGTGTTGCCTATCCACGCGCAGGTGATCGCGAACAATGATCTTCCCTCGATAGATTCCACACTGGGAGGCAGGCGGCGTGCAGTGGAGTGAGTTACTTCTTCAGCTTCTTCGCGATTTCTTCCATCAACTTCGGCTTGAGTTCTGCGAGAACGCTGTCCACGATGCTGGCCAGGGCCGCGCCTTCGAGCGCAAGGTTGGAATCGCCGTCGCCATTGCTGGCCGTTTCGATGGGAGCGGCGGGAGTCGGGCTTCCCTCGGTGGCCTGCGCTGCCTCCACTAGGGACTTCGCAATCGCTTCCGGGCTTTGCGCGCTCATCACCGACTCGCGAATCTGCTGCCAGTTTTGCCAGGCCGCGGCGGCTTCAGAAACCGTCTGCCGTTCCGGATCCGGCTCAGAAACTGTACTGGAAGCCACCGCGGAAGAGGATGCCGAAGCAGCGGCGGCAAACGATGCACCGTTTTTCTCTGTCGACTCAGCGCGTGGCTCGACCGGCGCGGAAGCGGTTGCGGCCATTTCCGTTGGTAGGGGATCTCGAACAGACGAGTTCTCTTGCGCCCGCAGCATTTCCTGTTCGAGCGACAGGGAAGCCTCTTCCGCCTTCAAGGGAGCGGTCTCTGCCACCCATCGAGGAGCAGGCTTCGAGTCGGCCCGAACTTCCGGGTCGGCGGATTCCGAGGGAGTTGGCTGCGCAGCATCACGAGCATGGAGCTCGGCTGCCGCAGTTTCCGCTTCCGCCACTTTCGGTGATTCTTCGCTCGATGGAACCGGTTCCTTCGAGTCTTGAACTTCTACGGTTGGATTCTGCGCGGGCTGCGGGATCGTGAATTCCGCTTGCGCGAGGGATGCTTCCGCGATCACGGGCAGTTCCGCCGCGCTTTGCGGCACCAGCGATGACTCGGATCCAGCCTGCGCTGGCGGCGTCGGCGGCGCACTTCCCGCTTCCAACCCTTCCGAAGCCGGCGAGTCCTCGCCCGCATCACTCTGCGCCTGCCGCTCTTTCACTTCCGCCAGGTAGGCAATGCTCTCCGTGTTGGAATCGTCGTAGCTAGTTGCCGGATCGGCGGCGTGCCAGAAACGCGCTTTCTTCTCCGACTTGCTCTTCTTGCCCCGCGGTCGCTCAGCCTGCGGCACGATTCGATCTTCGAGTTTCGTCAGCGCCGCCAACAGCTCGCTGGCTTCGAACGGTTTTATGATATGGCCGTCGGCCCGCACCCGCTTGGCTTCGTCGGTCTTGAAGGGCTCCATTTTGCCGACGGTCAGCAGCACGGGAATTTTCTGCGTTTCTCCCGATTCCTTCAGCCGCTGGCAGACTTCCAGCCCGCCATAGCCAGGCATGTACACGTCCAGCACAATCAGATCCGGCTGATTTTCATGGATTTTCTTCAGAGCCGCGGAGCCGTTGTTGACGGTGATCACTTCATAGCCGGCGTCCATAAGGATGCGTCGGCCCATGTTCTGGGCGGTAACGCTGTCGTCAGCAAGCAGTACGGTTCGTGCCAAGGATATCCTCGGTTGCTAAGGGCAGATATGCGAAGGTAACACGAATGCGGGAGGGTAACGAGGTTACGAGGGGACAGTGCGTTTGGTGCACCCTCCCTGGCTAAGCTGTGGGTTTGAATCCAGTTACGTCGAAATCAACGACGGCGAGCCGGCCGACAGGGCTCTTACCCCCTATTTGCCGGGAATGATCTTGTGAAGACCCTTCTTTTTCTTGTGCTTGCTCGAGGCAATCATCTGATCATCCGCAAGTTGCTGTCCCGAGGCATCGTTCGCACCGGCTTGTGCTCCCGAACCCCCGCCTTGGCTCCCCGAGGGGATTTCATTAATCTGCGGCGGCGCCGCGGGCGGCTGATCCGACGCCACATTCGGCTTCAACTCATTCGGATCATCCGCCTGTTGGTTGGTTCCGTTACCCGGCGCGATCGGTTTCAGATCATTAGGGTCGGAGGTGTTACTGGCGTCATTGGTGGCGGTGCCGTTATGGGCGTCGTTTGTCGCTGCGGGTTTCGCCGGGTCATCCGAGCGCGGCGCGGCCTCGTTCGCCGGAGGCGTCGTTCCAGCCTCCACAATATCGCCCTTCAAGGCATTTTCCGCCGCCGGCTTGTTCCCGCCAGCGACTTTCGTCAACTCCTCGACCACTCCGTTCGCGCTGATCGGTTCCGGCGTGTCCAGGCTCGGGTTACCGACGTTGGTTGCCTCACTGACGTCGGGATGCCGGCTGAAGGCCCCCATAGCCCGGCTGATGATTCCTTGCTCTTGGCGCGCGTCTTCTTCGGCCTTGTTCTGGGCCAATGCCGCCTTGGTTGGACGCGGTACCGGCTGATGTAATGCGATCAGTCTCGCCTTGGCATCATCGGCTCGGTCCATCACCGGATAACGAGTCAAGAGTCTCGAATATGCGTCGGCAGCCCTAGGAACTAGCCTTTCGGAAATATATTTTTCGCGGTCTGACTGGTCCCGCTCGAGCTTGGCCTTGTCGACGTTGTGCAGTTTCTCCATCTGCTTCCGTTCGATCTCGTTCGCCCGGCGAATGTTGTCTGCTTCGCCCTCGAACGACTGCCCAATCAGATAGAGTGCGTCGTCGGCCCGGCTGTATAGCGGATAGCGCTCGAGCAGCGACTCCAAGCGCGCCTGCGCCGCCGGGTAGCTACCGCGCATGTAGTAGAACTGGCCCACCCGGAATTCGCGTTCGGCAATTACTTCCTGAACCTGCATCAGCTTCTTCTTGGCCTCGGCAACCATCTTCTGGTTGTCGGGATATTGCAGGATCACGTTGCGGTATTCCTGCTCGGCACGCACCGCATGCGTGAAATCACGGTCCGGCTTTTCCATCTGCTGGAAGTGAATGTTCGCGATCTTCAGCTGGGCTTCCGCCGCTTCCGGCATGTTGGGGAAGAAGGTGATGAAATCTTTGTATTCCTGCTCGGCCTGCGCCATCGAGGTGGTGCCGCCCTCGGCATACCAGGAATCGGCCAGCGCTAGCTTGGCGCGCGCGATGTATTCCGACTCAGGATAGGTGTTGATCAGCGCCTGCATGTCCAGCCGCGCAACCTCAAAGTGATTGTGCTTCATCTCGTCCATGCCGCGGTCGAAGAGCACTTTGTCGGGCTGCTTGGAGTCGATCTTGGCGAGAGGGTTGTTGACCTTTTTGTTGGTGCAGGCAGTAGTGACCGCCAAGGTTGCGGCCAGCACAATCACCGGAGTTCGCAAGGACATGAAAACCTCAACAAGCAATGGCTAGTTGCTGGTGCTTCGTTGTTACAAAAGCCTTAAGGACTAGCCGCTAACAACGAACCACCACCAACTAGACCTTTTCGAGCGTCGCGTCCAATGCCGTCTTCAACAATGTCTGCGCGTTAATCATTGGATCGCCGTGGCTGAATACAGCGTTGCCCGCCACCAGAATTTC
>Ga0126371_10003160_pt1 | contig 14347 bp, 35 predicted proteins | sample PanSoiMetaPlot_4_FD_110145 | JGI IMG/M metagenome (GOLD analysis project Ga0126371, IMG submission 110145) | Tropical forest soil microbial communities from Panama - MetaG Plot_4 | ecosystem: Environmental > Terrestrial > Soil > Tropical forest > Bulk soil | place: Panama | collected 2016-02-17 | reverse complement strand
CACGTTGTCCGGCAACCACGGGTGCATCATCGCGTCCCGCATTACGTCCAGGTCATTGACGACCGCGTAATACGTGTTGCCCTCTTCGTCCACCATGCCGATCGAAATCAGCCGAATAGTGCGGCCGTCGTCAATGAACTCCGTGTCATAAAAGACACGGCGCACGTTCGTCACAAGTCCTCCAAATCGAATTCCTTCAACAGCGCCCAGTCCTGTTCCTTCGGCTTGATCACGTGTCCACGCGACGGGTTCCACGGTGCCGGCTTGAACTCGTCGATCGGCAACACGACCGCCGCCCCGGCCCGCCCGGACCGGTCCACCTCCGGCGCGGGAACCGGGGTTTCGTCGATGCCGAACGCCGCCGGATCCAAACCACGCGACCGGAGAAACGCGGCCGTCACCGAGCTACGCTCCATCAGGCCCTGCTGAACGTCCATGTCCACGGTGCCGGGAACAATCAGGTGAATGAACACGACCGGCCGTGTCTGACCGGGCCGGTCCTGCCGCTTCAAAGCCTGATCGTAATCCCCCAACGAATGGCCCTTCGAGTACCAGACCCCGTACCGCGCCCGGGTGAGATCCACACCCGTGCCGCCCGACTGAATCTGAACCCCCACGACATCCGCAGACTCGGACATCTCCCCACGCGAAGACAAACCGTCGGCCCGACGACCCGAAATTTCCGCGTACCGAAGCCCCGCATCCTCGACCACCTTCCGGATGGCGTTCAAGTCAGACTTGAACTGGCAGTACACCACCACCGGCTCCGGGCCGCCAGCACGGTCGGGGACACAGCCGACGTCGGACAGGATCTCCGCCAGCGCATCGGCCTTCGCTGTGGACACCCGATAGTCCTGCCGAACCGTCTTGCCCTGCTCATCCTCTTCCCCGTCATCGGGAAGCGTGCCGCCCGTGAGTTGCATCAAACGCATGATGCGAGCGATCACGTTACGCGGCATCAGCACCGCGTCTTCCTCTTCGACTTCCTTTCCCTTGGCGAATTCCCGCAAGTCCGCGAACATGTGCTCGTCCAGGTCCCGGTACGCTTTCCACGCGGCCGGTTCCAATTCGACCTCGCGCGTGACGTGTTCCACGCCCGGCAACTTCAGGTCGATCGTCGGCCGGTACATGATGGAATGCACCTTGTCGGAGAACTCCTCCGCGAACGCGGGCTTGATCACCGACGGGAATTCCGTGGTTTTCATGTAGAAGTCGCCCGCCTTGGAACGGGTCTTGATTTGCGCCTCCTGCATCTCCACGTACTTGCTCCTGAACGGTGTCCACACGTGCCCGAAAATGTTCGGATCCAACGCCCGGTACACACCGAAAATGTCCCACGGATGTTGCGGCATCGGCGTTCCGGACAAGCCGATACGGCGCTTCGAGAAATCCACCCAACGCCCGGCGACCTTCGAGCCCTTCCCGGTCGGGGACTTCAGGCGGTGGATCTCGTCATAGATCACCATGTCGAGCTGGTGAAGCGGAACCCACGACGCGATCGGTTCCCGCGACAACATTTCGTAGTTGAACACCGCCACGTGCACAGGTGCACCACAGGTGCAGTCGAACAGGCACTCTTCGGCCTGGTGAAGCCGCTCCGCCACCTGGAGATCCTGGGGCAGCGCGCCCTTGCGCCGCGCCGGCCGCTTCCCGTCCACGATGTGCCACGGCCGCGCCGACCACTTCGCGACCTCACGCGGCCACACACCCCGGACCTTGTTCGGGCACACGATCAGCACCCGGGCCGCATCCACCGCGTTCACGGTGGCGACGGTGGACGCGGTCTTTCCGCCGCCCATCGGGACCGCGATCATCGACGCGGACACGGCGGACGAGTAGGCCAACGCGCGACGCTGGTGCTCCCACAACGGCGACAGGACCAGGTGGCCGATGTCGGAGTCCGGCGCGGGGTTGTCCGGGTCGAGCACGTCACGGTGCGCACCGGCCGACTGGTCGGCCAACTCCAGCACGTACGGCGTCACCTCCGGGTCGTGCCCGGACAGCAACGCCAGCACCCCGGCCGCGCCAACCGGCGTAGGCGACAGGTGCCACTCCTTGTGCCGGTTGTCGAACTCCGCGTGCAGACCGAGTTTCAGGTTCTCGTTCACGCCGAACGGGGCGTGCCGGATGGCGATACGGCCGTCACCCCGGATGAGGACTTCCGGCCGTTGGCCGGGGGTGATCGTCGCGGGCGGCCGGGCCTCCACGCGCGGGCCGGGAAGCGTGATACCCCGGGCGGCCAGGCGGGCGCGGTGCCGGTGCAGCACACGCCACGCCAGGGCGGCCTGAAACCGGTTCAACTCGCGGCCGGAGCGGACGACGGCGGCCAGCTCCGCGAGGGTGCCCAACTCGCTGTCCGGGATCAGCTTGTGGTCCACGGCCGCCAACAGCGCGGTTTCCGTGGCACGTACCGGGTTGTCCACTGTGGTCACAGGTGACCCCCTTCCTTCAGGATGGTTTGCCACTTCTCGTAGTTCTCCCGTTCCGCCACCTTGTCCAGCACCCACTGTTCACGCTTGTCCGGGTGCGGGTGGCAGGGCTGTACGGGGTCCGGATCGGGGTCGGTCAGGGAGCACGATCCGGGACAGCAGACGTGGAAGTCGACATCTACGCCGGGACGTTTACGGCACCATTTCCAGTAGTGGACCTGGTAGCTTCCGCTTGCGTGTCCGCACCGGCCGCAGAAATACACGCGGCGCGGGTCGTTCAAATCCTGCTCCGCGCGACAGGACTGCGCCACGGTCAACTCTTCGTGCCGCTCGTACGGGTCACGCCAATTGGTGCCGGTCCTGTTGGTACGGATCTCTTCCATGTCCTTTTTCACCTCCGTCCATCGGCGATTCCGAGTCACCGGTTTTCCCAGTCGATTCCGTGCGATTCGAGGAACAGTTTTGCCCGCTGGTGTGGGCATCGAAAGTTCGGGTCGCCGGTGTCGTCGTACCAGCCGTGTTCCTGGCAGTGATTGTTGTGGTCGTAGCGGCACGATTCCTCATCGACGAAATCGGCGATGAAATCGAACGCCAACGCCAGTTCCGGCGAGTGCGATCCGTTCAGGGCTTCCGCGACGCGCGGCCCGTCGTCCGGGTCGAACATGACGCCCCGGAACTCTTCACGCTCCGGTGTGCCGTCGGGGGTGTAGTAGAGGTTGCGGGACTGGTGGCGGCCGGTGCGCCACCGTCCCGTGGACAGGTCGGCCACATGAACTCCTTCGAATAGACGAAAACCCTGGTTAGGTGATCCTAACCAGGGTTTCACGGTTTGTCAAGAGTTTAGCGTGGTGGCCAGCGCGTCATGCCCAACACCACCAACACCACCTCACACGCCGTCAGAATCCCCACCCCGACCCACGCCGCCGAACTGTGACCCATCGGCCCAGTCACGATCAGCATCTGAACAGCGCACAGGAGAAGAATCCCCCCCAAGAATTTCATTGCCCGGACCACCTCATCCAAGATGGACAATGCCCGGACCAGCCTCGCGCGCACTCCCCGACCCTCTCTCTAATCTAGCTGTCGATTACCGTCTGAACACGATCCCGAAGCGGCGAATCATTCCAGCGAGGAATGAACAGCTCAAGCTTGTCGAAATCACCCGCCAATGCCGCCAACGACGCGCGACACATCAGCATCACCATTGTTGCCGGCACCTCCACGAACTCCTGCCCCTGTTCCCCGGACACGGATTTCACCATCTCGTGGAAATCATCCACCAGAATGGCCGCGACCTTCCGCCGCTTCTCCGACTCGTGAAGCCGCTCATACAAACCGTCATCGTTCACGTGCGCTTCTTCCTCCGATGTGCGCCGCCCTGCGGCATCGGCTTCCCCGTCGCCGCCACATGCAACTCATTCGCCGCCAACCGGGTTGCCCGCTCCGCCGCCGTCTTCGCCTTCGCCTTGTCCTCCAACGTCGGCCGGACCAGCCGGGCCGCCGCCCGGCCGTCCACCACCTTCCGCACCGGAGCCATCAGCCAACCGCCTTCCACTTCCAGATCAGATGCCCAGGACTGATCGGCCGATACTCGCCCTTTTCCGACAACCCCTGTGGCGCGAACTTTTTCACGCTGTCCGCGATGTACCGTTCCCGGCCGTCCAACGGACCACCCTGAAACTTGACCTTCTGCGTCCCCGACCTCGGAACCGTCATCACGTCAACTCCGGATCCGGTGTCCACACCCACCGCGTTGAACCGCGCTTCTCCGGCTTGTACGCGCCGTGCGCCTTCGGCGGCCGGTACGCGTCCCACGACGCCGGCACCTCCACCTCTGCGCCATCCTGCGGACCGCCGACCAGCGTCACCGTGACCACCTTCGCCATCACGCACCGTCCTTGCTGTGGTCGCCGTTGCCACACTCGCGGTGCGTGAACACCAACCGCTCACCCGGGACGTCCCCCGCGAAGTCCGCGCCCCACGCCACCCGATGCAGATTGAACCGGTCCCCGGAGAACACCGTCCGACCGCACCCAGGGCACAAGCCCAACGCCACCCGCTCCCACGGCCGCGCCGCCTGCTCCTGTGCCGGCCGCTCCCGGTCGTTCTCCAGCTCCGCCAACAAGTCCCGCTCCAACTCGCCGAACGCGGGAGCGGCCGTCTGAAGCCGCCGGATCAGTTCGTGGGCGTCGGCCAGCTTCCCGCCCAACATCTCCGCTTCCTGCTCCGCGCCACGCCGCCGGGTCCGCTCACGCTCCAGCTGCGCACACAGCGACTCCCAACCCTCCGCCAGCGACAGATACGACTGATTCACCAGCCGCGCCGCCTGCGTCAACGCATCCGCCGCCGCCTGCGCCGCACTCGGCCCCATCACTTCCGGCCGCCCTTGTTCGGCTCCCACGTCCACACCCCCTTCTTGACCACGTACGCGCCATCCTGCTCGTTGCCGGCCACGTTGTACTCCGTCGCGCCGGCCGACACCATGACCTCCGCGCCGTCGCGGGGACCGCCCACCAACTTGACCTTGTGCTTCGCCATCTACTCGTCCCTGTCCCTCAGACTGTCCGGTTTCCAGTACCAGCGGCTAGCGTCCGGGGACCGTTGCCGGTCCCGGATGTACGCCCCGCCGCGCGCCTGATTCGACTGGTAGATCAGGGCATCGGCGGGCACGGAGACCTCTTGGCCGTCCAAGGGGCCTCCGTGCAACTCCACGTTCCGCATCGTCACGCGGGCCGCCCCGTGTCCCAGTAGAACCGGTCCGGGTTCTCACCCTCCACCGGGGCATAGCGCCCGCCTCCGGTGAACATCTCGTGCACGTCCGGGCCGACCGTCAACACCGCGCCGTCCGCCGGACCCAACATCAACTCCACGTGCCGGCGGTTGTCCTCCGCCGCCGCACCGAACCACGGAAACGCCATCTACTCCTCCCCTTCCGGCGGGACTCCCTTCTCCGCCTCCCGCAGGATCCATTCCACGTCGCCGCGCTGGATACGCGGCCACCCGTTGACCGCCATTTCCAACGCGTGTGCCTTGCGCCACACGTGATCGATCAGGGCTTCCGTAACGGGCGGTTGCCACCCTTCGTGGATCACCGCCCACGTGGCGCGTTCCGCGTCGCCGCGAAGCTTCGGCGGGGGTGCCCCGATGTAGCTGGACGTCATCCGCTTGTGCATCGCGTCGGCCAACGCTTCCCGTTGCGCCTCATGGTCTTCCGCGTTCACGTCCACCTCCCGATCGAGCATGAGAACTTGTGTGGCCCCTTGCGTCGGCCGGGGCAGGCTGGGCACAGCCCGACCAGCCATCGGAGTAGGGGCCGAACGCGGCCAGCCTGGAAGGCCAGCCACGCCCGGACCATGTCGAGCCTGTTCACTCCATGCCGCCCAACGCGCCCGGCACCTCGACGGCCGCTTGGAACTGAACGACCTGCGCCCAGGTGAGGTACGTCTTGCTGTCGTCCCCGACCCGCCGCCACAGGCTCCGGCCGTCCGACAACCGCCCGAACCGGATGAACGTGATGTCACCCTGCGGGCGCTTCACCTTCTGCACCCGCGCGGCCGGCTCCGGCGACCCGATCGGGAAGTGCTGACGGTCCGGGCCGCTGAATGCGGCCATGATGTCGAAATTCAGCTTGACCCGACCGTCCGCCGTCATCACGGCCTGGCTGAACGCGTTCATTGCGTCCGCCGTGACGACGTCCCCGGCGACGAACTTGCCGCCCACCATGTCCTTGACCCGCGACCACAGCCGAGCGTCCGCGAACGCGCGGCCCAGGATCTTCCGCACCTCGGCCGGGTCGTCCAGCGCGCGGACGTCCAGGTTCAGCGCAGACCGGATGAACTCCATCAGGTCCGACCACGCGCCCTGTGTGCGGTCCAACTCCGCGTTGAGGTCGTCAGCCCCCTGGGCCTGTTCCTTCCACGCCTCCGCCTCATCCCGCATGTTCTCGGCGCGGGTCTGCCACTCCTCCCGCTTCCGCTCCATGTCCCGGAACGCGTCGGCCAACACCTCCACCGCGTAAATCATGTTGATCAGGGACGGGTGCTCCGCCCACGACAGGTTCCGATCGGACACCCTGTCCGCGATGTCCAACGCGCCATTCAGGTCCATGATCACTCGCCCGTCTCGCCACGGAACAGGCCCGGAACACACTTCCGGTGCGCCTTGCTCCACGTCTTCTCACACATCGGGCACTTACCCATCGCGATGATGGCGTGCCCCTGAGCGAACGACAGAGCGCTACCGACCGTCCACCCCATCCTGAGCAGCATGTTGCGGATCTTGCCGTCCTTGGGGTCATACACCCTGGGCATTCCTATTCCTCTCTGCGATTTCGTACCGAACAAAAAGCCAGTGCCGCGCGATTGTGAAACCCCGGCGCGCGTCCGATGTGATCAGATGCGGATGGGTCTCCTTCAGGTGATCCCACCGCATATCCATGTCCACCAAAGCGGCTTTCAGGGCCTCCGCTGCGATACGCAGCGCCACCCGCTCCGCCGCCGTGAGCGGAGCGGGCGCGCTGTCGGTCACCGGGTCAGCGCCTTGCCGCGCGACCCGAACCGGTTCTGACCGAGGTCAGCCTGCCGGCCGCCCGCCTGCCCGGCCGCGTAGCCGCTGGTGTTGTAGGCGCGGCCACGGGACGTGGTGGTGTGCGGGAAGAACTCGCGGAACGCCCGGTTCACCACCTCCTTGCGGGACGCCAGGACCAGTGCGGCCCCGGGGGCACTGTCGCCGGCCGCCGCGTGCGCCGCGTCGTTCTGGGCCGCCGCGTGCCGCGCGATCTCCGTCAGCCGCTCCCCGATCACCTCCGCGAACCCGGCGACGTACGCCGCGCGGAGTGACCGGGTGCGGGCGGCCATCTTGCGCGCGGGGACCGTGCGCACGTACCCGTAGTAGTCGGTTTCGGTGCTCTTGGCCTTGACCTTCGCCGCGCCCGTCTCGGCCTGGATCAGGAGAAGCGTGTACAGGAACTCCACGCGCTCCAGGTCGCTGGTGTGGCCGACCACTTCGGTGTGGGTGACGGACTTGCCGGAGACGTACCGCAGGGTGCGGCATCCCAGGGCAACGGCAATGTGCCGCAACAACACGTGCTTTTCGGTGGAGTACGGGTTGACGAACGTGACCGTGATCTTGCTGACGGTGTCGGCGGCCTTCTTGCCGGTCGCCTCCAACACGGCCTCTTCGATTTGGTGCTTCGCCATCAGCTCCATGGCCTTGGCGCGCAACGCGTCGGCCTCATCCTCTAACTCCGTGCTGTTGGCCTTGTCCATGAGGCCCCGGATCCGCTGAAGGATCTTCGGGTCGTGGCCGTCGGTGGGCTCGGTCATGGTGTGCTCCTTGGTGGCTGGTGTTGCTGACAGGAAGAACACTAGTCGGTCAGAGACGGGATGTCAACTCCTTGGGTCGGTTAGTCCTCCACCACCCACTTGACGTACTCCGCACCCTCCCCGCACACACGCCTCAGATGGTTCCGAGCGTGCGTCTCCCGCGCCCATGCCGACATCCGCGCCCACGCCGTCGGCTCCGACATCTGCACCCGAAACGGCTTGCGCCCCCGACCCTCCGCCGGCCAGTACACGACCCGCAGACTCATCCCGGGCACCGGTCCCCGATGTGGATCGACCGGAGCTGAACCGGGTTCGCCCGGTACGTCCGCACACCACCACTCGACGTCTGACACACCACCGTGCCGTTCGCGGACACCGCCCGCACATAGAACGCCGGAGCACACCCCGACACCGCCACACCGGCCACGACCACCACAGCCGCCACAATCGCCTTACGCATCACAGTCCTCCTACTCGACAATTCGAACCGAACACGGAATCAGCCGGAACACACGTCACCGACTCCCGCATAGCGCTGTTCAACTCACGAACAGCCGCCACCTTCACCAACTTCACGCGACCATCCGGAAGCGTCGTCGTCACATACCCGAACGCCTTACCGACCGGGCGGGCCGCGCGAACCGCGTTCCTCACCGCACGCTCCGCCAGAAACGCGGCATCCGCAAAATCCTCCTCATCCGATTCCACGAACACCACCACCGCGACCCGCTGAGTCATCACTCCACCTCCCTGAACAGAACATCCGTCACCGTCAACTCCACGGCCCGATTCCGAAGCATGATGTTCGCATCCTCCACACCGAACACCTGATACTCCGACTCCTCGCCATTCATGTACTCCACCGGCAAGAAAATCCCGCCATCCTTCGGCAACGCCGCCCCCCTCAAAGCCTGAACCACCGCCACCACCGCCCCCTCACAGGTTTGGCGTTCCGTCACCGCGTCCGGGCCTTCCAGGACCACCAGCACCGCAACCCGGCCCATCAGAACATCCCCCTTAGACACTTCAGACACGTCACCGGACCGGAGCAATTCTCATACCACGACCGGCGATTACCTTTCGGGTGGCACACCGTCACCCGATAAAACCCGGGATCCGACTCCGGAACGATCGGGGCCGCGTGCACCACCGACCCCTGATCGGACGCCACCGTACGATACTCACTCATTCCCGTAACACCCTCTCGGACCGATGTTCTCGAACTCGCAGGCAACAAACCGGGTGCCGTTGTGCAGATGCTCCGCCATCGGCGCACCGATCGCAGCCAACACCGGCGGCTTGTGCCGGCGCTGCACCCACACCCGCGCCCCTTCGGGCATTTCCTCATCGATCCCCATCACCAGCCACCGGCCCCGAACCTTGACGAAAATCGGTTTCAGCGGAAGGTGATACCCCCACTGCCCCGACGGGATTCGGGGCAGTGGGAGCGGCGCACCCGTCACCGACGGCCCCGGCGTGGGCGACGCTGGCCGCACTTCCACGCCGGGCGCAGACGCCCCGGAACCGTCGAACCCGGGCGGGCCTCCCGGTACCGGCGGAACGCCTCCACGCCGGCCGCGCCCGCCTCCGTGACCGTGGCGACCGCGCCGGCCGCCTCCGTCACGTGCGCGGTGACCCACGCCTTCGGACGGATCGTGGCGCTCACCGTCACCGGGAAGTCCCGGTCCAGGTTCTCCACGGTGGTGCCCAGCGCCTCCGCCACGGTCTCCTGATCGGTGAGCAGTCGCATCAGCGGGTCGTTGGCCGCGTCCTGCTCCGCGCGGGCCTCACTGCGGGCCTTGGCCTCGGCCAGGGTGCCGGCGTCGCGGATGGCCTCGACCTTCGCGGACTCCGCGCGGGTGAACGCCTCGCTGTTGATCTCGTCGTTGGCCAGCGTCTCCAGCTTGCGGATCACCGCGTGAAGCGACTGGTACGCGCCACCCCGGCGGCCGTACCGCTCCCCGGCGGTCTCCTGCATCCGGCCGACGATGCCCAGCGACTCGCGGGCGGTCAGGCCGACGAACGTGGCCGTGGTCTTCGTCAGCTCCAGGAGAGACGTGTGGCCGGGGGCCATCAGCTCCAGGGCCTCGACGTTGGCGGGGGTCAGCTTCACGATCTTGGTGGACATTGCAGGCTCCTTGGTGGGAAGTCTTACCGGTTGAGTTGGTGTCTTGCTGATGAGAAGAACTCTAGTCGGGGCTCCCAGGGATGTCAACCCTTTTGCTGACATCTCCGGGAAGATTTTCTAGGACTTGCCCTCATGCGCCCAGGGCAACGCCTCCGTGCGGGTGATGTGCACACCCGAGAAGCGCCGACGGACGTACGCCTCCGCCTGTTCGATGCTGTCCGCGTTCACCGGGATCGTGTGGTGCTCCCCGGTCACGTCGGTGCACAGGTACCCGTTCACCGGGCACGTGGCCGTCTTCTTGTCGGCCGGGTTATGGTCGGGGTTACGCGGCAACTTCACCGTGACCAGAGCCAGCATGATCGTTTTTCCTTTCCGTGGACTGATGATCCGTGGCGCGGAGCGGGATCCGCAGACCCCGCCCCCGCCATGGGCGATCAGGCCGGGACGCCCCAGTTCGTGTACGAACCACCGTCCATGCCGACCGGCACCCGGCCGCCGGCCGCGACGCGCTTCACGTCGTCGTCGTTCTCGCAGTACTCCCAGCCCTCCGCCATGCGCACCTCTTCGCGGACGTGCTCATGGCCGGACTCGCACTCCCAGCCGCGCGGGTTGTCCCAGCACATCGCACCGGTCAGGATGTAGCAGTCCACGATGCACGGGCCACCGTCGCAGTCCCGGGTTTCCACCATCCAGTTGCACGGCGCGGCCGTGCCGTCGTAGCAGCGTCGGACCCCTTCCACGGTGCGGTGGTACTCCGGCAGGCCGGACGCGTGCGCCGTGCGGTTTCCGCAACGAATCTCGTGTGCCACGGGGTGCTCCTTGGTTTCGGGGGAAGTTCGTTTCGTGCTGTCTACGACTCTAATCGGTGAAGTCCGGGATGTCAACTCTTTGAGTTAGGCCGAGAGAGTGACATCCCGGACCAGTGGTCAGGACAGAACCCACACCGCCGACTCGAACGCGTCCCGCGTGTCGTAGCTGTTGATGAACGTGGACGCCCACACCAGCTCCGGCGCGTTCCGCTTCACGCACCGGTACCGGGCCATGGCCGACTTGACCACGCACCCCCCGCGCGTCACGGTCGCGACCATCCGTACCTGGTAGTACAGCTTGCCCAGAATCGTGATGCCCGTGTGCACGGCCATCCGGGCGGACGCCGGGAAGTAGTCCAGGTCCGTCTCAGCCTGTGCCTTGGTGGCCCGCTCCGGGCCGAACGCGAACACGCTGGACGGCTTGCCGTCGGCATCCATCGTGGCGGTGATGGTGAACAGGGGGGACATGCGGTGCTCCTTGGGTTGTTGTTCCGTGCTGTGTACGACCCTAGCCAGGGTGGCCCGGGATGTCAACTCTTTGACTCCCGGGCTACCCGAACGGCCTACGCCACGTACAGGGACTCCCAGTCCAGACCGAGGGCCTTCGCCAGGTCCCGGCCCTTCGCCGTGAAGTAGGCGAACGTGACGCCCCGGTCCGCCTGTGTCGTGAGCAGGCCGGCGCGCTTCAGGTCGGTCAGGTTGCCTCGCTGCTCCTTGGTGATCCACACCTCGGGGGTGCCCGACCAGTTGCCGGCGTCGTCGACCAGCTCACGGAACAGGGCCTCGGACGCGGGGGTGAGGGTGATCTCCATGGTGTGCTCCCTGGGGGTTCGGGGTTCGTTTCGTGCTGACAGGAAGAACATTAATCAAGTCGCCGGGGGATGTCAACTCTTTGAGCTAGTCCGTTCGAGTGAATCCCCGGTCACCACCGCTTCCGCCGCCCCAAACGGACATTACTGGTCAAATGCCACACCGGGCGGACGTGGCGGGCACAGCGGTACGGCCGGCACTCCGCCCGACCGAGCGGCAACCCGCGCAACGCCGCGAGTGCCGCCGGCAACGACAGATAGCGCTTCTTGCCGCACCGCTTGCGCCCCACCGGCTACGCCTCCACCACATCACCCCGGCGCATCTGCGCCAGCGACTCCTGAAGCTCCGCACTCTGCAACACCGTGTCGTCCGCGTACGCCATCAGGATGGCCTCCGTCAGCCGGTTCCGGTGCCCGTGCTCATGCGGCTTGTAGTCATCGCCCAACGCGTCGAACGCCTGGGCCACGCCATACGCCAGAGACTTCGTGGACGTGATCGTGTCCGCGATCCGCTCCCCCGCGTACACCGTCGGAGCCACGTTTTGACCAGGCACACCCGGCGTGGCGTGGCGCTCGAACACGCGGACGTACCACTGAGTGCGGCCGGGTGGGGACGACTTTGACACGGTGTAGATCAGCGTTTCCCCGTACGCCACGTACGTACTCGGCAGGGTCGCCTTGTGAAACTTGATCATGGCCAGCACCTCTCTCAGAACAGCGACGCGATGGCGACCGGAACGGCGGCAACCGCGTTCCAGCCCCACACCAGCGTGGACTGAATGTCGGTGAACAGGGAAGCGAACAGCGTGAACATGGTGTGCCCCTTGATGTCGGTGAACAACGAACACCCCGGAGTCTAATCGGTAGACTCCGGGGTGTCAACTCATTGACTGGTTTGTTTCCTCGGCCGCCGGACAGACAACCGCTCCCACCCCGTCCGGAACTCCTCACCCTCCCCGTACATGCCGGCCGTCTCCAAGGCCCGCACCCACGGCACCTGAGGATGCCCCTTGTCCGTCATCTGGCGAATGCCACCAGTACCCAGATACCGGACCCGCATCACCACCCCGTCCAGCGTGGTCAGAAAAATCTCTGCCCCCGCCTTCGGAGCGTCCCCAGACCTCACAGCTCGTTCACCGCGTCAATCAGCTTGTCCGCGAACACCCACACCGTGATCACGGCGGACAGGGCCACGGACACGCTGAACGCCTGTCCGAAGTCCATCAGCGGCACCAGCGCCCACCAGTCGTGGATGGCGGACGCGACCCACATCAGGGTCAGCGACTCCGCACACCAGCCGCCACCCAGAATCACGGCCCACAGAAAAAACTTGATCACGACCACCCTCGATTCTTGTCCATGATTTGACGGAACAACACCTTCGACGCCGTTCCCGGGCACTTCTTGCCGGTGGCCGGGTCGTCGTGCGCGGCCAGCCGAAGATGACCGCTGATTCCCTTGCCCGTAACCGAAATGGTGCCCATGATCTTCAGGTTGGGCGTGTCGCAGATTCCACACGTCGTGTGGCCTTCCTGCGCTCTCGGCATTTCCGGACCTCCTTGGTTGGTGTGATTACCACCCTAGCCGACCAATCGAGGGATGTCAACTCTTGGGCAACGTGGAGACGTCCGCACCCGAGTGACGTAGGTCACGCATCATGTTCCGAATCGAACGATGATCCGTCGGAGTCGCCGCAATAAACACCGGCGACAACTCCACATTCGGCGGGAAACACCGCCATGTATGCCCCCGCTTATCCACACGCCACCCCTGCGCCTCCAACGCGGCCACAATCCGCCGCACCGTACCTGCACGTGTCGCACCCTTACGCGCACTCTTCGACATCACGCCTCCCTGTCATTGTTCACAATGTCCCAAAACCGGCGATCCAACGACACATCACGCGCCGCCTCCACCTGAACACGAAACGCCTTCGCATCCACCCGCGCCCGCGCATACGGCACAACCGAACCCACCAACAACGCCGGAAGCACCCACACCCACATCAGCACCCCCGGCGCATGAGACACCGCATCCGCATAGCCATACGCACCCCACACAAACAACGCGACACAACCAAGCGTGAGCCACACATTCCCTTCACGCGCCGGCATATAATCCGCCAGCACCCGATCACGCCGGTAAATCCGCTCCGTCGCCACCGAATACACAAGATCCATCATCAGATTGATGGACACAAACGAACCGACACTCATCACCGCGTAAAAGAAGCCGGCGACAATTCCGCTCGTGAAACAAATCAGAACAGCACCCACGAGCATAACGATAGCCATGACGTGAATGAATTCGAACTTCTTCACCGGTTACTCCTTAACGATTCGAATCTGATACGACGGACGGCCAATAGGCGGATAAGCCGTCCGTTCCTCCAACTCCCCCATATCCACCAACGCCGTGACAATGCCCCGAACCACGCGCGGATCCTGCGCCCACACCCGTTTCGCCAACCGCCGGCACACCACGGCCAACGCCGCCCACCCCTCCCCATCGGAGACCTTCCGCACCATCGCACGCACCTCACGCACCCGGTCCGCCTCCGTCATCCCCATCCGGCGCGGCGACGGATGAGACTTCGGACTCTGCGACTTGTCCGGCGCACCCGGCCACGGTGGCGGCCACCCCGTCCGCGACCGACGCCGCCGCAACAGGTCCTGCGCCTTGAACTCGTCCAGCATCGGATCCACCACCGGACACGGCTGCACCGTGCCGTTGCGCCGGCACTTCGACACATCGGCCGTGGACACCTCCACCGTCCAGATGTTCGGCCGCTCCGACCCCGGGCGTACCCGCGCCCGGATACGGCCGCTCACGACCAACTCAGCCATGT
>Ga0126371_10003159_pt1 | contig 14353 bp, 26 predicted proteins | sample PanSoiMetaPlot_4_FD_110145 | JGI IMG/M metagenome (GOLD analysis project Ga0126371, IMG submission 110145) | Tropical forest soil microbial communities from Panama - MetaG Plot_4 | ecosystem: Environmental > Terrestrial > Soil > Tropical forest > Bulk soil | place: Panama | collected 2016-02-17 | reverse complement strand
GCCGGACAAGAACGAGTATTCGCACGTCGCCGACTGTTTGCAGTACGTGTGCCTGGTGTGCAACGGCGGTGGGCTGGCGGGGATCGCGCGTGCTTTGCGGGGGCCGCGGATCAGGTCGGGTGGGGCGCGGGTGTCGGCGGCGGCGTGGACTTAGGGACGTCCGGGGCGTTCGCGCACTTCGGGGGTTGGCGCCATGCGGGCGATTTCATCGATCCGCAGTGGGCGGCGGTAGTGCACCGCGACCGCGCGCTCGCCGAACGTCTGCGACATCTCCTCGGTCACCCACGGTTCGTCGGTGCCGACATCGCGCATGATGCGGTCACGCAGCGCCTCCGCCTTGCGCCATTTCGTCGGGCTCCAACGGAGCACCGGCACCGGCCGACCTGTCGCGGGATCGTGGAACGACAGGCTGAGCTGCCACAGCGGGCGCCCGCCGGCGTAGACCATTCACTCCATGCCGATGTTGCAGGTCAGCCCGGCCGAGACATGCCGGTCGGCCCACCAGAAAAACCGGCCATCGATCTGGCGCTCGGGATCGAACACCGGCGCCGCGAGCGCGATCTCCGCATGCTGGTTCATGGTCACTTCTCCGGTTCCACGGTGAAGCCGATCTCGGCGAGAATGTTGCGGCGGTGGTTGGCGGGCAGGTAATAGCCGCCGGCCCAGATGGTGACGATGCTGTAGCCGTGTTTGATGAGCCTGCGGCGGAGCTTGTAGATCACGACATCGATGAGCTTCGGGCACGTCTCCGGTCGGTCGGGGGCGTGGATCTGCTGCGCGGCGGCGTGGAGGATCTCCTTCGAGGCGCACTCCTTCTTGAGAAGGACGGCGAGGAGGAGGGCCTGTTGCCGGGTGACGTCGTACCTGTGCTGGAGAGCGGTGATCAGCTCGTAATCGTGGAACGGAGTCTTGCGACCCGATCGCTGGGTGGGTGGCTGCTTCTGTGGCCACTCGTTTGGTGGGCGGTCGAGAAGACGTGCCGATTGCAGCGCGTCAGTGATGGTGGCGTGAACGACCGGAAGAGGGAGTTGGGTCGCTCGGGCGATGGCGTTGAGCGGAACCCCCTCGTCGGCGAGACGGACCATTATCGGACACAGAATGCCGACATGGGCGAAGTCGGGGTCCTGGGCCGGGGCCGGCTGGGGCATGACGTTAAAATAGCGTGGAATGGCGAGTAAAGAAAGGGTTGGAGGGGTAAGTTGTGGGGTTTGTTGGGGTTTTTTGATGTCTGGGGTGGGCATTTTTAGCCGGTCTGGTCCATTCTATTGGGTATGATAGGGTAGAATTTGTGCGGTGCGGGAAGGTATCACATCTGTCATTTCATCCGTCATCACGTGTCACATCCGTCACTGGGTCGGCAACGGCGAGATCGGTCGTGACGGATGTGACAGATGTGACGGATGTCGCGGACGAGGGTGGAGGTGTGGCCGGCGAGCAACAGAAAGGGGGCGAAGAGGTATAAGTGACACATATGCGTCATCGCAAGGAACATCTGTCATCGCGTAAGCTATTGAAACAAGTAAGGAAGTGACAGTAGTGACAGATGTGACAGATGTTGAGTTCTATATATATACGCTCTATATAAAGATACCGCACCATATACGAGGAACTCAACATCCGTCACATGTGTCATTACCTCCACTGGTTTTGAGGATTTTGTGCGCTGCACGCTGTGGGTATTTGCCTACGCCTTTTTCGCGCGGCACCCATGGGGCGCACCCCGCCAGTGTAACAGATCACACAGAACAGACAATGGGGGGTCAGTGATCGACCACACCTGGCTGGATGGAGAATAGTCGAGGGGAGTTCGGGTGGTGGTAGGAAGGTAGAGTAGGGTTTTGGGGGTCATATATTTACGGGGGGGATATTAAGAAATTTTTCAGGCCCCGGCCGGTCCAGTGTGGGGGGAGGGGCGCCCCATCCCTGACGTGCGGCACCCCCGCCGAGCGCACTCGGCGCTGGCGTGTGTTGCAGTTTGTGAGACAAGAGTTTGGAGTTTTGAGGTATTTGTTTCAGCAACACATTGATACTGCACGCATATCCAAATTAGGCTGGCGCACGTCGCGTCCGTCGAACCTGGAAAGTTCCAGTATTATGGAACATGTGCCTATTTTTTTGGCGGCACCTAAATCATAGGCATAGGTCCAGCTTGGCGCCGAGTCTCCCGCGCGCCGAGTCTTATGTAGCGGTTTTCCGATACTCCCCACAGTTCCTTCCGGATCTCGTCGCGGTCGAGCTCGTCCTGGTCGCGCCGCTCCGAGCGACCGAGCGACCGAGCGACCGAGCGACCGAGCGACCGAGCGACCGAGCGACCGAGCGACCGACCAGTTCCGGCTGATCTCGTCGCGCAGTTCTGGTCCGCCGATCTCGTTGCGCCGACGACCAGGTCGCGATCGTTTTGCGCCGCGAGTGTGCCGACCCGCGCGCGTGTCAACCATGCATCTCGGCGCGCCGACCCGCGCGCGTGTCACGCCAGCGATTTGCAAACCTGTTGCTAACCACGCCATCACAAACCGCCCGTGACACGCCGACAAATCATTGCATAATATGCCACGTCACGTCATATTCCCATCACAAACAGGAGTCGCCCATGTCCTTCAGCACCGAGTTTCCCGACTGCGACGCCGCGTCGCTTCCCGTCATTCCGTCCAATTGGGTCGACACGAGCTGGCGCAATGACGCGTGTCCGTCCTTTGACACGCAAACGGGTTACCGCGTCTTTATCGACTACGCGAACCAATCCGACCGTGAATTCAACCAGTCTCTGCGTTTCAGCGTCCACACCAACACCGACCATGTGGCCGTTGCATTCGAGAGTGACGACTGGTCCGCCGTTCTCGTCTTCCTGATCTCCGACAATTTCGCCGCCGCGCTTCGCCAGTATCTCACCTCGGACGAGTACGCCGAGATGCAGCGTCGCAATGCCAGCGACAACAATCCTCTCGTCTGTCACTCGCATGATTTCTGCGACGCGAACGAGATCATGGATGCCGCGTTTATTGCCGTACTCGGCCGCAGTTCTCTTCCCGACGATATCGACGCTGGCATGTCCGACGCCGATATCGCCATGTGGAACGCCGCATGGAACACCGCCCGCAAACTCAATCTGATCTAACCCCAACCACAGGAGTCACCTATGATCGTCTATCACGTTGGCGTAACCGTCTGTCACCGCGAAACGCTGTGGCAAGAGCTGTGGCACAATTGGCAGTATGCCGCGGCCAATCTCCCGTGCAACACGAGTGTATGGATGATACCGGGCACGCATGTGCACGCCGATAATGCGTCAATGTCTCTTGACGCCATCCGGTACAATTTCCGCCCATGAATGATGTACCGCCCGGTGCCGCTACATGCGGCCCCGATCGGTGCATGTTCACCAACCCCAACCACGGAGTCAGACAATGCCTCTCGAAACCGACACCATCACGTTACCGGATTTTTGGGCTTGCGCCCTTATCAATGGCGACAAATCCGGGATGGAAGACAACGAGATCGCGCATATGGACGCGTACCTCAAAACCGCCCTTGCTGGTGGTTGGTATGTGGTCGACCTCGTGCGCGACGACAACGGCGAACCACACGACCCGCGCTTTACGTGGTCCTACGATCTCTACGGCGGCACCGCAAAGGGCGGTAGCGTCCTGGACTACGTCATTCATCGCCAAACCCCGGAGTCAGCAATGACCGACCGCTATCATGTGCAACTGTATGTAGGCGAAGGCGTCAACCGCGTATGGCGCCGCGTCCACCCTGTTGGTGGAGATCCATACGTTTTCACCAAAGATGAGGCAAAGCAGTATATCGCGGCGCAAACGATTGGCACGATTTACGGGGCGGAAAACTATCGTCTCGAAAAACTGCCTGACTGACGTTTCAACCCAAACCAAAGGAGTAACCCCAATGGAACTCGACATAACCCACATGGTAGCCGACGCAGACACCATGTTCGACCTCTCTGGCAGCCGCCTAGAGCACGGCCAAGACGCCGCAAGCATTACCTGGAGCAATTCGCAAGCCTACGGCGCCGAGCACCCGTTGTTGACCACTGACGCCATGCGCGAAGCCGCCCGCCGTCACTTCGCCGAATACGGCGCATGGTCGCGTGACGAGATCGCCGCATGGTCGGAGACCGAATTGCAAGGTCTCATGTGCCAGGACGTAGCAGCCGCCATTCGCGAGATGGAGGTAGCCGACGACTACGTGGATTACCAACGCTTGTCCGAGCAAGGCACCTGCTCCGGCCGCATCTATAAAGGCGACGACGATCGTTGGTACTACTACGTTGGCCTCTAAGCGATAAGCCTATGCGGCGCCAACCCCGCCGCATAATCGTATCGCCACGATACGCAAACGGAGTCAGACAATGCAACACTGGACCACGATACGATCATTCCGCACCGCCAGGTTCAACGTCACGTGCGACTGGACATATGAAGATTGCCCGGACGTGTCATGGGCCGACGCGGAAACGCTCGCCAAACTCGAAAGCGGCGAATACGTCAACGCGACTTTCCGCGTCCGCGTCATGTATGACGGCCGCGAGATCGCGGCCGATTATCTCGGTAACAGCGTCTATGCCAACCCGTCCGATTTTGCCCGCGAGCATATCGGCATCAAACCAAAGTGCCGCGCCGACGGTATGAACTACGGAACGTATTTCAGCGGCATGATGCATGAGGCAATTAGCGCCGCGCGCAAAGCCTTGTGCAACACTCCGCGCGTACGTTGCGCCTAACCCCAAACCACGGAGTCACCAAATGACAAAAGACACCATCGCGATGCTGGCGCGCCTCACCGCCACCGGCATAACCTTGGACGACGCGCACGCCTTGCGTCGCATCGCCATGACCTTGCATCGCTGGCATGAGTTGGAGTGCGGTGACAGTAACGACCACGGATCGTGGGCGATCGTTCGCGGCCGATATGAGACCAGGTCCGGTCAACACGCCAATGGCCACGGTCTGCACCGCGTATTCCTGCACGATGACGACGGCGCGCCCTACCTGGAACGCCATCACTATATGCACGGCGCCGGCAAGGACTCGGTTTCCTATACCCGCATTCCAGATCGCGAAGCCGGCGCCAAACGTCGCCTGGTCGCTCTTATGCAGCGATACCCGTCGCTAGGGTACTACATCCAAGGCGACCCGCGCGGCGCGAGCCTCTACATCATCCGCCCGGGAGACGTCCCGGAAGGCAAGCCGGCCGATCAACACTATAACCACGGCATCGCGGTTCACCAGTAACCCCAAACCAGGAGTCCCCCATGCCCTACACCATGACGACCCAACGCCAGGTGCGCGCCGCGTTCTGGCAAGCGCACCCGGACCGCACGCGTTTTCCCAAGCGCAAGATCCGCGACTACTCCGGCAACGCAACCATGTACGTCACTGACGTGCGGTGCGCATTCTCGGACTATGTCGACTATCTCTCGAAAGACGGCGCCATCTCGTCCGATCTGGCGGACCGCGTCACTCTCGATTGATGTACCGGCCCGCGCCCCTACATGGGACGCGGTGCGGTGCATGATCGCACCACAACCAAAACGAGGAGTCAGACCATGATTGATATCACCAAGCCGGACAACGCGGCCGATACCGTTGTTACCATCACGATTAGCGGCAACGCACTCGTGAGTGTGCTCAATACCGCGCAAGCCCTCATGTACGAAACCGGCCGCACCAAGCTGACGAATGACGGTACGGTCGGAACGTCCGAGAGCTATGAACGCGTCAACCAAACCGTGGAACGCATTCGCGACCAACTCTCCGACCAGCGTTGCGCCCGCAATCGCATCGCGTAACCCAAACGAGGAGTTAGACCATGTTGGACTGGAAAGATGCAGAACTCGCCTACTGCATAGATTTGATCGATCGCCAAGGCGACAACAGCGTCGGTCGCGACCCGAAAACGATCGCGTCTTATTTGCGCGTGCAAGCCGTGGACGCTTTCCGCGACGCGATCAAACACGGCAAGCCGCGATTATTCGAGCTGGCGGCCCGGCTTGGTGACGCCGCCACCGCGATCAACGCCGATGCGCGCAACGATCACGCACCCGATTGGAGCCGCGCCTACCAGGTCTTGCGCGACGCCGAGACGGCGCCGGCAATCGACTAACCCCAAACCAGGAGTCAACCAATGTCCTTCTATCTCGTCGCCACCGTGTCGACCTTCGCGGCCCTCTGGATTACTTGGCACCTTGCCGCCATCCGCGCCGAGCTGGACACCAAACCCTAACCCCTTATGTGGCAATTCCAACCAAACCAGGAGTCAACGATGCCACGCGAATATGAAGACTACATCCGTGACGAGGAGCGCAAGCACACCCCGTCTAATGACGAGATGCTGAAGAAACTCGACGCTTACGGGCACCTCAACTGGACCGTCGGAAACGAGGACTGGACCGCGTGCTTTGACGCGGTCCGCCACGATGACCGCATTGCCTACCACGTCGTGGTCGACTGCGAGAGCGGCGGCTTTGTGGACACGGTCGCAAGCGGCGTGATCCCGGTGTCTAAGGTCGATACGCTGCGCAATCTGCCGGCCTATTGGGCCAGCATTTGCAGCGACAACTACCTCAACGATGACCAACACGGCGAAGTCGAATGGCTGGACTGCACCAAGGCGTGGAACACCCACCTCGATACGCTGACCAGAGAAGAAACGTCGCGATAACCCCACACAAGCCAACGGCGCCGCAGCCTCACGCCGCGGCGCCGTTGACCCCAAACCGGCAGGAGTCAGCCGCCGGAACCTTCAACTCTTATGTACCAAATCGAGCCCGCAATGACAACCCACCGTCTCCACATGACCGGCTCCGAATATAAACGAACCCTTAACCAGCTCGGCCTGCGCCACGGCGGCCTCGCCACCGTTGCGTTTCTCGGCATCTCGCTCTCGGCATCCCACAAATATGCCCGCGAGGTGAACCCCATCCCGAAGCCGCTCGCCATGCTGCTGCGTTACATGGTGCAAAACCACCTGACACCCGCAACCGTGGAGGCCGCAAACAACGCGGGCCCGCCAGCGGCGGATATTCCCCTGGCGAGCCCGGCGGCACATTCCGAAAGAGCCTGCGAGACCACTCAGGGAACCACCGCGCCGCAAACATATGCGCCACCCGAAGCCCCCACAAGCCGTATGCCGAGCAAGTTCCGCTAACACCTTATGTGGCCCGCATGACCTACGCCGCCCTCCGCGCCCTCGTGCGCGCTTCGCCCGATGGCATCACCGAGGACGCACTGCGCTTTGTCCACGGCGCGACGCCGGTGCAGCTCGAACGCCTCGAACGATCCGGCGACGCCCGCGTGGAGACGCACGAGATGGCGCAACCCGCCATCACCGTGCGCTGGTTCTTTCCGAGCTGATCTCTTATGTATGTGGCCCAACCCGGCCGAGGCCCCGCCCGAGGGCTTGCGGACAAACACCGGCGCGGGAGCCACTGCCCCGGCCGGATTGGGGCGGCGTGCACGGCTCCACCGAACCGCCTGGACCGCCCCGCATTGAGCCACAGCCGCCGCGCCGACGCAATGCTGGCGTGTCATGTTCCATGATACGTATTTGTGCGGGTGTTCCCGATTGACACGCCTCCGTGTCACCCGAATCTGCTATGGTGTCGCGCCATTATGGAGTCGCCCGTGACCACGATCGAAAGCGCAGAGCTGGACATCCGCGAGAAGCTCGCCCACATCGACCAGATGCTTGCTGACCGCGACCGCAAGCGCCAGGAAATCTACCACGCTCCGCGGCTCGTCCTCTTCGCGGCCATGACCGCATTTGCCGCCGTCTTCGCGGCCGGTGCCGCCGTCGGCGGAACGCTGGTCAAACTGATCTGGCCGTAACTTTAATCCTCCGCCATCGCCGCATCCCGCGCCTTGCACGCAAAGCACGTGCCGCATGCGGTGCGTCCCTTCGGGGTCTCGCACGACCACGTGCGCTTAATCGGCACGCCAGCCTTCCGGGCCCGCGCCACGACCCCGGCCTTCGACACGTGCAGCAGCGGTGCAATCACGCACACCCCGTAGGCCGCGGCGCAGATGGTGACTGCATCCCAGAACGACAACCGGCTGTCCGGATGGCGCGACCAGTCGTCCGAGTTCCCGCCCACCGCAATGGCGTCGAACCCGTGCCCGTGTGCGTGCGCAACAGCAGTGGCCGCGAACAGCAGGTTGCGCCCCGCAAACCCCCGATCCTTGACCGCCGGCAGGTTGGGCAGCACCAGCACCCCGAACGGCACCCGCCATTCGTGCGCAAGCCCCTGCGCATATTCCAATTCGATCCGGTGCGGCTGCGCATAATCGAACGCAAGCGCAAAGCACTCGTCCTCATCCGCCATCATCTCGCGCAGCACCACCGCGCTGTCGATGCCGCCGGAGAACAGAACAATAATTCTCACCACCCCGGCTCCTGCCCACCGGCCGGCGCGAGCCGCACCCCGACAAACCCGCGCTCCTTGGCATTACGGTAGGGCCGCAGCCCGTGCGAGCGCAACGCCTGCGAAAACGCCTTGGCGGAAATCTTCGGCTCGCCCGCATTGGTGGCCCACACCTGCCACGAGCCGTACAGCACCATCGTGGTCGCCCGCCCGGCAAGGTCCGCCATCGTGCACTCGCGCAGCCATTGGCCAATGCTGTCCTCGTCCTCGACATACTCCTCGGTCGCCGCCAGCACCGCCTCGGGCGGCGCCAGCCCACCGCGGCGCCAGGCGCGCTGCCCCTGCAACAGCTTCCACAAGATCCCCGGCCACTCGCCGCGCAAATCCTCGCGCAGATGCAGGTTGCGCTCGGCATCCGGGATCTCGACCATGAACGGCACCAGATGGATGCGCCGCCGCATCGCCTTGTCGACATTGATGACCGGCCGGTGGTTCCCCGAAATCGTGATCTTGAAGTGCGGCGTGAACTCGAAACTGTTCTGCCGCATGTACCTCGCCCGTACCCGGTCGCCACTGACGAGATGCTTGAGCAGCCCCTCGTTCCACGCCCGCCCCTTGTCGGTCTCCTCCGCCACCACTAGGCGCACCCCGCGCATGCCGGCGAGTTCCTCGGGATGCTTCTCGTTCCTCTGCTTGACGAACATGTCGATCGACGCCGATGTCGCATAGGTGCCCATGATCCCCTGCACCGTGTCGAGCAGCACCCCCTTGCCGTTCTGCCCGAAGCCATAGAGGAACACGAAGACCTGCTCCTTGGTCGAACCGGTCAGGCAGTAGCCAAACCAGCGGTGCAGATAGTCGACGACTGCCTGGTCGCCGGCACACACGCGCAGCAGGAACGCATCCCAGGTCGGCGTCGGCATCTCGACTGGCGACACCGCGCAGCATTTCGTTACCATGTTCTCCTTCTGGTGCGGGCGCGGCAGGTCGTCGTCCTCGTCGGCTGAGAAGATGGCACCGGCCGGCGTCGCGATCAGGTCGATGTCGGTATCGAAATCGTCCGCCGCCGCCGCAAGCTCGGTGCGCAGCCGCCCCACCATGCCGACGTGATTGGCGTAGCTCTCCACCGCTTTCTTCAATTCCTTCTTGCGCAGATCCGACCCTACCTTGCGGCAGAACTCGCCGACCGAGCGCCCGACCGTGTCGCACTCGTCCAACTGCCAGATGCCCTTGCGATAGGTAAGCCAGCGCCCGCCAACGTGGCGGTAATCGTCGGTTCCGTCGCGCAGCTCGGTGAGCCACGCCATCGTCATCGCCTCGCCGGTCGGCACGAAGTCCGGCCGCATCCACGCCGCCGGCAGCACCGAGACGACCCTCGGCACCGTGCGGATGAACTCGTCGGGCTGCTCGTCAGGCATCATGAAACGCCTTTATGAACTCGGCCGCGACTTGCGGGACGATCGCGTTGCCGTAGGCGCGCAGGCGTCCCACACGGCCGAGTATCCCATGAGCCAGCGGGAATGTGCCGGGTTCAACTGGCCGCGCTTTTCCGTCGGTGCAGGGGAGCCAGGCGATGTCGTCCCAGAAGCCAGCCGCGCCACCTCGTTGAGCGGGCGCGCATTGATCCCGTGCTGGTTCGAGGCGCTCGACTTCCAGTCCCGCGCCGCCGCCGTCGGCCACGAGGCGATCGTCACGGTGTCCAGCAGGTTCGACCGACGACCGCCAGCGCGCTTCGCCTGTCCGCCCCGCACGCCATCGTTCGCCTTCGTGGTCGGCCACGAACCACACTCGCTGCCGGATGTGCGGCGCGCCGACGCCGCAAGCTGGAAGTACGGCCGCCCCGCAGGCGTAGCCTTCCGCTTCCAGGTCAGCGAAAACAGCGTCGAGCCAGCCCCATCCAACCGCCGCCTCAACCTGCTCTCCAAACAGGACTGGAGGGCGGCACTGGGCGATGAGAGGAAACCAGCGAGGCCACAGGTGGCGTTCGTCATCGCCCGCCTTGCTCTTGCCGGCGACCGAGAACGGCTGGCAGGGGCAAGAGCCTGTCCAAACAGGTCGGTCGTCGGGCCATCCTGCAAGGCGCAGGGCGAGCGACCATCCGCCGATGCCGGCGAAGAAATGGCACTGGTCGTATCCGCGCAGATCGTCGGTCCGCACGTCAACGATGCTGCGTTCGTCAACGTCGCCTGGCGCGATGTGCCCGGCTGAGATGAGGTTTCGGAGCCATCGCGCTGCATAGGGGTCGATCTCGTTGTACCAAGCGCGCGTCACGCGCTCGCCTCCAGGTCGGCGAAGTCGGCGCCGACCCGGTCGACCATGCGCATCTCGCAGACGCGGCCCGCATCGGTCCACCGCCAGTAGGCGGTCTGTGCCACCCGCCAGCCGGTGCGCGAACGATCGTTGTCGCAGGCGATGCGCAGTTCCTCGACGCCCGGCAGCAGCGGGCACCGCGCGAGGCTGCCGGCACTCCCGAATGCCCATACCGGGGAACACCCCTGCATGATCAGCGCAAGGCCCGTCTCGATCCCCTCGCAACCGGTGAGCCGCCCAGCCTTGAGCACCGCGTCGTGCGAGGCGAGCTTCGCCACCCCGGCACGGCCCAGCATCATCTTGTCGATGCGCCGGTAATCGCGGGTGATGTAGGTGCGGTGGATGCCGATCAGCCGATCGGTCTCAGCGTCGCGCAGCGCCGTGACCATCGCCATGGCGCGCTCCTTCCCGCGCAGGCAGCGCGGATGGAACCGGATCACCGCCCCGTTGACCTCCGCCGGCAGCACCAGCCCGCGCCCCGCGAGGTAATACTCCACGGGAGAGCCCCGCGCCGACACGCTCTCGGCCCACACCGCGCGGGCTAGCGCGACGCCGCGATCCTCAACATCAAGCGCAGGCGCAACCGGCGCCACGCGCGGTTCGCCCCGCTTGTTGCCGCGGCCCATGTCGAAGCCGCGCGAGCGCAACTCGTCGATAAGGTTGCGCGGATCGCAGCCCGCATAGCACTTGACCAGGATCGCCCGCTGCCCGCGCACCAGCTCCATCGATGGGCTGCGGTCGTCATGGCCGACGCAACAGCACAGCCAACCGCGCCGCGTCCGCTTCGGCTTGCCGCACGCCGCCGCAATGCGCTCGATCGCGTCCATGGCCGCCCTCCCTCACGTCTACTGCTCCACGCCGGCCTCTTTCTCGCGATCCGCGCGCTCGCGTCGCTTTTCGGCCGATACCGGCATCGCGACCTCGCGCACCTTCACGTTCACGGCGGGTGGCACGGCGATGATGATGGTGACGGTCTGATCGGGCGGCGGCGGTTCCGGCTGCGGCTGCGCCTGGCCGCTCGCCCACTCCGCGATCAACTGGTCCTGCGAGCCGGCATACGAATTGATGTCGCACGGCCCGATGCCGTCGATTGAATGCGGCTGCGGACCGTAGACGCCGTCGGTGAACTGCCACAGCCAGTAGGTGTCCCAGGACTGCTGCCACGACGGCGCCGTGCCGTACTGCGCAAGCCACAGCCGCCGCGCGCCGAAGAACTCGTCGCGCCCGCTGATCAGCTCCTTGGCGGTGTTCCCCGAGTAGATGACGCACTCGCCAGGGCGACCGAGCGCGGTCTCGACCTGGGTGATCCAGTCCTTCGCGTCCGCCGCCGACATCGTGTCGGACCCGTTGTCCTCCCAGTCGAGGCAAAAGAGTTCATCCGGGTCGGGCGCCGCGAAGCGCAGGAAGTTTGCCACCTGCCCGTTGACATTGCTGCTGTCGGCGAAATGATAGGCGCCCCACTTGAGCCCCGCCGCCTTCGCGGCGTGCTGCTGCGCCACGTAGGTCGGATCGGTGTAGCTCTGGCCCTCGGTCGCCTTGTAGATCACGCCGACGATGCCGTCGGCCGCAACTGCGTCGTAATCGTCGGCCGGGTCCCAGTGCGAGAGATCGACCACCATTGCGCTGATCGGTTCAGCCATCGTTCGTCCTCCGTGTCATGACCGTGCTTCCACCGCCACGCGGTCGACCACCTCGCCGATGAGCGACTGCGGGCTATTGTCCTGGTTGCGGGTGAGCGCGTGCCGGATCACCTCGAACGGGCACCCGTGCTGGAGCGCGAGCGAGAGCAGGATCGCCGCATCACGGCACACCGCCTCGACGTCGGAGCCGATCTTGCGCGAGGTGACGAACACCTCGGCGACGCGGCCGTCGGCGAAGCATCCGAACGACGCCACGTAGTCGATCTGGTCGCGCCGCAGCGTGAACGTGAAGGTCGAGCGCCGTGACGGCATCAGCTCGCGGGTCTCGCGGGTCATTGCGTCCTCACATTCGTGATCACCGCGCCCCAGGTCTTCAACTGGTTGAGCGCGCCGTCGAACGTGTCGTGGATGGCGAACGGCAGGCCGCGCTCGCAGGCCCATTCAGCAAAGTCGGCCTGGCGGTCGGAGAGGTGCATTCCCTTGCGCTTCAGTTCGAGGAAGTGCGCGACCCCGTCGTCCGACATCAGGATGAAGTCGGGCCAGCCCGGGATGAGCCCCATGCGCTTGAGCCTCGCCCCGGTCGCGGGCGAGCGCAGTTCCCCGTTTGGGATGTGGGTATAGAGCCAGCCCGGCGTGAGCCAGCGGCGCAGCGCGTCGGCGACCATGCAGTGGAGGGCGAATTCCTTCGGGGGCGGCGGCCCGCGCACGCGGCCGGTGAACAGGTTGAGCTGGCCGGTGGTGCGCGCCATGCGCGCCTCCTTTGCCTAGGATGCAGCTTGGATTTCCGATGAGGCGATCGGAGGGTCGAACATCGGGCACAGCACGTGGCGCTTGATCTTGCCGCCGGTCGCGCGGTGAATCGCGGTCGCCATGCGCGGCGAGACCCGGCCGAGGTTCTTGGCCCGCCACACCGCATGCTGCGAGTAGCCGATCGCCTCGGCGAGCTTCCATTCGCTGCCGAAAAGCTCGATCGCTGCCAGCACGGCCTTGCGGCGCTTGTGCGCAGACATGCGTGTCCCCTTCGCCGGGTCACCCCCGTGACACCGGGCCGTTGGCCCTCATTCACATGATCGTGTGATAAAACGCCGAAATATCACCCACGTCAATGGGTGAAAAAAAACCCACAGGGTGTCAAGCGGACTATATGGACTAGACCGGCTAGAAATGACTATATCCCTCGCGGAACCGCGAGAACTAAGCGCAAATGCCTACAGACGAAACACACCTCGCGAGGCTCGCGACGACCCCTCTAGGTGTGTGTCGCGTATCCGACTCTCTTTAAATGTGTACCTCTTACTCTCAACTTTCCGTGAGCTAGGAAACGACAATGGCCACAACATCTGGAATTGAAATCAAAGAAGCCCGCCAGAGGTTGGGATGGTCGCAGGCGCAACTCGCGAAGAAGGTCAACTCGCACTCTCATACAATTTCAAAGATAGAGACTGGCGTAATTAAATTCTCGCGTTTGATGTTGCCGATCCGCGAAGCCCTCGGCATTGTTGAAAAAACCCCCAACGGCTCAGATCATGCCGCAGCACCGCACGAGCTGCTGGTGCAAGTAAAACACGCGTACTTGCGCTGCTACTACGCAATTGCCCACGAGTTAGAGGACACCATGGTTCTGCGTCCCGAACCAACGAGGACCATCCCGCGGCCGGAACGACTACGCAATTTCGAGGATGCCTACTCCATCATGGTTGCGATTGCGGCAATGTCTCCTGCCTACGAAGTCGGCGACATCCTCTATATAGACCCCTACCTGCCGGCCGAGCCTGGCAAAGATGTTCTTTTAAGAAAGAGCCTCAACGGAAGCGGCGCGATGGTGATCCTCGCGCGGCTAATTGAAGTCACACGCGACGGCTGGCTGGTGCGGCAGCATGGCAACACACGAAAAAAAGATTTCAGTGTGAAAAAAGTTGATTACCCCGAGTGCCACCGCATCGTGGGAAAAATCAACCGATAGGCACATTCAGCCATTCGGGTCAAAAATAACACCTCGGTGTATTGACGCCTCACCCATCAAGGG
>Ga0126371_10003158_pt1 | contig 14354 bp, 16 predicted proteins | sample PanSoiMetaPlot_4_FD_110145 | JGI IMG/M metagenome (GOLD analysis project Ga0126371, IMG submission 110145) | Tropical forest soil microbial communities from Panama - MetaG Plot_4 | ecosystem: Environmental > Terrestrial > Soil > Tropical forest > Bulk soil | place: Panama | collected 2016-02-17 | reverse complement strand
TGGATCCGACCCTGACGCAATCGAGCTACCGAAATCAGGCCTTCTTCCGCCGAACGGAGGATATTGAACGGTTCGTCGAGGGCTTTCGTCTTGCCGGATTACCCGAATGAACGAGCAGATCCGCCTTGCGCGCGCGAATTGAGCCGTTTCGACACTCCGAAACAGCGTGATTTTCCATAAAGCCAACTATGGCGCGCATGCGGTGCCCAATCAAAAATGCCCGTTGTCAGCAGGGTCAGGTGAGACAACGCCAAGCCCCGAGATGCCGCGATACTGAATGCGACGCGCCTGGATTAAACGCAAGCGTCCGCCTCGATCCGGATTATTTCTGCCAGACGAAATCGTAGCTGCACGAACCGCCGGTCTGACGGGCGCGCGCCGTGCCGGCGTTATCGATCGCGCCGTTCGTAATTATGTCGATGAACCGCGACCCGGCGTTGCTGCTATTGGGCGGGGCGACGATGCGCATCGCCAGCTCGCCCTGCGGCCCGACCGTTCCTCTGAGCCGGTAGCCGGTGGCGGTGGTATAGCGCGCCCGGCCGTTCGCGATGTGGAGCGGCCCCGTTCTGCGATCCGGGCATTGGCCCATCTGCCCGTTCCTCGTCGTATAGGTCTGATTGACCTTTGCCGAAGAGACAAACCGGTAGTTGCCGTCAAACGGCGCTGCGGCGGTCGCGGGCGACGGGGCTTGCGCAGCCGCGGCGGCAAGCAGGCAGAGAAACCCGACAGTCGACGATAATCCAGTCCACCTTCGCATTACGCACTCCTCCCTTCTCGGTTTCGCGCCCGGGCGGCGCGCCTGAATCTCGGTTTTGCCGACCACCCGTTCAATCAACAGCACGCAAGCCGATGATTCCAGCGGCGAACCTGATGTCGAGATTGCCTCGTCGCTCCGCTCCTCGCAATGACGGCTATTTACGGGTCATTGCGAGCGCAGCGAAGCAATCTTCGCGATCGCACGCCCAGCACCAAACGTCAGGTTTATATCACTAAACGATCGCTGCGGGCGCCTGCGGCACGGTTCTCCAGAACTCGGCGTCATGGCCGAAGAAGATGCGGGCGCCGCCCGTTTCGAGGCGAGCGAGGCGGTCGAGCGAGGCGTGCATCGCTGCGTGGTCGTGCGCGTATTTGGGCAGACGCCGCTCGCGCAGGGTGCGGCAGAAATAGCAGGCATCGGCGGCGAGCACGATCTCGCCGCCGGGAAGGCGCAATTTCAGCGACTGATGCCCCGGGGTGTGGCCGTAGGTTGGCAGGCACACGGCCGATCCGTCGCCGAACACGTCGTGCTCGCCATCGGCTTGCAGCACCTTGTGGCCGAGGTCGTAATCCTTTGGGTCGAAGCCGCGCTGCGCGGCGATGTCCGGGTCCATCCCGGCTTCCCATTCGCGGCGCTGGACGATGACGGTCGCATTCGGGATCAGCGCGTTGCCGCCGACATGGTCGAAATGCAGATGCGAGGTGATGATCAGATCGATGCGCGCGGGATCGCGGCCGAGCGCCTTAAGGCGCGCCGAAATCTCTTCGCCGGGGTGGTATTTGAAGCCGAACAGACCGGTGATGCGTGGACCGACCCGTGCCGCCGGATCGTGCTGGCAGGCAGGGTGCATGCCGGTGTCGAACAGCGCCGTGCCCTTCGGGTGCTGGATCAGATAAGCCGGGATCGGCAGCTCGACCTGGCCTTCGCCGCCCTCCATCAGCCGGCCGAGCTCGCCGGTCAGCCAGCCGCAGGTCATTGCGTAGAGTTTGATGCTCACTGGTCTTCTCCTCATTCGGCCGGTGAACTCAGACAATGGCCTATTCCCGGCGATGGACGTTCGCAACGACAAAGACCACCGGTGCGGAACCCTTGTTTTCGACCCAATGGGCGCGCGGGCCGAATTCGGCGAAGGCCTCGCCAAGGTGGAACTCCTGTGTTGTTCCGTCTTCATGATGATTGGTCAGAACCCCTGAGAGCAGGTAGACAATTGTCGGATCGCCCTTGTGACTGTGCAGCCCGATATGGCCGCCCGGCGCGATGACCGCTCGGCTGAGACGCAGCTCGCGATTTGCGACGCTGTCAACCTCGCGGGCGAAATCGATCGAAGCGAGCACATCCTCGGTGACCGACTTATAGTCGGTTGGCGCAGTCTGCTGCCCCGCAACAAAGCCTGCCGCCAGCAGCGCCAGACCGCCGGAACACAATGCCGCGATGCCGCGAGCCGCTTTCATGCTTTTCCTCCTCTTGTCGGATGGAGTCCGCCTCACAAAGGGCCAAGTGTTCTGGCAAGGTCGAGAGATTCAGATAATTTTATGTTTTGCTCATTCTGAAGGGGCGGACGCAAAAATGATGGCAGATATTTTCCCGATTAATTTCCGTAACCGGGAATTCAAATTCCCGATTACTTGGCCACGGGAATTGCCGCGCAAGGTATTGATTTCGATTTTTATTTTCTGTGTCCAAGCAGCACTTATCGGGGGAAATCGAAAAAATTCCCGGTTCTACGGGAATTGCCGCGAATTCGTGCTGGCGAAACGGCCGGCGGCGAACGGCGCGATGTCGATCGAGGGCGGCCGGCCGGCGACGAGATCGGCGACGATCTTGCCGGTCATCGGGGCTGCCGTCATGCCGACATGGCCGTGGCCGAAGGCGTACACGACGTCGGGCGTGGCGCGCGAAGCCCCGACGACCGGCAATGAGTCGGGCAGGCTTGGGCGGTGGCCCATCCACACCGAAATCCGCTCCTCGCGGTGCGCGGCGGCAAGACCCGGCAGCATCCGCCGCCCCTGCTCGAGGAGGATGTGGGCGCGCCGCCAGTCGGGCGGCGCCTCGAGCCCGGCGAGTTCGACCGTGCCGGCGAAGCGCAGCCCCTCCTCCATCGGCGTGGCGACGAATTTGCCGTCGGCATCGGCGGTCGGAATGCGCGGCATCGCTTCGGGATCGCGGATCATCAGGTGGTAGCCGCGCTCGGTCTCGAGCGGCACCTTGTCGCCGAGCGCGGCGGCGAGCGGCTTGGAGAAGGCGCCGGCGCAGACAACCGCCGCATCGGCGGGAAGCTCGCCGGCGTCGGTCGCAATCGCGGCGAGGCGCCGGCCTTCGACCCGGAAACCATGCGCCCGCGCCCGCACGAGCTCGCCGCCGGAGCGCAGGAAATGGCCGAGAAGACGCTCGACCAGCGCCAGCGGGTTGGAGGTATGGCCGTTCTCGCGCACCAGCAGGCCGCGCACATAATCGCGCGACAGAGCGGGCTCTAGCTGGCGCAATTCGTCGGCGTCGAATTCGTCGACCTCGACCCCGTTTTGGCGGCGCAGATCCCACGCCAGGCGGTCCTTTTCGAGGCTCTCGGCCGAGCGGTAGACGTAAAGATGGCCGAGGCGGTGGACGAGGTCCTCTGCGCCGGCGGCGCTGACGAGCGGCTGCAGCGCTTCGAGCGTCGGGCCAACGAGCGGGCGCAATGCGCGGGCCGCCGCGCACACCTTTTCCGGCGTAGCGGCGCGGATGAAGCGCAACAGCCAAGGGGCAATCGTGGGTAGATAGCTCCACCGCAGCGACAAGGGACCGAGCGGATCGAACAGCCAGCGCGGCACGTTGGCGATCACCCCGGGCATCGCCACCGGCGTCACGGAGGAGCCGTTGAAGCACCCGGCATTGCCAAAGGAAGCACCGCGGCCCGGCTCTGCCGCCTCGACGAGAAAGACGCTGTGGCCGTCGCGCTGCAGACAGCTCGCCGCGCATACGCCAACGATCCCGGCGCCGATCACGCCGACGCGCTTTACTCCGGTCGTCGGCATCCGGTTGCTTTCCCGGGCACGGCGCGAGGTTGCCCTCGCCTTAACGCTCTCGTAATCGCCATTCCTCCAGACTGCCTTCCCGTTCCCCCCAAGGAAAGAGGCTCAAATGCGCGTTATCATCTGGACACTCCTCGCATTGGCAATGCTGGCCAATATGTCGGCGCAGGCAGCCCCTGTGCCGGGCAAGGCGTATCCCCACAGCAGGTGGCATGAGACCCCTGCCCAGAATGTCTGGAAGAGCCGGCAATACGACCACCTGGTCAGCACCAACGCCGCCTTTCGCAGCTCGCGGATGAGAAAGGAATGCGGGCCTATTACCGATCGCGCTCTACACAGCGACTGCGTCGCATCGTTCGGCTCTTATGAGCCGAGGCGTCGAGAGGGTTAGGGATTGCCCCAGCCGCCGATCGGTTCTCGCCAATCCGCGAACGGATAGTCGAAGACCGCGCTGCCTGGTACCCAAACCCAGTAGGCGGGAGCGCCCCACGCCGCATAGGGACCCCGTCCGCCATATAGCGGGTAGGGTTGCCATTCCCGGCGATGCAAGCCGGCCGGCGATCGCCCGGCAAAGGCTGGCGCCGCGTGCGCGCCCGAGGCGGGCGCCGCGGTCCGGCCGGCAATAGGCACGTGGGCCGCTCCCATATTTCGCTGCTGGTCGGCGAGGGCAGCTGTCGCAGCGAGCACTCCGGCCAAAGCTAATCCGGACACGCGCATCCCGGTCTCCCGCAACGTTCCAATCTGGCGCAGAAGCAACAACGGTTCGCGCCGGATATTTTGTCCCCGGCGATGTGGAATTGTGATCTTTTGCCGCCTTGCGCGACGGCAAGAGCATCAGCCAGTCCTAAAACCCGCTGGCGGCCGCCGCGGCGGGCGATCGCGGGTGACCTCTCCCCCCTGCCTGGCGAGTGCCGTGACGCGGAGCCATGATACCAACGGCGGCGCGCGGGTGCTCGTACGGATCAGAAATACGGCGGGGAGAGCGCGCGTCAAGCACGCGACCTTCGATCGCCGCATGACCCCTACGGGGCTGTAAAGGGGTGTGCTCTCTTGCTGTTTCCGGCTGCGCCGTGCTACGTCACTGGCACCGCATACTGGGAGAGGTGCCGGAGCGGTCGAACGGGGCGGTCTCGAAAACCGTTGTCCTCCTTACCGGGGGACCGAGGGTTCGAATCCCTCCCTCTCCGCCAGTGCAGAATAAATAATATAAGAAAAACAGCCCATTATACTATCGCGCTTGGCTTTAACCCACAAAATCACCCGCGACAATTTCGTAAATTTAGGTGGATTTCCACAGAGGATCATGGACACTCCCAACCCCTGGAGCCCCTATGCCGGCGAGACCGCGGCTCGTTATACGCTCTTTCCGACGTGCCCGCTGCGCCTAATCGTCGGGCGGCGCCAGAACGCAGGATCGCACCGCTTCGTGAACGCATTTGTTCACCGGAACCATTGCCTTAGCTCAATGTGGTAGCTGTTGGGGTCGCAGATCTCCGCCCTGGAGTAGGTCTCGCGGATGCTTGGGCCCAGACGATGTCGACGCCCTTCTTCCTCAGATACTCGGCCGTCTTCTGCATATCGTCGATTTCGAGCGCAATCATGCGGTATCCCAGATGCTCAGTCTGTGGAGCCGGGTCGACCTGGGCGCCTTCATATGAGATCAACTCGACGACCGAGCCGCCGAGGTCCAGATAGACCAAGTCGATGGGCACACCTAGACCCGAGCGCTCGATCCGGTCCCGCGCCTTTACCGTAAATCCCAAGATTTCGGTATAGAACTCGACGGTTCGATCTAGCTGGTCAGTGACGATCTCGACGTGGTCAATCCGCTTAAACATCATCGCCTCTTGTCGCTCGTTGACGGAGCCCTTCGCCCTTCGACGGGCGCAGCAAGCTACCGTTCAACACCAATGGTGGCGGTCCTTTGTACATGCATCCGGCATGTATGCGTGACAAGAACGGCCCGCCAGGTTTGCCTTGCTGACGCGACTGGTGTTAGGAGACGACGATAAGGTTTGTCAGGCATTCACTTGCGGCGGCGGTGCAGTTGCGGCGATCTGGTATCTCGGTACGACGAACTCCGACTAAGGTGCAGGTCAGCGCACGCGAGCGGCTGCTGACCGCAGCCTATGAACTCTTTGCCACCCGAGGGATCAACCAGGTCGGCATTGATACGATCCTTGCAAAGTCGGGCTGCGCCAAAGCGAGCTTTTATGGCAACTTCAAATCCAAGCTCGATCTGGCGATAGCCTTTCTCGATCGTCGGGAAGAAGTCTGGACGCGCGATTGGCTCGAGGCTGAGATCGAGCGTCGCGCGACGAATCCGGTCGACCGCCTGCTCGCGATCTTCGATGTATTCGACGGCTGGTTCCGCAACGAGGGTTTCGAGGGCTGCTCGTTCATCAACGTGTTGCTCGAAGCAAACGTCGGCAGTCCGTTGCATCGAGCGTCGGCTGTCCATCTGTCGAAGATTCGCGCGATCATTCTCAGCTCGGCGGAGGCGGCAGGCTTTGTCGACCCGGAGATCTTCGCGCAGGCCTGGCACATGTTGATGAAGGGTTCGATCGTCGCTGCGGGCGAAGGCAACCAGAGCGCCGCGGTGCAGGCCAAACGCGCTGCGCAGCTGATCATCGACGGTTGGCCGCGCGAGCATCGCCGGGCGCGATCTTCTCCGAAGCAGGCGCACGAGCGCGAGCTTCCGAAACTCGCTTGACGCTGGTCGGAACCGAGCTTACCAGTACAGACAGACCGGTCTGTATACCGGCTGATAATACCTGCCAAAGGGAGGAACCGAGATGCCGATCCCGACCGAGCCCGTCGGCTCTTTGCCACGGCCAGCCACGCTGCAGGCGGCGTTGGCCGATTACGATGCCGGGAAGATCACGCGCGAGCAGCTGGAGCGCGAACAAGACGGTGCCTGCCTCGACTCGATCAAGCGCATGGAGGCAACCGGCGCGCCTATCGTCAGCGATGGCGAGCAGCGCGCATCGAGTTTTGCGACCTATCCGCTGACCGACACACTGGCGGGTACCGGTCTGGCTCCCAACCTCGCCGCAGATGGCCAATATTTCGCGATCTTCGCCGACGGCCACCATCGCCAGCTGCCGCGCCTGACCGGCGGATCCTTTCGGTACAAGACTTATGCCGCCCAGTATGTCGAGAAGGCGAAAAAGATGGCGTCGAAGCCGCTAAAGCAGGCCGTAATTGCGCCGTCGATGCTGGCGCTGCTGTATCCGCTTGATCGTGAGGTAGAAGGCTACACGCGGCAGCGGTTTTTAAGCGATCTGGTCAACGAGTGCGAAAAGGACATCCGCCAGTGTTTCGCGGCCGGAGCGGCCAGAGTTTCGATCGATTTTACCGAAGGGCGCCTCGCATGCCGCAACGATCCGCGAAATCCGTGGACCAGCCGCGGCATGCTCGGGCAGTTCATCGAACTTAACAACCAGGTACTCGACCGGTTCTCGCCCGAGGAACGCAAGAACATCGGCATTCACACGTGCCCCGGCGGCGACTGCGATTCGACCCACAGCGCGGATGTCGACTATGCCGAACTGCTTCCCAGCATGTTCAAGATGAATGCCGGGTACTTTCTGATGCAGCTCTCGAGCGAAAAGGACAAGGAGCGGGTCTATAAGCTCATTGGCCAATACAGCCGGGAGGACGCCGACGGCGTTCCGCAGGTTTGTTTTATCGGCGTGACAAACCCCCAGAATCCGCGGGTGGAGACGCCGCAAGAGATCTGCGACGACCTCATTCTGGCCGCAAGATACATTCCCAAAGAGCGGCTCGGCTCGACCGACGATTGCGGTTTTTCGCCGTTCAGCATCGACGTGAAGCCGAGGCACGGCTCGCCCGATGCCGCTCGCGACATCGCCTTCCAAAAGATCAAGTGCCGGGTGGAGGGCACCAGCATGGCGTCGGAAAAACTCGGGGTTTCCTGACGTGGACTGACAAACCGTCAAGCGGGTTGATCACGTTCCCGCTGTCTGGCCTGTGAGTTTGGGTCAACGGCGGCTTCATCGGTGGGCCCACAGAAAGACGAGAGTTGCGATAAGCCCGAGAGCGCTGCGGCCGGCATGGAGAAGGCCCCATTGGCCAATCATGCGGCGCGTGTCGGCGGTGGCAGCCTCCGGCGCCGTGTCCATCAGATGACGGTTGGTCGGCATGATCAGGAAGATCGTGTAGGGCCAATTTGCGAGCAGGACGACGGCCTCGAGCAGCCAACGCCATTCGAAGGTGCTGAGAAACGCAATCAACCCAAAGACCCCGCCAGCGACGGCAAGGCTCGCCTGCATCATGTAGCCGCGCTTATAGGCCAGCTTCCACTGAGCAAGGAGCGAGCGATCATCGAGCTGAAGGCGCGCGGGCTGCTCGGCAATGTTGATATAGATCGCAGCTCCGGTGAATACGGCGGCTATCGTGAGTGCCAGCTGTCCGGCGAACATTTACCTACCCAGAGGCCCAGGCCGGGGGAGCGAGGATGTCGTAACCCATTTTGCCGTGGCCGGAGCCGCCTTGGTGGTGAGCCCAACCCACTGATTGGTTGAGCACTGATACGGATGCAGCTAGGCCAATTGGATTGAGGCGGCTTCCGGCCCCTTCCGACCCTCGGTTACGCCGACATAGACGCGTTGGCGCTCGTTTAAACCTGTGATGCCCGCCCGATTTAGCGCGGTTGCGTGCACGAAGACCTCCTTCGCATCGCCGTCCATGATGATGAAGCCGAACCCTTTTGCGGCGTTGTACCACTTGACCGTCCCCATCGCCTGGACACTCGCTTCCAAGGGCTGGCGGTCTTGCCGGTTAGAGCTCCCCCGCGGCGGCGACGGAACTGCCGTGCCGCTGTCCACTGCTATGATTTGAGTCACCTGCGGGCCCCGCTGCCCGGGAGCCACCCGCAACTCAAGCGTCTCGCCCGGTCGCAGGATGCGGATGCCGGCGCTTGTCACCGCTGTTGCGTGGAGAAAAGCATCGCCGGACCCGTCCGAGAGCTCGACAAAACCATACCGCTTAAGAGGATTGTACCATTTCACCTTGCCCCAAATTGTCGGCGTGGGTGGTTCGTCGAGTTGCGCATCGCCAGGTTGCGGCGCGGCTTCGGGAGCTTCCTGCGGCTCCCTCGCATCATTCTCCTCGAGGATTTGCCCGCGTCTCCGATGAACATCTCTGCTTCTTTCTAAAACGAATTTCCTTATGGTTTTGAGCATGGGCGCCCCTCCCAGACCTCTAAATCTCGTTGCTGTGGGTGGGCAGGTCAATCAGGAGCGGGGGGATTCACTTCTGATCTCGGGCGCTCATATCGGCGGCTTGGCACCGTCTTCAGGGTCCGCGTTCAACGTGCTCAGCCCCGGGATCGCCATTTCACGGCTTCTTCCCGCTTTCGTATCTGTCTCAGGCTTGCCCGTTGTGTCCTAACACTTCGCTCTCGCATTGCGCAGTTTGCCACGTGGTGCATAAGTATTCGCCGACAATCTTCGATGCCGCTGACACGTAACGCGAAGATATAGAGAGGAGTTCTTGGTAACCGGGCTGGCAGAGTCCCGCCTTGGCGCCTTCTGGGACCGCCTGACTCGGCGTTGATATCATTACCGGCGCCAGTCTAGCTCTGCACATCGTAAACTTTTCTTCGACGATCGTCAAAAATTGGATACCGACGGTACAATTGGCACGAGACGGGATTGATCCACCGAGCCAGGTCATGGTGATCACGGCTGATCATGTCCGAGCAATCACGCGCGCTACGTTGGAGAAATCTCGATTATATCGACCCTCCAACATGGCGCCTTGCCTGCCTGCGTGGCAGACTGAGGTTAATAATTCGACGAAAGGGGAGGAGACCATGAAGCCTTTCTTGCGGCTGTTGGCAGTCGCGGCTGCTGTCAGCGCCCTGCTCTCGTTTTTGGGAACGGCCCGAGCGCAGCTACTGATCACCGGCAACGACGAGAAGGTTTGGTTCGACGAGAATACGGGGAGGACGATCAACCGCCCGCCGGGGAAAGACACGGTGTCGATCATCGACATCACCGACCAGGTGAAGCCGAAGATCGTCGCCAATTTGCCGCTGATGAATACGATCATTGGGCCGCCGGTCAATCTGGCAATCACGCCCGATCGGCACCTAGCACTCGTCGCGAACTCGCTCGATTGGGTCACGGACGGCGATAGCTGGAAGGGTGTGCCCGACAACAAGATCTACGTAATCGACTTGACTGCGTCGCCGCCCACGCAGATCGGCACGGTCGAGGCGGGCAAACAGCCTTCGGGCATGGTGATCAATCGCACCGGGACGTTGGCGCTGGTCGCCAACCGCGCCGACGATTCAGTCTCCGTGCTGGCGATCGACGGCAAAACCGTCAAATCCGCGGGCACGGTCTCGGTCGCCACCCAACCGACACCAGCGATCCCGTCACCGCCGCCGGCATGGCCAGTCGCCGTCGCAATTACGCCCGACGGAAAGCGGGCTCTCGTCGCAAAGAGCGGGGCCAACCGGGTAGGGCTACTCGAGATTGACGGTCAGAAGGTCAGCTACGCCCAGGTAGATGGAAAGAATTACGACATGGCCACCGGCCTCAACCCGCTCAACGTTGAGATCACGCCGGACGGCAAGCTCGCGATCGTCAACAACATCGGCGGCGGCCAGGACGGCCAGGTCGACACCGTCGGCGTCATCGACCTCGATGCAAGCCCGCCTCGCGTCATTGATCAGGTCGTGGTCGGTGACGGCCCGGAGGGGCTAGCGATGAGCCCGGCGGGCGGTTATGCGGCCTCGCTGATCTTGAACGGCAGTGGAGGTACGCCGAAAACCGCCTTTTATCGACACGATAGATCCTACGTGGCTCTTCTGAAGATCGACGGAAAGACGGTACGCAAGGTGGCTCAGGCCGATGTGGGCGGCCTCGCCGAGGGAATCGCGTTTAGCCCCGACGGGCGGTACCTCTATGTGGGAAATTTCGTCGACAGCGACATGGACATCCTGCGTCTCGATGGCGACGCCCTGACGAAGGTCAGCAGTCTCGCACTGCCAGGACATCCGGCGTCGATGCGCGGGAGCACGCCCTAAATCCGGCGGGCGATAGGGGGAAACAGCCATGACCGAAACTCGACGCGTGGCCATCGTGACCGGCACAGCGGGAGGTATCGGCAGGGCGATGACGCGAGCTTTGCTTCACGCGGGCATTCAGGTCACCGCCGTCGATCGCGATCGCGAAGCGCTCGAAGCCCTCGCAGTGAATGCGCGTGAACAGGGGGAGGCGGCCGAACTGCTGACCATCGCTGCCGACCTCACCGAGGACTCCGCAAAACACGCGATCACCAGCGCCACGCGCGGAAAGTTTGGCCGCATCGATATCCTCGTCAACAATGCCGGCATCGGTCCAGGCGCAATCCGGCCCGACAGCTGGCAGTGTCCCTTCAAATTCTGGGAGATCACGCCCGATCAGTGGCGCCGCTTCGTCGCGGTTCACACTACGGCACCATTGGCACTCACGAATGCTGTCGTGCCCGAGATGATGCGCCAGGGCTGGGGTCGGATTGTCAATGTGACGACGAGCCTCGGCACGATGCTGAATGCCGGTAATCCGACTTACGGACCCTCGAAGCCAGCGCTTGAGGCGCTAAGTGCGATCATGGCGAAGGACCTCAACGGCACCGGGGTTACTGTCAACGTCCTCGTCCCCGGCGGGGCGACCAATACCCCGATGATCTCCGGTGAGGCGGGCTTCAACCGCTGCCGTGAACGTCACTGGTCGGCGCTTTCTCGCGGTTCATTGGGACACCAACCTGCCGCCGGAACAAGCGGCCGAGAAGGCGGGAGCACCCGTCGCGTGGACCAGCATAGCGACGATGCCAATCACGCCAAGCCGCTCGTAGGGCCATTCACCCGCCACATCCGCCTCGCGCGGCGCTCTTAAGGGCTCTGCTATCCGCGTCTTCCGGGTGAACCGGGCGTCATCGGGTTCTACGGCTTGCGGTTAAGGTCGCGCGGCGGCGCTTGGACGAACCGCATCAATATCACCGTCGCAGGGTTACGAGAATGCCGCCGATGATTAAGGCAATGCTGAGCGCGACATCGGCTGTCACCGCGCCGCCGAAGATCAGCGTCGACAGCACAAAACCGCCGATCGGGGTCAGCGTCAACACTTGTCCTGCCGTGGCCGCCGGCATCATCGACAAAACCTTGCCCCACAGAAAATAACCGAGCGCTGTCGTAACGATGCAGTTGTAGGCGAGGATCGCGACAAGCTCGGGCGACCAACGCACCGGTCCACTCCCCACCTCGGTGAGCACAATAGCCCAGACCGGAACGATGCTGACCGCGAGCTGCCAGAAGGTCTGCACCCAGAACGGCGAACGCCACGAGTACCGGCGATAGAGGCAGGATCCCAGCGCCCAGGCGATCGCGGCGAGCAGCAGCAATGCATTTCCCGCGAGGACGCGTCCGTTGCCCCAATCGACAAGGCCCGGGTTCATGAAGAAGAGAAGGCCGGCAAAGCCAATGGCCGCTCCGATGAGCTGGGCGCGGTCGAGCGGCTCCGGCCACAAAAACAAACCGATCGGGATCGCCCAGAGCGGCATTGTAAAGGCGAGCACAATCGCCCGCCCGGCTGGCAGGATCGCCAAGCCGATGATGCTGCAGATCAGGAACCCAGCTACCTGGAGCTGTCCGACCCAGAACAGGGTCAACCGCTCACCGCGCGTCGGCAATAGCGGCCGCCCCGTCGCGAGCAAGCCTGGCGCGATCACGATAAGACTGCCTATCAGTCGGAACAGCACGAAGACCAGTGGCGGCACCTGGCCGAGCGCGAGCTTCATCAACGGCCAATTCCCGGCCCACGTTAGGACCATGACGCCGAGATAGACAAAGCCCACCGGACGCAATGCGGCTTTCGACGGCGACAGGGGAGCGTCGCTTTCCTGCTCAGTCCGCAAGGACTCTGTAGACCCGATCAGCGGCCGCTTCCTTTTTCTGGTTGGCGACAACTACCTCGATCGTGCTGGTCGTCGGCTGGATCTCGGCGCCGACGGATCGCTGACGCCAACGACGCCGCCCGCCGTAACCATGTTGATGTGGCCGAGAGCGCAGATCGTGGTTGCGGCGGGGGTGGTGTCCGGCGTCGTCCCGCCTCCCTGCCACTGGATGATGCATAACTCAAGCTAGAGGTCTCGCCCACCGCTGAATGATCTTCTCCAGCTCTGCGAGGCCATCGGTCAAAGCCGCCGGGCCAGGCTGCAAGATCAGCGACGACTTGATCTCATGCACGTCTTGCTGTTGCACAGCCCTGATGCGCGCAAAGCCCGGCCGCGCCGCAACGCGCTCGGGTCTGAATTTCTTACCGCACCATGAGCCGATGATCAGATCGGGTTGCCGCGCGACTACCTGGTCAGCTGTCACCACGCGGTCCTTGGCCGCGCCTTGTTTCCTACGATCGGCGAAGATGTCGATGCCGCCGGCGATCTCGATAAGCTCGGAAACCCACTCAATTCCCGAGATCAGCGGATCGTCCCACTCCTCGACGAATACCCGCGGCCGCTTAGGTAAGGATTCTGCTCGGCTTCGGGCTTGGGCGAGACCGGCTTCGAGCATGGTGACAAGTTCCTCGGCTCGCCTGCCCGCATCCACCATCGCGCCGAGCATTCGGATCATGTCGAGGATCTCTGCGACGGTTCGTTGATTGAACGCATGGACGTTGAACCCGCGGCGGATCAGCTCGGCAGCGATGTCCGCCTGGAGATCGGAGAAGGTCAGGACGAGGTCGGACCTGAGTGCGAGGATTTTGTCGATATTCGCCGAGGTGAAGGCGCTCACGCGCGGCTTCTCGCGGCGAGCCGGCGGCGGACGTACGACATAGCCCGAAATACCGACGATGCGGTCCTGCTCGCCGAGCAAGTAGAGGGTCTCGACGGTCTCTTCAGTGAGGCAGACAATGCGGGTCGGCGGAAACATCAAGCCGTCGCCTATCTTCATCAGCCGAACGCCACGCGCTTCCTACGAGCTCCGAGACGCAGCCAATTCCAAAAATCAGCAGCTCTGGCTCACGGCTTAACGCCGAAAGCGCTGAGGAGCTATTCGATCGGTACGAAGATCGAATGCCGGATCTTGCCCTCGAGGTGCTGCGACAAGTGCCCCTTGCCGGTGGTGTCCTCAACCAAGATCACCTCACCGACACCGATCACGCGGCTCTCGCCGTCGCTGGCGGTTATCTTCACCCCGGCGTCGAGATTGATGATGTACTGCCGGCGCGGCGCCGGATGCCAGTCGAGATTGTGCTCGGCTTGGGTCTCGCGGAAGATTATGCCGGTGGCCGGTAGGCGCTTGGAGAGCTTGCTGCCTCGGTGCTCCTCGACCCACTCCACTTCGACGTCGCGGAAATGCGATTGGCCGCTTGCGTCGGTATAGAGGTTGTGGGTGCGCATTGATGTCTCTCCTCCGAAAATTCCAACTAAGCCGGCATCGGGCGGCGTGAGAACCTAGTGGTGTGTAACGCGTAAAAAGGTAGTACGATCGTGTTCATGAAGAGCAGGATCGGACTGACAGAAGCAGAACAGATGGAGCTGAACCAGCGGGCGGCGAGCCGCAGCGGTCGGGCGGA
>Ga0126371_10003157_pt1 | contig 14357 bp, 13 predicted proteins | sample PanSoiMetaPlot_4_FD_110145 | JGI IMG/M metagenome (GOLD analysis project Ga0126371, IMG submission 110145) | Tropical forest soil microbial communities from Panama - MetaG Plot_4 | ecosystem: Environmental > Terrestrial > Soil > Tropical forest > Bulk soil | place: Panama | collected 2016-02-17 | reverse complement strand
GCCTCAGATCTTCGTCAGCTCATAGGTCGACGGCGCGAACATCTCCTCGAACGGGAGCTGGCGCACCGAAAGGCCCTGCTCGAACGAGTAGCGCGCCAACGTCTCAAGCACGTGGCGGTTCTCGTGCGCGCCGTAGCTCCAGTAGTCGGCGCCGAGGGTGTCGCGGGCCTGCGTGTATGCGGCGACGGGCCAGGGCAGCGACACCGCGAGGTGGCCGATCTGGCCGAGCTCGTCGAAAGCGATCTGCTTCGCCTTGAGGAAGGCCTTGTAGACGCTCACGGCGAGCCAGGGATGCCTCTCCACCAGCGAGCGGCGGATGCCGATCGCGTGCATGATCGGGAAGATGCCGGTCTTCTTGAAGTACGCGGTCTCGACCTCGGGATAGTTCGCAAACAGCCGCCCGACATTGGGCGCGCCGGCCAGAAAGCAGCTCGGCGCGCGCGCCGAGAGGACGCCGTCGATCTCGCCCGCGGCGAGCATCTGCGACAGCGTGCGGTCGTTCGGCACCTGGAACAGCTCGATCTCGGGCGGCAGCTTGATGCGGGCCCGTTCCTCGCGACCGGCTTCCTCGAGGCCGCCGCGGCGCCACCTGATGTCGGCGGGCTTCACGCCGTACTCGTCCTGCAGGATGCCGCGCACCCAGACATTGGCGGTCATCTGGTACTCGGGCAGGCCGATCGTCTTGCCCTTGAGGTCCTTCGGCGCCTTGATGCCGCGGTCGGTGCGAACGTAGAGGCTGCTGTGGCGGAAGAGGCGCGACACGAAGGCCGGGACCGCGACGTAATGCGCTTCGCCCCGGGCCGTAGTCATCGTGTAGCTGCTCATCGATATTTCGCTGACGTCGAACTCGGCGAACTTGAAGGCGCGGTGAAACGATTCCTCCGGCTCGAGATTGACGGCGCTCACGTCGCAGCCTTCGATCGGCGCGCGGCCGTCGAAGATCGCGCGCGTACGGTCGTAATCGCAGACGGACAGGCTGAGCGACAGGGCCATGCAAATGCTCCGGATCCTGAATCGTCATGCCCGGCCAATGCCGGGCATCCACGTCTTGCTTCGCGGCGCGAAAGACGTGGATGGCCGGGACATAGGCGAGCGAAGCGACGCCGTTCTTCGAACGGCTATGCCCGGCCATGACGAGGAGCGGAAGGTGCCCAGAATTGACTGAATGGTCAACACGATGCTACGAAGCCGCACGATCCCGCCGCGCCGGTTCGAAACCACACGATGAAGCTGCCTGCCTTCGAATACGCGTGTCCGACGACGCTGGCCGAGGCGGTGACGTTGCTCGCCGCCCACGATGGTGAGGCGAAGGCGATTGCGGGTGGGCAGTCGCTGGTGCCGATGCTGGCGTTCCGCATTGCCTCGCCGTCGCTGCTGGTCGATCTGCGCAAGCTGCCCGGCCTCGACGCGATCAGGATCGACGACTCCGGCGTGCGGCTCGGCGCCATGGTGCGCTGGCGCGACATCCTCGACGACGCGCGGCTCGTGCGCGCGCATCCGCTGCTGGTCGCGGCCGTCCGCCACGTCGCGCACTACCAGATCCGCAACCGCGGCACGGTCGGGGGGAGCATCGCGCATGCCGATCCGGCCGCCGAGATGCCCGGCATCGTCGTCGCGTGCGACGCCGAGATCGCGGTGACCGGCAAGGCAGGCGCGCGCGTGATCCCGGCAAACGAGTTCTTCGTCGGCGCGCTCACGACCACACTCGCGCCCGACGAGATCATCACCGAGATTCGCCTGCCGGCGTGGCCGGCGGGACGCCGCTTCGGCTTCGAGGAATTCGCGCTGCGGCGCGGCGATTTCGCCATCGCGGCGGCGGCCGTCTTTTACGATCAAGACTCGGCCGGGGGCGCCGCGAACGCGCATGTGGGCGTGATCGGCGTCGGCGACCGCCCGGCGCGGCTCGCGCCGGTCGAGGCGGTGCTCAACGGCGCGCGCGTCGATGCCGACGTGATCGCGCGCGCCGCGGCCGCGACCAGCGCGGCGGTCGAGCCGCCCGAGGACATCCACGCGAGTGCCGCCTACCGTCGCTCGCTCGTCGGCACCATGGTCGAGCGCGCGCTTTTGGCCGCGGCGGCCTGAACGCGACCCGCAAAGGCGCACAATGGAGCCCTGATGGCGACGACGTTCGAGGTCAACGGCAGGACGGTCGAGGTCGAAGTCGAGCCGCGCATGACGCTCGCCGATTGCCTGCGCGAGGTGCTGCGACTCACCGGCACGCATCTCGGCTGCGAGCACGGCGTCTGCGGTGCCTGCACGGTGCTCGTCGACGGCGAGGCGGTGCGCTCCTGTCTCATCCTCGCCGTGCAGGCGGAGGGGCGCAGCGTCACCACCATCGAGGGCCTGTCAAGCGACGACGAACTCACGCCGCTGCAGCAGTCGTTTCGCAAGCACCACGCGCTGCAGTGCGGCTTCTGTACGCCCGGCATGATCACCACCGCGCACGCGCTCCTCAGCGAGGAGCCCGACTGCGACGCCGACCGGGTGCGCGAGGTGCTGTCCGGCAACATCTGCCGCTGCACCGGCTACATCTCGATCGTCGAGGCGGTGCTGGACGCGCGCAGCGCCTACCGCAAGGGCGACGGCAAGACCGAAGGCAAGCCCGGATGAAAAACACCTTCATCGGCGCCCCGATCGAACGGCGCGAGGACCTGCGCTTCGTGCGCGGCCGCGGGCAGTATGTCGACGATCTGGCGCCGGAGGGGTTGCTGCATGCCGTGATCCTGCGCAGCTCGGTCGCGCATGGCCGCATCAGGTCGATCGATGCGTCGGCGGCGCGTGGGCTTGCCGGCGTGCATGCGATAATAACCGCGCAGGATATGCCGGGCGGCCCGCCGATCATTCCGATGCGGCTGCAGCCGCTGCCCGAGTTCAAGCCGTTCGAGCAGCCCGTGATCGCGGCCGACAAGGTGCGCTACGTGGGCGAGCCGACCGCCGTGGTGCTCGCCGACAGCGCCGCCATCGGCGAGGATGCGCTGGAGAAGATCGCACTCGACATCGAGCCGCTTGCGCCGGTGACGGATCGCGAGGGCGCGACCGGGAGCACGAGTTTGTTGTTCGAGCCGAAAGGCACCAACCTCGCGCTCATCTTCCGCGCCGAGCGCGGAGATGCCGCTGCGGCCTTCCGCGACGCGCCCTATCGCCGGCGCGAGCGCTTCAAGGTGCAACGTCATTACGGGCTCACCATGGAGCCGCGTGGCGTGCTCGCCGCGTGGGACGCGGCCGCCGGCATCCTGCGCGTCTTCGGCGCCGCCAAGGTCCCGTTCTTCAACCGCCGCATCCTGTCGGCGCAGATCGGGCTGCCGGAGACCGCGATCGACATGGTCGAGAACGACGTCGGCGGCGGTTTCGGCGCGCGCGGCGAGTTCTACCCGGAGGACTTTCTGATCCCGTTCGCGGCGCGCCACGTCGGCCGCCCGGTCAAATGGATCGAGGACCGTCGCGAGAACCTGATGGCGATGAACCACGCGCGCGAGGCCGAGGCCGACGTCGAGATCGCGTGCACGCGCGACGGCAAGGTGCTCGCGCTGCGCGGGCACAGCTATACGGACATGGGCGCCTACATGCGCACCAACGGGGCGGTCGGCTCGCGCAATATCGCGCAGTTCATGTCCGGCCCCTATCGCGTCGAGAACATCGACATCGACGTCACCCTGTTCATGACCAACAAGACGCCGGTCGGGACCTATCGCGGGCCCGGCCGGTTCGAGACCGACTTCTTCCGCGAGCGGCTGTTCGACATGGTCGCGAAGGATCTCGGCATCGACCGCATCGAGTTCCGCCGCCGAAATCTCGTCGCCGACGCCGAGATGCCGTACCGCCTCGCCACCATCACGCCGTTCGAGAGCAAGGACGAGCTCGACAGCGGTGACTATCAGTCGACGCTCGACCGCTGCCTCGCCGAGATCGGCTGGAGCGAGAAGCAGAATCTGCAGGGCAGGCTGATCGACGGCCGCTATCACGGGCTCGCGCTCGGCTGCTTCATCGAGGGCGGCGCGGCCGGCCCGAAGGAGACCGCCAAGGTCGCGCTCAACGAGGATGCGACCTTCACGGTGTCGATGGGCTCGTCGGCGGTCGGACAGGGCGTCGAGACGGTGTTTGCGCAGATCGCCGCCGATGCGCTCGAGGTGCCGCTCGAGCGCGTCCGCGACGTGCTGCACGGATCGACCGCCTATGTGAGCGACGGCTACGGCGCCTATCACTCGCGCTCGATCGTGATGGGCGGCTCGGCCCTGCTCGACGCGGTGGAGAAATTCCGCGCCGCTCTCCGTACCGAGGGCGCCAGGCGCCTCGGCTGCGCCGAGGACGCCGTCAGGCTCGGCGACGACAGGGTGTCGGGGCCGGATGGTCGCGCGCTTGCGCTGAAAGAGCTCGCCGGCGTGGCGGCAGAGGGCTTTTTTCTCAACAAGAAGCACACCTGGACCTATGGCGCGCATGCGGCTCACGTCGCCGTCGACGCCAAGACCGGGCGTGTCGACATTCTCGACTATGTCGCGGTCGAGGACGTCGGGCGCATCATCAATCCGCTCACGCTCAAGGGCCAGGTCATCGGCTCGCTGGTGCAGGGCCTCGGCGGCGCCTTCCTCGAGCACCTCGTCTACGACGAGCACGGCCAGCTCCTCACCGGCTCCCTGATGGACTACCTGCTGCCGACCGCGAGCGATTTTCCCAACCTGCGCAGCATCGCGACCGACGAGAAGCCGTCGCCGATCAACCCGCTCGGCGCCAAGGGCGCGGGCGAGGGCGGCATGATCGCGGCGGGCGGCGTGATGGCGAATGCGGTCGCGAATGCGCTCGCCGATTTCGCCGTCGAGCCGCGCGAGCTGCCGCTGTCGCCGCCGCGCGTCTGGGCGTTGATCAATGCGGCGCGCGCATATCCCGGCGAAGTGGCTACCGGTTCGGCGACAAGGATATGCGCCAAGGAAAAAGCCTAGGCGCCCGGGCGAGCCGCCGAATGATTGACCGGATGGTCAATTCACGCGTAATTTGAAGCACGATTGTCGCGGCGGATAGAGGAGAGTTCGCATGAGCGTTGCACGTCATCAGCGGCCGCCCGAGCTCGTCGGCGTTCCGGTCGAGAAGATCATGGAGAAATACGTCGGCCGCTTCCGCGAGAAGAAGCCGGACTGGGCGGCGTTCGAGGATGCCAAGATCGAAGGCTTCAAGCGCGCCCAGCACCGATTCATCGGCGCCGGCGGCTCCGGCAAGCACGGCGATCCGTCGGTCATCCCGGCCGGCAACTTCACGCTCTCGATCATGTATGTGGAGCCCGGCCAGGGCAACGCCGCGCACACCCACGAGGTCGAGGAATGCTTCTTCGTGCTGCAGGGCTTTCTCGACGTGTTCGTCGAGGATGAGAGCGGCAAGCGCATCACGACGCGCCTCGGTCCGTGGGAGTGCATCTCTTGCCCGGCCGGCGTGATCCACGGCTATCAGAACGACAGCCTCGGGCCCGTCTATTTCCAGGTCATGCTCGGCCGCGGCCGGCCCGAGACGATGGGTTACGCCGATGACGAGCTCTACAAGCGCCGGGGCGATCACCTGAACGCGGCGGAGTAGGCACTTCAAGGCTGTGCGGGCACTTCGGCCGGTGGCCACGCACCGTCGCGGCCATTCGCCTTTTGTTGATAGCCTTTGTGTTTATGCCGCGTCGCGGTCCTTTACGGCGATTTAACGGGACCGCGCGGAACGCCTCTGCTAGATTCGCAGTTGTCGGGGGCGGAGGTGGCGACGATGCACGTACGTCACGGTGGACCGATCAGCGGCATGATGGAGTTCGTTGGCGCGACCTGCGCGTACGCGATCATCCTCGGCATGGTCGCGACCGCACTGGCACCACTCGTCACGCCGTTTTTCCAAAACTGAAGGTCGCTGCAGGCGACCACGCAGCCTGGATGAAAGGTAAATCCAGGGTGGCATTTTTGTGCGTTCTGCCCTCCCGGCGCGCCCGCCTGGAGGGGCTGATCCCAGAATTATTTTCGTTATCCCCGGGCGCGCGTCCGCGCCCAAATGCCGCTGTCATAATCGACACCCTACCGCGGCTTAGTAGTTTGAAATCGCGGGTAAAATTTATTTGCTGCGATGCGCAAAAGCATGTCGCGCCGGAGGACCTGTCACGAACCGTAATCAATGCGGCGCAGGACTGTCATGCCACTGTAATAAATCACCCGTTTGGTGGCGCCGCGGTCGGTCCAAGGAAGAGGGCGACGCCCGAAGGGCCCGGCCAAAATAAGCGGAGATACCGCATGCGAATCCACCTCGTCGCGGCCGTGGCCGCCGCGGCTGTTTCTCTGGCCACGAATGTTCAGGCCGCGAGCCTCACCGGCGCCGGCGGCACCGCGATCTATCCGGTTCTCTCCAAGTGGGCGGACCAGTACGCGAAGGACAAGGGCGACACCGTCAATTACCAGGCGATCGGCTCCGGCGGCGGCATCAAGCAGATCGAGGCGAAGACCGTCCTGTTCGCCAATACCGACATGCCGCTGAAGCCCGAAGATGTGGCGAAGAACGGCCTCGTGCAGTTTCCGCAGGTGATCATCTCGATCACACCGGTCGTGCATCTCGCGGGTGTCAAGGCCGGCGAGCTCGTATTCGACGGCCAGACGCTGGCCAAGATCTTCCTCGGCGAGATCAAGAAGTGGGATGATCCGGCGATCAAGAAGCTCAATCCGAACGTGAAGCTGCCGAGCCAGGCGATCACCACCGTCCATCGTTCCGACGGCTCGGGCACGACCTTCAACTTCACCAACTATCTCTCCAAGGTCAGCCCCGAGTGGAAGAGCAAGGTCGGCGAGGGCACCTCGGTCAACTGGCCGAACGGCGTGGGCGGCAAGGGCAACCCGGGCGTTGCGTCCTATGTGCAGCAAGTCGACGGCGCGATCGGCTATGTCGAGTACGCCTACGTCATGGAGAACAAGCTGATCTACACCGACCTGATCAACAAGGACGGCAAGCATGTTGCTCCGACCATGGAGGCATTCCAGGCCGCGGCCGGCAATGCCGACTTCACCAAGGTGAAGGACTTCTACCTGATTCTCACCGACCAGCCCGGCGCCAAGAGCTGGCCGATCACGGCGGCGACCTACATGCTGCTCCGCAAGGACAACCCGGCCGACCAGAACCATCTCGCGCTCACCTTCCTCGACTGGGCGCTGAAGAATGGTCAGGCGCAGGCCAAGGCGCTCGACTACGTTCCGCTCCCGGATGCCGTGATCAAGCAGATCGAGGCGCACTGGACGCAGGAGCTGCCCGGCGCCTGGAAGACGGCGGGGAACTGATAGGTCGCATGCGGACTGTCGCGGCGTGATGCGCCGCGACGGCTCCCTTCTGTCGATACCGTGAGGGCCGGACACGCGTCCGGCCCTTTTTTGTTCGCGTGCGCACACGTGCGCGTAGTTGGACCGTTACGGCCGTGCCGGGTGCGCGCTTGCGCCGTCCGAGCCCGGCGCGCTAGATCGCGCCTGGTGGGTGAAGGGCGTGGGTTGCGGCCAGATGCGCGCAAAGGTGTTTCGCGATTACGATCAGGCGGAGCTCGACCGCCAGTACGACCAGCGCGCCTGGGCCGCGAACGCGATCGAGGTGATCAACGGCTATTCGACCTACAGCGAGGTCGTACGCGGCCGGCTGGGCGAGCCCGAGACCTATGGCTATGGCGAGGGCCGCGCCGAGACGCTCGATCTCTTTCGTACTCATAGGCCGAATGCGCCGATCCACGTCTTCATCCACGGCGGCGCCTGGCGCTCCCTGAGCAAGCGCGACAGCGCATTCGCGGCGGAGAACTTCGTGCGCGCCGGCGCGCATTTCGCGGCACTCGATTTTGCGGTGCTGCCGTACGCCACATTGGAGCAGATGGTCGGGCAGGTGAAGTCGGCGATCGCCTCGCTTCATCGCCACGCCGCGGAACTGGGCGCGGATCACGAGCGCATCTTCATCTCGGGCCATTCATCGGGCGCGCATCTCGCGGCAGCCGCCGTCACGGGCGACTGGGCGGAATTCAACCTGCCGGCCGACGTGGTGAAAGGCGCGGTCTGCTGCAGTGGCATCTACGACCTCGAGCCGGTGCGGCGCAGCGCGCGCAACGCCTATGTGCAGCTCGACGCGCGGCAGGCCGAGGCGCTGAGCCCGATCCGCCATGTCGGACGCCTCGGCTGTCCGGTCGTCGTCGCCTGTGGCGAGCACGAGAGTGACGAGTTCAAGCGGCAGGCGCGCGATTTCGCGGCCGAGATCGAGGCGCAGGGCAAGCCGGTCGAGCTGATCGACGGCAAGGGCCTCAACCACTTCGAGATCATCAATACGCTGGCGGCGCCGGACGCGCTGCTGGGGCGCGTGGCCCTGCATCAGATGGGGCTTTCGCTCGGGTAGCGCATGTCCGGCGAAAGCCTGCCCCGGACTTGATCCGGGGTGGACGCCGGTTCGCCGATAAGAACATGCGCCAACAATATCCGCGCAAGCCGGAGACGGCACGGCGCGCGGCCGGCGGGCGCATACCCCGGCGAAGTGGATACCGGTTCGCCGACAGGGATATGCGCCAAATAAGGAAAGCTAGAGCGTATTCCGATTCCGTAGGAACGGAATACGCTCTCCCGCGCGTCGTGGGTGCGTCAGGCGTAGTCCGGTCGGGCGTCTCTCGACGCCGACATGCGCCCGTCGACCGAATGCGCGCCGCTGCCGTTCACCGCCAGCATCAGGAACGCGCCGATGATCACGAGGTTCTTGTAGAAGTTGACCTTGTCGATCGGCGTTCCGGTCATCCAGAACGGATGGCCGAAATAGGTGAGGATGACGAGGTAGATCACGAACAGCCAGGCGATCGTGCGCGTCGCGATGCCGAGGATGATCGCGATGCCGCCGAAGAACTCGATGGCGCCGATCAGGTAGCCGAGCCAGGTCGGCGGCGCGGCGCCGTGCGCCACCAGGTCCATGAAGCGCTTGAGGCCCGCATTGTTGAGGATGCTGTCGACGTTGGTCAGCTTCGCATAGCCGTAGACGATGAACACGGCCGCCATGAGGATGCGGCTGATGAGATTGAGTACATGAGACATTTTTCCCTCCCTGTGTCCCGATCGCGGCTAGTGTCCCGATTCCGAAGTTCGCCAACTTTCCAGCGACTTCCGAGCGAACTTCGGAATCGATAAGGACACTAGCAAGTTTTACGTGCGGCCCCCGATCACGCCGCGTCATGATGCCGTGCCCGGCGCACCACAATCAACAGGCATGCGGCGGACGCGCCGACTTCGTGATGTGAGTGCCGCGGCGGAGGTACCGCCTCAGCGCCCGCTCGCGGCACGCGGCCGGTGCGCCGGAGGCCTCGGCGCACCATGGTGCCTCATCGGCCGGTGGCCGGACGCCTGTGGCATGTCGGCGAGGACCGCGGGCGGATCCGGGTCGACGCCGTAGGTCCACACGATCTCGATCGCGAGCTGGTCGTCGATGCACACGACCTGCGTCGGCGTGCCGTTGCGGCTGTGGTCGAATGCCTCGAGGATGGCGGCGCGCACCGCCGCGCCGCGGTCGGCGAACTCGGCGCGCTTGCCGCGAAAGCGCATCAGCCAGTGTCCGCTCTGGCAGAGCAGGGGAAGTTGGGCGAGCTTGCGCGCGGCGCTGGTCATTGACCGTCTCGATGTCGTCCCTCCGCGCGTGCCTAACGCCGCACCATCGCCGGATGTTCCGCGCGCGTGGCCGGTGCGGTCGCCGTCGGACGCGAATTGTCGACGCGGATTGTCGGCGTACGACGGCGCGCATCAACCTTCGGCGGTGCGCGGAACAATGATCGCCCGGCCGTATTCTTCCTTCGACCGGATGGGGGCTTGGTGGACGTCGCCATGTTCGAAATCCGACGCTTCTTCACATTCAAAACGTGCTGGCATGTTGCCGCTGTTGTCCTCGGCGTTTCGGTGCTCGTGCTTGCCGCGCAGGTGCAGGCGCGGTGGAAGCCCGAATACGCGAGCCAGCCGCCGGAAGTGCAGCAATGGTACCGGAACGCCGAGCTCACCAAAGCCGCACAGGCGCGCTTCCCATTCAAGAAGTGCTGCGATCACGCCGACGTGGTGAAGACCAAATTCAACGTCAATCGGACGACGTCGGGCGACGAATGGTACTGGCTCGACGGCGACAAATGGCGCCGCATTCCCGACGACATCATTCATTGGGACAAGCATGCGCCCAACGGGCAGCCGACCCTGTTCGTCTTTTCCGGCAAGGAGACGTGTTTCTTCCCCGGCGACGGCGGACTCTAGACGGCGCCTTATCGGCAAACCGGTGCCCGCTTCGCCGGGATATGCGCTAGCCACTGTTTCGGCGCGCGCCGCGCAACCGGCGCGCAAGCGCCTCGCCGATGCCAAGGATGCCGTTGCGGGCGAACAGCGCGATCGTCACCAGCATGAGGCCGAGGCCGAGCTGCCAGGCGGTCGGATAGACTTTTGCGAGGAAGTGCGACAGCAGCATGTAGGCGAGCGCCCCCACGAAGGCGCCGTAGAGCCGGCCGTAGCCGCCGAGAATGAGGATGATCAGCACGGTCGCGGCGCGGTCGAGATCGAGCGCACTCAAGTTGACGTAGGCGTTGGTTTGCGCCCACAGCCCGCCCGCGATGCCGGCGACTCCCGCCGAGATGGCGTAGCAGACGAGCAGCCGGCGCTGCACCGGCGAGCCGACCGCATGCATGCGCAGCAGGTTCTCGCGGATGCCCGTGAGGCTCTGGCCGAACGGCGAATAGACGAGCGTGCGCACGCCGAAAAAGCACGCCGCCAGGACGCCGAGGCTGAAGAGATATTGCGTGTCGGCGTAGAGCGGGTTGAACTCGAAACGGCCGAACACCGGCGCGATCGGCAGACTCGGGAGGCCGTCGAAGCCGCCCGTCACGTCATGCGCCATGTTGGCGGCCTCCTGCAGCAGCGCCATGGTGCAGAGCGTGAGCATCAGGAGCGTGAGGCCGCGCGTGCGCAGCAGCACGAGGCCGGACGCGAGCCCGACCGCGGCCGCGACCAGGGCCGCGATCACGAGGCTCGAGACCGGCTCGGTCCAGATGTCGTGAAAGGCGAGCAGCCCGACCGTGTAGGCGCCGGCGCCGAAGAAGGCCGCGTGGCCGAGCGTGATGATCCCCGCATAACCCAGCGCGAGATCGAGCGAAAGCGCGAACAAGATTGCGATCAGGAGCTCGGCGCCGAAGCCGAGATAGTCCGGAAACGCGAAATAGAACGCGACCGCCGCGATCCACGGCAGCGCCTCGAACCAGCGCCAGCGGTGGCGGCGCGCGAGTGCGCCGGCTGCCGGATGATCGAGCCGTGCCGCCACGGCGGCCGAGGCAACAGCCGATGCCGCAGCCGATGGGACGGCGTCGTTCACGCGTCGCGCCTTCCGAACAGGCCCTGCGGCCGCCACAGCAGCAGCAGGATCGTGAGCGCATAGATGAACATGGTGCCGCCCTTGGGGAGATAGAGCTTGAGCACGAAATCGAGGGTGCCGATCAAGAGCGACGCGCAGTAGACCCCGGTGACGCTGCCGAGCCCGCCGACCGACACGGCGATGAGGAAATAGACGAGATACTTGAGCGCGTATTGCGGATCGAGGCCGAGAAACTCGGCGCCGAGGCCGCCGCCGAGCGCCGCCATGCCGCTGCCGAACGCGAACGTCACGGTGAACAGGCGGCCGACATTGATGCCGAGCGATTCCGCCATGCGGCGGTTGTCGACGGTCGCGCGAATCTGCGCCCCGAGCCGCGTGCGCTCGAACACGAGCCAGATGCCGGACACGATCATCAGCCCGACCGCGATGAGGAAGATGCTGTAGGTGCGGTACCGCATGAAGCCGAGGTTGAGCTGGCCCTCGAGCGAGGGCGGCAGCTGCAGCGTCTGGCTGTCGGGCCCGACCACCAGGGTGATCGCGGCGATGAAGATGAAGATCAGTCCGATGGTGAACAGCACCTGGTCGAGCTCGTTCGCGCGGTAGAGCCGGCGGTAGAGCGCCCGCTCCAGCACGATGCTGAGCGCCGCGGTCGCGACGAAACCGAGCGCGAGCGCGGCGGCAAAATCGACGTGCAGCCGGTTCATCGCCAGCACGATGACGTAGCCGCCGACCATCGCGAAGGCGCCGTGCGCGAGATTGACGAAGCCCATCAGGCCCATGGTGACCGACAGGCCGACGGAAACGATGAACAGCACCGTCCCGGCGGAGAGCCCGCCGAGGATCATGCTGGCGATGTCGATGCCGTTGATCACGGGTTGTCTCCCCGCATCGTCATTGCGAGGAGGCCGCAGGCCGACGAAGCAATCTCGAACCGCAAATCATGCGCCCGTGGAGCGAGATTGCTTCGGCGCGCTTCGCGCGCCTCGCAATGACGCAGGTGGCCGATCACTTCTTCGGCTTGCACGGCCCGATCTGGAGCTCCTTGCACTTGTCCTTCACGTGATCGATCTGCCCGATCACGCGCATGTGCAGCTTGCCGTCGGCGCCCTGCACGACCTCGGAGAGATACTCGTTCATCACGATGTCGCGAGTGTCCGGATCGATCATGATCTCGCCCTGCGGACTTTTGAACTTCCAGCCGAGCAGTGACTTCACCGCCGCGTCGCCGTCCATCTGGCCCTTGGTCGCCTGGATCGCGTGCACGATCGCGGCCATGCCGTCATAGGCGCCGACCGCGGTGAAATCGGGGATCGAGTCCGCGCCGTAAGCAGCCTTCCACGCCGCGACGAAGCGCTTGTTCTCGGGATTGTCGAGATCGGCGTTGTAGTGGTGCATCGAGATGATGCCGACCGCGGCCGGGCCCATCGCCTGCAGCTTGTCGTCCTCGGTGATGTCGCCCGGGCCGATCAGCTTGATGCCGGCTTCCTTCATGCCGAGCGCCGCATAAGTCTTCGCCACCGCGACCGCATGGTCGCCGGCCGGAACGAACACGAAGATCACGTCCGGCTTTTCATTCTTGGCGCGCTGGAAGAACGGCGTGAAGTCCGGAACCGTCGCGGGCCCGCCGGCGGGAATCGCGTCGATCACGCGGCCGCCGTTCGCCTCGAAGGCGGCGCGGAACGCTTCCAGGCTGTCCTTGCCGGGCGGAAAGTCGGAATAGATCACGACCGCGGTCTTGGCGTGCAGCTGCTTGGCGGCCGCGATCCCGATCGCGTAGCCGGCGTGCCACATGCTGAACGAGGTGCGCACGAAGGTCGGCGCGAGGTTGGTGATGAACGCGGTGCCGGCGTTCATGATCACCGCGAGCTTGTGGCCCGCATTGATCACCGGCGCCGACGCGATCGCGTTCGGCGAGTAGACCCAGCCCGCGACCGCCGCGACCTTGTCCTGGGTCAACAGCTCCTGCACCGCGACCTTGGAGTCGGCGCCGCTCGGGTTCTTGTCGTCGCGCTTGATCAGCTTGATCGTATAGGGCTTCACGGCATCGGGATTGAGCTTGAGGTACATCTCCATGCCGCGGTCCATCTGCTGCCCGAACTGGGCGCCGATGCCCGTATAGGGCAGCACGATGCCGATCTTGACTTCCTGCGCGGCGGCAGTGCCGGCCGCGATCACAAGCGGTGCAAGCGCGGCCAGAACCGCGATCATTCGTTTCGACATGAGACGCCCTCCCACGAGGCAGAATTCGCCGACTTGGCTGGTGATTCCTCAGACGATTCTTGGCGTTAGCCGCCCTTCCCGTTTTCTTGCCTTCAAATTCTAGGGCGAAAGGCGGAAACGGCGCAAGCGAAGGCCGCCGAGCGCGACGGGCGCTTTGTCGCGGCGTGCCGCTGTAGGGTGGGCAAAGCCGCGACTTCCATCTCTCGGCGTGGGCAAAATCTCATGGGCGGCTTCGCCCACGCGTATGCCGGTGCGCCCGATTTTGCCCACCCTACGGCGTTCACACACTAAAACGCCTTGTGTATGGTGGCTTGTTTAGCGTGTTTCCCGGGAGGTTGGCGTGAGCGACCAGGTCAAGTTCGTGCTCGACGAGACGCAGATTCCCAAGGCCTGGTACAATCTCGCGGCCGATCTGCCCAAACCGCCGCCGCCGGTGCTTCACCCCGGCACCAAGCAGCCGGTCGGGCCCGCCGACCTCGAGCCGCTCTTTCCGATGGCGCTGATCCTCCAGGAGGTGTCGGCGGAGCGCTACATCGACATTCCGGAGCCGATCCGCGATGTCTACCGCATGTGGCGGCCATCGCCGCTGATCCGCGCGCGCCGGCTCGAGCAGGCGCTCGGCACCCCGGCAAAAATCTACTTCAAGAACGAGGGCGTCTCACCGGCCGGCTCGCACAAGCCCAACACCGCGGTGCCGCAGGCCTGGTACAACAAGGAGCAGGGCATCAAGCGGCTCTCGACCGAGACCGGCGCCGGGCAGTGGGGCTCATCGCTCGCCTTTGCGGGTGCGCTTTTCG
>Ga0126371_10003156_pt1 | contig 14363 bp, 9 predicted proteins | sample PanSoiMetaPlot_4_FD_110145 | JGI IMG/M metagenome (GOLD analysis project Ga0126371, IMG submission 110145) | Tropical forest soil microbial communities from Panama - MetaG Plot_4 | ecosystem: Environmental > Terrestrial > Soil > Tropical forest > Bulk soil | place: Panama | collected 2016-02-17 | reverse complement strand
CCGCCTCGCCCGATACACTGGCGCAGCGGCCGAGTTCACCCGGTGCCTAACGTGAAGCGCCGGGACTCGTATTCGAACACCGGCCGTTCAGAGGCGCCAACCTGTATTCCGCTAAGAGTCGAAAGCGACTAGGAATGCATCGGGCCCGCTGCACCAAAGTTAGACCTTCCGTTCAATTTGACCGCTCGCAAAAAACGCCGATCGCACAAAGGTTTCCCCGCCCCTTAGTTCGAACGAAAGTTATGAACTAAATGGGGTTGCTGATGACGATGTATGGATACGCCCGCGTCTCATCCGATGGGCAGTGCCTGGATGCGCAGCAGGAGGCGCTCGCCGCGGCCGGCGCAGCCAAGGTCTTCGCCGAGAAGCTCTCGGGCGCGTCCGCAGCCAACCGTACGGATCTTGCCAAGCTGTTAGCTAAGCTGGGGCCCGGCGATGTGCTCCTAGTCACCAGGCTCGACCGCTTGGCCCGTTCGACACGCGATCTGTTGAATGTGCTCGACAGGGTGAGCAAGGCCGGCGCTGGCTTCCGCAGTCTCGCCGATGCCTGGGCCGATACCACCACGGCGCACGGCCGGCTGATGCTTACCATTCTCGGGGGCTTGGCCGAGTTCGAGCGCGGAAGATCCGCACCAGTGAGGGGCGCGTGCGCGCGAAATGCTGCTGATCCGAACAATTCCGCTCCTGGCTGATCCTGTTGAAAAAGTCGAAAGTAACGCTACAGCAAAAACCTCGCTGAAATTAACTTAGAGCGAGCTCCGGCAAGAAAAGCCTGCCTAGTGAGGCTAGGAAGATCACCAAGCGGTCCTGACTATGTTGACGCGGGTCCCCCACGTCCCGCTACGTCAAACGCATCAGAAGTCTTCAGAAAATGGGCATGCTCGTGACAAAGGCCTTTTTCAACAGAATCGGCCCGAGTCGAACCCCAACGTGTCCACCAGTTCGCCGCTGTCTAAACGGGCTGGAGTGCATTCGCGCGATGATTGTTGTGAAAGGCCGATCTTTCACTGGTCACCCGGAAACGAGAGGATCACCTTGCCTAGACGATGCCCGCCGAAGTCCCGCCGACGGCAGGACGCTCCTTCGTCTTTTGCGCCCGATAGCCGGTCGCGCGATAGGCCGCGATCGGCGCGATCGCGCCGCCGGCGCGCAGGCGAGCAACGGCGAGAAGCGGCGAGACGTCGGTCGTGAAGGCGCTTTTCAATTCGAGGTGTGCGCCGAGCGCGTCATTGGCCTCTTGCGCCGCTTCGAGCGCAGCGCGATCGACGATGAGCGCCTGCGCATAGGCGCGTTGCAATTCGATCGCCGATTGCATCAAGCTCTCGAGAGGATCGGTCACGTTGTGCGACTGGTCAATCATATAGGCGGGCGCAAAGCCGTCCGCGTTGCGACGCTCGGCGTCGATCAGCTCGTTGAAGACCAGAAACAGCCGAAACGGCTCGACCGAGCCGCTATCGAGATCGTCGTCGCCGTATTTTGAATCATTGAAATGGAAGCCCGCGAGCTTCTTGAAACGAACGAGCCGAGCGACGATCTGCTCGATATTCACGTTCGGCGCATGATGGCCAAGGTCGACGAGGCAATAGGCCTTGGGCCCGAGTTCCTGCGCGACGGCGAAGCTCGTGCCCCAATCCGAGATCACAGTCGAATAGAACGCCGGCTCGTAGAGCTTGTGCTCGAGGAATACCCGCCAGTCAGCCGGGAGCGCCGTGACGATCTCGCGCATCGCGTCAATATAGCGGTCGAGCGCCTTGGTCAAATTCGATTGGCCGGCAAAGTTCGAGCCGTCGGCGATCCAGACGGTCAGCGCTTTCGAACCGAGCTTGCGGCCGATCTCGATGCATTCGATGTTGTGCGCGATCGCCTGAGCGCGCACACGCGCATCAGTATGAGACAGCGAGCCGAACTTGTACGAAAGCTCTTGCCCCGGCTGATCCTGGAACGTGTTGGAATTGACCGCGTCGAAGATAAGGCCGTGCATCGCGGCCTTTTCGCGCAGGGCGGCATAGTCGTCGACCTTGTCCCACGGAATGTGCGGCGAGATGGTCGGTGTCGCCCGCGCCAATCGCTGGATCACGGCACAATCGTCGATCTTCTCGAAGATGTTGCGAGGCTCGCCCGACCCCGGAAAGCGGGCGAACCGCGTGCCACCCGTGCCGACGCCCCAGGTCGGAATGGCGACGCCGAAGGCCGTGACCTTCCGCACCAGGGCTTCCGCGTCGATCCCACGCCGCGCCAGTGCACGCCTCAGCCCGTCGTAGTCTTCGGTGGTCGCGGCTTCGAGCCGGGCATTGTGGTCGGCGATGAAATCGGCGCTGATCGAGAAGAGCGCGGTCATCGCGGGAAGGCCTGAGCATTGCCGGCATCGACATTGAGGATGTTGCCGGTCGATTTCGCCGAAAGATCGGAAGCGAAAAAATAGACTCCCTCGGCAATATCCTCGGGGAAAACCGACAATTTCAGCAGCGAGCGCTTGCGGTAGACCTCCTCGAGCTGGTCTTCCGAGACCTTGTTGGACGCCGCCCGCTGCTGCCGCCACTCGCCTTCCCAGATCTTCGAACCACGCAGCACCGCGTCCGGATTGACTGTGTTAACGCGGATGCCATGCGCCGCCCCTTCCAGTGCCAAGCAGCGGGCAAGATGGATCTCCGACGCCTTGGCGGCGCAATAGGCCGAAGCGCCGGACGACGCGGCGAGACCGTTTTTCGAGGCGACGAAGATGATGGCGCCGCCGATGTTCTGACGCTGCATCAGTCGGAACGCCTCGCGCGAGACGAGGAAATAGCCCGTCGCTAGAATGTCCATGTTCCTCTGCCAGAGCCCAACACTCGTGTCCTCGACCGGCGAGGCCGAGGCGATCCCGGCATTCGAGACGACGATATCGACACCGCCAAAGGCGCGTGCGGTCTCTTCGAACGACGCGACCACCGCCGCCTCGTCGGTCACATCAAGCTTCACACCGATCGCCGCGTCGCGGCCATAGCGTTTCGTCATCGCCGCGACGCGCTCGTTGAGCGCCTTCTCGTCGATATCGGCAATGACGAGGCACGCGCCTTCGCCGAGCAGCCGCTGCGCGGTCGCCCCGCCAATGCCGCCAGCGCCACCGGTCACATAGGCGATCCGTCCGGCGAGCGATTTCGGCTTGGGCAGGCGCTCGAGTTTGGCCTCTTCCAGCAGCCAATATTCGATGTTGAAGGCCTCCTGCTCGGCACGGCCGACATAGGTACTAACGCCCGAGGCGCCGCGCATGACGTTGATCGCGTTGACGTAAAACTCGGCGGCGACGCGAGCCGTCGCCTTATCCTTGGCAAAAGTGAACATGCCGATTCCAGGCGCGAGATACACGACCGCGTTGGCATCGCGCATCGGCGGCGAATCGGGATGTTTGCAGCGCTCGTAATAGGCGGCGTAGTCGCGCCGGTAAGCGGCGAGCACGTCGTCGAGGCCGGCGATCACCTCGTCGAGATTGTCGCGCACGGGATCGTAGGGCAGCACCAACGGCCGGATCTTGGTGCGAAGAAAGTGATCCGGACAGGAAGTGCCGAGCGGCACCAGCTTCGTCAGCACGCTCGAGTTGACGAACTCAAGCACTTCCGAGGCATCGGTGAAATGACCAATCTTGCGCTCGCCGGCGGAAATCTTGCCGCGGATCAGCGGCATCAGCCTGGCCGTAATCGCGCGGCGTTTTTCCGGCGAGGCCGTTTGGAACTTGGCGCCGCCGAAAGCCGGCTTTTTTTCATGCGTCGCAAGCCAATCGGCGGCCTGCTGAATAACGCGCAAAGTTGTCTCGTAACAGGCTTTCGACGTCTCGGCCCAGGTGAAGAGGCCGTGGCCGCCGAGGACGACGCCGATATATTCGGGATGGTGCGCGGCCATCTCGCCGAGCTTCAGGCCGAGATCGAAGCCCGGCCGCTGCCACGGCAAGAACCCGAGCCTGCCGCCGAAAACCTCGCGGGTCAGAGGCTCGGCGTCGGTCGACGCAGCGATGGCGATGACCGCGTCGGCATGGACGTGATCGACATGCCGGTGGAGCACGAAAGCGTGCAAGGGCGTATCGATCGAGCTCGCGCGCGGATTGAGATCGAAAGTACAGTGATTGAACAAAGCGACCATCTCATCCTCATGGGCGAGGCCGCGATAGAGGCCCTTCAGGCTCTCGAGCTTGTCGAGGTACAGCGTCGCGAAGCCATTTCGCTTCATCGAGCCGAGGTCGCCGCCTGAACCCTTGACCCAGAGCACGCGTACATTCTCGCGCGTCAGCGGGTCTTTCATCTCGATCTTGGCCGAGGTGTTGCCGCCGCCGAAATTGGTGATGCGCAGATCGGCCCCGAGCAGGTTCGAGCGGTACAGCAATTGACCCGACTCATCGAGCCCGGCGGCAACGGCGTCGTCCCATAGATTGGGCAGGGGCGTGGCCGCGACCTCGCTCATTAACATCCTCGCTATACCTGATCTTGAGGCAGTTTATTTCACGCATCCGATCACGGTCAATCATCGACACGACGCAATATGATTGATGCAGCGCGATATTGATCGATTCTGAAGTTCTGCAGTTGACCCTTGCACGAGAGCGTGACCTATTTACGGGTAAAGGGAGGACATCGGGACGTGCACGAGCGGGAACGCTGGCAGGTCATCAAGATGCTGTTGCGCGAGCGATCGCTGGTCCGCATCGCCGACGCCTGCCGCGCGACCGGCGTCTCCGAAGCTTCGATTCGGCGCGATTTCGCCAGGCTTGCCGAGCAAGGTGTCGCGACCAGGGTGCATGGCGGGCTCGAAGCTCTGCCCGAAACCGCCAACGCGCCGGGCGACGTCCTCTCCCTTGCGACCCGTTCCTTCGACGTTAGCCAGACGCTCAATATCGACGCCAAGCGCGCCATTGCGAAAGCGGCGGTCGCGCTCTGCGCCGACGGCGAGACGATCATCATCAATGGCGGCACCACCACCTATCAGATGGGCGAATATCTGCGCGAGCGCCATCTGAAGGTATTGACTAATTCCTATATGCTCGCCGAGGCACTGATCCACAAATCGAAATGCCGCGTCGCCTTGCCGGGCGGCGAGGTCTATCGCGAGCAGGGCATGATCGTCTCCCCGTTTGAAGAGGATGCGATCCAGCATTATTCGGCGACGCGGATGTTCATGAGTGCGATCTCGATCGGCCCGCTCGGCGTCGTCGAAGGCGATCCCCTTCTCGCTCGCGCCGAATCGAAACTGCTGAAGCGTGCCGACAGGCTGATCGTGCTCGCCGATTCCTCGAAATTCGTCTCGCGCGGTAGTCTTGTAGTGTGTCCGCTCTCGCGCATCGATACGCTGATCACCGATTCCGATGCACCTATTGACGCGCTCGACATGCTGCGCGGGCACGGCGTTCGGGTCGCCGTCGTGGACGCAGCCGCGCAAACCAATGCGGCGGCGTGACCATGGTGGCGGACGCGCATGGCCACACTCCTCCTTCGCCGCTTCTTTCGGTACGAGCGATCGAGAAGTCCTTTCCAGGCGTGCGGGCGCTGTCCGGCGTCTCCTTCGACGCCGCCAAGGGCGAAGTCCACGCTTTGCTCGGCGAGAACGGCGCCGGCAAGTCGACGCTAATCAAGATCGTCTCCGGCGTATTCCCGCCCGATCGCGGCGAGGTGCTCGTGGAGGGCAAGCCGGTCGATCTCGCGCGGCCGGACGATGCCCGGCGCGCCGGCATTGCCACCATCTACCAAGAGTTACTGCTGTTTCCTGAACTTACCGTCGCCGAGAACATCTTCATGGGCCATGCGCCGCGCGCTGGTTTCGGCCAGCTCGACTGGCGAACGATGCGGCAGAGGACGAATGCGCTACTCGCTTCGCTCGAGATTCATGACCTACAGGCCGACCGTGTCGTCGGCTCGCTCAGCGTGGGCAATCGTCAGCGCGTCGAAATCCTGCGCGCGCTGTCGCAGGACGCGCGCATCCTGATCATGGACGAGCCGACTGCGGCCCTGACCGAATACGACGTGACACGCCTCTTCGATATCGTGCGCAAGCTGAAGGCACGTGGGGTCGCCGTCATCTATATCAGCCATCGGCTCGACGAGATTTTCGCGATCTCCGATCGTGTCACCGTGCTGCGCGACGGCGCGCATGTCGCGACCAAGCGGGTCGCCGACACGGACGCGGCCGAGCTCGTGCAATTGATGGTCGGCCGTAGGATCGAAAACTTGTTCCCGAAGATCACGGTTCCGATCGGCCAGCCAGTGCTGGAGGTGAAAGGCCTCGAACGACGGCCGCTGACGAAAACCGTCTCGCTCACGGTGTGTGCAGGCGAGATCGTCGGCCTTGCCGGGCTCGTCGGTTCGGGTCGCAGCGAGCTTGCGCAAACTATTTTCGGCGTCATGCCTGCCGATGGCGGTGAAATTCGGATCGCTGGGCGGAAGGTCGACATTCGCTCGCCGGCACAGGCGCGGTCATTGGGCGTCGCCTATGTTCCTGAGGATCGCGGCACGCAAGGCCTGGTGCGACCGATGACGGTGCGCGAGAATTTCAGCCTCGCCGCGCTTGGCAAGGTCGCTTTCGGCGGCTTCATCGATCGCGGCGCCGAGCGCAGGCTCGCCGGCGATGGCATCATGCGCTTTGCGGTCAAGACGACCTCGCTCGAACAGATCGCGGGCAAGCTGTCCGGCGGCAATCAGCAGAAGATCGTGCTCGGCAAATGGCTCGCCAATCGGCCGAAGCTGCTGATCCTCGATGAGCCGACGCGCGGCATCGATGTGGGCGCCAAGGCGGAGATCCATCGGCTGATGGGCGAACTCGCGGCCCAGGGGCTCGCCATCCTGATGATTTCGAGCGAGTTGCCGGAAGTGCTCGGCATGAGCGATCGCGTGCTCGTGATGCGCGAAGGCCGCATCGCCGCGGAATTCTCCCGCGCTGAAGCCACGCAGGAGTCGATCGGCGCAGCGATGATGGGCAGCCATGAAGACGCGGAGAAAGCGGCATGACGGCGGTGACCTTAGCTAACGCCGAGGCTGATCCTGGGCGGCGGCTGAAGGCGCTTGCCTCGCAGGAGGCTTTGCTCGCGATCGCGGTGATCGGCCTTGCTATCGCCGTTGGCCTTTACAATCCGCGCTTTCTGGCGATGCGCAATCTTTCCGACGTGTTGCTCGGTAATGCCTATATCGGCGTCGCCGCGATCGGCATGTCGATGGTGATCATTTCGGGCAATATCGATATTTCCGTCGGCGCGTTGATCGGCGTCCTGGCGACGATCAGCGGCACTCTGGCGGTAAATGGCGCGCCAATCGTGCTTGCCTGGCTGGCAGCGCTCGTCGCGGGCATCCTCGTGATGGCCTTACAAGGCGCGATCATCGCGTATCTGCGCATTCCGGCGATCGTGGTTACACTCGGCATGCTGTCGATCCTCAAAGGTGGCCTGATAAGCGTCACGGGCGGAAAATGGATCACCGACCTGCCCGACAGTTTCCATCTCGCCGATATCGAACTCTTCGGTGTGCTGCCGGTGCCGGTTTTTCTCATGGTCCTCGCGACGATCCTGGCAGCGTTGTGGATGCGCTATTCGGCCTCGGGCCGCGCGATTTACGCCGTCGGCGGCAACCCGGAAGCGGCGCGCCTCTGCGGCATTTCGCAGCCGCGCACAATCGTGATGGTCTTTGCACTGCACGGCTTTTTCGCCGGGGCTGCCGCCCTACTCTATGCGACGCAGCTGCGCGTCATCCAGTCGACCGTGCCGCCCAATCTCGAGCTGACGATCATCACCGCGGCGGTTGTTGGCGGCGTCAGCATTCTCGGGGGCGTCGGCACCGTAATCGGCTCGACCCTCGCTGCCATACTGATCGCCGAGATCGCCAGCGCCCTGGTCTTCATCGACGTGTCGCCGTATTGGATCCGCGCGGTCCAGGGCGTGCTCATCCTGGTGACCGTAATCGCCGACATTCTGCGGCGCCGGCGCATGGCCAGAGCATGAACGCCATGAGCGAAATTCCTCTCCCCCAAGGCGCCAAGCGCGTTGTGCCCTGGTGGCTGCTGCGGCACGAGACCATGCTCGCAGCGATCCTTCTCATTGCGTTGATCGTACTCGGCGTCTTGAACAATCGCTTCCTCACGCTGGACAATTTGCTCAATCAAGGCAGGCTGACGACCGAGGTCGGGCTCATCGCGCTGCCGATGACCTTCATCATCATCACCGGCGGCATCGATCTCTCGGTCGGCTCGATCGTCGGACTTTGCGCGATCCTGCTTGGCTATTCCTGGAAGAATTTCGACTTTCCCTTGCCGCTGGCAATCTGCTTCTCGCTGCTCGTCGGCGCCGCGGCGGGCCTTCTCAACGGGTTCGTCGTCACCAGGGTGAAAGTGCCGCCACTGATCATGACGATCGCGACGCTCGCGCTCTATCGCGGTCTCGCCGAGGGGATCAGCCAGGCGCGTTCTGTCCGCGGCTACCCGGAATGGTTCTACTTCATCGGACAAGAGAACCTCTTCGGCGTGCCGGCGCAGCTCTGGCTTTTACTGATCGCGATCGTGATCTCGGGAATCGTACTTGACCGCACGACCTTCGGCCGGACGCTCTACGCGATCGGCAACAACGAGACCGCCGCGCGCTTTTCCGGTTTGCCCGTTAACCGCGTCAAGCTGACCATCTACACGCTATCGGGCCTGATGGCGGGCCTGTCGGCTTGTGTTCTCGTCTCGCGCGTGACCACGACTCGCTCGGACATGGGTACCGGCTATGAGCTCGACGTGATCGCAACGGTGGTGCTCGGCGGCACCAGCATATTCGGAGGTGTCGGCACGATCTGGGGCACGGTCGTCGGACTGGCGATGATTCAGCTCCTGAAAAACGGGCTGGCCCTGACTGGCGTCAAGGGCGACGCGACTATTGTGGTCATCGGCGCGGTGCTCATCCTTTCAACTCTTGTGGCGAGTTCTCTCCAGCGGCGGCGCGACGGCGTTTGATGGATTGTCTGGCCGCTAGAAAGCGGCCTCAACATGGGAGGAAACAAAATGAAACTTGGATTAGCTGCAGCGCTCCTCAGCGCGACGCTGCTGGCCGGAACGGCCTCTGCAGCAGATAAGAGATGGGATGGCGCGGACGACCTGCCGGTCAATCCGCTTGCCTGTTCGGCTGGCGAGGCGAACGCTGCGCCCGCGGCGAAGCCCTATGAAGGCGGGCAGCCGACCAATGCGCCCGACAAGGCCGACAAGCCGATCTCGCTCGTCGATGTGCCGAAGCTGATCGGCATCGGCTATTTCAACGCCACGTCGAAAGGCATGCAGGACGCCGGTAAGGCCCTCGGCAATGTCACGGTGAAGACCGACGGCCCGACCGAAGCCAAGATCGACGAGCAAATCAAGTTCATCGACAATTATATCACTAGCGGCGTCGACGGCATTCTCTTCGCCGCTAACGATCCAGTGGCAATCGCGCCAGTCCTTAAGAAGGCGTTGTCGAAAGGCATCCATGTCGTCGGCTATGACGCCAACTCGACGCCGGATGCGCGCGAATGGTTCGTCAACCAGGCTGAATTCAACGGCATTGCCAAGGCAATGATCGACTCAATGGCAAAGGAGGCCGGCGAGGACAAGAGCTTTGCGATCGTCACCTCGACCTTCACGACGCCGAATCAGGCGCGCTGGATCGCCGAAATGTCGGCCTATGCGCAGAAGTGCCATCCCAAGCTGAAATGGCTCGAAACCGTCGAAGCGCAGGAGGACAACAACCTGTCCTTCAACCAGGCGACGACGCTGATCAATAAGTATGGCGATAGGCTCGCTGGCCTGTTCGGCATGACTTCGGTCGCGACGCCCGCCTCGGCGGAAGCCGTGACCAAGGCCAAGCTCTGTGGCAAGGTGGCGGTGGTCGGTCTCGCCACGCCCAATGCGATGAAGCCGTATGTCGACGCCGACTGCGTCAAGTCCGTCGTGCTTTGGAATCCCGTCGATCTTGGCTATGCCGCGACCTACGTAATGCGCGCGGTGGTCGACGGCAAGCTGAAGCCCGGCGCGACCTCGGTGGACGCCGGCAAGCTCGGGAAGCTGAACGTGGTCAATGGCAGTGAAGTCCTGCTCGGCGCGCCCTTCATATTCACGAAGCAGAATGTCAAGGACTTCGATTTCTGATCTGGGCTCGTTGCCCGGCCGCCAGATTCGGCCGGGCGACGAATTCAGCCCACGTCTTTATGGCTTTGACAAGCCGACGATGACGGCGGTGGTGACGCCGCTTGTCGAGATGTCCCATCTGCCTTGAGCTTGACGATGAGCCAGACCGTCGCAGTCCTCGACATCGGCAAGACCAATGTAAAGCTTGCTGTGTTCGACCACGGCCGACTTCTCTGGGAAAAGTCGGCGCAGAACCGCATATTGCCGGGACCGCCCTATCCGCATGAAGACGTCGAGAGCGCGTGGGACTTCTTCCTCGATGCACTTCGCGAGGCCCGCCGCGCCCATCAGATCGGAGCGATCGTTCCGACAGCGCACGGCGCGGCTGGCGCCTTGATCGGCGAGAGCGACCTCGCCGCTTCGGTCATGGATTACGAATTCACCGGCGTCGAGGCGATCGAACCTGACTACGCCAGGCTGCGGCCGCCCTTTTCGGAGAGCCTGTCGCCGAAAGTGCCGGCTGGCCACAATCTCGGTCGGCAGCTCGCCTATCAGAAGTGGCGCTGTCCCGACCTGTTCGCCAAAGCGAGACATTTCGTCGCGTATCCGCAATATTGGGCTTGGCGCCTGAGCGGCGTCGCAGCCTCGGAGGTCACGTCGCTGGGTAGCCACACCGATCTCTGGGCGCCTCGGCAGGGACAAGTCTCGAGCCTCGTCAAAGCACTCGGCCTTGAAAGCTTGATCCCTCCTCTACGCCGCGCCTTCGATCCGCTCGGCCCCATCAAACCCGAAGTCGCCGCCGCGACCTCGCTTCCGCTGGAAACGTCGGTCTTTTGCGGTGTCCACGATTCTAACGCGTCGCTCTTGCCTTACCTGATCTCGCGGAAGTCCCCCTTCACGGTCTTGTCGACCGGAACCTGGGCCATCTTCATGTGCGTTGGGCTCTCGCTCGATCAACTCGATCCTCGCGACGACACGCTCGCCAACGTCGACGCGCTTGGCCGACCGACAGCCTGCGGTCGCTTCATGGGCGGACGCGAATATGCCGTCATCGCGGGCGGCGGTGGCAATCCAGATCTTGACGCGATCGAGCGCGTCATCGCCTCCGGCACGATCGCTCTACCCTGCTTTTCCGGTCAGGGCGGACCTTATGCGACGACCAAGGGCGTGATTCGCGGCGAAGTGGCAGCGCGCGATCGGACCGCACTTGCGACCCTCTATTGCGCCCTCGTGAGCGATCTGATGCTGACACGCATGGGAGCGACCAGCGGCGATCTCATCATCGAAGGGACCTTCGCCGGCAATCTTCCCTTCTGTCAGACGCTCGGCTCGTTACGGACAACGCAGCGCGTCTTTGCCGCGGAAGACGCCGCAGGTACGGCGCGCGGTGCCGCAACGCTTGCGCATTGGCCGCCCTCTTACCCCATCGCAGCACCGACGCCCGTCAACACGATTTCGATCACCGGCCTCGACGCCTATCGGGACGCCTGGACAACAGCAGTTGACATGATCGCTCGCTAGCCTGACGCCGAACGCCGGCTCCGCGACTTCATCGAAGCTTTATAAGAAGCTTTATGAAGTGAAGATGTAGCCGAGCACCCGTCATGCAGTTGAGGCTAAGGGTCCGGTGGATGTCACGGGGCGAGATGTGATGCGAGAGATCATAGTATTCGAAAGAAGTTCTATTTGCCCGATATGCGAGAACGAGAGGATCCCACGCAGGTTGTGCCGCGCGATCTGGCATACTTTCTTCCCTCAAAGACTTCGCAAAGACTAGCGATCCAGGTCCCGGTCGTCGACACTAACGTGGTCTGCAGGACGGCGTACCATTGCGGCGCGTCCAGTGTTGTGCGCCGCGGCACAATTAGGCGGGCCGGCGTCGACGCTGGTTCGAAGATGAGAAGCTGTCGTCCTGGAGATTACAGGCGCCGCGCCAGGTTGCGGCGACGGCGCGGCGATATGGCTTTTCTCGCCGTCGCCTGGATGGCTGGGCGTTTAAACGCGTTTGGCACTCTCCAGCGATCCGCCGTAGAGTAAGCTGAGGGCTGGATTGCATGGCATGGTGCTACTATGCGGTTGCGTAAAGTAGCTGCTTTTGCGCTTATTGCTTGGACTTCAAGCTTGATGTTCGGGTCTTTCGCGCGGGCCGCTTCTGCTTGTTCATTGTCAGGAACATTAGCGGATTGGGGCGAGAATTCGACCGGCTACATTGACCTCACGTCCGGGAGAAGTTGCCTATTTCCAATCAGGATCCGCGGCACAGTAAGTGGCTTGGACATTTCTCAGAAACCGGCACACGGCAAGTTGAAAAAGCTCGACAAATCTACCTTCGAGTACACGGCGAAGGCTAGATATAAGGGGAGCGATACTTTTGCCATCAAAGCAACGGGGCTAGGGCCGACGGCTTCTGGCACTTCGGTAATAACTGTGCACGCGACAATCAAATAGTCTTCGATTCCGCACCTTGAGACGGCATGACACGCCGGACCAGGAGTGTCGTCGCAATCCTGCTGGCAAGTTTTCCCGGCATCGCGACCGCGCAGGTGAACTGCGACGCTCGCGGACCGGAGCGCACCGATTGCTATCTCGCCCTAAGTCAGTTCTATCGGGCACAATCCGATCTTGCCGCTGCCAGAGCACGCGTACAATCAGACGCCGCATGGCATCGGGCGATTGCCGGAGCAGACGCTCCAAAACAAAAGCCGCATCGGCGACGATAGAGGTTTGGGACAGTACGACGCCATGTTGTGCGGCCAGTCAGGGGCAGGTCGCGTGGTTGATCGCGGCTCGGCGCGGTATTTCGACGATCCGATCGAAGTATACGGCGGCAAGCTGGTTAGCTTGCGCAATGCCGGGGAGTAACTGGCGGTTGCCGAACCGCAACTTCCACGCCCAACTTTTCAACCGTCCCCGGGGGTGAAAACATTACCGCAACATCATCGCCGCGCCGCTCAAGTCCGCAGCTCCAGGGACGCCTGAGATAGTATCGACGGGCTACGGCGTACAGGATACTCCGCTGTCGCGGAGTATGACGGCCACTATGAGGGGCCAAGCTTGACCGTCCTCCGGCCGCTCGTCATAGTTCCCGCGAAGGCGAGCCAACGAGACTTGCCAGCTCCGGGAAGAGACAATGCGCGAATTGTTGGCCGTCCTTGCGGGGACGATGATGTCTGCCGTGTCGCCGATACCCGCCGCCATGGCGCAAGCGCCCTGTGTCAGCCAGAACATGGCCGTTCCGCCCGGCGCCAACACGACCGACAAGGCGGCGCCCTTCTTTATCGACACGACGGGCCTCGATTTCAAGACCGCGCCGCCGACGCGCGACCCGTCGAACCCGAACTATCCGCGCGCCACTGAGCTTGCCGACGGGACACTGCCGCCGGTCGGCGCCGAAGGCAATTTCATCATTGGTCCGACGCACGCGCCCGCCCCGGAGACCATCGCCAAGGACAGCGTGCCGCACGGTACGGTTACGTCGTTTACTTTCTCGTCGAAGGACAGCGTGATCTACAACCCCGGCCTGATTCGCGACGATGTGGCGGGCTGCGGCAACAGCTCGATCATGATCGCGACGACGGCGCCGGGCGACAAGTCGAACATGATGGTCACGACGAGCCACCCCGGCACCTGGACGCGCACGATCGAGGTCTATGTCCCGCCGAACTATGTGCGCGGCACCGAGGCGCCGTTCATCGTGCTGGGTGACGGCGGCTCGACCGCCTGGAAAGACATGAACACCACCCTCGACAATCTGATCGCGCAGCGCCGCGTGCCGCCGATGGTCTCGATCCAGATCGGCAATGGCGGGCAGGACGCGCAGGGTGCCCAGCGCGGGCGCGAATACGACACGGTGTCGGGCACCTATGCCCAGTTCGTCGAACGCGAGGTGTTGCCGCTCGTCGAGCAGCGCGCAGGCGTGAAGCTCACGAAGAACCCCGAGGGCCGCGCCACCATGGGGCTAAGCTCGAGCGGCACGGCGGCCTTCACCATGGCGTGGTTTCATCCCGAGCTCTATCACCGGGTGCTGGCTTATTCGCCGACGATGGTGAACCAGCAATGGCCGTGGGATCCGTCGCTGCGCGGCGGCGCCTGGGAATATCACAGCGCGTGGGCCGGCCCGGCCGGTCCCAATCTCACCGTCAAGGCGGGCGTACTCACGCCGTCGGAGCCGCCCGGTGCGCCGCTGATTCCAGCCGCGCCCACCAAGCCGATCCGTTACTGGTTCGAGATGGGCGATATGTCGCAGCGCCGCATTCTCGGCTTCAAGCCGCAACTTCGACCTG
>Ga0126371_10003155_pt1 | contig 14364 bp, 14 predicted proteins | sample PanSoiMetaPlot_4_FD_110145 | JGI IMG/M metagenome (GOLD analysis project Ga0126371, IMG submission 110145) | Tropical forest soil microbial communities from Panama - MetaG Plot_4 | ecosystem: Environmental > Terrestrial > Soil > Tropical forest > Bulk soil | place: Panama | collected 2016-02-17 | reverse complement strand
TTAAGGACGTAGATCTCGCCCTCGAAGGCGCGGACGACGACGAACTGCCACTGCTCTCGGCGCTGTCCCGGCAGTGGCATGCCGCGGTTGAGGCCGGCCTCGGCCGGCAGGACGTCAGCGCGGCCCGCCTGGCACTGCGCGACGGTCGCTGACTGGGCGATCGGCATTTGGCCAATGCCCCAGGGCTGACGTCCTGACGGTTCGGCGGGGACAAACCCGTCCTAATCACGCGCAGAGCCCCGCCGAACCGTCAGGATCTCGGCATATCGCGGGCCGGCGTTTGCTCCAGCCCGGCCCGAGCGCCCCTCACCTTGTCGGCTGCGTATCGTGTCACGTACTGCTAGATCGGCTCGGGGGGACGTGCGTCAATGACTGGACGAATAGGAAAAACCAGGAACATTGTCCTGGTATGGCTGGTGTGGCCGATCCTCACTCTCGGCATCTATCACCTGGTCTGGTGGTACAAGATCAACCGAGAAACACACGACCTGGACAATCAGATCGAGGTCAGCCCGGGAATCTCGGTCGTGGCGATCAGCCTCGGCGCGTTGATCATCGTTCCGCCGTTCGTCTCGATCTTCAATACCGGCGAACGCATCGGGGAGATGCAGGAAGCCGCAGGCTTGCCCCGCAGCTGCAGTGGCATCCTCGGGCTGATCGCCAGCTTCGTCCTTGGCTTGCACACGCTGTATTACCAGTACGAGCTCAACAAGACCTGGGAGAACCTCGGCGGTGCGCCGGAAGGCACACTCGTGGCCCTGCCCGAACGCGTCACCCAGGGTCCGGCAGGCCCAGGCCAGGCCGCAGCCTAAGTCTCGCCGCGCTGGGCGAAAGGGCGACCGTCCGGCAATAATGAGGAGCGCACCAGCGGCGCTATGTGCTTTACTCCGACCCAAGCAAGCGCCGAGTAACCAAGGAGGGTAGATGCGCCAGGCGTTCATGTCCATCGAGATGGCCTTTAGGACCTATTCGGAGGGTATGACGCGTGTCGCAGAAGACACTCAACTTGGGCATTCTGGCGCATGTAGACGCCGGTAAGACCACTCTCACCGAACGGCTGCTCTACACCGCGGGTGTAATCGAACAGCTAGGCAGCGTTGACGCTGGCACTACCCAGACGGATTCGCTTGCGCTCGAGCGACAGCGCGGGATCACGATCAAGTCGGCCGTCGCGTCGTTTCCCATTGGCGACGTCACCGTCAACCTGATCGACACACCCGGTCACCCGGATTTCATCGCCGAGGTAGAGCGCGTGCTCAGCGTCCTGGATGGCGCGGTCATGGTGATCTCCGCCGTCGAGGGCGTTCAGCCGCAAACCCGCATCCTGACTCGCTCCCTGCGACGGCTGGGTATCCCGACGTTGCTATTCGTAAACAAGATCGACCGCATGGGCGCCGCTACTGATCGCGTCCTTCAGGCCATCACAGAACGGCTCAAGCTGGCTGCCGTGCCGATGGGCGGCACACACGCGATCGGCACGCCTGGCGCGCGTTTCATCCCGTCTGGGCTTGGCGACGCTGGCTTTGAGGCCGCGCTGACCGAACAACTTGCCGAGCACAACGAAGGGCTGCTCGCTGCCTTTGTGCAGGACGACGCGGGGGTTTCCTACGACCATCTCCGGGCTGAGCTCCGCGCTCAAGTCGCCCGTGCGCAGCTGTACCCGGTCTTCTTCGGCTCGGCCATCACCGGAGCCGGCATCGCCGAGCTGATGGCTGGCATCGCGGAGCTGCTGCCGTCCGCCGTGGCTGATGCCAACGGGCCGGTGTCGGGCACAGTCTTCAAGATTGAGCGCGGCCCGGCCGGCGAGAAGATCGCCTACGTGCGGCTGTTCTCCGGCGCCGTTCACACTCGCGACCGGGTGCAATTCGGCGCCGGCCTCGAGGACAAGGTGACCTCGGTCGCCGTCTTCGAGCACGGCCAGGCCGTGCAGCGACCGTCAGTATCGGCCGGAGAGATCGGCAAGCTGCGGGGTCTCGCCGAGATTCAGATTGGCGATCCCATCGGCCAGCTCGCCGCTGAGCACGGCGGTCATCACTTTGCGCCGCCCACGCTCGAGTCGGTTGTTGTCCCCTGCCGGGCCGCCGACAAGGCGCGACTCAGAGTCGCGCTCGCCCAGATCACCGAACAAGACCCGCTGATCAACGTGCGGCAAGACGACGCCCGGCAGGAGATGTACGTATCGCTTTATGGCGAGGTGCAGAAGGAGGTAATCCAGGCCACGCTGGCGAACGACTTCGATGTGGACGTCACGTTCCGCGAGACGACGATGATCTGCATCGAGCGGCCGATCGGCACCGGGCGCGCAATAGAGGTGCTTCAGTCAGACGAGCATCCATACTCCGCCACGGTCGGACTGCGGGTGGCGCCCGCACCAGCTGGCTCTGGCCTGGCCTTTGAACTGGAGGTGGATCCTCGCCTCGTTCCCATCTATATCTACAAGACGACGGGCAACTTCATCGAGGCGATGAAACAGTACGTCAGCCACGCGCTAGACGAGGGCCTGTACGGCTGGCAGGTGACAGACTGCCTCGTCGCCATGACCGACTGCAACTACTACGTCGGAGACGGACTTGGGAAGCGAATACTCGCCACGCCTCGCACGACCGCTGCCGACTTCCGCAAGCTGACGCCGCTGGTACTGACACAGGCGCTGGAGCGCGCACGCACAGTGGTCTGCGAGCCGATGTCGCGCGTCAGCCTCGAAATCCCCGCGGACAAGATGGGCCCGGTACTGTCTCTGCTGGCTCGCGTCGGCGCGGCGGTCGAGGCACCACGGGTGACGGGCAACGTTGCGACACTCGATACCTGTCTCCGCTCGGCACAGGTCCACGGCGTACAGCAGCAGCTTCCTGGCCTGACCGGCGGCGAGGGCGTGCTCGAATCCACGTTCCGTGGCTACGAGCCTGTGCGGGGTCCCGCGTTCACCCGCGAAGGCCGCCGAACCCGCGGATCCGGCGAACTCAGTACGCGTACTTGAGCACCATGCTGCCGAGGAGCGGGAGAGCGGCCGACACGTGCCTGGCCGCGCTGCCACGGACGGCCCCGTACGCCTTGATGATCGTAGGCCGACCGGACGCCGCGGCTCTCGCGTCCGTAACCGAAAGCAGGGCCTCCGACACCTCATCGGCGTGCTTGGCCAGATAGTCGCCGAACTCCGACCCGCCAGCCACGGCGAAGTCGGCCCAGTAAGGCTCGAGCTTCTCCACCATGTCAGGAAGCAGCGAGTCAACCATGAAGCGGATGTGGCCCGGCATGAAGGCGTTCACTGTCTTGTATGCGAGCTTGACCGCCGCTCCGGACACGCCAGACTGCTCAGCGACTTGCTGTTCGACAAGCGAGTAACAGTCGCTGGCAACCTGTGGCCTGGTGTCCGGCGCGAGCAAGATCTCGTGAAGCGTCGCTGCCATGGCTATGTTCTGCTCCTTACGCTGGGAGTTGCCCACTGGAACTGCGCGCACACGGCGATGCGCCGTCCGTCACTAGACGGCGGTCGCCCGGCTAAGGTTTACCGCGCCCTAGTCCTGACCCAGCAACGGCTGCTCAGCCGCGGGCCGAAAACCCGTCCTGGCGTCTGTGGCCGGTCTCGCTAGGCTCACGACAGGCGCCACATAACCCGGGCAGAGAGGAGCACGCACGTGCCGACTGTTGTACTCCGCACCCCTAGGACGGAACTCGAGACTGTCGACGGCCTGGCGGAAGCTGGAGTAGCTACGGTGCACGAGGCTCAGGGGCGCACCGGGCTGTTCCGTAGCGACATCAGGCCCATATTCCGGCCCGCACGGATCGCCGGCAACGCTCTGACCTGCGAGGTGGCGCCCGGCGACAACTGGTCGATCCACGTTGCCGTCGAGCAGGCGCAACCGGGCGACATCCTCGTAGTCACGCCCACGAGCCCCTGTGAGGACGGATACCTCGGCGATCTGCTCGCCGAGAGCCTTCGCGCCCATGGCGTCCGTGGCGCAGTGCTCGATGCAGGCGTCCGTGATGTAGCAACGCTGACCGACATGGCCTTCCCCGTCTGGTCGAAGGCGATCTTCGCGCAGGGCACCGTGAAGGAGACGCCAGGGAACGTCCAGACTCCTGTCACCTGCGCTGGTGCCTACATCCGCCCCGGTGATGTGATAGTCGCCGACGACGACGGAGTCGTGGTGGTTCGGCGCGAGCAGGCGGCGCAGGTTCTCGACGCGGCGCAGGCCAGGCAGGCCAACGAGGAGTCCAAGCGCAAACGGCTCGCCGCCGGGGAGCTTGGCCTGGACATCTATGGCATGCGAGGAAGGCTTGCCGAGAAAGGGCTGCAGTACGTCGACTTCGCGGATGCGCCGTGAGCGAGATGGCCGCCCAGACGGCCATCCGGTGCAGCGCGATGCGCGGCGGGACGTCCAAGGGCCTCGTTTTCGTCGAAGACGACCTGCCTGAAGATCGTGCGACGAGGGATGCGGTACTGCTTGCCGCCATGGGCTCACCGGACGAACGAGAGATCGATGGCATGGGTGGTAGCCACCCACTGACCTCGAAGGTGGCCGTCGTCCGCCAGTCCGGTCGCGCCGACGCCGATGTGGACTACCTCTTCCTTCAGGTCTGGCCCGATAGGCCCGAGGTCTCTGACAACCAGAACTGCGGCAATATGCTGGCGGCCGTCGGCCCGTTCGCGATCGACCAGGGACTCGTCGCTGGCACTGACCCCGTGACGCAAGTCCGCATCTGGATGCGCAATACCCAGACGCTCGCGACCGCGACGATTCAAACGCCAGGCGGGCACGTCCGTTATGACGGCGCCGCCCGCATCAACGGCGTGCCTGGCATGCATGCTCCCGTGCCGATCGAGTTCGCCGACGTAGCCGGATCATCATGCGGCGCGCTGCTGCCGACCGGGAGCGTAACCGACTTGGTCGAGGGCACGGAGGTGACCTGCATCGACAACGGCATGCCCGTGGTCTGCCTCAGGGCCGCGGACTTCGGGCTATCCGGGCAGGAGTCACCGGAGGAACTCGAAGCCGATGACGCGCTGAGAAAGCGGGTCGAGGCGATCCGGCTTTCCGCCGGGCCGCTCATGAACCTCGCGGACGTCACTAACTCCAGCGTGCCGAAGATGAGCCTGCTGTCGCCTGCGGCGGGCGGCGGGACGATCTCGACCCGGACGTTCATACCGCACCGCGTGCACGAGGCAATCGGTGTCTTCGGCGCTGTGTCGGTGGCAACTGCATGCATGCTCCCCGGGTCCCTGGCCTACTCCATCGCCGCCGGGGCAGAACACACCACTGGCCGAACCGACATCGATGTCGAGCACCCGACCGGATACTTCACCGTGACGCTCGAGGCAGAAATCTCAGGCGGCGCCATCACCGTGACCAAGGCAGCCCTGCTGCGCACCGCGCGACTGCTGATGCGCGGCGAGGTGCTGGTGCCGGCGTCAGTCTGGGGGGGTTCACTGTGATCATCGACTGCCACGGGCACTACACAACCGCCCCGAGTCAGCACACCGACTGGCGAAAGAGCCAGCTCGATGCTTTTTTGGCCGGAGCGCCGACGCCCCCGTACCCTGCCATTTCCGACGACGAGATCCGCGAATCGATCGAGCAGCACCAGCTCCGCCTGCTCAGAGAACGAGGCGCGGACGTGACGATTTTCTCGCCGCGTGCGTCGGCCATGGCTCACCATGAGGGTGACGAGCGGGTCAGCGGCGAATGGGCCCGCGCCTGCAACGACCTCATTGCCCGAGTCGCCCGATTGTTCCCTGATTCTTTCGTCGGCGTCTGCCAGCTTCCGCAGTCTCCGGGCGTACCGGTGAAGTCGTCTGTCGCTGAGCTTGAGCGCTGCGTGCTCGACCTCGGCTTCGTCGGCTGCAACCTCAACCCGGACCCGAGCGGCGGTAACTGGACCGCCCCGCCGCTCACCGACCAGTACTGGTACCCGGTCTTCGAGAAGATGGTCGAGCTGGACGTGCCGGCCATGGTGCACGTCTCGGCGAGCTGTAACCCGAACTTCCACGCCACCGGCGCGCACTACATCAACGCCGACACGACTGCCTTTATGCAGTTCATCCAGGGAGACCTGTTTGCCGACTTCCCTGACTTGCGCCTCGTGATCCCGCACGGCGGCGGCGCCGTGCCCTATCACTGGGGCCGCTACCGGGGGCTGGCTGACATGCTGAAGAAGCCGCCGCTGACCGAGCATGTCATGCGGAACGTGTTCTTCGACACCTGCGTCTATCACCAGCCCGGCATCGACTTGCTGTTCGAAGTCGTCGACGTCGATAACATCCTGTTCGGATCGGAGATGGTTGGCGCCGTCCGCGGCATCGATCCGCAGACTGGCCACTACTTCGACGACACCAAGCGATACATCGAGGCACTCGGTCTGCCTGAAGCAGACAAGGAGAAGGTCTACGCCGGCAACGCCAGGCGGGTGTACCCACGCCTGGACAGCGCGTTGCGGTTGCGGGGACGGTAGCTGATCGATTCGTTCCAGCGGGACCCAGAGCGGCTAGGATTAGCCGGCGTCGTGATCAACCGAGTCGGGTGTTCCGGATTTGCGACGCGCTGGCGTGTGGATGTAGAGCTCCTTGCGGTCGAGCCGCTCCGGAACGTGCTTAGCCGGCTCAGGCAGCTGGTACTTGACCTCCCGCTGGTGCTCGCCGTACTGGCGGTCGGCGTTGTAGACCTTGTCGAACTTCCACAGCATCTTGACGAAGTTGGTCTGGCCGCGAAGCAGGTGCCTGGCCGCGATTCCTACCGTGTCGATGAGCGCGGCAACACCGAGGTGCTTGCGCGCGAGGACCGACTGGGTCTTGACGAGTTCCTCGTAGAAACGGTGCAGCGGCAGCCGCGTGGGCAGAACCGCGTGCTGCACATCGAATAGCCGGTAGTCGAGCGTGGTCAGGCGCCGGGACTCGGTGAGCCAGGTCTCTGTTCCCGGATACGGCGTCTGAACGGTGATGTTGACGATCTCCGGCACGCTCATGGCCCATTCCCGCACGAAGGCGAAGCGCGCCTCGTCCCAGTCCGGGTCGGCGATGATGTTGATGGCCACCGTCAGGCCCATGGACCTTGCCACTTCGAGCGCCTCGTTATTTACCTTGGGCGTGCTGCGCTTGCGGAACGCCTTCAGCCCCTCCTCGTCCAGGGCTTCGAGGCCGAGGAACATGTAGTTGAGACCGAGGCGCTTCCAGCGGCGGAACACTTCCTCGTTGCGGACCAGCACATCGCATCGCGTCTCGAGGTAGTACTCCTTGCGGATCCGGAGGCGCTCGAGCTGGCGGGCGATCTCGTCGCCTTCTTCCGCTTTGATGAAAGCCACGTCATCGACGATGAAGACGCCCGGCTCCTGGACACGGGCAAGGTCCTCGACCGCGGCTTCTGGCGAGAGCCTGCGATAGCTGCGGCCGTAGAACGTCCATGCGCTGCAGAACGAGCAATCCCACGGGCATCCGCGGGTGAACTCGATCGACGCGGCGGGATCCATTACCCCGATGAAGTACTTCTTCCGCCTGCCGCCGATGTGCCGTGCGGGTAGATGATCGTCGAGGCTGTGCACCATCATCGGCGGGCGGCCCGGCCCGTCCATGGTGACCGCTCCGGGCACATCCTTCCAGGCACGGTCAGGGGCGGCGGCCAGCAACGCAGGCGCGCTAGTCTCTCCCTCGCCCTTGAGCACGACGTCGATGGCGCCCTCGGCGTGCCCCAGCACCTGCTCGGCGACGAACGACACGCTGTGGCCGCCGACAAAGACGACGCAGCCGGGCAGCGCGGCCTTCACCCACGTGGCCATGTCCACGACCTCGGGAACGTTGGCCAGGTAGTTCAGGCTGAATCCGACTGCTTCTGGGCGAAACTCCATCATCTCGCGCTCGAGCTCGGCCCGGTTATAGACCTGGAGGTCTACCATCCGCACATCGTGGCCGTCGGCCAGCAGAGCCGAGGCAACACGCTCAAGGCCAAGAGGCTCCAGGCGCAAGAAGATCTCGGAGTACATCAACGCACTGGGATGAACAAGCAGGACACGCATGCGCTGGGTCTCTCCTCATTATCTTCGCTGAGCTGGGCCGGAATCGGCTTCGTGGGTAAGGGGCCCAGTCAGGCGGCCGGATGAAGTTCTGGCCGACTGGATCATCAGGCCCGCATTGTCAAGGCGCGAGCCGTCACTGCAGGATCGGAAAAGGCGAGCACAGCCAGTTCCAATCGGCTGGACCCGACCAGCTGATACCAGAGCCCCCGACGTCGCCGTCGTGCCGGAACCCTCGACGTAATGCATGCGCGCGAGATAAGCGTTCCGTGATGCCCGCCGTATCAAACATCATGAGGAACCAATCGGCTTAAAACGCTAGCCAATCCGCAATTTGGACCACCGCCTATCGCTGGCGGCGGCCGAGAATAAGACCGGAGTGCACATCGAGGCACCCCTGCCCACCTACGCGAAGATCATCCGGAGGCCGGAAGCTGCGGAGCCCGCAACATAACGCGGGCCGCACGGCCCAAGCTGGGTAGGCCGCCGTCGCTAGTCCGCCCCTTCCGGCAGCACCTGACCCCCGTCCACGATGAGCGTCTGCCCGGTTATGTAGCTCGCCTCCCTGGAGGCCAGGAAACGGACGGCCCAGCCGACGTCTTCCGGTTCGCCGACTCGCCCGAGCGGAATAGCAGCCAGCATGCGCCGCTGATGATCTGGGCCCAGGCCAGCGAATCCGGGAGTGCGGATGTTGCCGGGAAGCACGGCATTGATAGTGATGCCAGACTCGGCCACCTCGAGCGCGGCCGATCGCATCAGGCCGACCATCGCTGCCTTGGTCGCGCCATAGTGCGCATAACCCGGCTGCCCCACAACCGAGCCGGTGATGGACGAGGTGAACACGATCCGTCCGTACCGCTGCTTGATCATCTGGGGCAGGCAGGCCTGCATGGAGAGCAGGGCACCCCGTGCGTTGATCGCCATGATGTGGTCGAAGTCGGCGGCCCGCAGGTCAGTAAGCGAGATCTGCGGGTAGATTCCGGCATTGGCGGCCAGGATGTCGATGCGTCCCCAGCGGCTGACCGCCTCGGCCGTCAAGCCGGCCATGGCGACCTCATCACTCACATCGATGCCGATGCCGAATGCATGCTCGCCCGAGTCGCTGAGCTGCGTCGCCGCTGCGCGCGCTCCGCGCTCGTCCAGATCGGCGACCACGATCGATGCGCCTTCGCCGCGCAGCACCGTGGCGATGCCAAGCCCGATGCCGCGCGCGGCCCCGGTCACGACCGCGACACGCCCGACCAAGCTCTCCATGCCGGCGCGCCGAGGCGTCAGTCGCCGGTGCCAATGCGCAGCGGCAGGCTGCGCGGACCGCGAATTTGGCCTGTCGACCAGGTCACAACAGCTGCGTCAGCCAGGCTGAACTCTGGCACCCGCTCGAGCCAGACTTCGAGCGCGACCCTGAGTTCCATCCGTGCCAGGTGCGAGCCGACACACCGGTGAATGCCCAGGCCGAAGGCGGCGTGCCGGTTGACCTCCCGGTCGATGATGACCTCGCCGGCCCGATCGAACTGCGCGGCATCGCGGTTCGCCGCCGGGAACGACAGCAGTATCCAGTCCTCCGCCTTCATCTCGACGCCGCGCCAGTGCATGTCCTCCCGCACGAGCCTGGCCATCGTGACCGGCGCGTACGCCCGCAGAAACTCCTCCATCGCGGTCGGCAGCAGCTCGGGCTGGGTGACGAGCCGCTCCCGGTCCGCAGGATTGCGCGCCAGGTGCCAGAGTGAGGATCCGATGGCACTCCAGGTGGTATCGATGCCGGCGATGAGCAGCAGGACCAGGGTCCCGACGACGTGCGACGGCTCCAGCTTCCGCCCGTAAAGCTCGGCGTTGATCAGGTAGCTGGTCAGGTCATCGCGGGGATTGTCGAGGTGATCGTGAACCTGATCCATTAAGTAGTCGAACAGCGCGGTCATCCGCTCGATGCGCTCTTCCGGCGGCAGGTTGATGCCCTCGAGCGTGTTCTCGACGAACACGCGGAACTGCGGGCCGTCCTCTGGCGGGAAGCCGAGCATGTCAGCGATCACGCGCATCGGTATGTGCTGGGCGTAATCGGCTGCCGCGTCGACCACGTCCCGGCCTTCGAACCCGTCGATGAGCGAATGGCAGAACGCCCTGGTGGCGGCCTCTTGCCTGCCTACCGCGGTCTTCGTGAACGCAGGCAGGAGCAGCTTGCGCGCGTCGTGATGGAACGGCGGATCCGATGAGATCGGCGGTGAGCCGCCAATTGGCGCGATCTCCTTAGGCGGGCGGAAGTTGCTCATGACGATCGCCCGCGACGAAAAGCGCTCCGTGTCATACGCGATCGCCGATACGTCTTCATACCGCGTCGGCAGCCATCCCCCGCCGAACCGCCCGGTGTGCGCGATCGGGCAGCGCTGGCGCAGCTCGTCCTGGATCGGGTACGGGTCGGCCGCCCACTCGGGTTCAAGGTGAGAGAAATCCGTCGCCCAGTCCGACACCGGTCCGGTGATGATCTCGTTCCGCGTGCCGACGGGCGGACCGTCCTCTCTGTTCTCCCTGAAGTCACGAGGGAAGCGCTCATCTACGCTCACGTCAGCTCTCCTCGACTAGGTCGATCGCGCGTTCCGGGCAGTTGGCGACCGCGAGGCGAGCCTCGCGCTCAAAATCTTCAGACACCAGGCCGTCGCCGATGACCTGCCCGAAGCCTTCCTCATCGTCGCCGAATAGGTCCGAGGCGAGGTCGTAGCACCGACCGTGGCCCTGACACCGGTCTGAGTTGATCTGTACCTTCACCGCGTTGATCCCGTCTGTGCCATGGAGTTGGCTGGCGCCAGTCCGCTCATCACGCTGGTCAGCAAAGCGGCCCAGCTGCCGTCTTCGACTGAATGCAGGCCAGGTCCCACCAGCGCGCTTCCCATCGCCAGCAGGAGGCAGAAGTGAGCGATCGCCTCCGGCGACAGCACTGGATCGAGCTCGCCGAGTTCCTGCGCCGTGCGCACCAGCCCGGCCAGCCAGTCAGCCCGCTCCCTGGTGTAGTCGCGCATCGGCCGGGCCACGTCCTCGTCGCGCCGCGCCGCTACCAGCGCTTCGACGATGAGCGAGCCGCTCGCATCACGCCGGGTCAGTCCGAGGCCGATCTCGAGCAGCGACTCAGTAACGGAGCGGTCGGGATCGGCCGCCAGCAGCTCGGCCAGCATCGGCCGTCCGTGCGCTCGCAGCGCTGCGACGAGCAGATCCGCCTTCGAGCCGAAGTGCGCGTAGAGCGCGCCGTTGCTCACCCCTGCGGCCGCCGCGATGTCCGCGACCCTGGTCCCGTCGTAGCCGCGCTCGGCGAAAACACTGGCGGCCGCCCGCAGTAGCCGCTCTCGGGTCTCAGCGGCGGCGACTCCGGCGATACGGCCCATGGCAAGAATTAAAAGAACGTTCATCAGATTCGTCAAGAGCACATTCGCAAGCCGTCCCGTTCAGCCGGTGCGTCGGCTCCAGCGCGCGTCGCCACCGAGCCAGCGGGCTTGATCAGCCCCGCATGTCAACCGCATTGATCCGCACGAGCCGGATGGTCACTTTCGCGCGGGACTCGCCGGCCTGGTCGCAGCGAGCGGAAAACGGCCTGGCACTGATTCCGGAATTGCGGGCGCCGAGATTCCTTCTCGCTGATACACGAGCCACACTAGTCACAACTGTCCCAGTACTGACATGAATCGGGACTCTTGCACTGGCGCGCAGGTCAGTGGTTTGATCTACGAATTCGACGCAAGGAGGGGCGTGATGGATCTCCGCAACGCCCGCCGAGTTTGCGCGGAATGGTCCTGCCGATTGGCCCGACGATGACGGTCGGCCCTGATGGCATCCCGCGGCTCGGACCTGGCGTGACGGCCACGGAGCGAAGTCCCGATAGGCGCGGCCGCGCGGCGCTTCCCGCCTACTGGATCGCGTGGCCGGCTGTGGGCGGGTGCGCGCCTTCGCCGGAGCCGCGGCTGACCTTCGATAGCGAACATTCATGAAGGGGAGGCGCTTTGCATGAAGCCTTACGGAATCGTTGCCGCCACGGCACTCGGTGCATTAATACTTGCGGGTTGCGGTAGCAGCGCATCGGGTGGCGGTGGCACGAACGCTGCCGCCAAGAAATGTGCTACTTCGATCGGCATGGAAGGGCCGCTTACCGGCCCAGTTGCCGTGCTGGGCCAGGAGCAGCTGCACTTTGCCGACCTGGCGCTAGCGATGGACAACGCAGCTAACAAGACGCACATCAAGCTGGTGCAGGGCGACACTCAGCTGACGCCCTCCGTTGCGACCACAGTCACCCAGCAGTTGACTTCTAACAACGCCATCGTCGGGGTCGTCGGACCTGCGGGCAGCCAGGAGGTCGAAGCGGTCGGGCCGCTGATGGCGCGGGCAGGCTTGGCATTCATCTCCGGGTCAGCGACCGCGGCGGCGCTCACTACCGGGACCTACCCGACCTTCTTCCGGGTCGTCTCCAAGGACAGCGTGCAGGGACCGCAGGACGCCAACTACATCGTTCAGAACCTGCATCCCAAGGCACTGATGATCGTCGACGACCAGGAGGCGTACTCCACTGGGCTGGTAGCCGCGATGACGCCGGTCTTCAAGACCGCCGGGATCAGGATCGATCACGAGTCTGTCTCGCAGAAGGTGACGGACTTCTCCTCGATCGTGGCCAAGGTCACTCCGGCCACGACCGTGGTGGTTCTCCCCTGGCAGGTCGCCTCGAACGCGCAGCAGTTCGGCCGCGACCTCGCGCAGCAGCACAAGAAGGCTGTGATCTTCGGCACCGACGGGCTGTTCTCGCCGGGCACCTTCGAGATCTCCGGCTCGTACGTGTCGTCATTCGGCCCGGACATCACCTACATCGCGGCCGACGCCTCGATCGCGGCGCAGGCGAAGGCCAAGTACGGCTCGTTCGGAACGTTCGGCCCGCCGGTATTCGCGGCGACGCACGTACTCGACGAGGCGATCGCATCGGTCTGCAAGTCGGGGCAGACGCCGACTCGGGCCAATGTGCTCGCGGCCGTGAAGGCAACTAACGAGTCGACGTCGATTCTGGGCCAGCCCATCAGCTTCACTTCGAAGGGCGACGTGGTCAACGGTAAGTTCTTCCTCTTCAAGATCAACTCGGCTGGTAAGTACACCCTCATTCCGGGCTGACCGGCAGAGCTGGGCTAGCTGACCCGGCGCGCGCTGGCTGTTTGACTGTCAATAGTCAGCGGCCAGCGCGCGCCGGCCAGCGTTGACTGATAGGCGGGTATGGCGCCGCATGAGTTTCTTCTTCCAGGAACTGGTGAACGGCATTACGACGGGCGCCCTGTACGCGCTGGTGGCGCTGGGCTTCTCGATGGTGTACGGGGTGCTGAAGCTGCTCAACTTCGCCCACGGCGACCTTTATATGGTGGGAGCGTTCGTCGGGTACTTCGTGATCCAGTGGTTCGGCGGGCCGTCCGCGCTGGACATTCCCGTGCCGCTACTACTGACGATCATGTTCGTGCTGGCAGCAGCTCTGGTTGGCTTCCTCGGCGTCGCGATCGAGCGGTTCGCGTATCGGCCGCTGCGGGACGCGCCGCGGATCGCCCCGCTGATCACCGCGATCGGCATCTCCTTTTTCCTGGAGAACGCGGCGCTGCTGCTGTTCGGTGCGCAGTTCCGCGTCTACAACACGCCAGACTTCATCTCGTTCTCCTCGGGCATCCAGATCGGCTCCGTCAGCATCGATGCGGTGCAGATCATGGTGCTGGTGCTTGGCCTGGCGCTGATGGTGGGACTCCGGCTGCTGGTCACCCGGACCAAGCTCGGCAAGCAGATGCGAGCTGTCGCTTCGGACCGCGAGGCAGCCGAGATGCTCGGCATCAACGTGAATTTCACCATCGCGGCGACATTCTTTCTCGGCTCGGCGCTGGCCGGGATTTCCGGAGTGATGGCCGGACTGCTGTTCAACCAGGTGACGAACACGATCGGGTTCATCGCGGGCCTCAAGGCATTCACTGCAGCCGTCGTCGGCGGGATCGGATCGATTCCCGGCGCGATGCTCGGCGGGCTGCTGATCGGCCTCGCCGAGTCGTTCATCACCGGCTACGTCTCCTCGACCTACACCAACCTGATCGTGTTCGGCGTGCTGATAGCGGTCATGCTGGTGCGACCCACCGGACTATTCGGCCTGCCTCAACTGCGGAAGGTGTGAGCCGGATGAGCGGCGAAGCACTGCCCCCGCCAACGGGCGGCGAGGTCGGCCCGCTCGGGCCTGCGCCGCTCGGTGGTCCCCAGCTCAGTGGCCCGCAAGTCGGCGCGGACGAGTGGGTAGCCAGGCACGGGCAGCGCCGCGAGTACCTGCCATCCTGGCTTGGCCAGGCGCAGCAGGCCCTCGATCGGGTTGGCTGGTGGCCCCGG
>Ga0126371_10003154_pt1 | contig 14365 bp, 13 predicted proteins | sample PanSoiMetaPlot_4_FD_110145 | JGI IMG/M metagenome (GOLD analysis project Ga0126371, IMG submission 110145) | Tropical forest soil microbial communities from Panama - MetaG Plot_4 | ecosystem: Environmental > Terrestrial > Soil > Tropical forest > Bulk soil | place: Panama | collected 2016-02-17 | reverse complement strand
TTTTTTATTTTTGTCTACAAGTTCCAAAACTAAATTATTCCTTTTTTCATCGGATACCCTTTGTGCCAAAAAAAAAAAAAAACCTGCGTCGAATAAATCAACAAACAATAAGGCAGCGACACTTCTCTCGATTTCTCCACCAACCTCCTAAACAGGACCCCCAGTGAAGGGGACAAGCAGCCTGAAGATAGGTATGTGATACTGTGCATTCAAAGCCAAGTCCCTTACCCACCATTTGGCCCCGAAGCAGTGACAGAATGCCCAACTCGGCATTCACTCGTTCCACTGGCAATGTGAAACGACGCCCTGGTAGGCCTCTTGGTGTAAGAAACAAAGTGAAATCCGTTGTGCTCGCTGGGGACCCATCACCTCCACGACTGAGACCCCGTTTCTCTGAGCAGCAGAAAGCTGCGGAGGGAAGTGGTACAGAGGAGAAAATTGGATCCCAGGAAAAGACTCTGACGTTATTCACTGGAAGATGGGGTCAACCAGAGAAGGGATGTGGCAGAAAGGGAGAGGGTCCGCCGAAACAACCAGGAGCCAGTCCCCCCTCTGTCGAGTCTGAGGATGATGGTGATGATGGTGTACTGAACACCAACGACACTGATAACAGCGTAATTAACACCATCAACGACAATGCCCGGGAGCAAAATACCCTCGCCAATGCTAGCAGAAGTCCACAAGCACTACCAAGTGATGAAGGTCATTTACACGCCGCAACCAACTTCCCACCTGTTCTCTTGGATCTTCCAGCAGCAGTGAAATCGTTGGGGGCTGACTTGAAGTCGATTTCAAGTCAGCCATGGCAAGCAGCGAAAACAGAAAAGGTTCCAGTTATTGGATTTGAATCACAGGCCGTACCACGCTCATGTTGTGCTTGTCAGAAAAATGAAATAGGGGTAAAGCTCCAGTCGTTTTTTGGTTCACTTGCCTCTCAAAACGAAAAAATGCGTAAGTCAGCCCTGGGTGTTGTAGATTGGGTACCGATTCCATCTTTGTCCTGGAAGGCCCTTCATTAACAGATATTTCTGCTTAGAAAACCACAGATCGCTTGCGACGATATGTCAGCGAGGTGCCATATGAAGAGCTGCATAAATTCCTGGACACAGAAAGTTTGCAGAGCCTGGTGTGGTACTTGAAGTGGGTTGGTGGCCGAGAAGATCGCTAAAGAAGGGGTGATATTCCATGTCTAACTGGGGCCTTGCCGACAGTTTTCCCTGCAGGTCTCCTAACATCTTTCAAGTTAATTGTTTTTTCAATGGACGTGATTCCCCATTCCTAGTCAGAAGCTCCCATTGGGTGTCACTTGTGGCATTTTTTTGTCCTGATTCCAGGGTGGCTCCCAAAATACCAGCCAAGGTTCACTGGAGTCTCCCTACCAGGGGCAACTTGGGGATAAGCGGTAAGCAGTTCAAAAAGTTGATGCCAAACTTTGGCACTTGGATTTGCTCCCCATCGAGATTTGAGTACAGGCAGGGGTCGCTGACCTCTGTGATGGCTGAAATGTGCACTTCACAAGTTTCTCTTGTCAAAAACCAGGTCAATGCAGCCTTTCTAGTAAATTCCACCGCCCAAAAAACTTGTAGTAGGGACAGGTCTGTTTGATAGAACGAGGGGTTGCCAGCAAACTGGAAGCATGCAACTACACGTTAAACGGTCCGTGGTACTAGCTCTTATCCTTTTGAGGGGAGTGGAGTTCCTACTATCCTACTGAGTTTCCCAGAGCAGGGTAGGCAGAGGATTGTCTTGTCACTCACCTGGATGCCTTGTCAACGGAACCACGATGCAACATTCCACTCTCTCCACCCCTTGTGCTTTACAGTTTCCCAATGACCCACAACAGTTTTGACCCAATGGTCTGCATCTCCAACAAGGTGGTAATCAATCACATATCTATAGGGAGCAGGTGGCGGAGTCTTGTTCACATACACGACTAGCCCCCCTTCGACTTTGTGGACTTGAGATGCCAGAGTTGTAACCAGAGGCATGATTCCGGTAACCCTTTGCGAGAGAGAAGTCCCCACAATGACCAGCATGTCTGGTTTGAGTTTTATATCCTCCTTCATTCGCTCTCTGATGAGGCTTTCCAGAGCAATGTTGCTTTCATCATATAAAAGAATGTCAGCCCGAACTAAGCCGGAAAGCTTTCTTGGACTTATCCCTGAAAGTAGGAGAATATGATTTGTCAACCCATTGAATGGATACTTGCACAAAGCTGATACCAGTTAGACAATGCGTGCAACCTGTGGATGCTCCTGTGCTGAAAGCAGCAGTGACCTCTTCATCCCACTCCCTTTGATAGTAACATCGTGAGCAGGTAATGAAATGGATGCTGCCGTGCAACTGGACCAGCTTTTCGGGGAATGCGTCCATTCCTGCCTTGATCTCTAAGCCATCAACATTCTGCGTGTAGCAGCGAAGTAACTTGTTGATGCCAGCGAGTTTGGTGATAAATTGATGGGTTACACTAGGCTGGGCTTGATCGCATTGTGCCTTGAAGGCAGAGACAAATTTGAAGTGGGCTGCAGCTTCCTTGGTGTGCTGGAAGGAATTGGCACTGAAAACCTGCCTGCCGTACTTTTCAAACAGGCCTCCAGGAGAGGTGAAATCCTTTAAATGAATTGATCTACTTGTCAGCATTTACCAGAAGCAGTGAAAATTTACCTGAATGCCAGAAGAGCAGGATATGCCTGCTCCAGTCAGGAAAATAATTCTCTCAGAATTGGCAATTCCCAGCGACACTTCGTGGAGGCCTATGGCCCAACACTTGTTATGGATGGGAAGCGTAAGCATGGCTGAAGCTTAACCCGACACAGTGAAGTTCTTGGTTTCTTGGTAGCGTAACGAATCACGGAAGTTGGTTTGAATATTTACAGCTATTTGTGGAGGGTCAGGCACAGCATGGACTTATGTCACAAATAAGCAGCCTTGAAACCCCGGATGGGAGGTCCTAAGTTTCTGTGATGTTTTGGGTGCTGCTGAACCAAATCACAGCTTTTCCTATAGGTTGACACATGGCGTGGATTTTGACCCAACAGGGAATTGAGGACTTGGCAAAATATTGCGACTCTCTGTAAGAAATCTGGGGTTGACAAATAATTAACAAACATCACAGTCCCAAATACACCCCTATTGTTACAACGGACGCAGTATAGAAAATGATGGCAGGTACAAGCAGTTTTATGGGTTGCTGTTTCCAGTCCTGGAGCACAACACCCCATCAGCCATAGCACTGAGGGTGGATCCAGGACCAACCTTGGCTCAGAAGCTCCCCAGATTCATCTGGTCCGTATTTCCCTGTGGCTCGGCACCCTTGTCCTTTTTCTGAGAGGCAACAGCACTGAGAAAAATAGCTAGAGGAACGATCAGTCTACACTGACGACAATCACAAAGCTGAAACTTCCCCTTACCAAAGCATTACCACCCTTCAACCTTTTCAAGGGCAAGAGGTCTAAAGTGAATGGATTAGTACGGACTATGGAGGATCCGCTTACTTTGGGCCTCCATAACACTGAGCAGACTTGCCGACACACAGAGCCAAACAATGAGAAACAATGCACAGAGACGATGGAAATCTTCTAACACAGTGGTTGAAATGCAATCTAATACACATCTAGAGAACTTGGTATCACTCAAGAACTGAAGTGACCAATTTGTAAAATTTGTATGCCACCCAAATGTGGATTTGACCTTCAGCCAAATTTTCCATCAAACACAAAATAAAACAGTACGTATCATCTCAGTACACATCCGCAACCTTGAGCGTATGCGAATTGTTCTGTTCCCCCCCCCAAAAAAAAAAAACAAAAAGTTCATCAGGGTCCAGGCTTCTGGATGGAAAGGAAGATCCAAGCTGCAGTAAAATGCATAGCGTGCAATAATTGTGGTGTTTGGGTGATACCAGCACAAGAGATTACACTTGACGAGTTCTCAGACTGTCCTGGTCCCCCAAACAGGCAAAATATATCCAGTATCATTAAGCCGTGCTGTCATCTAGAGACAACGGTGTCATGCTTTTTGGCTGCCTTCAGACTGACATGGAAATGCAGCTGAAATGACCGAGATCAGCAACAAATAATAAAAATGAGTTCATTATGATTTGATATAGCTCAAGTAGTTTCTCAAAGATTAACTTTTGCAAGACTGGACCCTAATCAATGGCAAGGCATGTAATGCTGCAAGCGATGTTGATGTTTGTTTGTTTGTGTTTCAGACGCTTTGACGCTAACTTTCCCAGTTACCTTTTTCAACTTCTTTCTGCCATGGGCCACTCCAAGCAAGGAAATCAAAGCAGTCACAGACATCCCAGACCTTCTAGATTATCTTATTCTGACAGTGCTAGCACGGCCAAAGCCCAGCATTCAAAGAAAAAGTCCATGCTCTTAAGAACCCCTGCAAACAATCCCCCCTCCAAAGCGGCATGGAACAAGATGGTGAAACTGGACAGCCTCAAGGGTGAGTGCATTCCTACACCATTCTGCCCCACAAACTCGACTTTGATGGAATTCCAAGTTGTTGCAGATCTGAACACGGCAGAAGGCCAGCACAAATTCTACCCTGAGGATAGGTGCCTGTCATCTCATCATGTCATGCCCAGTCTCATAGAATCCTAATTGTTCTCAGAGTCTTCATTGTACCCTGGATGAAATCCTATGAAAAGCATCGCAAAGATCATGGAACCCTTCGCCCTTCCCAATACTGGTTTGCCCAAATCGTGGAAATTAGATGTGAGGAACAGTATCAAGAGAAGGGGACCAGTACAGTCAGTGCTGTTGATTCCCATGCAAAAGTATGTCAGAAGGGTGAATTTTCCTGTCTGGGACTGATATCTCAACCCCTCTCACAGGCTTGGATACTTGTGCAGTGGTTCTATTCCCATGATCACTTGGAACAGTGCAGGGAAATAAGTAAGGTGAAGAAGCAACAAATGTAAGTCCAGCGATACATCGAAGAGGTCCAAACTCAATCTACACGATTCTTGCAGACCATTGGAGGCCTTGGGCTGGCTTGAGCTGGTGTTCAGTTCCCATCAGCAGATCCTTGACGCCAGGTGCATTGAAGGTAACCATGTACCAAGCTTTCCCCAACCCAGTTCTCATTCTTTGGTAACTGCAGCACCTGCAAACGAGGAATTGCTATACTTTCAGGACAAGGGAATAGAACAGGAGGCTATTGATAGGGATTCCTGGTTTTATAGATTTTACTGGTGCTTTAGGAAGTCAAGGTTGCTGGTAGGTTTACCCTCATCCTCATGCCTCTCCTGTTCATTGACATTGGCTAGTGGGAAAACCCATCATGCATTGCAGGTTGCACAGAGATTTATGACCCCAAAGCAGACATCCAGCGTTTTTGCAGGGGATGTAAAGCCTGGTACCATATTTCCTGCATTCCAGATAAGCTTCGACCGGTTGGGCAGTATCCTTCTGCCGTGCAAGAGTTCGTGGACGACGCTGCTGCTTGCACTAATGACCGCACATTTGCCCAAGCTCTGGCTATTCCCATCGAAAGAGGACAACGAGCTGGAAGCCTTGTAGGGAATGGAGGGCTCCATGGTCAGTTGGCAGATATGTTGACAGATGCAAAGGGTGGAGAACCGTTGGATGAAAAATGGCTGGAATACCTGCGACCCTCAGAACGTCTGTTCATTGAGGACCATCATTCCGATCACCATACTTACTATGCTTGTCCAAAATGTGACCACCACTGGTGTTAGAATTTCACAGCATCTCCTGTTGCTACAACTTTCCCTTGCTCATTATTAACCTTAGGCTTTTTCAACAACATAACCCTGTTCCCATTTGTTAGCCTGTCTCAGTGCCCTTGGAGGGTTTTGACAAACAGCTGCTGGAATTCTTTTTCATCTTTGTGTGACTACTCAATTCAACACCAAAAAAAAAGCCACTAACTCTGTTTGACAAGTCACAAGATATCATGTTCCCCTCAAATATTGATGGATGGCGTTCTCCTTACTGAACCTTTTCCTATTCAGCAGCCGAAAGCTGAAGATCGATACGGACTACAGAGAGGGGAACCTTTAAGATGGATTTTAATGCCGGATGGGAGTTGGGTCTGCATATAAATATAGTGAGGACTGGCCTGTCGGGATTCTGGTTCTACAGCAGAAGGAGGTCTTTAGTTTGTGTGGGGTCTGCTTACTTATTTCTCTCCACCAATTCTTTGCAACATAAGTACTTCTTAATTATTTTTGACGCTCATTTCAATGCATTGTGCCTTCAACTGGATGAAGAACTACTTGTTGATGGGCTATAAGCTCTCTTTTTCTGCGTCAGTGCCCCTTTCCCCTTTAACCATTTGGAAATCCTCCTGGAAACAATGAGGCCACTGTCCTGTGACGAGCTGCCAGGATCGGATGGCCGGGGCTTTCTTGGTGGAACATGGCTGTTCTTTGCTCTTCTGGCTTTCTTCTGGGCAGCTGCATCAGCCTTCTTTGCCAGTAAGGTGGCTACCCTCAGCCTCCTCGCACCACCCTCATCAAGGCCATCCACTCTTGCGATAGCCATCTCAATGTGAGCCTGGGTTCCAGTGGCAGGGGGATCCCTGGTCCGCGCTTTCCTAGCCCCAGACTGAGCACCCACGCTTCTTATACGATAATGTTCAGGGTTGGCCAGAAACCCTATGCCACTTGCAACCTTTTGCCAGAGGATTCCTGGGCTCTTTGGGGTGCAATTTGTGCTGGTGGGGAGGCATTGGACCTGGCCGAGGAGTTGGCTCAGTGACTGTCGAAGCAGCAGCATATCGCCCACTGCTGTTTCCAGATATTCTTTGATGTAGCCCTTCTCGAAGAACACTCGCCAAACCGAGTCTTTGTGCAGTGTCCTGTCCAAGGGGAAGAACACCTCCCAGCGTTCTGCGAAGCTCTTTGGCCGTTTCCCTGGCACTGCTCCCAGTAGCCCTGCGCTGCAAGGCATGAAGTGACACCGCAGCACATTCGACAACACCGTCTCAAGGGACCAACATCCCATCGCTTCTTTCAAGCTCTGCGGCAGGACCAGGGGGCGCTGAAGCCAGTCTTGGCGGAGGGCACTCCAAAACTGTCTTGTGAACTTCACAAAGATTCGACTGGCACTCAGACTGTGATCCCAGTCATTCTCCCATGACCACTCTCTCAAAAGCTTCCATGGATCATCCCTTAAAGCGTCACATATCTCCCTCCAAGTAGGAGAAGGACCGAGAGGGAACTCTTCAGTAAGAGGTCCGCCAGGATGCTGGTTCATTGCCTTGTTCGTGATTTTCTGCTTTCTGTGTGCTGTTGACCCCATTGTTCTCAGCACGTTGGCATCATCTTTGGCTTGGACTTCTGGGAGACATTTCACCTTCTCCAGTTCGAGGTCGTGCAAAAAAAACATCCCGAACCTGTCGATGGTCGGCTGGTAGTTCAGTGCCAAAAGGGACTCTCGGAGGTGAGCTTCATAGACGATTGGAGTACTGCTGACGCATCGCAGCATGTGGGTCACGATGCTGGTTAAAACGCCGTAGTTGGGTCGCCTGTGCTGCTGCCTCTGAAGTGTCATTTGTGTTTTCTGCAGCTCAAACACCCTTCTGGAAAGGAAGCCAAACCACAAGCTGGAAGGGAGCCAGAGGATTGGATCCGATTCTAAATACTTTACAGCCTTTTCCGAGGTGTGTTTGGTGAGAAACCAGGTAATTCGCTGACACAAGGATGCACTCACAGCTTCCACGGCAACGCCGAGGGCTTCTCCCACAGCTTGGCCACCTACTCGGCACTCATCCCTGTTTCCGTACGATCGCCGAAGAGCACCACCAGAATACGAGTTGTAGAGCCGTTTCCACTCGGCCACATAATTGTGGTTAACCTCGAAAGCATCCTTGTCTTCTATCAGGCATGCCTGGTTGTCATTGCGGCGGGTCACTTCATAGGCGAGATTGTACGTGGATCTGAAAACAATGTGCGTTCGCCTGGACCTCTCCACCATCATTTCTGCTTGCAGCCCTCCATAGTGTCCCAATGTGCAGGCCGTATGGAGGGTTCCCTTGTTCATCCCAGCAGCCCCGAAGGAAGCCTCCACATTCGCCAGTTTCCACAATCCCACCACTGGCTCCTTGCAGACTGGGTTGAAGGATATGCCGACATCCAAAGTGAGTTCTCCATTCTTGCGATCGAGCAAATAATCCCAGTCAAGGCAATCAAACTCTGTCCTCAGAGCATCGAGAGCCGTTTGGTAACCACTCTGCTTCCTTCCAGTCCAGCCCTTAACTCCCTTTCCTTCTACTAGAAGAATCATAGACCCAAACCTTCCATAGCGGTCTGGATCACTGGCAATCTTCTGTCTCATAAGCACCTGGACCTGGTCGAACTCTGCTGGGCTGAACGGTAGCTGTTTCAGCTTTGTGGGGTCACCATCACGTTTTCCCTTCGTGCTGGCCTTTTGCCTCAACTCTTCAAACGTGAAGTCGATATAGGGAAGCTCCTTTGGATCTACGACCGGCTTCAGGGCTGGGAGCACGATCTCTGAGAAGAAGAGACAACCCAGTTCGTTGGGCAGAAAGCTGACGCGCCGCCCATTGTATTCACTTCGATGGGTCATTCTCGGAAACAAAGCGATGACACTGGTGCACCCAGACCCTTCGCCGAACGTTGCAAGGTACGTGTGGGGTATTCCACTAAGAGGAAGCCTTACAGTGTCCCACTCTCCCCTCCCACCACTAGCTCGATCGGCCTCGGTCTGGGGGACTAGCAGGTCCACATAAGCGTGGTTATTTTTGCGGATGGGGGGTGTTTGGCCAATGTAAGGACCTGTATGAATCTTGATGCATTTTTTGGTCAGGAGATGGCTCCCCACCCAATTGAAGCTGTCTATGTCCACTCCAATATCCACATCTTCCAGAGGAAGCCTCCTTGCATCTCTTTCCAAGTCGACCACTATGTATTGCTGGCCCACCTTGCCACAAACAAAGACACTGTGGCTCTGGGGACTCCCCTCTTCACCAGCCTTTTCAAGCATTTCCCTTGCCCCCAGAGTGCAAACATCAAGCGGTGGGTCTTCTACAAGGGGGGTCTGCAACGGTTGACCCGACAACGGTAACCCAATGGGAAGGATGTGGTGGGAGACCATATAAGGAGGACTGGCGTAGAACATTTGCGCAAAGTTTGACAGGGTCCGCCACCCATAATCCCTGTGCATCTCCCAAGAGCCCCTGCTTAAAAACCTCTGAATGCGAGAGCCAAATGTGAAACCTTGGCATATGGTATCAGGGAGGGGGGCCATGGTTTCTTTGGTGGGTCCATTTAAAAAGTCGTCAAACCCATCCACAGTCCTCCACCAACGGCGGCCTGTGAAGGGTGGTAAAGGGTACAAAGCTGCAGGGCGGGGGAATCGCCCCGACGCTGATGGTAGCTTGGCCGCAACCTTCCAATGCCTTGGGGGATGATGGTCACTCTCCTCATCTTCCACGTCGCCGTCCTCACCTTCATTTTCCCCCTCACTTGAGTAGCTTCCCTCCCTGTCAGACCTGCCTTGTTGAGCTTTTCTTCTGGATTTCTTCAGATCCGGATGAGCTTTCACTGCTCTTGCCAGCAACTGTTTGTTATTGCTGGGGAAATCCACATTAGCCCTGCTGGCATTGGAGTATCCAGGAGTGGTGGGAACTTCTCGTCGACATGAAACACAGGTGATCATGGACTGCCGTAGGGCTTCACGGATCTTTTGGTGGCGAGGGGGGGTCAACCCCTTCAGCTCCGCAACATCAACATCTGAAATGTCCTCTGGAGTCCATTCAGACGGTTTACCACTTTCAGGATGCAGGGAGTAATTTTGAAATGAGATCCTGCATTGTGCTGTGGTAAATTCGTAGAGGGCAAAACGAACCACGTGGCCACACCGGATTGCAGGTAGCCTCAAAGATCCAGAAGCATCAAGGGAGAGGCCAAATTGAATGAAGTTGCCCAGAACATCGCATAATGTGGCCCCACAGTCAGTGGCATTTTGAACCCAGTTCTCTACTTCCACGGTGACAGAAGAACTGCTGACTGTTCGCCACCCAAACAACGAAGCTGCATTTTTCCAGAGTTCTGGTCCACTCCAGTGGGTCCAGTCATTGAAATCATCATTTTCTGCCCCCTCGCTGCTTCTGCTGCGACCGAGAACAAAGGCAGTGTCTCTGGAATAGTCAAAGACCGCAGTGAAGTAATGCTCTTCATGCAGAACAGCAAATGCGACAGGCCGTAGGGGAATGTCCGAGTCGTCCAGTGGGTGCAGATACTGTTTGCGAAACGTTCTGCTCTGGATAGGATTCAGAGGTGCCATTCGCATCGCCAGAGTGAACTCGAGGTCTATGTAGTGGACTTTGGGTTCCCTGCACCGGTACCAGCTGTCAATGAAATACAAGTTTAATATGGGCCCCAAGATGTACTGTCCAGCTGCTAAACTTCCAAGGGACTGGTAGGCACTATACCACACAGCTGGATTAGACATGTGACGCACTGTCATCCCCAGACCGTTAGAATCCTGGTTGGCAGCCACAGAAGTGAGTCATCACATACGTATAACTTCCCCCTGGTTGAAGAAAGCAGTCTGCTCCCTTTCTCCTCCTTCATCTGTACCCCTTCTGTCCCTGTCTTCCTCCATATTGATGTCAGAATTAGGGGTCCCGCGCCAGGATGAAGATTGGTACTCCAAAGAACCAGGCGTCTCGGAATCCTGAGGAAGGCCTTTCCCACTCAGTGGGCTGGAATCCCTTCCCTCTGAAAGCGTTACAACAGGCTGAGGTTTGACAAGCTTCTTTTGTATTTGATGAGGTGTCGTTGCCTCATCAGTAGAACTGCTTGGCTGAATGGCAAGGAAATTCCTTTTTTGGGTCGCAACCTGCTTCACCTGGATCTATCAGTGAACTGCACTGCACGTTCCTGATTAGAAGAACCCCCCACACACCCCAGATGGCCGCAGCAAGGTCTCGATTCTCCCTGCCATGGCGAGGGCTTTTTCTCTTTGATTCACCAGTTTTCTGGGTGAGGTATCACTTTCTGGGCTTTGGGGAGAAACTGATCGCTGATGTGACAATTTTTAAACTTTGCCTCACAGATGCAGCCTTAAACGCCAAATACCTCAATTCGCCCTGCCATGGCGAGGGCTTTCTCTCTTTGATTCGCCAGTTTTCTGGGCGAGGTATCACTTTCTGGGCTTTGGGGGGAAAGTGATCGCTAATGTGACGATTTTAAACTTTGCCTCGCTGATGCAGCCATAAACACCAAATACCTCTGCCTGCTGCCATGCCATCTGTTTTCCTGGGTCTCTATAGGCATTCTGTTGTAGTGTTTGGCTTGACGGGTCACTACCCCCTTCACCATGTAACTGTTTTATCGGATAAAGCACTGAACATTCCAAGAACAAAATGCAAGGGCAGAAACGCCTACAGTGGACAGATGCATAGCAACAGCCATTTCTTCTAGCTGTTCTTCCAGTTGCTGTCTTTCCCTCTCTGAATCTTCTGCAAGGGATGGAGCTGAAGACTATTGTGGGGGGTCTTAGAATACGCTGGATCCTCGTTAAACAAACAAAGCTGCTCACTTCCACAGGCCATAGGGGAATTTTCGCTCCTAAGGACTTGGCAAGAGCAGCAGATCTGGTTCTTTGTCGCTGTTGTTTTCTGGGTGACGTCCCAGAGCTTGAACTGTCAGAGTCCGAGGCCATCGGTGGGGAAGATCAATGTGCACGTGGCTGCCGATTACCTCAGGTGCGATGGAGCGGTTGCCATTTTTAGCCTCCTCCAATTGAAGGCTGCCAGGGTCTGAGACAAGAGGCATAGGGAGACCAATGGAGTCATTAGTAGGTTTCATTTGTTCTGGGTTATCATATTTCTGGACACATGTTCTGCGGCTTCATAGGGATTGTCACCATTGGGTGCAGCAAGGCTGAGTGGATTGAACAAGGTCCAATGTTCTCAGAAATCTTGAAGTAGGAAACTTAGTCCCCATCATCCCATGTCAATTGATGCTGGTATTCAGTTCTCCTGTGTTGGAACTGGAGGCTTCAAATTCAAGCAACGTGTTTCTCAGTTCTCAAATTCACACAGATCACAGCAAAGTGAAAAGTTGAATGAGTTTTAAGATATTTATTGGGCATTCATGTTGTCAGGAGAATTGCAAATGTGAATACAGGGGTTTTCAAATAGGCCTAAGAGATACAGTCGTGACGATACAGGTGCTTGGAATTTGAGGCTGTCATGGTCCTTTAGACTGTTGGGTGGTGAGCCAGAGGAAATAGGATTTCCTTACCCAGATTTTGATTCCAATTTCTGGCCAGAATTAGGAACACCAAAGCCTCCAGCCCTGAGGCTTCAAGGTTCTCCCATCTGTGATGACCCTTTTACACCACTCATCTGGCTCCCCACAAATATGGATGTCGATGAAGGCTGTGTAGGCTGCAGGCGGTGGAGTCTTGTTGACATACACCACAAGGCCGTAGTGCTCTTGGTGAACTTTGGCAGCAACAGCAGCCAATAGGGGCTGGATGTTGGATACCAACTGAGGGAGGGTGTTTCCCAAAATAACGAGCATGTCTGGCTCCAGTTGGATGACCTTCTTCACATGCTCTTCCAAGCTGGGTTCCGATATCCCTGTCATTGTATTGCTGATGAGGGGAAGCAAACAGCCAGGATCTTTGCGTCTGAGGCGAACTGGTAGCTGATCTGATGAGATCAGATGAGATCAGATTAAGGGCACGGAAATGTAAACAAGGACAAGGCACCATCCATGCACACAGTGCAGATTGCTTGGCAACCCTTGCTGAAGGCCAATGCCACCTCTTGTGACCATGATGTCTGCCTGTGACATCTGGAGCAAGCTAGAAAATTGATGTTTCCCCGTAACATGACAAGCCTCCCTGATGACATTTGCATCCCAGCTTTGATCTCCAAGCCATCCATGTTCTGGGTATACAGCAGTAACAACTTCCCTATATCATCCATCTTTTTGATGAACTGATGGGTAGATGTAGGCAGGGCTTGGTCACAGAGTGCTTTGAACTGGTGCCATGCTTTGTACTGCAATGGGGCATTTGGTGGTTTCTGAGAAGGGTTGGGGCTGAGCACCTCTGCCTCATAGATGCTGTCCAGTGGATCAGAGTTCTTTCAATATTGCAACAATAAAGCGCATTTAGTCCATTGCCTTTGACATGCATGTCCACGCACTGGTGATGATGATCCTCCTCCTCCAGTCATAAAAACGATGTGCTGGGAAGCTGCAACCTCCAATGACACTGCATGGAGGCCACAAGCCCAATAGGCTTCATGTAATGGCACAGTGAACATTTGAAGTGGCGGCAGATATCATGACGTGGCAACAGAGGCAAAAGGAGTTATGCTATGATTCAAACTGAGCTTGAACTTTGTTCAGACTCTTTCGAAATGCAGCACCATTATATACAGGATAAAACTGGTTTGAGCAGACATTCCCCAACTCTAGGAGAGCAGGATTGGGCATGCAGTTGTCTGGCACCATGGTGCATAATATGTTTGTTGGACCTTTTGGGGTGAATGCATTGCAAAGAAACCTTGAATAGTATGGCCCTTGTTCCCACTGTTTGAAGATGGTGTCCAAGCATGACCTTCCTGGTCCAAGCCTTATAAATGGTCTCTGAATCTGTCAGCTAAGGCAGTACATTTTTTTCATTCAAACTTACTCCAGGGATCAAGCTGGCAGAAAAGGTGCATTGCAGGTGCTGGTGCATGAATCACTGGGTCTCTAAATTCATGGATGTTGTCAGATAAGGATGTACAATATTTTTCTTTGCAACTAACTCAAAGTGTGTACTATTTTTCTTTCCGACTTACTCAAAGGGAGCCTTGGAGGTCAGCTGGGTGGAGGAGTGTCCTGTGGGTCCTGGTGCATGAGACCTTAAGCCCAACTGTGCACATGGTCTCTGAACTTGTTCCTGGGGTCATCTAAGCCTGTACTATTTTTCTGTCTGACTTACTCAATGGGGGCCTTGGGGGGCCCACCTGGGTGGAGGAGTTTCCTGAGGGTCCTGGTGCATGATAACACCTTCCCCCACTGTTTTCAGGGTCTCTGAACCTGTTCCTGGTGTCAGCTAAGCCCGTACTATTTTTCTTTCCGACTTACTCCAAGGGGGCCTGGGGGGCCCACCTAGGTGGAGGAGTTTCCTGAGGGTCCTGGTGCATGAAACACCTTCCCCCACTGTTTTCAGGGTCTCTGAACTCGTTCCTGGTGTCAGCTAAGCGTGTACTATTTTTCTTTCCGACTTACTCAATGGGGGCCTGGGGGGGCCCACCTGGGTGGAGGAGTTTCCTGAGGGTCCTGGTGCATGAAACACCTTCCCCCACTGTTTTCAGGGTCTCTGAACTCGTTCCCGGTGTCAGCTAAGCCCGT
>Ga0126371_10003152_pt1 | contig 14368 bp, 6 predicted proteins | sample PanSoiMetaPlot_4_FD_110145 | JGI IMG/M metagenome (GOLD analysis project Ga0126371, IMG submission 110145) | Tropical forest soil microbial communities from Panama - MetaG Plot_4 | ecosystem: Environmental > Terrestrial > Soil > Tropical forest > Bulk soil | place: Panama | collected 2016-02-17 | reverse complement strand
TTAAGTAATAGAGCAATGCCTCACCATGCAACTGGTTCGAACCTGACTTCGTCACCATATTCATGTACACCCCGCCGATCGGGACGGAAGCGGGGGCATTGTCCGCGACTACCTGAAACTCTTCAAACGAGTCGTGGTTTGTGTAGAACTGCGTGTAACCCCCATTTGCCCCGGGCCAGTTGAGATCAAGGCCGTTGTAGCTATAAAGCTGCTCCGCAGGGGTGCTTCCGTGCACCTGCATGGTGGATTGCTGGTAGCTATTGTTGCCGGCCACGTCGAATGTGCTGCTGGTGGATCCTGGCATCTGCGCCACCGTGGACCAAGGGTCTCGTCCGCTCGGAATGTCCTGCAAGAGGTTCTCGTCGAACGTAGTCGTGGTCTGGTTGTTTTGCAGGTCGAGTAGAGGTTCGCCCTCCACTGTCACAGCCTGGCTCACTTCACCGACCTGAAGTCTTGGACTGACCGTGGCGGTAAATCCCGCTGTGAGAACGATGCCTGTCAGGGTAAACGCGCGAAATCCAGCCTGACTCACAGTCACGTCGTAAGCACCGGGAGGAAGCAGGTCCAGCAGATAACTCCCATCGGCATGTGTTGTGGTTGTGCGCTTTGCAAAAAGCGCCGGACTGTTCGCAGTAACTGTGGCATTCGCGACGAGCGCCCCTGAGGGGTCTGTCACGATGCCCGTGATCTTGCCCGTCGTAGCAACCTGGGCGGTTACACTGCTGACGAGAAAGATCAATGCAAGCAAGGTTGCAAGAATGGTGTAGTTGATGCGAGCAGACAACGTAAGGCGAAAATCCATAAGCCACCCCCGAGGAGGATTGCTACCCCAATGGCCACGCCAATCTGCGGCAACACGGCTGCAAGTCGGAAGGGTCGAGGAAAATTAGCATATTGTATCCACAGGCATTGGGCCTGTCAACGATGAACACCACAGCAGCCGGTTTTCCACCCAAACGGCAGCGAAGACCAGAATTCGTTGGGCCAATTTCCGGTTGGCCAACGATCCAGAGTTGTGTCGGCCGTGTTAAGCATGTTTTCGATCGCCTGTAAAAGAGCGCACAATCCTGCACTGCGACCAATGACTCCCAGGGGCTCGGTTCGAACTATTAATTTATTAATTGACAGGATGGCGCTCGCGGCGTTATAAGACTGGAACTATTAATTAGTTAATTGTTAGATTCCAGGGGACTGCGTTGGCCAGAAAAAAATCAACAAGCCTGACAGAAGGCGAATTACGGTTGATGAACGTACTTTGGAAGAAAGGGTCGGCAACGGTCGGCGATGTTGCGGCATCACTCACCGACGAACCGCCTCTCGCTTACAGCACAGTGTTAACTACGCTTCGCATTCTCGAAGGCAAGGGGTACCTCCGGCACACCAAAAAGGGACGCGCCTTCGTTTACGAACCGGTCATCGCTCAGGAAGAAGCGAGCCGCACCGCGCTCGGCTATCTCGTCAATCGCTTCTTCGGAGGCTCGCGTGAACTCCTGGTTGTGAATCTTTTGAAAGAAGAATCGATCAGTCGAGCGGAATTGCGCCGTATTAAGAGAATGATTGCGGAAAGTGAAGGAGAACAGAAATGACGTCCATGAGTATTACCATGACTACTCTTCTGGATGGAATCTGCCTAGGAGCAATTCTGGCGGGGACCATGACGATAATCCTGAAGTGTTTTCCGCGATTGAACTCGACGACTCGTTTCACCGTGCTCTGGCTGACCTTGCTCGCGGTCGTTGCAATGCTCGCTAGCCCGTTTGCTCACCGGGCGTCTGTCCTGGAGCCGCGAATTGAATCGCTCGCCGTTGTCCCCCCAAGTCACGCCGCAATCCCAGCACGTGCGCCGGCAGAAATCTACCAGCTAGAAGGCAATACTCATGCTTCGCACATCGATGGGGCTCCATCACAAAGTAATGCGTCGACGTCCGACCAACGTCTGGAATCAAAGTTTTCCCAGAATGCTTTCATAAACTACTTGCGTGGGGCATCGCTATCCGAACACTCTCTGATTTGGATTCACTCGGCAAAGCCCCTACGGGTAATTGCAATTGTTTGGCTGGTATTCTCATTCGTGCTTCTTGTCCGGTTGGCCGTGGGGTATTGCGTTTTTCGAGGCCTGAAATCAACCGCTGCACGGGTGTCTCCCGATTGGCAGCTGCACTTCAATCGTTTGTGTGCGACCCACAGCATCCGCCGTCAGCCCCAGTTGCTCGTTTCGAGCCATGTAAGTGGACCGATGTCACTCGGCTTTTTGCGGCCGGCGATCGTGATTCCTTATGCACTTCTCGAAAAACTTTCGCGCTCCGAACTCGAACACATTATCCTGCACGAACTCGCGCACCTGTATCGCCGCGACGATTGGAGCAACCTCGCCCAGAAATTGATCGAAGCCGTGCTACCCATTCAACCCGCGGTTTATTGGCTTGGTTATCAGATGTCGTGGGCGCGGGAAATGGCGTGCGACGACTGGGTCATCGCCGCAACCGGAACGCCACGCCACTATGCCGCTGCTCTGACCAAAGTCGCCGAGCTCTCGCAATGGCAACGCGCGGGTATTCTCGCAGCCGGCGCAGCGGAGAATCGTTCGCAGCTTTTCCGCCGCGTCCGCCAGCTGCTTGATCGCACGCGGGACGCAGCTCCCCGCCTTACTTTCGTGCCGCTGGCTTCAACGTTGGCTGTTTTTGTGACGCTTATCTGTCTGAGCGCCCGAGCGCCCCGGCTCATTGCTTTCGCTCAGAGCGGTACACCGGCTACACCGGCCAGCCCGACGAAACCAATGGCACCCAGGGCGCCATTAGCTCCACAATCGCCACGAGCCGCCGCGACGAGGACTGTCGCTGCGCTTGCTCCTCGCGCAGTGATAGTCCCCGTGGTTGCTCCATCCGCCATCGCCTCGCCCGCGCCAGAGCTACCACTTGCACCGCAGGCGGAACTCTCGCCTACGTCACCGTCCTCTCCGCTTTCGCCACCGGCTCCGACGAGCCCTCTGTCTCCCAAGGCGCCGCTCGCCCCCACGGCACATATAGCTTCCGAACAGAATGGCAACTCTCATGTGCAAATGACCACCCGCAATGGGTGGACGTCGCTCAACCTAACAGTGGACGGCACGGTTGAATTCACCGACGACGACACCGACGTCAAGTCCCTCTCGCCCAACGGACGTTTCCGGATCGGAGATGGCGGCCTGCTTTCCAAGCGTGCCTATGAAGTGAGGGCAGATGGTACGGGCAAATTAACCCGTTCGTACTCGGTCGGCTGGAGCACCAAGCCAATGGACGACGAGGGCCGCGCCTGGCTGGCTCGTACGCTCCCACAGATGATCCGTGACAGTGGCATCGGAGCCGTGCCTCGCGTCGCCCGGATTTTGCGCCAGGGTGGTCCTCAAGCAGTACTGACCGAGATCGGGCGCATCCACGGCGATGGATCGAAGCGAATCTATATCGAGCAGCTCTTCTCGCAATCCACGCTGAAGCCCTCCGAGCTCAAAGATGCCGCGAGGTTGATTCGAAGCATTTCTTCCGACGGCGACAAGGCCCGCGCCATCATCACCGTCGATGCGAATTATTTCAGCCCCGACGTGCGCTCCTACCTTTTTGACGCGGCCGAGAGCATCAGTTCCGACGGCGACAAACGCCAAGTCCTCTCCGACATCGTCAAGAAGGACGGCGGAAAGTTAGAGACTTTGGCGAGCGCCGCTAGAACCGCGCGGCATATTTCCTCCGACGGCGATAAAGCGGAGGTGCTCATTGAGATGGCGAGCCCTTATCGCCCTGACGGCGGAGTGGACATGGCCTACTTTGATGCGGTGAATTCCATCTCCTCCGACGGCGACCACGCTCGCGTTCTCTCAAAGATGCTTGTCTCCCATGGCAACGACCACAACACTTTGACGCGCACACTGCTTTCGGCCGAGCGGATTTCCTCCGACGGCGATAAGGCGCACGTACTTAAGGAGGCGGTTGCTGCTTACAGCGAAGACGCGCCGGTGCGCAAAGCGTTCTTCGACGTTGCGAATTCCATTTCGAGCGATGGGGATCATCAGCAGGTGCTCGTCGCACTCGCCCAGAAGCAGGGAATCGGAGCGGATACTGTCGGCAATATCGCCAATTCCGCTCAGAGAATTTCCTCGGCCGGCGATAAGGCTCGTGTCCTGATCGAACTCGCGAATACTGGAGTCGATCCCGTTCGCGACGCCTTCTTTGCCGCTGCCAACAGCCTCAATTCCGATGGCGACCGCAGCCGGGTTCTCATGACCGTGCTCGACAAGCCCGGGATTTCGAGTTCGCTTGCCGTCGCGGCAATTCAATCGGCTACGGGTATATCTTCCGACGGCGACAAAGCCCGCGTGCTCCTCGACGCCGCCGAACGTTATTCGAGCGATCCGGCGGTGAACGCCGCCCTTCGTAAAGCCGTCGAGAGCCTACACTCTGATGGCGACTATCGCACTGTCATGTCCAGGATCGGCCATCACGAGGCCAGTCTGTAGTCGCGCAGGAGCATGCGAGCCGATAAAAACCGTATTCCTGTTCTGGCCCGGTTTTTTTGCTCGTCTATGCTGGCGGGATGTTCCTATTGCCGCTGGTAGCAGCCGATGTCTATCTTCCCGGATTTAACCCGCGGTGAGCCTTCAAGGTCAAGTTGTCCCATCGGAAAGTCGTTAATTATGCCCGCAGCCAGGGCGGGAGAATCGGATTGTAGATGGAAGTCATTCTTGACGGGATCAACGAAACGCGGATCTGAAAAATGGGAATAACGGTCATTCCCTGTAGCCTCAACATATTTGTCGAATCCCCTGACAGTGCGGGAAGCCCCTGCCCATGTGCTCGCCTGTGCCCCGGAGACACAATAGTAAAGGTTGTGATCGATGATTGCCGGCGGCCTGTTTTTATCGACCTGAGATCTGTTTAGCGTCATGAGGCAACTTGGTCCGGCATACACGATGTTGTTCTCGAAAATATTGTCGGCCATGTTCCACTGCATTTGGAATTCGCCGGAACCGGTTGCCGACGTGTCGTTTTGGTAGAGAGTGTTGTTGACCACAATGCAATGATCGGTGTGCCCACGCTCGGGCGCATAGCCTCCGATGGAAACACCCGCGGTATGGCTGTGATAAATGAGATTGTTCCGAGCCGTGATGTAACTGGTGGCGCGGTCCCGGTGCTCGCTTGCCAGTTCGATTCCGAAATCCACATCGTGCATAACGTTTTGTTCGATCAGGATTCTGGTGCCTCCGTCCACGTAGATACCATCGGAAGATTCATCTTCGCGGTATGCCGGGTTGCCACGCGACGTAATGTTGAAAACCAAATTGCCGCTCACGACTCCATCACGCGCTTGATCGACGGTGGGGTCGGGGGCCGTGCGCTCAAAACCGATGACGTCGATGCCGATATTGTTGTTGTCGTGGACGACGTTGTGTGTGATGCGGAAGTTCGTGACGTTCCCGTTTACCACCAGCGACTCGCTTGAACCTGTCTTGAGGTGATGCACCTCATTGCCCTCAATTACAAGGTCAGTGATGGGAGTCTTGGCGTCGGTACCGTATACGGCAATGCCAAATCCGTTGCCACCACTTCCAGGAGCATCGCGGCCCGGAAAGGTCTGCTCAATGTGATGGACATTATTCTTCAGAAGCTCTATGTGCGAGCCAGCCCCCAAAACGCTTATCCCTAACGGTACAAGCCGATGTTCGGCAGTATGAAAGTTGCGGATTTCAAATCCCTCGATCCTTATGTAACTCTGATTGTGGATGGTCAGTACGGCCTGCCTTCCTGAAGGAGTGAAGTGCCCGGCGTCCAAGATCGCCGTTTCGCCGGGATAACTTCTGAATGTGATGAATCCATCACTCGCGTTGCCGGATCGATTGATACTCACGAGTTCCTCGTAGATCCCACCGCGCACGTTGACGGTGCTGCCTGCGCGAGCAGTATCCGCGGCGTGCTGAACCGTGCGCCAAGGCGAAGATTGAGTACCGGCGTTCGAATCATTACCGGTCGTCGCCACGTAGAAAGCGGAGTTTGCCTGGCCGAATGCTCCCGAGATGCATACAAACAATGCAAACAGACTTAAGAAGTTCACGTTTGGCTTCCTATGTAAAGGCGTTCCTGACCCTCTGGACGGATAGCCACGCTTCGCGGTCCCTCACCGTTACTGTCCAAGTTTTCAGCGAGCTCTACTGCGGAGTTGCCTCCAGCAGAAGGTGTTTCGAGAAATCTGCAGACAGGCGCGCGACCGGACCGCGGACGATCCCGAAGTCTTTCCCTTCCACGTAGTCGACGACGTGATATGCGCGATCGTCCAAGCCACGTAACTCGAGGCTGCCTTTCCAGTTTCCGGCGAAGAACGCGTAGTACATCTTCTTATCCTTGCGGATGACGTGGGCTTCAGGCCGATCAAAGCCAATATCGTAGAGCGTGCCCAGGTATTGACCACGGGAAAGAGCCTTCTCCTGATAAAGCTCCAGCCACTTTTGGAAGCTCTCCTCATGTTCGGGCGTCAGATCGAAACGGCCGTGTTTTTCGACTAGAGAAGGCAGCACGAACTGCGTGCCCACCACTCCTCCAATACCAAGAGTCGACGCGAAATCGTCGTGATTGTCGCTCAATTCAACGTGATCCCCAAAGTAAGGGATATCGTCTCCCATGAGGCCTTTGATGGTCTTGCCTTTGGAGCGTACCTGGAAAGAACTTCTCGGGTCGGAAGCTACCGACATATTGAAATGCGGCATCGTGAAGAAAGAATACGCAGTTCCGCAGGGGCAGAATTCCACCAGCGATCCGGGCTTGGCTTTTTGTGCGGCGTCATAGATTTCACGGAAAAAGTCTGGCAAAGCTTCAACCGAGTCTTCGGGGCGCTTGTGGTGGTGGGCAGGGTTGTAACAGGCAGGAACGCCGTTCATGTGCTGGCCGTCGAGTTTGAGGCCGTCAAATCCCCAATCAACAAGGATCTTGCGCACCAATTCTTTGTGATATTCGACAACCCGCGAGTTGGCAGGGCAGAGATAGTAGGAATTCCACCATGAAATCTTGCGCCGCGAACCATCTTGATTCTCCAATGCCAGGTCAGGTTCATCCGTGAGCAACTTGGAATCAGGAACCGCGCTGAGTGGCGACCACCAAAGCTGCGCCTTGAATCCCTCCTGGTGAATCCGTACCACCATTGCTTTGATATCAGCATCGCCATGGGGAAACTTCTTCGGATCGAGCTGCCAATCGCCATAGTTGTTTTGCCAGCCGTCGTCGAGTGTGACCCAGGTAAATCCCATGCGCTTCACTGTGGGCAGCGTGTCGTAGACTTGCTGCGGCTTGAAGTCGCGTCCATATCCCCATGCGCACCAGATCGCGCCGAAAGCGCTTTCGGGAGCTTTGGCCATCTGGAACCCTTGTTTCGACATGAAACGGCGGTAGGTAAGCAGCGTCTGGAAATAGTCTCCTTTATGCACGGTAACGAACGTGCGAAAGGTGCGGAAACTTTCGCCAGGTTGCAAAGACTGCTCGTGGCGATACAGCGCACTGACCTGAGCCTGACGTGCGTTGAGCATGGAAACTGGCAGAGAAATCAGACGCGGTCGCAGTTCGACGTGGCCTACTCCAATGCCAACGTCTCTGCGCCACACGTCAACAATCGGCGTGCCGCCTCCGTAGTCGCTCGCGTTCATCCCTAGATAATTCTGTTGGGAGAATCCTGCGTGCAGGGGGACTATCCAATCGGGGCGACGCTCGTAAGAGCCGCTCTGAAACGACCAGAAGCGCACATCCTCCGGGCTGCGTTGCGCGTCGATCGTATATTTATTGTTGGTCCACTCCAGAATCTTCAGTGGTGACTTCCCAATATTCGTGTAGCTGACATCGAAAACTGCCAGGTTGGGGAACTCGTCATAAATAGTGACGGAGAGATCCTTCCTCAGTTCGCCGGCTATGCCAGTAAGTGTGAGTTTCTCTCCCGCACCACAGGCGTCGGTGATGCGCTCATGCGTCTGCGAGTCCAAAGCAAAGTCATACCATGAGCGCTCACTGTCTTTGACAGTTTCGGAAGCGGAGAACGCGCCTAGTGGAATCTCTTTGCCACCGAATCGTGCAACCACGCGACTGCGCATGTCTTTGTCGAACTCGATGCGTAGGCTGGGGCTTTGGATTTGATCCGCGGACGCTCGACGCATTGCGGATTGATCAGGCCGAGCGGAAGACTGGCCCGCCGCCAATAGTGCTGTGAAGATGAGCAGTGAGAAGAGTTTGGTCATGGTTCACCCTTAAAAGCCATGATGGAGATTAGAGCGCAGAGTGAGTGAACCATCCTCGTTGAGCTTCTGCCGACAAGCCCATTGGATGGGGTAGTGCATACCTTTCACTTCGATCCCCGCTCTGAGTTTCAAACCTGCAAATTTTGTTCCTTTGGGCAGCACAAATTGCGCCTGCCGAAGCTTGCCCGGCAGGGGATAGCCAGGATCCAGGCATCCGCTCGTCAGAATTTTGCCGTCTTCACTCTCCACGGCCACCCGAAGCACACCCGGAACACCGGCGATTCCATCGTTTGCGAAGGCGACGACAAGGCCCAGGTAGCCGCCGTCGTCATAGCTCCAGATCATGGACGGTCTGACGCGATAGCCAATTCGACGATTGATCTGGTCGAACGACTTAGGGAATGCCTGGTAATAGCTCAGCAGATTCTTGGCGCTGATCGCGTGAAAGTTCCAAAGCGACCAGTAGTTCGCGCCCACATCGATTACGTGAGCAATCATGTTTTCCGCCGGTGATAGGCCGTCCTCCAACGGCAATGAGTGCGGACTCTTCCCAGGGATCCCTTGTTCGAGCGCCGCGGCGATCCACGGCGGACGATTACTCAGAGTTTCGATTTGTTCGTTTTCGATAAAGATGGTGTCGCTACGAATCCAGTTGTGGCTACGAACGGTGAGATCCAAGACCTCTGAATTGCCCACTCGACTGTAGTCGGGCTGGGTGTTCGTCATGAGCGGAGTCTTGGTAAAGTGCTTCTGTTGAACTTCCAGCATTTTGACCCAGGTCTTCTCAGCGGTTTCATAGTCGGGAAACGGAGTGTTGACGAAAGGCCAAGTGTGCCCTTCGCCCCAGAATCCGTATAGGAAAGTATCGACAAACTCGACAGTGGGGTTGCCGTTGAATTCTGCGGCTAGAAGGCCGACCAGTTCGCCGAATGCCTGTTGGAAAAAAGGATGGTCGAACCGGGGCTGATACCGCGAATATTGATTTTCTATAAAGCGCGCCGCCGCCTTCTTTTCCTTCTCATCGGGAATAAGGTCAACGGTCGGTACCTTGTCGAGAACGAAATCCGGAAGCGCCGGCTGATGCTTATAGTCGGGCGCGCTCATCTGAATGCGAAGTCCAACTCTTTTATTGTTCTTTTTCGCAAGATTGAAAACGAGCTTCACGTAATCAGGTAACTCAAGTCGACCAGGCCGTGGCTGGACCTCCCGCCAGGTCGGCCGTGTGTAGAGCTGTTGCCCCAGGGGAAACCGAACCAAGTCTTCGATGGCCTGCGGAATGTTGTCCGATTTAATTTCCTCTGTACCACTGTCGGCCGTGATGTATGTGATCAGCCCCTTGCCATAATTCGGCACGACCTCTTCGGAAGGAGTCGTAGTCATCACCACATCATCAGTCGGGATAAGAGCTTCGGGTGCGTACTGTGGAAACGGCCCCTGATTGAGTCGGTCGGCGACTGGAGGGCCAGAACCAAAATCGTATTTGTCCCAGTTGTGGGCAGGAACGAATCCGCGAGCTTTGGTAGTTTCAAGTTCAGCAGTTACTGCTAATGCAACACTGCATTTCAGAAAGTCTCGACGCTGCATCGAAGTTGTGTCCTCTCCGTGCCATCCGCGCTCGCCCCTACACCTGCCGGTGACAACAGCACTTTCGACGTGTTTCTCTTTATATCGTTTTATTTCGTTTTGTCCAGTGTTAAAAGTAGAGTTTCCATTGGCTGAGAACAATCTGAAGTGTCGGGAAGAAGATCGGAACTGGGCGTCACGTATGTCGCTCAATCGCGTCCCCCGAGCCGATGCCTCACTCCAGACTGTGAGCCAATCGCCTGCACGTCCGACGCTGAGTATGCAAATCTCTTGTTCTCAATTCGCTAGAATACTTAGACTCCAAAATGAGACCGAACCAGGTTCGCAAAATAACTTCACTTCTTCTGATTTTTCTCTGCCTCGTCCTTACGCCGCTGCGGGCGCAATCCGTTTCTCCCGATCTCTTCAGCGGTCTCAAGTGGCGCCTCATCGGTCCCTTTCGCGGGGGCCGCGCCGTCGCCGCCGCCGGAATCCCCGGGGATCCCAACACGTTCTACTTCGGCGCCGTCGATGGCGGTGTCTGGAAAACCACGAACGCCGGCACAACCTGGACGCCCATCTTCGATCATCAATCCGTTGCTTCGATCGGCGCCATTGCTGTCTCTCCCTCCAACCCGAAAGTCATTTACCTGGGCACAGGGGAATCCGACATTCGATCTGACCTCGCCTCCGGCGACGGGGTATATCGATCCACCGATGGCGGTGAGAGCTGGCAAAACGTGGGCCTGCGCGACACCCGGCAGATCAGCCGTATCGTCATCGATCCGCAGAATTCGAATACCGTCTATGTCGGCGCCCTCGGGCACGCATACGGTTCCAACAACGATCGCGGCGTCTATAAGTCCATCGATGGCGGCGAGCATTGGAACAAGGTCCTCGACCAAGGCCCCGAAGCTGGCATTGCCGATCTCGCCATTGCGACCGATCACCCCGACATTCTGATCGCCGCGACTTGGCACACGCATCGTCCGCCTTGGAGCATCTACGCGCCCATCGATGGCGCGGGCAGCGGAATCTTCCGCTCTCAAGATGGCGGCAATTCGTGGATGCGCGTCACGGGTTCTGGTCTTCCCGACGGCGATTGGGGACGCACCGCCGTGGCTGTTTCGCCAGATGGCAAGCGCACTTACGCACTGATCGATGACGGCAAGAAATCAGGCCTCTACCGTTCCGACGATGGCGGCGATAGCTGGACTCTCAAGAATTCCGACGCGCGGATCACCAGCCGCGCCTGGTACTTCGGCAACATTACGATCGATCCACAAAATCCCGACGTCTTCTATGTCCCGAACGTCGCCCTCTATCGCTCAGAAGATGGCGGCCAAACGATCTCCATCGTTCGTGGAGCGCCCGGTGGTGATGACTATCATCAGCTCTGGCTCGACCCGAAGGATTCCTCGCGCATGATCCTTGCGACAGATCAAGGCACGACCATCAGCGTCGACCGCGGCCGGAGCTGGAGCACGTGGTACAACCAGCCCACGGCGCAGCTCTATCACGTCGCCACCGACAATCGCTTTCCCTATACGGTGTATGGCGCACAGCAAGATAGCGGCAGTGCTGAGGTCCTTAGCCGCACCGATCACGGCCAGATCACTCCGCGCGACTGGTCTCCCGTCGACGGCAGTGAAAGCGGATATATCGCCCCTGACCCCAAAGACGCGAATATTCTTTATTTCAGCGGGACCTACGGCAGCGTCTCGCGTTTCGATCTTCGCACCTCCCTCAGCCAGGACATCACGCCGTGGCCGCTGCCGGCGTTTGGCGTCGACATTGCGCAACGCAAATACCGTGATCCGTGGACGCCCGTACTCGTCTTTTCTCCCGTCGATAAAACCAGCCTCTACCTCGGCACGCAATACGTGATGAAAACCACGGACGGCGGACTGCACTGGCAGACCATCAGTCCCGATCTCACCGGTGCGGAACCAAGCGCCGAAAAGGTCTCGCGGCCTCCGACAGTTCAGAACGCGAAGCAGCGCGGGTATGGCGTCGTTTACACAATCGCGCCTTCGCCGCGAGACGCGAAGCTAATCTGGGCCGGCAGCGATACCGGTCTGATTCAGGTCACGCGCGACGCCGGCAAGACCTGGAAAAATGTCACGCCCGAAGGTCTCAGCGATTGGTCGAAGATTTCCATGATCGAAGCGTCGCACTTTGATTCCGCCGAAGCTTATGCTGCGATCGACCGCCATCGCCTCGACGATCAGGCTCCCTATCTCTATCGCACGCGCGACTACGGTCAAACATGGCAGCCGATTAGCGAAGGCATTCACGCTCCCGCATTCCTCTATGCAGTTCGGGAAGAGCCAACTCACCAAGGCTTGCTGTTTGCCGGCACGGAGTTCGGTATTTATGTTTCTTTCAACGACGGGGACCACTGGGAATCGCTGCAACTGAATCTGCCAGTCACCTCTGTGCGTGACCTTGTCGTCCACGGCGACGATCTCATTGTGGCTACGCACGGGCGCTCCTTCTGGATCCTTGACAACATCACGCCGCTACGCCAAGTCGCGGATGTTCGCCAAGGGGGCGCATGGCTCTATCGCCCAGCGACAGCGGTACGAATCGATAATGCCGGTTTCATGGGAACTCCGCTGCCGCCCGAAGAACCAACTGCCGAAAACCCCCCGGACGGCGCCATGATCGATTATTTTCTCCCCAATCCCGCCGAGCAGTTGAAACTCGAAATCTTCGATGCGCAACACGCACTCGTACGCAGCTTTTCGTCCGCTACCGCACGCCAAGCGCAGCATCCACCAGTTCCGATTGCTGAGCGCTGGCTGACTAGACCCCAAATTCTCGATAAAGCGACCGGGATGCATCGTTTCGTCTGGAATCTCGCCTGGGGCGCCGAACTTCCCGAGTCGGGTGACGAAGAGGAATACGCGGCACCGCGTGGTCCGCGCGCGGCGCCTGGAGACTACGAAGTGCGCCTCACAATCGACGGAAAGACTTTCACTCAGCCGCTGCACATCACCATGGATCCGCGCTCGACGGCCACGCCGGAAGATCTGGCCCAGCAAGCCCAACTCGGTCGTGAGATTTTCACTGAGGCGCTCGACGCCCGGAAGGCCGTGTCGGCGATTCGAAAAGTGCAGAAGCAACTCTCCGACTTGCAGCCAAAGGTGCAGCAGAACCCTACTCTGAAGGCAAGCGTCGACGTTGCTTCCGACGAACTGAAAAACGTCCTTGGCGACGCTTCGTCCCGGGATATGGGCTTGGACAAGGCCAATACGGGCCTCACTGCCGCGCTGCGAGTCGTCGAGAGCAGTGACCGTGCCGTGCCCGCACAAGCGCTTGAGGTCTACTTCGAGTCGAGTGCCGCGGCGAAGCTCGCTCTCGCGAAATGGAACGACTTCAAATCGAAGCGCCTGCCAGTACTGAATCATGAACTTGAAGCCGCCGGACTGCCTCGATTCGAGGTAGCCCAAATCGAGACAGAAGTAGAAGAAAGCGAATCGCAGTAGAGTTCGCGGTCAAAAGCCTTGTCCGCACTGATTCGGCTGGTAAAGCAGATGCCTGCAAGTGATAGCCGAAGAGACGCGCCGAATTTGCGGGACTAGCGACTGATGTCACGAATCTACAGCCCGGCGACATCGTCCACCAACTCAACGGCACACTCATTCACAATGTGCCAGATTTAAGAAAAACTCTCGAAACCTTTATTCGCGCCACCCAGGACGATGGTACATGTTGGTGCGGTGGAACAATTTGGCACGGGCAATCTGCCATGCCGCGGCGTCACATGGCGCTCCGGAGCAGGACAACAAACATTGCTTCCAGGAGATCCGACGAACTGCAAGAGGAAACTCGCATCTGTGACGGCGGAATTCAAGCAACAATCGGAATTTTCACGATAAAAGATACACCTCTCCCTGGGTTGCCCTCGATGTGTATGGTCCCTCCGTGCGCTTCCACAATGCGCTTGCACATGCTGAGACCCAAACCGTAGCCCCCGGTTTTCTTCGATCGTGACGGATCGATTCGAAAGAAGGGTTCGAAAACACTGGCCCTCTCCCCGTCAGGAATGCCTTGGCCGTCATCCTGTACCCGAATGACCACACAGTCCTGGAGTTCGGAGACCGAGAGAATAATGGGCTGGCTATCCGACAGGGAGTATTTGAAGGCGTTGTCGAGCAGGTTTCGCAGTACCGTACGTAGTTTTTCGCAGTCGATGCTTGCGAAAACTGTTTGGGGGCGCGCGATGAGGTGAACACCCGGCGCTCGCTTTTCAAATAATTGTACAGCCTCATGGAGAATCAGTGCCACGTCCTGTTTTTGTTTGCGCAAGCCGTGAGGCGTCCGCAAGCGTTCCAGCTCCAGCAGTTCGGAGATCATCATCTCCATTTCTTTAACGTCGGCGTCGAGACTGGCTTTGTTGTTGTCTTCGGGCATCAGGGCGAGGGCGACCTTCATGCGCGTTAGCGGCGAGCGTAGTTCATGGCTCACGTCGAGCAGCAGTTGATCCCGGGCTTGAATCATGTCTTTGACTCGGCGGACCATCTGATTAAAGGCTGTTGTCAGGGTGCCCAGTTCGTCGTG
>Ga0126371_10003150_pt1 | contig 14373 bp, 9 predicted proteins | sample PanSoiMetaPlot_4_FD_110145 | JGI IMG/M metagenome (GOLD analysis project Ga0126371, IMG submission 110145) | Tropical forest soil microbial communities from Panama - MetaG Plot_4 | ecosystem: Environmental > Terrestrial > Soil > Tropical forest > Bulk soil | place: Panama | collected 2016-02-17 | reverse complement strand
TCGCCTTCATATTCCGCGGACATGAAACCTTTGTAATTGGACTTTGCAAAAAGCTGCCATACACGGTCAAGGTCCACTGCTTCCCCGTTTGCGAAGTGGTCGCGGATGTGAGTATGCGTGGCATAAGGGAGCGTGGCTTCGATTTGGACGTAAGCGTCAGCTTGCGCAGTGGGAATGAAATTCGTTATGTCCAGATTGATTCCGAAAAAGGGCGAGTCAACGCGGTGGACGATCTCAAGGCATGTATCCGAGTTTTGGGTAATGCCCGCGTGGTCTTCCATGCCGAGTGTGACACCCTTCTGCCCGGCATAGTGGCAGGCGACCTTCAAGGTATCGACGGTCCATTGAATTCCTTGTTGAACAGTGGCTCCCGTGGGCAGCTTGCCCGCGAAGACACGTAGGTGAGGGGCACCTAAAGATTCCGTGACATCAATCCATTTTTTGATTTCCTCGACAACCTGAACGCGTTTGCCTGGCTCGGCTTGTACGGTGCTGGCTCCGGTAGCCGCGCCAGAAAAACATACTCCGTTTTTGAAGGCCAGATGCCGAAGTGAAACCAGGTATGCTAGGTCGGTGGATTTGAACCAGTACGCGGTCATGTCCACGCCATCAATGCCAAGCTCGACGGCCTTTCGAATGACGTCCTCCATCGTCATTTTGCCAGCCCTTAGAAGTTTGCTGTAAGAATATGCGCAGCAACCCGTGAGGAGCCGTGGTCCTGCTGAAGTTTCAGGCGCTATGTTCATCGGAGTCCAGATCCGAGCTGCGCGGGCATATTCCCAGGCGATCAGCGCCGGTGCGGCGTTTCGAAAAAAATCTCTGCGACGAATCCGCTTTGGCATGAGCAGCCTCCGGGCCGCTTAGGTCCGTCAATCGATCCGTTGCGGAGCGTACTTCCGCATAGAATGCTTGTCAAGGGTAGCATCGAGTACATGGAGCACGATCAAGTCTAGTTTCGACCCTCGACGGAACTTGAGATCTAAAATCGTCTGACCATAACAGATCACAACTCGTTGCTCCCGGCAGTATCATTAACTGGCAAACGCTCTCGGGATCAAAGACGCCCACTCAAGTCTCAACGGCGCAACCAAATGTCCCTAGCAGATGGAAGATGTGCGCATAGCCAAGACGTATCTGGAAAAATTGATGCGTGCTTAAAAAGGAGCTGGAATGGCAAGCGAGTTAGAACAGTCTTCACATTCATCGAGCAAATTCGATCGCCGCAAGTTTCTGGGCCTGGCCACCACGGGAGCTGGCGCGATGTTCATGAAGCCGCGGCTCGTTTTTGGCACAGAAGCCAACTCCGCGCTGCGAGTCGGGCTCCTCGGCTGCGGCGGGCGGGGCACCGAAGATGCAACGAATCTGGTGGACGCTGGCGCGCGGGTTGTGGCTTTGGCTGATCTCTTCCAGGATCAGCTTGAGGCAGCTCGAACTCACTTCGATGCGCTGCAACAGGCAAGGGGCTACTCGGCGCTGGATCCCTCGCAACTCTTCGTCGGCCCTGAAGCTTACGAGCAAATTGCTGCCTCCAAGAATGTTGATGCCATCGTCATCGCCTCGCCTCCCTATTATCACCCGCAGCATCTCGAGGCCGTAGTTGCCGCCGGCAAGCATGTTTATCTGGAAAAACCGGTCGCGGTGGATGTCCCCGGCGCGCACAAAGTGATCGAAATTGGCAAACGTGCCCAGGGAAAACTAAGTCTTGATGTCGGCTTCCAGATTCGCAACTGCCCGCCTTTCGTCGAACTGGTCAATCGCATCCATAGTGGCGCTCTTGGAACCATCGTGTGCGGCGAAGCCTACTATTTGACAGGTTATCTCGACCGTCCACCGCGTCCGAATGCTTCCCCAGTCGAACTTCGGCTGCGCAATTGGGTTTACGATCGCGCGCTTTCCGGTGACATCATCGTAGAGCAGAACATTCACGTCATAGACATCTGTAACTGGATTCTACAAGCGCATCCGCTGAGGGCTACTGCCAGCTGCGGCCGCAAAGGCCGGCCGGCAGCTGACGGGGATGCAAACGGAAATTACAACGTTTTGTTTCACTATCCGAACGATGTTGACGTCACGTTTAGCTCCACGCAGTTTGCCAAAGGATGGTGGGATGTCACCGAGCGCTTCTTCGGCACGAAAGGCACGTCGCAGTCACCGTACTCCGGTCCGCTCGGAATCTGGGGTGACGAGCCTTGGCAATGGCAGGGCTCAGCATCGAACAGTGAGGCGCCTCAAAAATTCTCTGCTACAGGAAAGTTCACCTCGAACCTCGAGGAAGCTGATCCTGAGAAGAAAAAGGCGTTTCTCGACAGCATCACTAGCGGCAATTTTCATAATCAGGCCGAAACCGGCGCTGAATCGGCGATTTCCTGCATTCTCGCGCGTACGGCGGCGGAGAAGAAACGCGAAGTTACCTGGGAAGAAATTATCAAGTCGAAGGAAGTTTTAGTTCCTAGGATCGATCTAAATAAATTGAGCTAACGGCCTCGGAGGAGCCAGATGGCAGATACATCACGTCGCGAATTTCTAAGATCCTCAGCGGCGGCTGCCGCCGTTATCAGAGGGAGCAGTTTTTTAGCGCAACAAACTCTATTCGCGAAGTCTGCCAAATCTCCCGCGATTGAAAAAGGCCTCGTGTACAGCATGCTGCCCGAAACTTTTAGCCATCGGGATCGCTGCAAATTGGCCAGGGACGTTGGTTTCGACGTCGTGCAGGTTCCTACAACTTCCGACGAGCGCACGGCTGAGGAAATAAAGGCCGCTGCTGACAAGGCAGGCATTCGCATCGACTCTGTAATGAACGTGGACCACTGGGACTACCCGTTGTCGTCCAGCGATCCTGGAGTCGTCGAAAAGAGCCTCTCGGGAATGCGTACTTCGATGCATAACGCAAAGCTGTGGAACTCGGATGTTGTCCTGCTCGTCCCAGCGGTCGTTAATGCTCAAACTTCATATCGCGATGCCTGGACGCGCTCGCAACACCATATTCGCAAGCTGATCCCCCTTGCATCCGACCTCAAAGTGGTGATCGGCATCGAGGAAGTGTGGAACAAGTTTCTCCTGAGCCCGCTCGAAATGCAGCGTTACATCGCAGAATTCGACAGTCCCTGGATCCAAGCCTGGTTCGATACCGGAAACGTCTTGCTTTACGGCTACCCGCAAGACTGGATTCGCACTCTGGCCAAGAGCATCGTCAAACTTCACATCAAAGATTTCAAGCACGAAAAGGACAGATACAAGTGGGTTAACCTCGGAGATGGCGACACCGACTGGCCCGAAGTTCGCAAAGCCTTGGCGGAAATAAACTACGCGGGTAGCGCGATCGTTGAACTCGAAGGCGGTGACGAGGCTTACTTGCGCGATGTAAACCGTCGTCTCGACCAGTTGCTTCTGGGGAACCCCTAGCAACCGGAATCAGTCCCCCCGGTGACCGGCATTTCAAGGACTTTGCGCGACTAGACACATACTGCAGCTGACGATAGATCTCGTGGTTCTTAAAAACTCTTTCGACGAGTTCACAGGTTTGTCTCTGGCCCTCATTCCAAACCCGCAGTCTTTCGAACCGGTGAAATCTGATTCCAAGGATCAGTGCGGCAGAGCAAACGCCACAACTTCGTCAGAGGTCTTTCCCCGAAAGAACCCGCCTCCTCCTGCCGCAATGACCACAAATTGTTTGCCGCTCTTCTTTCCCTTGTAGGTAATTGGTGCAGCATGCGCGCTAGCAGCCAACTCTGCAACCCACAGTTGTTTTCCAGTTCGCGAGTCAAAAGCCCGGAAACGTCGATCTATCGCTGCCCCGATAAATACCAGCCCACCCGCGGTTGCGACGGAGCCGCCAAGGTTGGGCAAGCCGGTTTCGATGTTCAGCCCCCTAGCCCGACCAAGCGGCACTCTCCAAACGATCTCGCCCGTATTGAGGTCAACGGCATTCAATGTTCCCCACGGAGGTTTCTGGCATGGCCACTCATTCTGGTCCCAGAACCGCGCATATTCGCCTGCTTTGGAGCCACGCCGGAACGGGACAGGCGCGCCTGCTGGCTGCGGCTTCATCGCGCCTATCGAACCCAACTCATTGACGTTGACGAAAAAATACCCCAATTCAGGATCAAATGAGCCGCCCGACCATGTCGCTCCCCCCAATGTGCCTGGCACCACCAACGTCTGCTTGCGCCCGTAAGGGGTGTACATGCCTCTGCTCTCGAGCGCACGAAACAATGCCACACAATACCGGTTGGACTCCGGCGTAACCGTACTGATGTCACTCTCAGTCAGTTCCTGGCGGACCAGGGCCGGGGGGCTACTCGGGAATGGTTGCGTCGGCCAGGCCGCTTCTCCCGGCACATCGCTGCTCGGAACCGGGCGTTCGTCAATTGGAAACAACGGTTTACCTGTGACCCGGTCGAACAGGAACACCAGTCCCATCTTCGTAACCTGGGCAACGGCTGCCACCGACTTCCCATTCTGGCGCACGGTGGTAAGCGTTGGTTGTGCCGGTATGTCGTAATCCCAGAGATCGTGGTGCACCATTTGGAAGTACCACACCAATTTGCCTGTCGAGGCTTGCAGCGCCACGAGCGAGTTTGCGAACAAATTCTTGCCCTTGCGATCACCGCCATAAAAATCGTACGAAGGGGAACCAACCGGCAAAAAAACCAAATCGTGTTCCGTGTCTACACTCATGGTGGACCACACATTTACGCCCGTTCTTTCCTTCCACGATTCGTTTGCCCATGTGTCGTGTCCTGCCTCTCCAGGTTCAGGGACGGTATGAAATGTCCACACCAGCTTCCCGCTGCGAACATCAAATGCGCGCACCGCGCCGCTCGGTCCTTTGGAGGGGTATTCTGGAACGGCTGCTCCTATAATCACCATGTCTTTGTAGATCGCCGGCGCCGAGGTAACCGAGTACTCCGCCTTCGGGAACTCGTCTGCTACTCCCACGTGCAGATCTACCGTCCCATTTGTGCCAAAACCGAGACAAGCGTTCCCCGTTTTAGCCTTCAGGCAGATCAGGCGTCCTTCGAAAGTGCCGAATAGTATGCGCCGGTCGTCTCCTGTTTCGTTCTGCCAGTATGCAACGCCACGATGCTGGAAAAATTCTCGTCTGGCGCGACCTGCTTGTGGATCGAACTGCCAAATTTCCTTACCCGTTTCGGCATCCAACGCGATCACACGGTTTGCAGGCGTCGAAAGATAGAGTATTCCGTCAACGACTAGCGGGGTGGTTTCAAACGGCGCAACCTGGTGGCGGTCCGTTTCGTTTCCCCGATTCAATTCGCCGGTGTGATAGGTCCATGCCCGCTTCAGCGTATTAACATTCTCACGATTGATCTGCTGTAAAAACGAGAATCGCGTGCCCGCGGAATCGGCTCCATAGAATCGCCAGTCCTGCCCCCAAGCACCGCACGGAACCAGGAAGAAAAGTAATACACCTGCTGCTTTGGCCGTCATGGTGGACGCGTATTCTGTCACAAATAAGCTTAACCGTAAAGACAAGAGGTCCCGCGACCGAAGTGGCCTTGTAATCAAACACGCTCTCTGGTTACACTCGTGGCTTACATGTGGCGGCTGACTTGGCGTTTCTATGTTGGAACTCTTGTGGCAGCCCTGTTTACGAACGCTGTGGCTGTTTACCTGCTGCACGATGTCGATGCTGACCGCATCGGCCAATGGAATCTTGCTTATCGAGAGCTGGCGGAAGAATTTCTGTTGTTCGCGTTTGTGGTTGCCGCACTGTTTCTTCTTTCCACTTGGCTCGGAAAAACCCTGCTGCGATTACCACCCGTTTCGGGAAATTCCAGGTTGGCCTTATCTCTCGGTATTGCGGTGATCCTGATCCAATATCCAGTGGAATTGACCGTGAGGCTGATGACCCGCCATTCTGCCGACATGGTTCTGACGATTTACATGCTGCTGAGCCCGCTTTGCTGTGCCGCAATCGTTTTAGTGCGTAGTCAGAGACAAGGCGCGGTGAGCTGAGCTGGCTACCCCCAGCATTCACATCGCAAGGCATTCCATTTGAGATCGAGGAATTTTGACTGATCGGGACGACATGATGGGATATACCGTAGGCAACACGGCTGCAAGGACTTGATGCCCAAGGAGTCACAAACGACCTGCCGATAACGACTCCACTGAATCCGGCAAATGGATGGAACATGCATCGCATTGTTGGCCGCCACGATCCGTCGAAAAGCAAAAAGATTGGTTAAACCTGTTGAGGATACTTGCCGCAAGCAATGCACGCTTGCACGTCGCTCCACCAGCTGAGATGACTGCCGGCCGCAGCATAGTACCCGGCGCCTGGCATCTTCGTCTGAGCGTTCACGGCTAGAGCATTGAGTGGAGGAAGCCCTTTACTCTGGCACCAATATGCAACTTGGCCGAGGAAGTGATCAAGTCCGAGCGGGAGATAGCCCAGTCCAGCTCTTGTGCAGAGTTCACCATACGGGAGCATGTGCTTCGGCTGTACGGTATCCGGAGTCAACCACAGATGACCGCGTAGATACCTGTGATGCTCGAGCAGGATATTCGCGAGCATGCGAGCCTCATCGGTTTCCAGGGTGTCAGATCGTATCATGTTTGGCTGACTCCGATCGCCTCGGCACAAGCAATCACCTGGGTCAGGTTTACTCCGATTATCTCTATGGTTGCCATCGGGCAGTCGAGCTTACGATCTGAACAAGACAGGACCGGTTTCCGAGTGGACCGAAGATGATGTCCTCGCGCTACCAAATAACGAAAACGATTCCTTCTCAATTTCCTGGATGCGATCGCGCAACCAGCGCCGCAGTACCTCTTCTGATCCTGATTCAGTGCTACAACAGTAAAGAGAATCAACCGTGATACCATTCGGCGTAAGCTGGACGAAGCGGCAAGGGAACTCGTCCGTTCGCCGTTCAGGCTCAACGAACTCCATCAGCCAACAATCTAGGCATCGATGGGGCCGTGTTTTGTCATTGAAATTCGGGCAGCTCGGCGACTCTTCAAAGATGTAACCCGCGTGCCACGGCCAATGGGCCGAGTGCCTATAGCCGCCGCTTTCGAGGAACGCCAGTTCCGCTTTTAGCCGCTCTAATACCTCTGCGCGATTTTCATGCATAGCAAGCCTGCTCTTTCAGGTCTACTGAAAACGTGATAATCGCAAGATCCATTTGCGGTTGAAATGAATGCCATCACAAAGCCACGTGATCCCAGTCACAGAATTCCCTCTCCGCACCTTCCTGACATTCGGCCTCGAAAACATGAGTGGGGGCCGTGCATATCTCGCATCCGCCCTGAAGTTGAACAGGGGTTTGCTTAACATCTGCTCACGGCCAGCACTGACTGCTGCTCTTCGTAGGCGCCATTGAAGTCGATCCGATGTCGGCCAGCTCAATCCACTTGTTGATTTCGCCACAGATGAGGACTCTTGACGGGGGTCGGGATCCTTGGTTTGCAAGAGACGACCAGCATTTCAACGTTTGCAACAGGGGGAGGGTGGGTCAACCCTGCGATCCTTGAGGGGCGGCGAGCGATCGCTGAACTAGTCCCGCTTTTGCCTAGCAGCTTGCAGCTTCGCGTGGACGACCAATGCCTCGAAGCGAGAATCGCGCCGCTGCGAAGCAAAAAGCGGATCGTCGCCTAATCCCAAGGCAATGCGCGGAGGCAGCCGGTCAATCGCCTCGCTCAAGAGCAACAGCGCTTCGTCGAGCTGAGTCGTGCGGACAAGAACAGATGCTAGCGCGTACCTCGTATATGCCGTTTCCATTTGGTCTGGCTGGAACACCCGTGTCTCGATTTCTAGGGCTCTGCGGAGTGTGTTTATAGCGTCATCGTTGTGGCCTGCATCGCGCTGGAACTCACCCAAATTGATCATGGCGTTGATGGTGCCAATGTTGTCGGGTCCAAAGATTCGAACGTGCCTTTCGAGCGAGTCCTTTCCTAATGCCAAGGCTTGCTCTGGCTGACCGCTTTCGGCCAGCATGATCGACAAGTTATTGATCGTTTTGAGCGTGTCGCGCGCATCCGGGCCGAGCATACGCTTCTCTTTCTCCAAGACTTCGCGATTGAGCTCTACGCCTTCCGCACACTTGCCCTTCTGGCAGAGGGTAAACGCCAGCTCGCCCATTGTAGCCAGAGTGTCGGGGTGGCCCGAGCCCAACGCGCGGCGCTGCATTTCGACAAGGCTCCGCTCCAGTTTCTCGGCTTCCGCGAGCTGGCCCTGCTGTAGGAGTGCCCAGGCTAGATCGTGCATGGCGTTCAGGGTGTTGCGATCTCGCACGTCGCCCGTAGCTCCGCCGAGTTGAAGACTTCGCTGAAGAAGCGCTTGGGCGCGGGCGAAGAACCCCAAATTCAGGTAGGCTCTCCCCATGACCCGCATCATCTGGGATTGGAGTTCGGGATCCTTTGACAGTCCTGTATCGATATCGTTTGCTGCCTTATCGAGTACGTCTCGTGCCGTCACGGTATTGCCGACTGTTTCGTTTGGATCGGAAACCTTGAAGATTCCAGTCATGAAGTCCGCTATGCGGTTGGCGCGATTGCGCTCGCGGGTGATCCGGCGCAGTTGCACTGCCTGCACCACGGCAAAGCTTACGAGCAGCAACACGAGGACCGCTGCGGCAGTTATTCCAGCCCAGTGCCGGCGAACGTATTTCTGCAGTCGATAGGAGGCCGAGTCCGGACGCGCGGTGATCGGCTGATACCGAAGATAACGGTGGAGATCGTCAGCGAAAGCCGTCACGGAGCCATAGCGTTCAGCCGGGTTCTTCTTCAACGCCTTGGCGATGATCGTGTCCAAATCGCCACGAAGATGGCGGCGAAGCTTATCGAGCGCAGTGGAACGCTTTGCCGTGATCGTCTTAGCCTCTCCGGACTCAATTGCGTCTGAGGCACGTCGCGGTTCGATCTCTAGGACCGCTTTGACCAAGTCCGCGGCGGAATACGGCCCTGGTCCCGCTGGATGCCGTCCGGTCAGAAGCATATAGAGCAGCACCCCGAGTGCGTACACGTCTGTCGCCGTAGTGATAGCTCCGCCCGCGATTTGTTCAGGCGCCGCAAACTGTGGGGTCAGTGCCCCGCCACCTTCCGCTGTGAGCACAGTTGACAGGGCGGGGGTTGCGTCGTCGGTAAGTAATTTCGCGATGCCAAAATCTAGGAGCTTTACCTGGCCGTCGCTGCGCACGAGCACGTTCGACGGCTTGATATCGCGGTGTACGATCAGATGGGCGTGAGCGTGGTCTACGGCACCGAGCACGTCGAGGAAAAGCTTGATTCGCGCATCCACATCGAGCGCCCGCCGGTCGCAGTATTCGTCGATATGCTCGCCTTCGACATGCTCAAGCACGAGATAAGGCTCGCCATTGGAGGTGACCCCGGCGTCAATCAGTTCCGCAATGTGAGGATCACGTAGCCGTGCGAGTATGCTGCCCTCGCGTTTGAAGCGCTCCGCGCCGCCGTGCGCCACTAGCGCGAAATTCAGGAACTTGATGGCCACCCGGCGCTCGAAGCGTCCGTCGCTCCGCTCTGCTAGCCACACGCTACCCATGCCGCCCTGACCAATCGGCAAGATCAATCGATAGGCGCCGATTGTTCTGCCGGGTACGAATGCCTCACTCGCCGGCTGGGCTGGCCCCCGATCGAGAAAGTGTTCCTGCGCGAGAGCGCCATGTTCCTCGACGAGATCGTTCAGGGTGGCAGCTAGTTCGGGCTTCTCCGCTCGCAAGGATTCGAACCAGATCGCACGCTCCTGCTCCGTGAGTGCGAGCGCCTGATCCAGGTACGGACTAATTTCTTGCCAGCGCTCCGGACTGAGCTTGGACATGATGCCTCCTCAGTTTTCCAGATCTGCGAGAAGTTGCCATGCAGGTAGATGCGCGTCGTTTCCCCTTGCCCCGGCATGGTTCGCTCGGGAACGTCCCTCATCGAAACAATTTCGGCAAAGTTGAATCGGCAGAAGAATTTCAAGCGACAATTCGGGCGAGCGGCAGCTCAGCCTTGGCAAGCTCGTCCAGCACCTCAATTCGAGCCAGGTCTCTTCCATCCACCGCATTCTCGCCGTTTCTTGAGTTGTTGGAACGGTGCGCCGAAACACGTGCCAGCCATCACCCTGTATTGGTATGGTGGAACGTCGCTTCAGAGCGTTACCGGGATTTCAGGTCTCGGGCGATCGCGGCTCTGGTCGCCGTTCCGGTTAGGTCTCCTCGGACGCCGCAAGCATAGTCCCGGTAAGATGCGGCGGCAAATGATTTTTTTGTGTTAGTTCTTTCGCGAAGGTGCAATGACGAGCACGCCCCAGGCCCGCAAACGCATTGTAGGAATCGTTGCCAGCGTTCGCTCATGGCTTGGTTCTGGGGGAACTCTGTGGGCGAGGCCGGAGTCGCGTAATCGGCAGATCATCGGTTCAGTCCTGGTCAATTTTCGGAAATGATTTGCACAACAAAATCTGACTCACACTATTGACATCGCGAAATCTTCTACTTACCTTTTCCGGCAACGCTGGGTGGGCGGTGGGCGTGAAATTCGCTCTTGACGGGTTTCGTTGATTCACCCCTGTGGCGTGGATTTTTTCCCACTCTGGAGGTATCGTGGAACCGATTCTTGAAACGTATGTAACGACTTCCACCGATTTCCCACCATTCTGCATTGAACGCCGAATCCACGGGCATCCGTGGCTTATACAGAGGATGGCAAAGATGACAGCAAGTTAGGATATTGCCTCAATGGCCTACATCGAAGGCGAACAGCGAGGTCAGCACACAACGTCAATGGATGATCTGATTCGAGAAGAGCATGTCGGCTGGTCTTCCTCCGATGCTTTCGAGCTAACGATATTGGGCTCTATAACATAGGACTACGACCACAGCGATTTCGGCTCGGTGCTTTGAGGTACTCATCGGTCCATTGGACCCAGTAGTTCAAGTACGTGGGCAATCGATTCATTCCGATCACGTGAAGGGAACGGCGGCGAATTTGACAGGCTTGCTCGTGTCCGGCACTGCTGTCCTGCTCCTCGATCAGTGGAGCAAGCGCATCGTGCAACTCCTCTCGCCTGGCTGTCACGCATCTGGCATTCCTTTTCTGCAGATTCGCCGTGTCGTCAATCTCAACCACATTTACCGCAGCCGGCACACGCATGCGGTGCTGATCCTCATCTGGCTCTTTGCTCTCGCGTCCGCGGTTCTTCTGCATCGCTCTGGCTTGTGGTTTCAGAGCCGCATTTCTGAGATCGGACTCGGACTGGCTTTCGGCGGAGCTGCCGGAAATTTGCTCGACATCATTCGTTATCGTTCCGTGGTGGATTTCATAGACCTGCGCTGGTGGCCGGTTTTCAACGTCGCCGATATTGGCATCGTCAGCGGCCTGCTGCTCGGGTTTTGGCATTGATGGTTCAACGTGCATCCCGTGCTCTTCAAATTCCGAAGTGTCACGATATGGAGTTATCCCGTGATGCTCTATATCGGACTGGTGCTAGGCGTTTTCGCCGGGAACATTGCTGCCCACGCAGCTGGAATGGACGCGGCTCGCGTTTACGTCGCAACGGTGATTCTGATGGTACCCGCGCTCGCTGGCGCCCGCCTGCTGTATGTCGCCGCTGAATGGAATTTTTATCGCCGCCACCTTCGCCGCATTTGGGACCGCTCTGATGGCGGCTATATCATGTACGGCGGCCTCCCCGCCGCGCTGCTGATCTCCATTCCTCTGTTGCGCGTCCTCCATGTGAGCATCGCCGGGTTTTGGGATATCGCCATTTTCACCATTCTGGTCGGCATGTTCTTCACTCGGATCGGATGTCTGTTACACGGCTGTTGTGGCGGGCGCGCGTGGAATGGGTGCTTCAGCCTCCGCCTCCCCGACCGCAACGGCATTTGGGAGCATCGGGTTCCTACCCAACTTCTCGAAGCCGCCTGGGCCGCTGCGCTTGTGGTCATTGGCGTTTCGCTTCGCAGCTCGATGCCATTTCGCGGAGCGCTTTTTTTAGTGCTGTCGTTCGGTTACAGCGTAGGCAGGCTTCTTATGGAATTTGCTCGCGATCGCCAGCCGAAGGCTGGGTTCTCGGTCGCACACTGGGTCACGGTACTTATTCTGTTGCTGTCGAGCTCGGCTCTGGCGTTGTACTGGCCGCGTTAGGGCAAGTACGCAACGCAAGCAGTGGGCACGAATTTAGATTCTTTGTGGCGGGGTTTCTTGCAGAGCCTCGCGACGAACTAGAAAACCATCAGGCGGAGGCCTCTATGTCAAACATTCTTACTGGCGACTTTGACGTTGTGGCGGAATTTTCCATCCCCGCGGTCAACCGCATTCTGGCTGCCATGCACCAGACGGAGCGTTTTCTTCATTCCATTTCTACCCACGTCGATGACAATCCTCATCCGGGGCGGCCACCTTTGCCTGTAGTCGTCAGTGTCGTTGACGGTTTTGGCGACGCCATTGCGGATCAGAGGCAAGTGGGAAGTCCGAATCCAACTGCCGGCCCATCATCGGTGACCGACCCGATTGCCTCTCGTCTCGGTGTCATCCTGAATCCCGCCGTCCTCGGTTTTGCTCAACCGCCGATCACGCCCAGCCACATTGCCGGCATTGTGCAGCTCCAGCTTTTTCCGCCCACCATTCTTTCGCCAGCGAGGGCTGGCGAAAATCTAACCGTCCAGACGAATGTAATGTCGAGGTACTTTCCCGATGCTGGAAGCGCTCCCCTCGCCGAATTTATTCGTGGCGATCTTCAGATCAGCGCGCCTGTGAATAAGGTCGCGACCGGGCGGGTCCACGTCCTCGACATAGATTTCAAAGCCGATGACGCCAGCATCAATTTCAATCCGACCTTCTCCAGCAGCCCGTTGAGCCCGGAAGACATTGCTGGCATCAGCCTTTGCATTCAAAACGGACTCCGCACCAGCTTCCTGCCCTCGAGTGTGGTCCTGCCATCGAGTATCGCGGATGTTCAATTGCGCACATTGCCGGGCGCGCTCGCGCTTCTTCTCGACTTCAACGATCACCCGTCGAATCCATCGTCGGTCTCGAATGTCTTGCTCACCGGCGAAGACGGTTTCGTCATTGCCGCCAGTCGCGACTACATCCTGAACACCCTACAGTCTGTCGCCGGCAACATCCTGAGCCAGCCGATTCCTGATCTCACATTCACGGTTGATCTCAGCCTATTTGGCGTCGGTACCACTTTGCATTACGACTATCCAGTCAAACTCAACAGCATTGATTTTGACCTCAGCCCGTCCGGCCATTCCGGAAAGATCGTTATGACCATCCAGGCAAGCGTTGGTCCAGAAGTTCACGGCCATCCATTCAGCGGGCCCTATTCTCCGACCATCACAGCCGAACTCACGTTGCAGCCATTCGGCAATACCGTCGAAATCGGGTTGGGCAACGTCTCGGTGGATCCGCACAGCACAGCGGTTGATATAGCCGAATTCTTCATTGGTTCAATAACCCCGCCTGTCCAAGCCGCTTTGCTCAACGCTCTCATCTCCTCCAACGTGAACTCCATCGCAGACCAGATGTTCAATACCGACACAAATTTCGCGAATTTCCTCAATGCACAGTTCACCGCGCCCGATGGCACTCCGCCGACCTATCCGCAGAAAGTTTTTCTCGAGTACACATCCGCTGACGTTCAGCAGCAGGGAATTGTGCTACATGGTTTGCTTTATACCCAAATTTGGCCAGATCCCCACGTCGAATTTGAACAAATTTCCGTCTACCACTCCGCGCCGGTCCATCAGCCCTTCGGCGAAACCGACTACTCCGCGCTCAAAACCTGGATTCCTGGCGGCACGGTTACCGAATACGATTGGAGCTGGCAAGGCCAGACAAGTCCCTTCGAAGTGGATCCCAACAAATTCGTCCTGCAGCAGTCGAATCAGATCGCCACAGGGCCGGGCGCCGTCGCCTACGCTCTCACCGGATACACCCCAATTTGCCTTACCGTGAAGGGCACTCGCATCTCGAATTACGGTGCTTTTTATGACACCGTGATTTCTCAGGTCTGCGGCGTCACCCGGTTTCCCGTCGGCGGTCTCGTGCCTGTCACCGCCGGTGCCGTAGCTGCTCCGGTGTTTGCCATTACGCGCTCCGGTCCTTCCGGCGAAGTTGTCGTTTCCGGCTACGCCGCAGCGCAGATTGACGCGAGCGGCAACTCCTCGCCCAATCTCATTGTTCACTATGCGGATGCACAATCTGCCGCGGAACTGCAATTCCTGGCTCAAGCTCTTGAACAGAGCAAGCGCACCGATGCCCCCACCGCCATCATCGCCGTGCTCGCACCAGACCAACTCTCGATGGCCCCCTTTACTCCTGGCATTGCTTACGCTGACAATCCCGACGCCTGGGCCGCCGCGGTTGGGCTTAAAGATGCAAAGCCGCCCCTGACCCTGATCGTTA
>Ga0126371_10003147_pt1 | contig 14387 bp, 10 predicted proteins | sample PanSoiMetaPlot_4_FD_110145 | JGI IMG/M metagenome (GOLD analysis project Ga0126371, IMG submission 110145) | Tropical forest soil microbial communities from Panama - MetaG Plot_4 | ecosystem: Environmental > Terrestrial > Soil > Tropical forest > Bulk soil | place: Panama | collected 2016-02-17 | reverse complement strand
TATGGCACCGAGGTCACACCTGAGCGCCTTTCCCTGGTGGAGCGCGGCGAGGCGGCGCTCCGTGCGCTGGGTTTCCGGCAGTTTCGTGTGCGTTTGCATGACAAACTGGCCCGCGTGGAAGTGGCCCCGGAGGAACTGCCGCGAGCCCTGGAGCCGCAAATGGCGGCCACCATCGCGCAAGTGTTGAAGGCCGCGGGATTCTCTTATGCTGCTTTGGATTTAGAAGGTTACCGGCAGGGTTCGCTCAATGAACCCCTGCGCAAAACCTCCGGAACATCCGGAAGCTGATCTGCGTATCTTCCTTTAGGAGGGCCTGTTCCGACAGGTTCGAAGGATTTGCTAAATACACGCCAACTCGCCCTTGTCCCTGGACTTCTTCTATTGGCTGCGGGCAGCGCCTTTGCTTCGCCTACAACTCCCGCCGAAAGCGCCACGTTTGAGCGCACATTTTCTGTTTCTGCGCCGGTGCGGCTGGAAGTCAGCAACAGTTCCGGCAATGTGGAGATTCGCGGTAGCGCAGACGGCAAGGTGCACATCCACGGCAAAGTGACTCCCGGAGGTTGGTCTATTTTCGGAAACGGATCAAAAAGCGTGGACGAGGTGGCCGCCAATCCTCCGCTGGAGCAAAGCGGCAACACCATCCGCATCGGGAAGAGCTCCTCCTGGATCAAAAACGTTTCCATCGATTACCAGGTGGAAGCTCCGCACGACACGGAGATTGATGGCAGCCTGGCCTCGGGTGGAATTACGGTCGACAACGTAAAGGGACCCGTGAAGGTCAACACCGCTTCCGGGTATGTGCATGTTTATCGCGTCGAACGCGACGCCCAAGTGGGAGCGGCCAGCGGTTCGATTGACGTTTCCAATATCGGCGGCTACCTGCGGATCACCAGCGCTTCGGGCGATGCCAGCGTATCCGACGTCAAAGGCGACTTGAAGATTGGCGCAGCTTCCGGTTCCATTCGCGTGCAGCGCCCGGGCGACCGCGTGGACGCCTCCACGGCCAGCGGCTCGATTGAGGTGGTCGGCGCGAACAGCGATTTGAAGGTTCACGCGATTTCAGGTGCCATTCAGGTCTCTGGAAATCCCAGCGCCAACCACCTTTGGGAATTGAAAACCGTGTCCGGCTCAGTGCAGCTTCGCGTACCCAAGAACGCCAGCTTTCTGCTCTCCGCGGAGTCAACTTCCGGTGATATCCGTACCAGCATTCCAGTGATTCTGGAAGAGCAGGACAAGCACTCCCTGCGCGCGCACATCGGCGATTCGGCCGGCCGGGTAGAAGTACACACCGTCTCCGGCAGCGTTAACGTCGCCGGAGCCTCTTAAACGATCGTAGGGCCCGCCCTTCCAAGGCATGCCGTTTCCCCGCAATCCTCCATCCCCCCTAAACACTCCGCACATCGGTACAATGGGGGGGTGAACTCCCGTCCTCCAGGCGCGCTGCCCGTGGTTCTGTTACTTGTCTGCCTAGGCTCATTCCCGGCCTGCTCACAAGAAAAGCAAGATCCTGATCCTCCCGCGGCTCCGGCCAATCCGGTTAAGCCGGTCTCCCCGAAGCAGTCTGCGGCGCAAGGGCAAGCCCTTGAACAACAGGAGTTGCAAAAGGCCATCGAGCAGGCCGGCAACGACCGCGCGGCCATGATGCGCAACCTCCTGGAGTTTCTAAGGAAATACCCGCGGAGTTCCCAGCGTCCCCAGATTTACCGGGCGGTTGTGGAATCAAGCATGCAGCTTCGCGATTTCGCAACCGCGACCGAGTACGCCGAACGCATGGTGGCGCTCAATCCCGAGGACCTTTCCATTAACCTGCTCTCGGTCCAGCTCCTAGAACGCTACGGCGACGCCTCCGGCTGGCGCCGCGCGGTGAGTTATTGCACCAGGGTGCTGGACATCATCCGCCGCGAGCCGGTGAAGGACAAATCTCCGCGGCAGTCCAGCGAGCAATTCGAGAAAGACAAGCAACGCGACGTGGCCTCCATCCTGCTGGTTCGCGGCAGGCTCTACCAGAAGCTGAATGAGCCGCAAAACGCCCAGAAGGATTTTGAGGGCAGTTACGGAATGGTGCCGGCCTCCGCCTCGGCGGAGCACCTCGGCGAACTGGCGGAAAGCCGCAAGGATTTGCCCACGGCGATCCACGAATATGCGCTGGCTTTTGCGCTGGCCGATAGTGCGCAGGGCAGCGCTTCGCGTCCGGAGGTACGCAGGAAACTTGGCAACGCCTGGCGGCTGGCGCACGGCTCGGAAGACGGACTGGGAGACTACGTACTCCGTGCCATCGATGAGGCCGCCGCTACGACGCCCAATCCCAAGCCGGCGCGCAACAAAGGCTTGAAGGACCCCATGGAATTCGTCATGCGCAAGGCTCCGGATGGTTCTCCATTTGCCTTGGCCGATACCAAAGGCAAAGTGCTGGTGCTGAATTTTTGGGCCACCTGGTGCGGTCCCTGCCGTGAATGGGAACCCCACTTCGAACGAGTGGCGAGTCATTTTCTTGGGCGTGAAAAAGACGTAATTTTTCTGGAAGTGAATTGCGACGAGGACGAGACACTGGTCTCGGCGTATCTGGCCGAAGAAAAACCAAGAACTCCGGGGATTTTCGCCGACGGCCTTGACGAGTTACTTCACGTCAATTCGTTCCCCACCACGCTGATCCTCAGTCGGACTGGGAAAATCGCTTATCGCGCCGAAGGTTTCGATCCGGAAGGACGCGATCAAACGTTGATCGATGCCATCGAGGGAGCCATCATCCACTAGCCGCTGACTTGGGAAGGCCGTCTACGTCTTGCAGTTCTCCGCTACGTTTTTCGCGGCCACCACGGTGTTCACGTGAATTTGCACGGTGTCTTCCAGCCGACGCGCATATCCGCCTGCTTGTGTGGTCACTACAGGAATGTTGCGGCCGCGTGCGATCTCGAAAACACCAGCGTCTCGCTTCTGAAGGCCCCTCATGCTCAGGTCCAGCCCGCCGAGTTGGTCTTCGTGGTAAGGGTCCGCTCCGCCTACATAAAACAAAATGTTCGGATGAAATGAGTCGATGGATTTTTCTACTGCCGGAAGCAGTGCGCCCAGATACTCATCGTCAGCCACGCCGTCTTCCAGGTTAATGTCCAGCGAAGAATGTGGCTTATGCGCGGGGTAGTTGTTCCACTGGTGGATCGAAAGCGTGAAGACAGAAGAGTCGTTGGCAAAAATGGCTGCGGTGCCATTGCCGTGATGGACATCGGTGTCCACCACCATGGCGCGGGCGATCTCCTTGCGAGCTTGCAGCGCGCGGATGGCTACGGCCACATCGTGGATGGCGCAGAAACCTTCGCCGTGCCCGGGATAAGCATGATGAAAACCGCCTCCCAGATTGCACGCAAAGCCGTCACGCAGGGCGGATTCCCCCGCGACCATCGTGCCTCCCGCGGCCAGCCAAAACGCCCGCACCAGTTCCGGGGAATACGGTACTTCCAGCTTCATCTGCTCGCTCGCCGTCAGTGTCCCGGTCTTGAGCTTCTCCACCCAGTCTTTGGTATGTACGCGCAGGATGTCGGCATCAGTCGCAGGTTCCGGACGCAAAAAATCATTCACTTCAGCGATTCCGTCATTCAGCAATTTGTCGTGCACCAGTCGAAATTTCTTCGAGGGAAACACGTGCGCGCCTAGGTTCAGGTCATACCGCTCGTGGTAGACAAGTTTGAAAGGCAACATAGAGCTGTTGCGGCCACTGGAGTGGCCAAACATTAGTATTCGCGTTCGAGGATGAAGTCCGGCAGAGTTTGCAAAGCACGCGCGTACTCGGAGGCGCCGCTGCCGTTCAGGCAGGCCTTGGCGCGAACCGCATATTCCAGCGCCAGGTTCCGGGTGCGGTCGAGCGCTCCGGAATCGCGAACCAGCGCCACCAGTGTTTCCGGTTGCACGGAATGGAATTCCTTCTCTTCCAAGACCCGGGCGACCATCTCCCGCGCTTCGTGGTGTCCGTTTTCCATAGCGTAAATCAGCGGCAGGGTAACCTTGCCTTCTTTCAGATCGCTCAGCACCGGCTTGCCCAATTGTTCGCTCGAAGCCGTGAAATCCAGGAGATCGTCCACTAACTGGAAAGCCAACCCGGAATAACGGCCGTAATCGGCAAGGGCCGTCTCGTGCCCCGCATCGAGCCCGCCCAAAACCCCTCCCAGGCGCGCGCAGCCGCTGAACAGGCACGCCGTTTTGTAAGTGGAGAGTTTCAGGGCCTCGTCCTCGGAAACGTCAATGCGGCCGATTTTTTGGAGTTGCAGCAATTCGCCTTCGACCATCTTCTGAGTCAGGTCGATCAGAATATCCAGGATGTGGAAATTGCGTTCCTGCAGTGCAATATGAAAAGACTGCATGTACAACCAGTCGCCGGCCAGCACGCTGCGATGATTTCCCCAGCGCGAATTTGCGGAAGGACGCCCGCGCCGCGTATCCGCGCTATCAATAACATCGTCGTGAATCAGGGTGGCGCTGTGCAGTAGTTCCACTACGGCCGCGAGCTTGATGGCGCTTTGCGAATTGCGTTCGTTCCCAGCCGCGTAGCCGTGCGCCAGCAGCAGCAGCGCGGGCCGCAGCCGCTTCCCTCCCCCGCCCAGAAGATAACTCGTGATTTCGGAAACCGGCTGGTAGGCTGCGGCGCTCTGGCGCGAAAGCTCCTGCTCGACCTTCACCAGGTCCTCGCGCACTAATTCGAAAATCTCTTTGACGGTTAATAAAGCGATGTGCGTTCTCCGCTCCCGCGCCCTGTCAGCGGGACCCTTCGGCCGTGGATGCATTCGGCCAGGGCAGCCGAAAAAACCGCCGGAAATTCTCGGTCGTTCTTGCGGCTATTTCTTGTAGGTCCAAGTCTCTCACATTCGCGAGGGCCTTCGCTACCTCAACTACATAGGCGGGCTCATTTCGTTTGCCGCGGACCGGCTGTGGCGCCAGGTACGGAGCGTCCGTTTCAATCAGAATGTTCGAAAGGGGCAAAGCCTTTGCCACGTCGCGAATGCCCTGCGCTTTGGGGTAGGTGATGTTGCCGGTGAAGGACACCATAAAACCCATGTCCACCCCGCGCTGCGCATCTTCCAGGGTGCTCGTGAAGCAATGTAGAACTCCGCCAAGTCCCGTCGGCTCCCAGGCTTCTTCCAACACGCGCAGGCAATCACCCCAGGCATCCCGGCAATGGATGATCAGCGGCAATTTCGCCGCTCGGGCGAGCTCCATCTGTTGCCGGAAAACACGCTCCTGTACGTCGCGCGGCGAGTGGTCATAGAAATAGTCCAGTCCGATTTCGCCCCAGGCAATCACCTTGGAGTGGCGGGCGAGGGTTTCCAACGTTTCCAGGTGCACTCGAGTGACTTCCTTCGCTTCGTGCGGGTGGACGCCAACGGTCGTGTAAATCCAATCGTACGCTTCCGCGTACGGAATGGCTGCATCGAGCTTTTCCGGACCGGGCCCTACGCCGATAGCGAGGATGGTGGACACCCCCTCGGCGCGGGCGCGCGCGAGCATGGCGTCGCGGTCGGTGTCGAATTGAGGAAAATCAATATGCGCGTGTGAATCGATGAGTTCCATGAGACCAAAATTCCGGTGCGGAATAATCGCTTTGGTAAGCGGATCGCGCGAGGGCCTGGGTGGAGCTGTTCATTGTTTTCTATAACTGCCAAATGGGGCGCAGTGTGCTGGGCCCCTACAAGGGCTGTTATTTCAAGCGGGCACCGACTTCGACTTCTTCGTGGAAGCCGGTGAGGACGGGCCGTCCTTCGGGGCCTACTGACGCGGCCACAATCATTCCGTTGGACTCGACGCCCCGGAGTTTGCGCGGCGCAAGATTCACCACCACAGCTACCTTGCGCCCGATGAGCGATTCCGGCTCGTAATACTGCGCGATGCCCGCGCAGATCTGCCGGATCTCCGTGCCGATATCCACGGTCAGCTTCAGCAGCTTATCCGCGCCGACGATGCGTTCCGCGGTCTTAATCTGCCCTACACGCATCTCGACTTTCGCGAAATCCTCGATGCCGATTTTCTCGGATGCCGCAGGCGCAGCCGATGCTGCTCCGCCAGCAATTGGTGTCGCCGCCGGGACGGGGACTGCCGGGGTTGGATTGAGTTCTTCGTTGGCCATAGCTTCGATCCTCTCTACTGCTTCGGTTTTATCCACGCGCGGGAACAATGTCTGTGCTTTGCCCAAGGCTGTGGCGGGGACAAGTTGACCCCAGCGCAGGCCGTCCAATTCGAATTTGCCGACCGCCACCGGCTGCCCCAACAACGACCACACTTTCGCCGCACTTTCCGGCAATACCGGATATGCCAGCGCCGTCACTATGCGCAGCAACTCGGCTGTCGTCCACAAAATGGTTCCTTCGCGCGCCTGCTCGTCCTCGGAATTGCCCAACGCCCAAGGCTGTTCGCTCGTGAGGTATTTGTCCGCGGCGCCAATGACACTCCAAATCGTTTCCAGGGCACGGGCAAAGCTCAACTTGTCGTAATTCTCAAGCACATCGCCGATCGCCGCCTGCGCCTCCTTGGCCAGCGCTTCATCCTGCGGCTGCCGCGCGCCAGGCTTAAGGATTTTCCCGGCAAAGTTCTTCTCAATCAGCGCCGCCGTGCGGCTCGCCAGGTTCCCCAGCCCGTTCGCCAAATCGCTGTTATAGCGCGTCACTAGCGCGTCGTAGCTGAAATTCCCATCCTGGCCGAACACCACTTCGCGCAGCAGGAAATAGCGCAACGCATCCATGCCCAGCATGTTCACGATCGGGCGCGGCAGCACCACGTTGCCTTTTGACTTGCTCATCTTCGCCGCGTCCATCAGGAACCAGCCGTGCGCCCAAACCTGCTTCGGCACCGGCAGCATCGCCGCCATCAAGAACGCCGGCCAATATACGGTGTGGAAACGAATGATGTCCTTGCCCACCAGGTGTAGATCCGCCGGCCAGTAGCCGCGCTTCTCATACTCCGGTCCGCCCACTGCGCTGAGATAGGCCGTCAGCGCATCGAACCACACATAAAAGACGTGCGGCTCTTCGCCCGGCACAGGGATCCCCCAGCGAATCGTGGTGCGCGTAATGCTGAGGTCTTTCAATCCGCCTTCCACAAAGCTGATGATTTCGTTCTTGCGCGTTTCCGGCTGAATGAAATCCGGATTCTTGCGATAAAAATCCAGCAATGGCTTCTGAAACGTCGAAAGCTTGAAGAAATAGTTCTCTTCGGTCACCGTCTCGAGCGGTCGGTCGCAATCCGGGCATAGATTCCCCGGCTTCGGCTCGTTCACAAAGGCGTTGTCGTAAATGCAGTAAAGGCCGGTGTAGTTTCCCTTGTAGACGTAGCCGTTTTCCTTGCACTGGCGAAACAGCCACTGCACCGTGCGCACGTGCTGCAGGTCGGTCGTACGCACAAACTCGTCCGCCGGAATGCCCAGTTCGTCCCACAGCGCACGCCAGGCGTCGGCCATTTTGGCCACAAATTCCGATTCCGCCACGCCGGCTTTCTTCGCCGCGCGTTCCACGTTAACGCCGTGCTCGTCCGTACCCGTGGTCATCACCACGTCGTACCCCCGCATGCGTTTATATCGCCGGATAACGTCGGCCACTATGGTGGTATACGTGTGGCCGATGTGCGGCAGCCCATTGGTGTAGTAGATGGGCGTCGTAAGATAAAACTTTTCTTTTTTCTCAGGCATTCGGGGTGTCTCGATCACTTAGTGATTCACAATTTGCAGGTTCAAAAGTCCAAGGTCCAACAGTCAAACAATTCCTATTTGTTGCTCACCCGTTTTTGGCCTTCCAGGACTGGATGGCTTCTTCCATCACATGGTGCAAAGGCACATTCTGTGCTTCTGCCAGTTTACGGCAATCTTCGAATTCCGGCGAAGCCTGACGGATGTGCCCGTTGAGGCGAGCCACTTTGATGCGCACGTCGCCAAAGCGGGTATGCGCCGTGTCCCACTGCCGCGCCAGCACGCGCCGTTCGGCGGTGTAGCTCCTGACTCCCAGCGTCGTGGTCTCGGCGAACAGCATCTCCTGGAATTGTGCCGCATCCTCAGGGCGGCACAACACCGTGACCAGCATGCCGGGGCGGTTCTTCTTCATCTGCACCGGCGTGGAGAATACGTCCAGCGCGCCCGCAGCCAGGGCTTTTTCCTGGAAATACCCGTAAATCTGTGGATTCATGTCGTCGAGGTTCGCTTCCAGCACGCAGATAGTCTCCACCTCCGCAGAAACGTGCTTCTCCAATGCCTCACCCACCATCAGACGCAGCACATTGGGCTGCCCTTCGAGGTCCGCAGTCCCGGCGCCGTATCCGATTGCTGCAACCTTCAGCGGCGGCTGCGGCCCAAACGTCGTGCAAAGCGTGGCCACAATCGCGGCGCCCGTGGGCGTGACCAATTCCTTTTGCACGCTGTTTGAATACGTGGGCTTCCCAATCAGCAATCGCGCCGTGGCCGGTGCCGGCACCGGCAAAACACCATGCGCCATTTTCGCCGTGCCTCCGCCAACATTCAACGGCGAACAGGTGAACGTTTCGATACCCAGCGCGGCAAACCCGATGCATGCAGCCACAATGTCCACGATCGCGTCGACCGCGCCCACTTCGTGAAAATGAATCTTCTCCAGTGGAACGTCGTGTACCGCCGCTTCTGCTTCTCCTAGCTTGTGGAAAATCGCAGCGGCGCGAACTTTCACGTTCGCGGCAAGGCGCGACTTTTCGATGATTTCCAGGATCGTGTTTAACGACCGGTGCGTTTGCGTGTCCTGCGTGCGCACCTTCGCGTAGGTCGCCGCCATCCCGTTCTTCCAAACTTTTTCAGAGGTGAGTTCCCATCCCGGCACATCTAGTGCGCGCAATCCCTGGCGCAGTTCCTCAAGGCGCACTCCGGCGTCCAGCAGCGCGCCGAGGACCATGTCGCCGCTGATACCGCTAAAACAGTCAAAATAGGCTTGTTTCATCGCTGCAAATCCAGAATTCGATACTATCGGCGGGCAAGCGCCAGAGTCAAACGCCGTAGCGCTCTAGCCTTGCTGGCCCAGATCTTCCTTTGGGGAGTCGGCCGCTCGCGGCATAAATTACAAGGCTCTCCCGGCCGCCGCACCCGAAGCCCACGCCCATTGAAAATTGAACCCACCCAGGTGTCCGGTTATGTCGACAACTTCACCAACAAAAAACAAGCCTCGCACCCTGTGCGATTCCATCGTTTTGCTGGAAAGCCCCTCGGTATCCACGCCGCCCGCGGTCACTTCCGCCTTTTCGTATCCCTCGGTTCCCGCCGGATGGATTTCCCACACATGTAACCCTTTCTCGAAAGCATCCAGCGCCGCATTGGTCCACGCTTTCGGCGGATAATGCTCAAACCAGTGTTCGGCAAAGCGATTCGGCAAGAACTCGCGCAGCGCCTTTTCGCCGACTGCCGTGCCTCGCGTTCCGGCTTCGCGAATCCTTTGGGTGGCCACGCGGCCCGGGGCCAGATCGATTCGAACGCTTTCGGCCTCCTGCCAATAATTCGAAGCTTGCAGAATCGCCGGCCCACTCAGCCCGCGATGCGTAAACAGCATCTTTTCGCGAAACGCTTCCTCTCCCGCCGAGGCAATCACTTCGATGGAAACACCGGCAAGGTCTGCAAACCGTTTGCGGTCCGCGGCGGAAAACACCAGAGGCACCAGCCCGGGGCGGGTTGGCACAGTTTGCAACCCGAATTGCAGCGCGAGATCGTAGCCAAACGAAGTCGCGCCCATCTTGGGAATCGAAAGTCCTCCGGTGGCCACGACCAGCGCGTCCGCGTGATATTCGTCGCCCTCGCAGCGCACCACAAACGACGTGTCCCGACTGACCTCACGAATCCTCGTGCCGGCGACGATCTTTACATTCGCCGCTCGGCACTCGGCCTCCAGCATGGTCACAATCTGGCTGGCCGAATGATCGCAAAACAACTGCCCCAGCGTCTTTTCGTGGTACGGGATCCTGTGCTTCTCCACGAGCGCGATAAAATCCGCTGGTGTGTAGCGCGCCAGCGCGGACTTGGCAAAGTGCTGGTTCCGCGAAAGAAAATTCCTCGGGTGGCAATGAAGATTCGTGAAATTACATCGCCCGCCGCCGGAAATCAGGATCTTTTTCCCGATTTTCTGCGCGCGCTCCAGCACCACAACCCGCCGTCCGCGTTTGCCGGCTTCAATGGCGCACATCAGCCCTGCCGCCCCTCCGCCCAGCACCACCACGTCAACCTTGGCCAATCCCTCTCCTTGCCGCGGCCACCGCAATTCTTTTGCTGACAGTCCTCCGTCCACGCGTGTATACTGCCTTTTCTGGCAGTCCACTTCAAGGCGCGTGCGAAGAGCGCCGCAAGGACGGAACAATGTTCATCGCACGAATGGCCGCTGTCCTCTAAAGTCGCTCCGCCTTCCAGGCGGATTCCGCAAGCCGCGTTTCCCTACTAACCGCCTTCCGCGCCGGCGCATCCTCTTTTTATTGCGCCCGCGCAGACCGTGCAGGTATCTATGTCCGTGCAGGAAGTACAACCCGAAGTTATTGCCGCTGGCGCCGCCGCGCCGCAATCGCTCTGGTCCTCGGTAGCCGAGGCCCTGCGAGGCACCCATCAGGACTTCACCAGCGGCAGCCTGAACCGCGCCATCCTTTTGCTGGCCATACCGATGGTCCTCGAAATGGTGCTGGAGTCTCTCTTCGCCGTCGTGGATGTGTTTTGGGTTGGCCGCCTCGGTGCCGATGCCGTGGCAACCGTTGGCCTGACGGAATCGCTCCTCAGCCTGGTCTTCGCGATCGGTCTCGGCTTGAGCCTTTCCACTACTGCAATGGTGGCGCGCCGCATCGGCGAAAAAGATCCGGAAGGCGCCGCCGTCGCGGGGGCGCAGGCCATCTTTATCGGCTTTGGCGTTTCCGTGCTAGTGGGGATTCCCAGCCTGATTTACGCCCCGCACCTGCTGCGCCTGATGGGTGCATCTCCGTCCATAGTGGCAAGCGGCAGCGGCTACGCGCGCATCGCTCTTGGCGGAAGCGGAGTGCTGATGTTTCTGTTTCTCAATAACGCCATCTTCCGCGGCGCGGGCGATGCGGCGATCGCCATGCGGCTGCTGTGGGTGTCGAACATCATTAACCTGATCCTCGACCCGTGCTTCATTTTTGGGTTGGGACCGTTTCCAAAACTTGGGGTGACCGGCGCGGCTCTGGCCACCTTCACCGGCCGCGGCATCGGCGTCCTCTACCAGTTTTACCGCCTGCTGCGCGGCACCGAGCGCATCCGCATACTGCGCGCGCAGGTCCGCGTGAACTGGCAGGTCTTACTCCGCCTGCTGCGCGTTTCACTCACCGGCATCCTGCAATTCGCCATTGCGCATACCAGCTGGATCGGACTGGTACGCATCATCAGTGTATTCGGCTCTGCAGCGCTGGCCGCATACACCATCGCCATTCGCATCCTGATCTTCGTCATCATGCCGTCGTGGGGCCTCAGCAACGCCGCCGCAACCCTGGTGGGGCAAAATCTGGGCGCGCGAAAGCCTGAACGCGCGCAAATCTCCGTCTGGCGCACTGGGTTTTACAACATGCTGTTCCTCGGTGGCGTCGGCGTTTTCTTCATGATTTACGCCACGCCGGTGATCCGCCTGTTCACCAATGACCCGGAAGTTGTGCCGCTCGCCGCGTCGTGCCTGCGCATTCTCAGCTACGGGAATATCGGCTACGCGTACGGTATGGTGATGTTGCAGGCCTTCAACGGGGCGGGCGACACCGTCACTCCGACGATCGTGAATTTTTTCGGCTTCTGGCTGCTGGAGATCCCCCTGGCTTTCTTCCTGGCGTTGCGCGCGGGTTGGCAGGCCAACGGGGCTTATGTCTCCATCGTTGTGGCGGAGTGCTCCATTGCCCTGGCGGGTGTGCTGCTGTTCCGCCGCGGCAAATGGAAAGGCCAGCAAATTTGAAATATTTGCAGGTTTTGTAGGGCCGGCCTTCTGGTCCTGAGCGAACGCGAAGGACGGCTGCTCACAACTGACTTAAGGTAAACTTACCGCTATGGCGCATGCGGTCATGTCTCCGCGGCTTCCCTTGCCTCCGGGTCCCAAGGGAATGTTCTTGCTGGGCAGCGCTCAGTCGCTGGCCCACGGCTGGCCTGGGCATTCTTCAAACTGTTATCGCGAGTATGGAGACATTGTCTTCTACCGTTTCTTGCACGTTCCTATCTGCCAGCTTACCCATCCCGACCACATTGAAATGGTGTTGGTCCGCAATGCCGCCAATTTTCAGAAATCCCGGGATTACCGGGCGTTGCGATTCATTCTCGGAAACGGGCTGTTGACCAATGAAGGCGCTTCCTGGCAGAAGCAACGGCAACTGATTCAGCCCGCGTTTCGTCACGAAAATATCGCGCAGTATGCGGAAATCATGGCCGATTCCACCGCCACGCATCTCGCGCGTTGGAAAGACGGCGAGCATCGCGATCTCCATCACGAAATGGCCGAACTTACGCTGGATATCGTGACCAAATCCCTGTTCGGCACGAAACTCGCCCACGACGCGCGCGGCATCGGCGAAGAGATTTCCGCGGTCATGGAACGCTTTTTTGTCCTGGCTGCGCTGAGCTTTCTTCTGCCGGACGGCATAGCGGCCCCCAAAACACCGCGGCTTCTCCGCTCCAAGAAAAATTTGGATGTCGTAGTGACTTCCATCATCCGGCAACGCAAGACTAGCAGGACCACGGCAAACGACCTTTTGCAACGCTTGCTTGATGCCCAGGACGAACAGGGCTCACGCATGAGCGACGAACAGCTTCGCGAGGAAATCATGACACTGTTCCTGGCTGGCCACGAAACCACCGCCAACGCTCTTACGTGGACCTGGTATCTGCTGGCGCAAAATCCGCAGGTGGAACACGCTTTAGCCGCGGAACTCGATGGAGTTCTCGGCGGGCGTGCGCCAACGCTGGCTGACTTGCCGCGACTTCCTTACACGGAAATGGTGGTAAAAGAATCGATGCGCCTGTATCCCCCGGCCTGGGGCATCGGCCGGCGTGCGCTGCAGGAGTTTGAATTGGGGGGATACCGTATCCCCGCGCGAACCAATGTTCTGATCATGCAGTGGCTGACGCACCGCGACCCGCGCTTTTTCCCCGACCCGGAGCGCTTCGACCCCGAACGCTGGCGCGACGACCCTGTCCGGAAAGGAAAAATTCCGCGCTTCGCTTACTTCCCTTTCGCTGGCGGGCCACGCGTGTGCATCGGCGCGGGATTCGCGATGATGGAAGCCACACTGCTCCTGGCCACCATTGCACAGCGTTATCGCTTCTCGCTGGCGCCAAACGCGGTGGTCACTCCGCTGTTTTCCGTCACCCTGCGACCCAAGCACGGCCTGCCCATGCAACTCCACCGCCGTTAACCGAGAGAGCCCCTTCTTCTTCCGTATCTGGTTTTGCAACGCTTTCCCCTTTACAATGCGGGCGGTGCGTCCGGACTTTGTCCGGGGAGTGTTCCTTTCCCATATGAAATGCAAACTGGTGTCCTTGTTGGTCGGTGTGATCGCGTTTGCCGGCTATGCCTTCGGCGGTGAAAAACCGTGGATTGAAGTGAAAAGCCCGCATTTCCGCGTGCTTACGGACTCGAGTGCGGGCGACGGAAAATTGGTGGCGCGAGAGTTCGAGGATTTCCGTGCACTAATGACTCAGCGCTACCCGAACTTCCGGCTGGATTCCGGCGCGTCGCTAGTGATTCTTGCTGCAAAGGATGAAGAAACGGCCCAAGTGCTACTGCCTAATCTCTGGAAAATCAAGGGCGAAAAATACGCTGGCTATTACTCTCCCAGCTGGGAAAAGCAGTTTGCCATGGTGCGCATGGATACATGGGGCCGGGGAGCGCAACCAGCCGTGTTCTACGACTACGCGCAGATGTTGCTAGCTCTCAATTACCGCTGGCTTCCGATTTGGCTGAGTGTGGGTTTCGATGAGTTTCATTCCTACGCTTTATTTGAAGAAGGTAAAGCCTACCTCGGGAATCCTTCACCGCGTCTGAAGCTCTTGAGGAGCATGCATCTCGCTCCGATACCTGTCGAAGTGCTACTCGATGTCAATGCGCGTTCTTCGTATATGCACGACTACGAAGATAGGCGGCGTTTCCGCGCCGAAGCCTGGTTGCTCTTTCACTACCTCGTTCTGGGGCCGGACATGGGCGGTGGCGTAAAGCTACAGCAGTTCTTCGAGATGATCGAGAGTGGGGCTAACCAAAAGACTGCGTTTCAGCAGGTCTTTGGGAACTTCAAGTCGGTGGATGCCGCCCTGCAAAGATATCTCGAACGATTTAATTTGCCGGCCATACGAATAGCCAATCCTGAACGGTTCAGCGACAAGGATTTTTCGGTGCGCACCATGAGCATGGCGGAAACCCAGGCGGAATTGGGCGGCTATCATCTTT
>Ga0126371_10003145_pt1 | contig 14388 bp, 11 predicted proteins | sample PanSoiMetaPlot_4_FD_110145 | JGI IMG/M metagenome (GOLD analysis project Ga0126371, IMG submission 110145) | Tropical forest soil microbial communities from Panama - MetaG Plot_4 | ecosystem: Environmental > Terrestrial > Soil > Tropical forest > Bulk soil | place: Panama | collected 2016-02-17 | reverse complement strand
TCGACGTGCATCACGGCAACGGCAGCCAGGACATCTTCTGGCAGGACCCGACCGTGATGTACTGCTCGACCCACGAGATGCCGCTCTATCCCGGCACCGGCGCCAAGTCCGAGCGCGGCGAGCACAACACCATCGTCAACGCGCCGCTCTCCGCCGGCGACGGCGGCGACAAGCTGCGCGAGGCATTCAACAGCGTGATCCTGCCGCGGCTCGACGGCTTCAAGCCCGATCTCGTGATCATCTCGGCCGGCTTCGACGCCCACACGCGCGATCCGCTCGCCAACCTCAACATGGTCGAGCAGGATTTCGCCTGGGTCACCGGCAAGCTGATGGAGGTCGCCGACAGGTATTGCGAGGGCCGCGTCGTCTCGGTGCTCGAGGGCGGTTACGACCTCCAGGGCCTCGCGCAATCGGCCTCGGCGCACGTACTCACGCTGATGCGCGGATGATAGGATCGCGTCGCGGCCATTGAGTCGCGCGGATGGACCTCGAAGCATGGCCGACACCAACCACGCCGACGTAAGCAAGCTTTCCTTCGAGAAGGCGATCGAGGAGCTCGAATTGATCGTCAAGCGGCTCGAGGAGGGCAAGGTGCCGCTCGAGGAATCGGTCGCGATCTACGAGCGCGGCGAGGCGCTCAAGCGCCGCTGCGAGGAATTGCTGCGCCAGGCCGAGGCGCGCGTCGAGAAGATCACCCTCGACGCCGCCGGCAATCCGAAAGGCACCGAGCCGCTCGACGTGAAGTGACGCCGACGCCGTTCCACACACTCGGCGTCATCATCCGCGCAAGCGGATGATCCAGTAACCACCACGACCGCCCGCGTGTACTGGATGCCCGCTTGCGCGGGCATGACGGCATCATATGTGTTGCCGGTTACGGCAGGAGGCGAACCCATGAGCTTCTTCCCCGGCAAGGACCCGGCGGCCGGCGACGCGCCCGCCTGCGACGCCATCGAGCGGGTGATCGTCCCGCGCACCAGCGATCTCGGCGGCTTCTTCGTCCGCCGCGCCCTGCCGTCGAGCCAGCGCCGCATGGTCGGGCCGTTCATCTTCTTCGACCACATGGGGCCGGCCGAATTCCGCGCCGGCCAGGGCATGGACGTGCGGCCGCATCCGCATATCGGGCTCGCGACCGTCACCTACCTGTTCGCTGGCGAGATCATGCACCGCGACAGCCTCGGCAGCATCGCGGCGATCAAGCCCGGCGCCGTCAACTGGATGACGGCCGGGCGCGGCATCGCGCATTCCGAGCGCACCGCGCCGGATCATCGCGTCGCCGGCGAGCCGCTGCACGGCCTGCAGTGCTGGGTGGCGCTGCCGGCGGCGGACGAAGAAGGCGCCCCCGCCTTCGTGCATCATGACGCGGGCGAACTCCCCGCCGAGACCGGCGAGGGCAAGACCGTGCGGGTCGTGGCCGGCCGGTTCCTCGGCATGAACTCTCCGGTCGCCACCGGCTGGGAGACCCTCCTGGCGGACGCGACGCTTGCCACCGGAGCGACCCTCCCGCTCGATGCCGACACCGAGGAGCGGGCGCTCTATATCGTCTCGGGCGAGGTCGAGATCGCCGGCGACCGCTTCGAGGCCGGCCGCCTGCTGGTGTTCCGGCCGGGCGACCGCATCACCGTGACGGCCAAGACCCCCGCCCGCCTCGCGGTCGTCGGCGGCGCCGCGATGGATGGCCCGCGCCACATCTGGTGGAATTTCGTCTCCTCCCGCAAGGACCGGATCGACCAGGCCAAGGCCGACTGGAAGGCCGGCCGGTTCGACGCCGTCCCGGGCGAGACCGAATTCATCCCGCTACCGGAATGAGCCAATCGACTCAGGGTGTTATCCCACGACCCGGCCCGGATCCCGCTCCCGGCGGGGCCGCAAGGTGTCGCCGGCAGCCGGCGTGACGGGTGCATCCTTATGGATATGGAACCGTTTGGCCCATTACTGTTTTGGGCTAGAAGGCCGTCCATGATGGAAGCACCGGGGCGGTAACTTAGTAGTATAAAGGACGGTTCCCGATGGCTTGTTGGCGTTTGCACCCGGCACCCGGGTGTCCTACTGTCAGGGTTGGACTCCTCTACGGGGCAGCCTGGTACGAGTTCAAAGGGTGGTGTGAGAGGCCAGCAGGCAACGTGGCTCAGGGCCGCGTCAATGTCGCCTGCCCGGTTGTGTGAGCTGTGGCCTGTGTGGCGGCATGTTGATTGCCGCGAAAAATCCGGAGAATGTCATTGTCCCAGTCGCCGTCGAAAACGCCCTTGCTTGACAAGGTCGCCACCCCCGCCGATCTGCGTCGTCTCGAGCCGTCGCAGCTGCGTCAGGTGGCGGACGAGCTGCGCCAGGAGATGATTTCCGCCGTCGCCGTGACGGGCGGCCATCTCGGCGCCGGCCTCGGCGTGGTGGAGCTCACCGTCGCGCTGCATTACGTGTTCGACACGCCGCGCGATCGCCTGATCTGGGACGTCGGCCACCAGGCCTATCCCCACAAGATCATCACCGGCCGGCGCGATCGCATCCGTACGCTGCGTCAGGGCGGCGGCCTCTCGGGCTTCACCAAGCGCGCCGAGAGCGAGTACGACCCGTTCGGCGCAGCCCATTCGTCGACCTCGATCTCGTCGGGGCTCGGCATGGCGGTCGCGCGCGACCAGAAAGGCGAGAAGAACAACGTCATCGCGGTGATCGGCGACGGCGCCATGTCCGCCGGCATGGCCTACGAGGCGATGAACAATGCCGGCGCCATGGATTCGCGCCTGATCGTCATCCTCAACGACAACGACATGTCGATCGCGCCGCCGGTCGGCGCCATGTCGGCCTATCTGTCGAAGCTATGGTCGGGCCGCACCTACCGCTCGCTGCGCGAGGTCGGCAAGCAGCTCGGCAGGTTCCTGCCGAAGCTGATCCAGGACCGCGCCGCGCTCGCCGAGGAATATGCCCGCGGCATGATGATGGGCGGCGGCACGCTGTTCGAGGATCTCGGCTTCTATTACGTCGGTCCGATCGACGGCCACAACATCGACCACCTGCTGCCGGTGCTCAAGAACGTGCGCGACGCCGAGACCGGGCCGATCCTGGTCCACGTCGTCACGCAGAAGGGCAAGGGCTACGCGCCGGCCGAGAACTCGGCCGACAAGTACCACGGCGTCGTCAAGTTCGACGTCGCGACCGGCGCCCAGGCGAAATCCAAGTCGAACGCCCCCGCCTACCAGAAGGTCTTCGGCCAGAGCCTGATCAAGGAGGCGCGCAAGGACAAGCGCATCATCGGCATCACCGCCGCGATGCCGTCCGGCACAGGGATCGACCTTTTCCAGAAGGAGTTTCCGGAACGCACCTTCGACGTCGGCATCGCCGAGCAGCATGCCGTGACCTTCGCGGCCGGGCTCGCCACCGAAGGCCTGAAGCCGTTCTGCGCCATCTACTCGACCTTCCTGCAGCGCGCCTACGACCAGGTGGTGCACGACGTCGCGATCCAGAAGCTGCCCGTGCGCTTTTCCATGGACCGCGCCGGTCTCGTCGGCGCCGACGGCCCGACGCATGCGGGCTCGTTCGATATCGCCTATCTCGGCTGCCTGCCCGGCTTCGTGCTGATGGCGGCCGGCGACGAGGCTGACCTCGTGCACATGGTCGCGACCCAGGCCGTGCTCGACGACTGTCCATCGGCGCTGCGCTATCCGCGCGGCGAAGGCGTCGGCGTCACCATGCCGGAAGAGGGCAAGCCGCTCGAGATCGGCAAGGGCCGCATCATCAAGGAAGGTCACAAGGTCGCCCTGCTCTCCTACGGCACGCGGCTCGCCGAATGCCTCAAAGCGTCGGAGGAGCTCGCCGCGCTCGGCCTCGCCACCACGGTCGCGGACGCGCGCTTCGCCAAGCCGCTCGATACCGATCTGGTGCTGCGGCTGGCACGCGAGCACGAGGTGCTGGTGACGATCGAGGAAGGCGCGATCGGCGGCTTCGGCAGCTATGTGCTGCAGGCGCTCGCCGATGCCGGCGCGCTCGACCGCGGGCTCAAGGTGCGCACGATGGTGCTGCCCGACGCGTTCATCGACCAGGACTCGCCCAACGCCATGTACGCGCGGGCGGGCCTCGACGCCAAGGGCATCGTCGCCAAGGTGTTCGAGGCGCTCGGCAAGGATCTGCGCACCGAGGCCGCGAAGCTCGCTTAAGCGCACCACAAGTTCGGCGACTTTCAATGATGCAAGTCGGGCAGGCCCGACTTGCATCGGGGCATTCCGTTATGCACCATCAGTGCTTGTCGGCTCCCGACGCGCGACGCTAACTCTGGGTTAAGTATTCGCGCTGGTAAATCCGGTTCCGCCGTGCGGCCGCCCGCCGTTTTGGCACTTTCTACCGATTGATCGCGTAGCACTGCGCACGGTTGGGAGAGCAGTGCCGATGCAATCCGGGTTGTGGCGTTTCGTGATCGGGCCTCTGGGCACGGCGGGCTTGGCCGGCGGCCTGTGGCTGCTGGACCGGCTGGGCATTCCGGTGCCGGCACCGGGCGGCATCGTGCTCCTGATGGTGATCTATTCGACCTGGGCCGGCGGCCTCGTCCCCGGCTATCTCAGCGCAGTCGTCTTCGTCCTCGCCGCGCTTCCGGTCGCATTCGCGAAGACGCACTTCATCATGATCGTGTCCAGCCCGACGGTGATGACGGGCACACTGGTGGCATTCGCGATCGGCGTGCCGCTTTTCATGGCCTGGATGCGCGCGCGCGTCGACCGTCGCCTCGAGGAGGAGCGCCGCACGCGCGAGCAGATCGAGGTCGCGAGCCGCGACTTGCAGGTCCTCCACGCCGCTCTCGACCACGTCGACGACGGCGTCATCCTGCTCGACGAGCAGCTGCGGGCGCGCTTCATCAACCGCGCCTCGCGCGACCTGTGGCACATTCCCGACTCGCTCGCCGATCGCCTTCCCTTCTTCGCCGACGTGATGCGCAATGCCTGCGCGGCAGGCGTCGTCTCGCTGCCCGCCTCCATGGTCGCGCGCTATATCGACCGACGGATCGAGCAGCTGCGTGCCGGCGACGAGACGCCGCTCGACCTTCAGCTCGCCGACGGCACCACGGTGCGCTGTCGATGCAAGGCGCTCGCGGCCGGCGGCCGCTTCCTGAGCTACACGGACGTCACCGATCTCGTGCGCCACGCCGAGACACTCGAGCGCCTCGCCACCGTCGACGACCTGACCGGCATCTGCAACCGGCGCCACTTCATGACGCTCGCCCAGACGGCGTGGGAGCGCTTCCGCGACGGCGAGCCCTTCTCGCTGCTCATCCTCGACCTCGACCTGTTCAAATCGGTCAACGACCGCTTCGGCCACATCGGCGGCGACGCGGTGATCCGCCACGTCGTCGACGTCTGCCGCAGCACCAAGCGCGACGCCGACATCCTGGCGCGCCTCGGCGGCGAGGAATTCGCCCTGCTCTTGCCCGACACGCGTGCTCCGGAAGCCGCCGCCTTTGCCGAGGAGTTGCGGCGGCGCGTCGAGGCGGCGCCGGTGGCGATCGAGAACACCATTTTGCGCATCACGACCAGCATCGGGATCGCCGAAGCCGAGCGCGGCATGGCGCGGATCGGCGATCTGATGAAGCGCGCCGACAAGGCGCTCTACGAGGCCAAGCGCGCCGGCCGCAACCGCGTGCGGCTGGCCAAGCCGCCGGTCGACGAAACGACGCGTCAAGTGGGATCGACGATCGCGGCCGCATGACGCGGACCTTTGCCAAAATTTAACTTTTCCGCGGCTTTTCCCGGGCCCATTCGCAACTCCTAAGCCGGTGCGCCCTATCATTGCCGCATCGCGTGGCGTGTGGGAGCCTCGTCATGTCGTCGCATTGGCGATCGGTTATTGCACCTCTGGTGACGCTCGGGACGGTCGTCGCGATCGCTCTGATCGAGCAGTATGTCTTTCCGATCGCAAACCCGGGTGCGATCTTCTTCATCTCGGTCATGTGCTCCGCCTATATCGGCGGCACCGGCTCGGGCCTGATTGCCGCTGCGATCGCGCTTTCTTTCGCGGCATTTCACTTCCTCGGGCGCGGCCATATCTGGGAACCCGGTCATCATGACCTCGAGCGCGTCATCATCCTGTGCACGACGACACCGCTGATCGCGATCGTCGTCGGCCTGCTCAAGGCGCGCAGCAATCGGGCCATGCAGCGCGAGCGTCAGGCGCGGCTCGCAGTCGAGGCGGCCAATCGCCGCCTGGTCGCGTTGCAGGCCGCGCACGACGAGTCGCATGCCGGCGTGGTGATCCTCGATCAGGAGCTGCGCGCCGTGTTCATCAATCGCGCGTTCCGCCGCCTGTGGAATCTTCCCGACGAGATCGCCGAGCGCCAGCCGCCATTCGTGGCGCTCGTGTATCATGGCCGCAACACCAATGCGTATGCGGTTCCGGAGGAGCGACTCGACGACTATGTCGCCGAGCGCGTCCGGCGCGTCCGCAACGGCGACCTCGACCCGCTCGACATCCGGATGACCGACGGCAAGGTCATCCGCCTCGAATGCAGCGTGCTCCCGGCCGGCGGCCGCATGCTGACCTATACGCCGGTCACCGATCTGGTCCAGCGCGCCTCGACCGACGGGCTGAGCGGCCTGTTCAACCGCCGCCACTTCCTCGAGCTCGCCGAAGCCGAATGGAGTCGCTTCGATCGCTATGAGCGCCCGCTGTCGCTGATCATGCTCGACATCGACCTCTTCAAATCGATCAATGATCGCTACGGCCACGACGTGGGCGACCAGGCGATCGTTCACGTCGCGAGCCTCTGCCGCGACAGCAAGCGCGTCCCCGACGTCGTCGCCCGCGTAGGCGGCGAGGAGTTCGCCATGCTGCTGCCCGAGACGGCACTCGACAGCGCGTCGCTCGTCGCCGACCGCCTGCGGCGGGCGATCGCCGACGCGCCGGTCATGATCGCCGGCGCGCCGATCCGCCTTACCGTCAGCATCGGCGTCGCCGAGGCGAGCGCCGGGATGGAGGGCGTCGCGGCGCTGATGAAGGAGGCCGACGCGGCGCTCTACCGCGCCAAGCACGGCGGCCGCAATCGCGTGGTGCCGGGGCCGCGCGAGACCGACCGGCCGTCCGGAGCGCTTGCGCTCGTGTCCTGACGACATTCCGCCTCTCGCACGCCGGCACGCGCGCTGCTAAAGACGGGCCGCATGAGCGCCCGTGAACGCGCCGACCGGCTCCTCGTCGCGCGCGGACTGTTCGACAGCCGCGCCAAGGCGCAGGCCGCGATCGCGGCCGGCCTCGTCACCGCCGACGACTGCCCCGTGCGCAAGCCGTCCGACGAGATCGCGCGCGACGCGCGCCTCACCGCCGCTCCGGCATTTCCCTGGGTATCGCGCGGCGGCGTCAAGCTCGCACATGCGCTCGATGCGCTTGCGGTCGACGTCGCGGGCAGAACCTGCCTCGACGTCGGCGCCTCGACCGGCGGGTTCACCGAGGTGCTGCTCGCGCGCGGCGCGGCGCGCGTTTTTGCAGTCGACGTCGGGCGCGACCAGCTGCATCCGCGGCTGCGGGCGCGCCCGGAGGTCACCTCGATCGAGGAGACGGACATTCGCGCACTCGATCCGGCGCGGATCGCGCCCCCGCCCGAGCTCGTCGTCGCCGATGTCAGCTTCATCTCGCTCAAGCTGGCATTGCCCGCCGCGCTCGCGCTCGCGGCGCCGCGCGCCACGCTCGTCGCCCTGATCAAGCCGCAGTTCGAGGCGCCACGGCGGCGGCGCAAGAAGGGCGTGGTGCGCGACGAGGCGGTGCACGCGGCCGTCTGCACCGACATTGCCGGCTTCGTCGCCTCGCTCGGCTGGCGCGTCCTCGCAACGCTGCCGTCGCCGATCGAGGGCGGCGAGGGCAACCGCGAATTCTTCATCGGGGCGCGGCGTGGTTGAGCGGCTGGTCATCAAGGAAATGGGCCACCGCGGCGATGGTGTTGCGGAAAGTGCCGAGGGGCCGATCTACGTGCCCTACACGCTGCCGGCCGAGATCGTCGAGGTCGAGCCGAAGGCGGGCCATCCTGATCGCCGCCATCTGGTGCGGATCGATCAGCCGAGCGCGGCGCGCATCGCGCCGATCTGCCCGCATTTCGGCATCTGCGGCGGCTGCGCGCTGCAGCATTGGGAGACCACCGAATACCGCGCGTGGAAGCGCCAGCTTGTCGTCACGGCGCTGCGGCGGGCCGGCATCGACGCCGAGGTCGGCGATCTCGTCGACGCCCATGGCGACGGGCGCCGCCGCGCCGTCTTCCATGCGCGGCGCGGGCAGAGGGACATCCTCCAGGTCGGCTTCATGCAGGCCGGCGCCCATCATATCGTTGCCATCGATCACTGCCCGATCTTCGCACCCGGCCTCGCGAATGCCATTCCGGTCGCCTGGACCATCGCGGAGACGATCGGCGCCAAGGCAAAACCGCTCGACATCCACGTGACCGCGACCGACGCCGGCCTCGACATCGACGTGCGCGGCTCGGGCCCGCTGCGCGCCGCAACGACGGCGGCGCTCGCGCGGGACGCCGAGCGTCACGGCATCGTGCGGCTCACGCGCCACGGCGAGCTGCTGGTGCGCCGCGCCGTTCCAGTCATCCGCATCGGCCGCGCCGCCGTCCCGCTGCCGGCCGGCGCCTTCCTGCAGGCGACCGCCGCCGGGGAAGCGACGCTTGCATCGATCGTTTGCGCCGGCGCCGTCCGCGCCCGGGCCGTCGCCGACCTGTTCTGCGGCGTCGGCCCGTTTGCGCTGCGGCTCGCCGAACACGCCAAGGTGTTCGCGGCCGACAACGACGAGGGCGCGATCGAGGCCTTGCGCGAGGCCGCGAAGACGCCCGGTCTCAAGCCGATCGCTGCGGAGCGGCGCGATCTCTTCCGCCGGCCGTTTCTCGCCCACGAGCTCAAAGGCGTCGATATTGCCGTGTTCGATCCGCCGCGCCAGGGCGCCGAGGCGCAGGCGCGCGCCCTCGCGACGAGCAAAGTACCGGAGATCATCGCCGTCTCATGCAACCCGGCGACCTTGGCGCGCGATGCGAAGACCCTGCTCGACGGCGGCTATCGGCTCGGCACGGTAACGCCGGTCGACCAGTTCCGCTACAGCGCCCATGTCGAGATCGTGGCGCGCTTCGCGCGTTGAAGAACGGATCTTGCGATAGACGAGTTGCGCGCTAGTTGCCGGTCTTGACCGGCACGAACTGCGTCGTGAAGAGTGTCTTGTCGTCGGGGATGTCCTTGACGAGGCCCATTTCGATGAAGGACTGCTTGAGCGCCGCGACCGCCTTCGGATCGAACGTTCCGTCCTCGCTGAAGATTCCGATCTGTTCGTCATAGGCGCGCGCGATGACACTCGGGTTCAATCCGAGCACCTTGGCGCTGATCGCGACCGACGTCTCCTTGTTCGCCTTCATGAACGCGATGGTCTCGAACCAGCCTTTCAGGAACGCGGCCACCGCCTGCGGTCGCTTCTGGATCACGTCGTCGCGGACGAAGAACACGTGCGTGATGAAATGCTCCACGAACGGCGTAGCCGTGGTGATCACGCGCCACTCCTTCCGCTCCTCGAGCGCATAGCCCGATTCGAGGGCGCCGATGTAGCCGTCGAGCTGCCCGGTCTTGATCGCCGCGCGCGCCGGCGGCATGCCGCCGATCGGCACCATCGTTATGCCGTGCGCCCCCCAGCCCTTGACCACATTGATGCGTTCGCCGATCCAATTGGTGAGCGAGCCGACGGTGGTGCAGCCGAGCTTCTTGCCTTTGAGGTCGTCGACGGTCCAGATGCCGGAGTCGTAGCCGACCATCACGGCCATGTTCCGCGGCACGCCGGCCATCGCCGCAACCGCCTTCGCCGGGACGCCCTTGGCCATGAAGGCCATGCTGGGCCCACTGCCGATTCCGATGTCGAGGCTGTCGGCGATCAGCGCCTGCTGCAGCTTGGCATCACCGGCCATGGCCGAGGCTTCGATCTCGATCCCGTGCTTGGCGAAGATGCCGGTTTGCATCCCGATGTCGAGCGGCGTGAAGGTCCAGGCGAAGGCCACGGCCTTGCCGACGCGCAGCTTCTCCATGGCGCCCGCGTGCGAGGCAGCAAAAAGCAGGACGATGACCAGGGCGCGCAGCATTGTCGACATCCCATCCTCCCAGGCGGCCGTTCGGCTGCGGCCGATCCGACGAGTATGAATGTTTACAGATATCAACGAGGATTGTCATGGACCGGGGGGTCCCGCTCCGGACCGCGTTGACCGGGTTTACCCGCAGCCGTAGAATCAGACGGTTGGCAACGGCTGGACGCTCGCCATGCACATCATCGACTCGCATTTCCATTGGTGGCCGCGCTCGATTTTCGAGAAGCTCTGCAAGCGCAAGGACTATCCGAAGGCGCGGGTCAATGACCGCGGCGGCTACGATTACATGCGGCGCGCCGGCAGCGGTCAGCATCTCAACAGTTGGGCCGAATGGTTCGACCTCGACAAGCAGTTCGCCTACATGGACAGCCTCGGCCACCGTGTGGACGTGGTGTGCTGGATCGGGCCGCTCGCGGTCGCCTTCTCCGACATGCCGGTCGAGGAAGGACGCGACTACGCGCTGATGTGGAACGAGGAAATGGCCGCCGCGCAGAAGGAATATGCCGGGCGGCTGTGGGCAAGCGCCGCCGTTCCGCTGCAAGACGCCCGCGTCGCCATCGAGGTCGTGGATGATGCGGTGAACAGGCTCGGCCTGATGGGCGTGAATCTGCCCGGCAGCGTCGGCGCCGACCCGCGCATTGATGCGGAGCGGCTCGAGCCGTTTTACGCTCATGTCGAAAAGCTCGGCCTGCCAGTATTCCTGCATCCCACCGACGTCGTGTTCCAGGACATCCTCGACGGCTACAACGGCGCCCTGCATCTGAGCCTCGGGCGGGTCATCGAGGTGAGCGTTGCGGCGATGCGGCTGATCCTCTCTGGCACGATGGAGCGGCATCCCAAGCTCAAGCTCTATCTGAGCCATACTGGCGGCTCGCTGCCCTATCAGGCCGGCCGCATGGACAAGAATTCCAAGGCCGCGAAGCTGCCGCGGCCGGTGAGCGACTACATCAAGCGCATGTTCACCGACACCGTGTCTCCGCATGCTGCCGGAATGAAGTTCGCGATCGACTACTACGGCATCGATCACGTGATGTACGGCACCGATTATCCATGCTGGGACCCGGCGCCATGCCTGAAGCTCCTCGATGAGATCGACTTGTCGGAGGCGGACAAGCACAAGCTTTTCTACGCCAACGCCCGGCGAATCCTCGGCTTGCGCGATCCCGCGCCGGCGAAGACGCAAGTGCGCGAGCCGGTGGCAGCGAAGTAGTGCGTCTGCCACCGTGGTCGACGGCCCGATTCCGATAACGCCGTCCCGCCCCACCGAAATGGAAAAGAAGATGCTGCCACAGGAACGGCGCCGACGCCTGCTTGCGGCGATGGCGGAGGCCGGCATCGAGCACATGGTGCTCTACGGCAACGGCTGGCAGGGCGATTATCTGCGCTATGCGACCGACTTCGGCATTCTCGAGGGCCACGGCACGGCCATCGTGGCGGCGAACGGCACGACGCAGCTCTTCCTCGACAGCGCCACCGATGCCGAGCGCGCCGCGGCTGAAACAGACGATGTGGAAATCCACCTGGCGCCCGACATTGCGAGCACTGTCGGCGCGCAGCTCGAGCGCGCCACCGGGTATCTCGCGGCGGCGCCCCGCCGTTTTCTGCCGCAGTGGCTCACGCGCCAGCAGCGCAACTTCGCGCTGACTGATTGCACGGCTTTGCTCGACCGGCTGATGATGCACAAACTGCCGTCCGAGAATGCGGCCATCCGGCGCGCCGCCAAGATCGCCGACGAAGCCTACGAGGTGTTCCTGCATGCCGTGAAACCCGGCCGCAAGCAGTACGAGCTCGTGGCCGACGTCGAATCGTATCTGCGCAGCCGCGGCTGTCCGGATAATTTCATGATCCTCGGCTCCGGCGGCAAAGACGTCCTCGGCATGACGCCGCCGTCCGAACGAAGGATTGCCGCCGGCGATCTCGTCACCACGGAGCTCACACCCGCCGTCGACGGCTACTACGCGCAGATCTGCCGCACCTGCGTCGCCGGCAAGGCGACCGAGGCGCAGCTTCGGGCCTTCGATCTGTTTCGCGAAGCGCTCGAGGCCGGGATCGCGGCGGTCAAGCCCGGAGCGACCGCGGCCGACGTCGCGCGCGCCGAGAACGACGTCTTTCGCCGGCACGGCCTCGGCGAGTACACGAGCAGCAAATGGACGCGGGTGCGCGGGCACGGCATGGGCCTGTTCGCCGATTCGAAGCCGCACATTCTCGAGGACGTGGACGTCCCGCTCGTTCCCGGCATGGCGCTGATCGTTCACCCCAACACCTACCACCCGGACGTCGGCTACCTCGTGCTCGGCGACGCCGTGGTGGTGACCGAAACCGGCGCCGAGGTGCTGTGCGGCACCCCACGCCGGCTCTTCGAGGTCTGAACGATGCGCCGCGGCCTGATCGCCCGCTCCAGATCGGAACTGCCGGACGCGGTGCTCGATGCGCGCGCGGCGCGACTGCGGGCGGCGCTCACCGACGCGGGTCTCGATGCGCTCATCGCCTATACCAACAACACGCAACCGGCGGCCGTCTCCTGGCTCACCGGGTTCGTTCCCTATTGGTCGGAGGCGCTGGTGGTCGCGCCGCGCGCCGGCGATCCGTTCCTCGTGGCTGCGCTGACCTTCCGCGTCAAAAGCTGGATCGAGAGGACGTCGCGCGTGGCCGACGTCATTCATTCGCCGCGCATCGGCCTCGAAGCGGCGCGCATGATCGGCGCGACGAAAGCCGACGCCGCTGTCGGCGTCGTCGATCTGGCAAAGCTGCCGACCGGCATTGCCGACGACCTTGCCGAAGCGGGTCCGCGCCTTCGGCTGTCGGACGCGAGCGATCTCTTCGCGCGCCTGCGCGCGCGCGTCGATCCCGCCGAGTTGGCGCTCACGTCGCAAGCCGCGACCATCGCGTGCCGCGCGCTCGCCGAAGCACCGAGCCATCGGAAGGACCTGGCCGCCGCGATCGCGGCCGTGGAAGCGCAGGCACGGCGCCTCGGCGCCGAGGAAACCTATATCGCGGCGGCTCCCGATCTTGCGCGCGATGCGCGCCTTCGGCGTATCGAGGCGGAGGTGCAGTCGGGCGAACGCTTCGCCCTGCGCGCAACCGTTGCCTACAAAGGCTGCTGGACGCGCGTCGGCAGGACCTATTCGCGCGACGGAGAGGAGATCGATCTCGTGCGCCCGGCCGAACGACTCGCCCATGCGATCACACAGCTGCCGGGCGGTTCCGGATTTGAAGGTCTTCCGTTGTGGCTGGTCGAGGGTTGTCGCGCGACGCAGCCGCTGGCGCCGCTCATGGGTTCGCACATTTCACCGGCGGCCCCGCCGGGCGCCGGCATGCTCGTGTCGGTGCAGGCGCGCTTCCTGATCGACGAGCGCCCGATCTATATCGCGGCGCCGGCACTGATCGGCGCGCGAGGCGAACCGTCGGGCCTGCTCGTCGATCCGAGCCGCTGATTGGCACCGGCTAGCCAAAGCGCTCGTCGATGCCTTCCCATGCGTCGTAGCCGACGAGCTTCTTGTAGTCCTCGAAATCCATCCCGTCGTTGCGACGCGCGAACCGTCCGGACTTCATGTCGAGCAGGACGGCCTCGACCGCCTTGGCGGCGTGCATCAACGTGTCCAAACCGAGCACCGCGGCGTAGAAGCCGAGCTCGCCTAATTCCTGCATCGTCAGCATCGGCGTATGCCCGCCGACCAGCGGATTGCAGATCTGCGGCACGTCGAAGGCACGGCCCAGCCGGCGCAGTTCGTCGGCGCTGCGCGGGGCTTCGACGAAAATGCCGTCGGCGCCCGCCCGGATGTAACGTTCCGCGCGCCGCATGGCCTCGTCGAGGTCGTAAACGGCACGCGCGTCGGTCCGCGCCAGGATCCAGGTCTCCGGATCGAGCCGCTCGGAGGCGGCGGCGCGAATCTTCGCCTCCATCGTTTCGGTCGGCACCACCTTCTTGCCGACCATGTGCCCGCAGCGCTTCGGCCACTGCTGATCCTCGAGCAAGATCGCGCTCACGCCCATGCGCTCGTAGCCCTGCACCGTGTGCACCACATTTTTCACGTCGCCGTAGCCGTCGTCGGCGTCCACGAAGACCGGGAGGTCGCACGCCGCCATGATGTCGCGCACAGCGGCCGAAATTTCGCCGAAGCTCTTGAGCCCGATGTCGGGAACGCCGTAACGCGCCCCCACCGCCGGAAACCCACCGATGAAATAGACCTCGAAGCCGATCTTCTGGATCAATTTCGCGCTAAGGGCGTCGTGGGCCCCGGGGACAATCAACATGCGCTGCTGCTCGACGGCGCCGTTGATGATCTGACGAAAGGACGCGGTCATTGAGC
>Ga0126371_10003144_pt1 | contig 14390 bp, 11 predicted proteins | sample PanSoiMetaPlot_4_FD_110145 | JGI IMG/M metagenome (GOLD analysis project Ga0126371, IMG submission 110145) | Tropical forest soil microbial communities from Panama - MetaG Plot_4 | ecosystem: Environmental > Terrestrial > Soil > Tropical forest > Bulk soil | place: Panama | collected 2016-02-17 | reverse complement strand
TCCTGCAAGATAACTGGTGCAAACCGGCTTGCACGTAAACCCTTCAGCTTCAGCAACTTGCAAACTTGCAACAAGAACGCTGCAGACTTGCGCACGATCTGAAAATTCATAAGTCATTATCTGTCTGAAACAAATTGCACAGAAATTTCCACAGCCATTGAGGAATTGGACTTGAAGGCTTTAAGCAGACAGCTTATAGGCAGCACGTGCAATAGCAGGTGTTTCGGTGTTTCGACTTATACCGGCTATGGTGGTGAGACGGCGCCCCCAACGGCACCGTCTCATCGCGCGAATCAAAACCGCCTGAAGCTCACGGTGATTACTGTTTCCACCTCAACCGGCTCGCCGTTCAGCCTGTACGGCTGATAGCGCCATTGCTTCACGGCGTCAGTCGCTGCGGTAATCAGCATGGTGGGGCCGCTGGTTACGGTGAGGCTCTGGATTGTTCCATCCTTGGCGATGATGGCGTGCAACTTAACGTCTCCCTGTACGCCGGCCAGCTTGGCTATCTGCGGATACTCGGGAATTACCTTGTGTTCCAGCAGCGCTTCCATCGCCTGCGAAACAATGAATTTCCTGACCGGCTTTACCGGAACAAGCGGCTGTCCATGGTCAAACAGCGCCGACGTCGGATCACCGGAGCCGGATACCGTCTGCCACGATGGCGTAGCATCGGGATTGTTGCTGTAAATCGCGGGCTTGAGGCCCGGATCAATCAGATGCCTGCCGTCGTTTACCAGCGCCACAACCTGCATGCGGGGAAACGCGGGGCCACTGCTCCGGCCCGGCGCCTGTGTTGCACGCGGTCTCTCTGTACGTGGCGCAATGTATTGCGGCGGCGCGATGATCGCTGCCTGCGATTTCAGCGTGATCACGCCGGTAGAAATCAACGGCACCAAAACCACTGCGCCGCCGACAATCAGCTCCAGCATAAAAGCAGTCGCCATGGACCAGTGGCTGCGCTTGCGCCGCATGGGTGAGGATTCAAGCAAAGCTTCCCGAAACATATTTCTCTCCCTTCGCCTCGATACGCACCAACTTATGGCGCGCATCTTGGGCTCTTGCAGGAATTGGACACCGCAGCAGGAGAGAAATGTTCCTTGTTCCCGAAAAGAAAATGGCCGCCCGCAGGCGGCCACTCAAAAATTTTCCGGAACTATTGTGGTCTCTTCGGTGTCGTGGATCCACCGGCAGGAGGCCTGGTGGCTGCCGCCCCCGCAGGTTTCGGTGGAACGGTGGAAGGTGCCGTTACCGGCGACTCGGCATTGTAGGCATCTACGAGCTCTTTGGTGATGACCGTTCCCTGGCTCGCCCACAGCACTGGAGTGTTGGGATTCGAAACATCCAGAACCACCGCGTAATTATTGGCCTTGGCATACTTTTCCAGCACGTTGAGCATCTTGCCGCCAATGCGGTTTACCACTTCCTGCTCGGCCTGCTGAAACTCGTTCTGCGCGTCTTCATAATTGCGCTGCAAGGTCTTCTGCTTCACTTCCAGGTTCTTCACCTGCTTGGTGCGCTCGTCTTCGTTCAGCTTGTCCTGCTTGGCCTGGAGGTCCTTCTTCAGGCCTTCGACTTCGTCGTTCAGGCCTTTCAGTTCGGCTTGCTTGGGCTCAAAGCGCTTCTGCAGAGTGTCAAACTCTTTTTTGCCTTCATTGGTGGCAACAATAGCGTCCTGAATGTTGACAATGCCGATCTTCGCGGACAATCCGGTGCCGGTGTTGGCAGCAGCGCCACCGTTCCCGTTGGTTGTGGGCGCGGCTGCTGTGCCTTGGGCCAGCGCGGCAGCGGATAAAACTGTGCTCAGCCCGAGGCTGAGGGCGAAATGATAGAACTTTAGGTTGCCTGACATGAAATGGTGGACTCCTTCAAAGTTGCTTTAGCTCATTCGTCGCGACGTATTGGTCAACCGCTCGCAGAATGCGGGAAAATCGGTAGAGAGGACGAATGTTGTGATTATAGGTTGTATTCTCCCGCAGCGTCAAACGCATATCCTCCTCAGAATGTCGTGCTGACGGTGAAACGGAAAGTCTTTCTCGGCTCGCGCAGAATCACGTTCGGTGAAAACTGGGCGAGTGCCGATTGGAAAGTAAAATCGCCGGCGCCGCCAGGCGGGAACATGCTCCGCGTGATCTGGTTGGGCGAAATGGCGGTGGTGTCGAGAATGAACGGGTTGTACGCATAGTAAATACGGAACGGCGCCTGCACGATGGGCAAGAGCACCTGCAGTTCCAGGCCCGTAGACATGCGCGGCACAAAATTTGTCCCGGCAATGGTCTTCAGATCGCCGCTGAAAGGAATGAATCCGCCGCCCGCGCAGGCGAAATTCACGATTGCCGGACAGCCGAAGCTGGTTGTATTCAATTGCTGCAACGAATCAGAAGCGATCTTCAATTGCGACTGTCGCAGCGCCATATTCATGCCGAAATCCGCGAACGGCGCCAGCGCAACCGGGCCGACAATCTTGATGCGATATTCAACGTTAGCCAGCGCGCTGGTATCTCCGCCGGTATAGATGATGTTGCTCACCGGCACTGGCACCTGGACAAATCCGCGCCTCGGATTGGCGGGATCGATTGGAACCGCTGAGCCATCCGGGTTGGTCAACTGCAGGGGCTGGACGTTGGTGACAAACACATAAGGTGAAACTGTGCGAATGTCAAACCCGCGCAGATCGTTCTCGCCGCCCATATAGAAACGCTCGTAAGGCGGGGCCACATTACCGATGCCGCTCATGAAGCTTCCCTGCAGGTGAATTCCCAGGGTGTTCTGGTGGTACATAGGCTTCCAGTTGGTAAAGCTGACCACCGGACGATAAAAGTTCACGTTACCGCCCAATCCCGCAACCTCAGTCGAAACAAAGAAGCTGTGGCCTCTGTATGGACGAATGGGATTATCAATCGTGTTGAATCCAAAAATCGGCGTGATCTTGCTGGTCTGGATGCCGGAAAGCGCGTTCGGCCCGGATATATTGCGGAAGGCCAACGTCTGGAAATAAACCTTCGAGGCATCACTGAAGGTCTTGATGGTGGAGTCATCCCAGGAGTAGCTGATGCCAATGCGCTTGAAACTGTGCAGTACGTAGTTGAGCGAAGTGGTAAAACCCACGCTGGATTGGCTGAAGTTCTGGAGCTGATTCAGGACGGCCGTCGAGAGATTGAGCTGCTGGCCCGTCAATATCGCAGTCTGTTGTGCCTGGTTGAAGTTGTATCTGCGATAGTAAACCGTAAATCCCAGCTGCAGCGGCCGGTCAAAAACGTAAGGTTCAGTGAAGCCGAACAGCACGTCACTGGAGCGGTCTCCCACGTTGCCGGAAACCGTCAGCGTCTCACCCAAACCCAGAAAGTTGTTGGTCTGGTAGTTCAGGCCGATAAAAGATCCCGCGAGACCGCTGACTCCGCCGGTCAGGCCGATGGAGTTCTTGCCTTTCTCTTTTACCTTGACCGTGAGATCTACCGTTCCATCTTTTTCGTTGATCTTCTTTTCCGTATCGTCTTCCGGCTTGAGCTGGTCAAAGTAGTTGAGCTGGTTCAGGCGCAGCACGCTCAATTCCCACAAGCGGCTGTTGAAGACCTGCCCTTCCTGCACCAGCAGTTCGCGCCGGATCACGCGATCGCGCGTGGTGACGTTGCCCTGGAATTCGATGCGTCGCACAAAAAACGGCTTGCCTTCATCCACGTCAACGTTCAGCGTCAACAGGCGATGCTCTTCATCAATCTCAGTCTCGGGAACTGACGTGAAGTTGATGTAGCCGATTTCACCGTAAGCCTTTGTCAGGTTCTGGATGCCCTTTTGTATTTTTTCCGTATCGAAGGTCTCGCCATCCTTGATCGGAAACAGGCTGCGCAGCAGAGCCGTATTCTGGATGGCCTTATTGTTCTTGAAGGTTATCGCCTTAAGCTTGAACTTTTCTCCTTCTTCGATAGGAAGGGTGATGTCCATGGCCTTGCCGTTGCCCTTGTGGAACGGCGGGATGGGGCTGAAACCGCCTCTCTTGTCGCGAAGCTGAGTCTGGGGATCCTGCACGATTACCTTGAAATAACCGTGGTGCTGGTAAGCCACGCGGACGCGCTCGGCGTCCTCCTGTAGTTTGGAAGCATCAAAAGTGCGCGCAAAAAGGCTTTCCAGGAAGATTGATCGCGGAATACCGACGGCATGCAGGTTCTTCATCGCCCGCTTCAGATCGCGGGAACTCACGTGCTTGTTGCCCTGAAAACGAATCCTGCCTACCTTGATTTTTGGGCCTTCCTTCACCAGAAAGGTCACGCCCACAGCCGCCGGAGGAATCTGCTGCACCTGGATTGTGATGTTGGCGAACTGGCGTCCGTGCTCGGAAAGAAGTTCTTTGAGTACAACCTCTGCCTTGATGGCCTTGGCCGGGTCATAAGGACTTTCAACTGAGAACCCCAGCTTGACCTTCTTAAAGCGCTCAAGCACATCGCTGGTCGAAACCGAATTCAGCCCTTTGTATTCGATGGTGCGGATCGTCGGCTTTTCCCGCACATAGAAGATGATGTTCCAGCCCTTGGCGGAGGGCTCGCGCTCCACGCGCACATCTTCAAAGTATCCGCTGTTCCACACCGAACGCAAGTCACGCTCCAGTGAGGCCTCGTCATAAAGGTCTCCGGGATGAGTGTAGATGCGGCTCATCACGGTTTCCCTGGGGATGCGCCGGTTGCCCTTCACGTCAACGGATTCGATTACCTGGCTTGCCTGTGCGGCGGCCAAAAGAGGGGCCACGAGACATGCAAGGAATAAAGTAAGAACCGCGCCCGCGCGGAACCTTAAGGCGTACTCTGGGCTGCTGCTTTCCTGATTAGAAGACCGCAATATGACTACCCTCAGAACATTTGTTGGGAAAGCATGATTATACGGAAGCCACTGCTGATGCGCCACTTACCCGGCAACGGTGACTCCACTTTACCACATCCAACTTTCTTGACCGAACCCATGACGCGGGTCCGGGCGGGTACCATCTTATGTCCGAGGAAATAACCTACCTATGCACGCCAGAAAGTGCCGCAGACCGGTCTCTATCGCGTCTACCACTACCAGCATCGTCTGCCGCACAATGCAATGATGCGGCAGGGCGAGCTATTCCCTGCCTGCAATACCTGCGGCCAACGTGTTTTCTTCAGGCTCTCTCACACTGCAGAACCTCTGACTCTGGACCGCGACTTTCTGAAGAAAGCCGCCTGAAGAAGTCGCATTTCCCCCGGGGAAAATTTGCGTTGTTGTTGCGACCCGCCTGTAGAACGAGCTACCTACAAAATTTTGCAGATTATTTTTGCAATTATGGAGATGAAGATCTATCCCCTGGCCTTTTCGATCTCCACCAGACACGAATAGAACGTCGCACCGGCGCCTATGTCTGTAAGTGTCTCTGAAGTAAGGGCGTTAATGCTCTTTCCGTCAGGGGCGAACCTGGCCCAGGTCAGGCGACTGGCTACGACCCCGGGCTGTACCGAACCGTTTACATGGGCGCGCAGGCGAACCTCGCCGCGATCGTTGAAGACGCGCACCCAGTCACCCTCGCTGATGCCCCGGCGCTGAGCATCCGCCGAGTTGATCTCCAGCAGCTCAGGCTGCTCCATCTTCTGCATGGAGCCAAGGTTGGCAAAGCTGGTGTTGAGAAAGTTGTCTGCTTTGCGCGACAGCAGTTCCAGTGGATATTTCGCCGCCTGCCGGCTGTGCCGCGATTCTGCGGGTGGCACAAAACTCGCGACCGGATCCAGTCCTCGCTCGGCCAGCGCCTTGCTGGTCAGCTCAGCCTTGCCGCTGGCCGTAGGGAAATTGCCTTCAGCAAAAGGCAAAAACGGCCCATCCCCCAGATTGAGCCGGATGTGACCTTCCCGCTCCAGGCGTTCCCGCGTCAGCCCTTCCAATCTTTCCGGACGCCGCGGATCACCGCTCCATAGAGCTTCGTCGATCATCTCGTCCACGCTCTGGCTGAAGCAGTCTTCAGTAAACCCGCTGCGCTGGGCCAGCTCACGGAACAAGTCAGTATTGGACTTGCATTCGCCCAGCGGCGCGATTGCCGGTTGCGAAATCTGGAGATAGTAATGGCCGTAAGACTTCTGCAGTTCCTTGTGCTCGAAGAATGTAGTCGCGGGCAGTACCAGATCAGCGTAGGCGGTGGTATCAGTAAAAAACTGCTCGTGCACCACCGAGAAAAGATCAGGCCGCAAGAATCCGCGAACCACCTGGTTGTGATTGGGCGCAACCACAGCCGGGTTGGAGTTGTATACAAAAATGGCTTTCACCGGCGGATGGTCAAGCTCATTCAACGCCTTTGCCAGTTCGGACATGTTCACCACGCGCGCGGCACGGCCCAAGGGGCTTTTCAGCATCAGATCCGGACGCTCAACTGCGACCTCGTTCAACCCATACGAGCCGCTGGTGGAAAGCTGCAAGCCTCCGCCAACTTCCTTCCATGCGCCGGTAATGCAGGGCAGCATGGTGATGGCCCGCACCGCCGTCCCGCCATTGGGCGCGCGCTGCACACCATAGTTCACCCGAATGACGGCAGGACGAACAGTGGCGTATTCGCGTGCCAGCTGCTCAATGTCTGGCGCGGAAATACCCGTCCACTGCGCCACCCGTTGCGGCGTGTAATCCTGCACGCGCTGGCGCAACTCGTCAAAGCCATGCGTGTAACGGGAAACATAATCAGAGTCGTAGAGATTTTCCCGGATAATTACGTGCATCAAGCCCAGCGCCAGAGCCGCGTCCGTTCCGGGATTGATAGGCAGATACCAGTCGGCGCATTTGGCCGTGCGCGTCTTGTACGGATCGATCACGATCAGGCGCGCGCCATTGCGCCGTGCTTCTTCGATAAAGGGCCACAAGTGAATGTTGGTGCCATGAATGTTCGCGCCCCAGGCAATGATGTATTTCGAATGCCGAAACTGCTCCGGCTCGGTGCCGGCTTTGCGGCCGATCACCGTGACCAGCGCGTCACCTCCGGCCGTGGCGCAGATGGTGCGATTCAGTTGCGAGGCCCCCAGGCGATAAAAGAAACGATGCGCCATGCCTGAGTTGTTCAGGATTCCCAGCGTGCCGCCGTAGGAATAAGGAAGAATCGCTTCCGGGCCGAACTCGCCGGAGATTTGCCGGAAGCGCCGAATGATCTCGTCGAAAGCTTCATCCCAGGAAATGCGGGCAAAGTTTTCCAGGTCGCTTTGTCCGGGGCCTTTGGGCCTGATTCGCCGCATGGGATGGAGCACACGCTCGGGCGAGTAGACGCGATCAAGATATCTGGCAACTTTGGCGCAGAGAAAACCGCGCGTCACCGGATGCGAAGGATCACCCTGGATGCGCGTGGCTTTGCCGTCTTCCACCGTAATCAAAACGCCACAGGCATCGGGACAATCATGCGGACAGGCGCCATGCACAACCTTCTTCATGATTGACATTATAGCGATTTGGAATGGGCTGTTGGCGCCGGGGAATTAAACCTGAATTAACCACAAGGTCGAAAAACCATTTTCATGCGCTTGCGCGGGCCGAAGGACCCTGGATGACAAAGGGCACAAAGGACACGGAGGAAAGCAAAGAAGTTCGCCTTCCGATGACCTCCTTTCTAATCAGCGTAATCAGCGGTGATCAGCGGTAAGGTTTGCTGTTGCTTTTGGTTTTCCTGTCAGCTGTGGCCTGTTGCGTGTTGCCTGCTGTTTCTTATCCCACAATCAGAGTCCACAAGAACAGAATGTTGGAGATGAGCATGGCAGTGGTGGCGAAGCTCAGCCAGATGTTCTCCCAGCGGGAGTTCAAGTGGTGCATTACCGCCGGATTATTGGAGAGCAGCAGAATGTAGGCGAAGATCGGGACCAGCACCATGCCGGCCAGCGCCTGCGACCAATAGAGCACACTCACGGTGTTGATGCCGAACATGTCAATGCTCACGGCCAGAAATACCGTGACCGAGATCATCACGTAAAACAAGCGCGCATCCCAGGGCACAAAGGCCAGGCCGGACTTCCACCCAAAGGCTTCCGCAATGCTGAAACACAAGGACGCCACCAGCACGGGAAGGGCAATCAGTCCTGAACCGATGATTCCAATGGAAAACAGCATCGGCCCCAGGTAGCCGAAAGTCTCCAGCGCATCGGCGGCGCTGCGAATGCTCATGGCGGATGGGTTGGGCACGTGCAGATGAGAAGCCGCCACCATGGCGCAGAGAGAAATCATGCAGGCGACAAAGGTGCCGGCATGCGGCTCGCTGATGTGCGCCTGGGCCACGCCTTGCGGCAGCCCGCGCCGGGAGCTGGTCTGCCAGACAATCACGTCGGGCGTAAGCAGCGAACCAAAAACCGCAATCACTCCCATCATGTAGCTGGAGTTCAACTGGATTCTGGGGACAAGCACCTCGTGAGCCAGCCGGGTAAACGAATCGGTCACGTGAAAGGCAGCCACCGCATAGGCCACCAGGATAAGCGTGAGCGTCCCCAGAACTTTGGTGGTTTTCTGGTAGCTTCCAATGATCAGGATGTACCACACCACGAATCCGATCACGGCCAGAAAGTAGACCCGGGGAAACACCGTTACCAGGGAGAAACTCTCGCTGACCGCCATGATGTCGCCCACGATCATGGTGAGGTTCACTGCCGCCACCAGCAGCGCCACCACCACAGCGGTCTTTCTTCCGTAATGATCGCGGATGAGCTGGATCAGCCCTTTGCCTGTCCGGCCAATACGGGAGGCGACAGCAAAAACGCTGAAAAGCACCGGTACTGACAGGAGAACCACCCAGCCCAGCGAATAGCCGAAGCTGGCGCCGGCTACCGTGGCCGTCAGGACGGCCGCGGGATCCAGGTCGGCCGCCCCGGCAATGACCCCCGGCAGAACTCTGGCCGCGCTGGCAAAAAGTGATCTGTCAGGCGGCGGTTGAGGCGGCGCAGCCAACCGGAGTCTCTGGATGGGCACATAGGTTAGAAGCAGTAGCTGCTCAGTTGGGTTTGCAGGTTTTAACAAAACTTACCGTCGATAAATGAACTGCCGGCCAGGACACGGGAGTAAAATGTTGACTGTTTGACGGCCTGAAAAGGCAGGCTTTTCAAAAGTGGTGGCCGCAGCACAGATTCACATCCTCACGGGATGGAAAGAGATTAGCCGCTATCTGGATCGAGGGATTCGCACGGTTCAGCGTTGGGAGGTTGAGCTCGGGCTGCCCATCCGGCGTCCAGCAGGCGGTAGCCGCAGCTCTGTTCTTGCCATCCCCAGCGAGGTGGATGCATGGTTGGCATCACGTCCGCTTGGCAACCGCGGTGGCCGGGCGCCGCAATCAACCGGCAAGATCGAGGCGGACCTGCAGGACGTCCTTAAAAGAATCCGTCAACTTCGCGGATCCATCCGAAAGTCTTTCGAGGAATTCATTGCCGCTCGTGGTCAAATCAAGTTGACCATGGCCAAATTGAAAGCACGATTCCCCTTGGAAGCCCCCCAACCAATCGGCAATCACCGGCCACGAGTCCCTGAAAACCAAAAGCAACACCAAAGGCGAAGCTTACCGCTGATTCACGCTGTCCACGGCTAGCAGGGACAGGTAACGCTGATCCCGCTCTGCGGGACGGATAAAAACATCATTCCCGGACCTGTGCGGCTATGCGTAACAAGCGTAACAACCCGCGTTTTTATTGAAGAAAAACGCTCCTGGCTCTTAGCTCCTGGCCTTTGGCTAAACCCGACGGCAAAACCAAAATTTGGCGCTGTCACACTGTGAACGTCTACTTAAGCCTCATAAAATCATCTACTTACCGGCCTGTGGAGCCGAAACCGCCGGCCTTGCGCTGGGAGTCGGTCAGTTCTTCAACCACTTCAACTTCCGCAGTGAGCACAGGGTAGGGGATCAGATTGGCGATCTTGTCTCCGGCGCGAATCTCGGCGGGTGCGTCGCCCAGATTTTCCATCAGCACGCGAACCTCGCCGCGATACCCGGCGTCGATCACGCCGGCAGTCACAATCAGGCGTCGCGCCGCCATGGAGGATTTATCGCGCAGAAGTGAGCCCATCTTTTGGCCGGAGGCCGAGGCACCTTCCACGGCAATCCCGGTGGAGACAGCTGCGTGTCCGCGGGCAGGAATGGTCAGAGTGACGGCGGAGTAGATATCGTAGCCCAGGTCCTCGCCGGGATGGGCCACGGTGGGCGCCGTGGCCTGGGGGCTGAGCAGTTTCACGCGCAGCATGGTTATTTCTTTGCCACCACTTTGCGGCCGTCGAACTCGATCGCGCCGGAAAGCACCAGGCGGATGGCCTCAGTGTAGGCAATATGTTCCTGCTCCAGAATGCGCGCGGAGAGAGAGTGCACGTCGTCGCCTTCCAGCACGGGCACGGTCTTCTGCAGGATGATTGCGCCGTGGTCCAGATGCTCATCCACAAAGTGGACGGTGCAGCCGGAAATTTTCACGCCGTATTCGAGCGCCTGCTTCTGCGCTTCCAGCCCGGGAAACGCCGGCAGCAGAGACGGATGGATGTTCAAGATGCGATTGGGAAAGGCGCGAATGAACTCCGGCGAGAGCAGCCGCATGTAGCCGGCCAGGCAGACGAGATCAACGCCGGCTTCGCGCAAGGCTTTCACCACTTCCGCATCGTGATCTTCGCGCGTGCGGCCTTTGGAGGGAATCAGGCTGGCGTTGAGCCGGCGCAGGCGGGCGGTCTCCAGGCCGGGAGCATCGGCGCGATTAGAAATCACGATGGCAATCCCGGCGTCCAGACGCCCGGCCTGAATGGAATCGGCGATGGCGGCAAAATTCGAACCGCGGCCGGAGAGCAGGATGCCCAGTTTTTTCGTTTGCGTCATGAATCAGGCGTAGGTGACTTTACGATTGCCGCGGACGATGCGGCCGATCAGATAACTTTTTTCGCCGCACTTCTCGATCAGCGCCTGCACGCGCTTGAACTTTTTTGCCGGGACAATCAGGACCATACCGATGCCCATGTTGAAGGTGCGCAGCATTTCGTCCGCCGGAACGTTGCCGATTTTTTGCAGGTGGGTGAAGACGGGCTGCGCCGGCCAGGTGCCCAGCTCCACTACTGCAGAAGTCTCTTTCGGCAAAACGCGGGGCAGATTATCTGTGATTCCGCCGCCGGTGATGTGGGCCATCGCGCGCACCAGTCCGGCGCTGACCAGGCGGCGAAGCAGCGGCCAGTAGCTCCTGTGCGTGCGCATCAGCTCATTGCCAACCTTGTTCTTGATTTCATTGACATAGGTTTCCGGCGTGTAGGCGGCGATTTCAAAAAATAATTTGCGGGCCAGCGAGTAGCCGTTGGTGTGCAGCCCGTTGGAAGGCAGGCCGACCAATACATCACCGGGCTCAACATCGTGGCCGGTGATGATCCTGCCGCGATCCACGATTCCCACGACAAAGCCGGCAAGATCATATTCGCCCTGAGGATAAAATCCGGGCATCTGGGCCGTTTCACCCCCGATGAGGGCGCAGCCGTTGTGGCGGCAAGCTTCAGCAATCCCTTCGACAACTTTTTCCACTACCCCGGGATCGAGCACGCCGGTGGCGAGGTAATCCATGAAGAACAGCGGTGTAGCGCCCTGCACGGCGATATCGTTCACACAATGATTGACCAGGTCAGCGCCCACGGTGTGGTGCAGGTCCATCATGAAGGCGACTTTGAGCTTGGTGCCCACGCCATCCACGCTGGACACCAGCACCGGGTCACGGAACTTTTTCTTGTCAATGGCGAAGAGGCCGCCGAAGCCGCCTATCTCACCAATGGCGCCGCGAGTGAAGGTGCGGTGGGCAAGGTACTTGATGCGCTGCTTGGCGCGATCCGCGCGGTCGATGTCTACTCCGCTGTCGGCGTAAGTGATGGACTTGGCTTTCAAAGGCTGAGACTCGTTGAGGAATGAGAGATTTTAACACTTAAGCAGTCAGCCCTCAGCGGGATCGCTGGGCTTAGAGCGCAGCTCATTAGCAGTCGCTGACTGGTTCCAGCATTTTCAACCTGTTGACAATCGGGTCATCGGGTCACCACCACCCCAAAACGCGCAACCACCAAAACCGCGCGCTTTGGGGGCCCTGGTCATCGGAAGCCCCACCCCAAAATCCAAGACCTTCAGCGACGCTGATATCTAAAACCCATCGCACGTAGTCAATGGAGAGCAGCAGCAAACAGTCCTGGAGCACTTTCGCCTGATAAGAATCTGTCGCCAGCCAGTTAGAATTTTAGCAACCTGGGAGAACTCCCTGATACTGCATCGTTACTACTGGCATCGTCGGGATCCTTCGACTACGCGCCCGCTCGGGCGCTTCGCTCAGGACGACAGGTGGTGAGGGTGTTGCATCCGAAATATGAATTCTCTTTCTTCTGGGATTTCTGCTCATGTTCTCAGGAATCAGTCGCTGTGCTTAACGTTTGACCGCGCGGCGGATTGTTTAGCGGTCGCACTCAATTCTTTTCCCACGGAATCCAGGACGCCGTTGATGAACTGCACTGACTCCGGGGAGGAGAAGCGGCGGGCGATTTCCAGCGCCTCATTAATAATGATGGGACGGGGCTGCGCCGGGTAGGCCAGAAATTCCGCCACGCTGCAACGCAGCACGTTGCGGTCTACAGCGGCCATCCGCTCCATCCTCCAGTGCTGCGCGTGCTTCTGGATCAGGTCGTCAATCTCCTGGCGGCGCTCGGTGGCGACACGAAAAAGATCGTCCGCGAATTCGCGGGTCTCGGCCTCCAGGCCGGGGCGCTCTTTCCAGAAGGTGGAGCGCACCTCGTCGGCGGTCTGTTTGCCCATGTCGCCTTGAAAGAGCATCTGCAAACACAGTTCGCGCGACTTCCGTCGAGTACCCATTACTTCGCCCTGCCCTTGGTCTTGCGTTTCAGGCTGACCATCTCCACGGCTGAGATCGCCGCCTCATAGCCCTTGTTGCCGGACTTGAGGCCAGCGCGATCCAGCGCCTGTTCCAGATTTTCGCACGTCAGCACGCCATAAGTGTGAGGCACTCCCGTTTCCTGCGCCGATTGCCCGATGCCGCGCGTAACTTCCGTAGCGATGTGCTCATAATGATCAGTTTCGCCGCGAATCAGGCAGCCAAGGGTGATGATGGCGTCGAAGTTTTCGGTTTCGGCCAGGGTGCGCGACTCAGATGGAATCTCGAATGAGCCGGGAACGCGCACAACAGTGATGTCCTGCTTGCGGCAGCCGCTGCGCCGGAGAGCGTCCAGGGCGCCCTGCAGCAGGCGCTCGGTGATAAAGGAATTCCAGCGGCCCACCACAATGGCAAAGCGCATACCGTTGGCATTGAGTTCGCCTTCAATGGCGTCCGCCTCATGCTGATTTTTCTGCCAGAAGGCAAACTTGAATCCACGGCTGGGTTCGACGATCAGGACACGCGAGCCCCACCCGGTTTCTTCGACATCCCGGACAAATTTGATTTTTTGTTTTTTGAGCAGGGTGCTGATTGTGTCCAGATCGGTGACTTCGATCCAGAGGTCGGCGCCCATGGATTGATCGCCTTCAAGGAATTCAAGGCGGCCCGAGGGAGCGATGAATGGAGCGCCGCGTCCTTTGCCATTCTTCCAGGCTGTTCCCGGTTCAAAACCGAGAGACTGGAAGAGAGCGACCAACGCATCGAATTCTTTAGCGTTTTTAACGGTTCGTATTGTGGTGATGGCTTTGATCATTGACACAGCACTCAGCAATCAGCAGTCAGCACGCAGCCCCTAGCATTGTAGGCTAAAGAAGTGTGGTGTCGTGGGCATGCCAACATTGTTGAGCTTTTGATGGAGAGGCAACCCCAAAGTCCCTAGAATTTCTGTGGCACAGGATTGTTCGGGTCGGTGTAATCGTAAAACCCTTTTCCCGTTTTGCGACCGTACCATCCGGCCATCACCAGGCGCTTGAGCAGGGGCGGAGATGCGAAGCGGCGCTCCTTGAACTCGTCGAACATGACATGAGTGATGTAATACGTGGTATCCAGGCCGACGAAATCGAGCAGTGTGAAAGGGCCCATGGGATAGCCACAACCCAGCTTCATGGCGTTATCAATGTCGGGGATGGAGCCTACGCCCTCCTCGTAGGCGCGGATCGCATCCAGCAGGTAAGGCACCAGCAGGCGATTGACGATGAATCCCGTCTTATCGCTGGTGCGGACGGGAACTTTGCCCAGGCTCTGGCCAAAAGCATAAGCGGCTTCAAAGGCGTCGTTACTGGTTGCGATGGTACGCACTACCTCGACCAGCTTCATCAGCGGAACGGGATTAAAAAAATGAAGCCCGACAAATCGGTCGGGCCGTCCAGTGGCCGCCGCAACTTCCGTGATGGAAATGGATGAAGTATTGCTGGCCAAAATTGCGTCTTTCTTGACGATCTCGTCGAGCACGGCAAAGGTTTTCTTCTTCTCGTTGACGTTCTCTATGATGGCCTCGATAATGAC
>Ga0126371_10003143_pt1 | contig 14392 bp, 24 predicted proteins | sample PanSoiMetaPlot_4_FD_110145 | JGI IMG/M metagenome (GOLD analysis project Ga0126371, IMG submission 110145) | Tropical forest soil microbial communities from Panama - MetaG Plot_4 | ecosystem: Environmental > Terrestrial > Soil > Tropical forest > Bulk soil | place: Panama | collected 2016-02-17 | reverse complement strand
TTCATTGGCAGGACTTCCGCGGCTGGCGGACGGCCGACTTTGAACAGCCATACCCGGAGCGGCATTTCGAGGACCATCCGGACCGTGAAGCCGCAGAGAGAGCTAAGCGGCTGCTCATTGCCAGCGGCATGACCGCCTGCGTCTCGCCGACGCCTCCTCCTCGCGTTGTGTATCCACGCCGCAACCTTCGGATGGATGGCGTATGACCCGCCCGCGGCCGTTCAAACTGACCAGTCCGAAAAAGGGAGAACACGCTGAGCAGCGCACTGTTACGGGCGTGATGCGCCTCGAGGTTGGGCCAGAGGCCAAGGTCAGCGAGCACGGCGTGACGTGGTTCTGCATCGATCACGCCAACAATCACGGCGAGGTGCCTGGTATCCGTGTGGGCCGCGGCATTCCGCCCGGCATCTTCGACATGGTGCTGCTGTACCAGGGCCGTGCGTTCTGGATCGAACTGAAGTCGCGCGACGGCGCGCTATCCGATCCACAGCGGTCGATGGCGGCGACGCTGTTGCTGAGCGGCTGCCGCATCGGCGTGGCACGCGATGTTGAGGAAGTGCTGGCCTGCATGGATGCCTGGCAGATCCCACGACGGCATCGTGTGAAGTTGGCGCGGGAGGTGGCGGCATGACCCTAGCCACGACTCAACAGCATGATATACAAACGAAATCGGCCCGCGCTGGTAACGCGAGCCGACTCGTATCTGTAACCAAGCGGCAGCTTGGGCCAAAGAGAAAGGAACCTGACGTCTCCTTTTCTCACAGGCTCGAGCCTCGCGCAAGGAGGCTTGTGTCTTGAGTGATCATCCGCATCGCTTAGCCGTATCCCTGGCCCGGCCAGTGTGCCTCGGCTACATCAGCCGGCATGAGGCGTGGGCCGCCATCGGGGTCCATATTGCCCGCGCCGAGCGCGCCGGCCGCCTCGACTACGATCCCGGCGAGGTTGCGAGTTTCAGTCGATGGCTTTTGGCTAGCCAGATCAAGCGCTTAGAGACCAAACGTAGTGTTACGGCGCTGCATATTGTCCGCCTCATACGGCCCATGATCGCAACCTCGCGGCCGCGCAATCAGGTGTTGGCAGAGGCACATGGTTGCAACGGTGAGGCAGACTTTCCGTTCGCTGAGCCGGAGGTCGAGGGCATCGTTGCTCGGGAATATTATTTCGCAGGGAGGCGGCGCAATGCCTGACATCTCCCAGATGGGACTTGCAGAGTTGGCCGGTCACATGGCGAAAATGGAGCAAGACCAACGCTTTAATGCTGGCGCGGATGTCGAAGAACTCGCTGAGCTTCGCAGGGAAATCAACGCGGCTACGAAAAAATACCGCGCACAGACGGAAAACCGCACCAACGGCGGTAGTCATGCCGAGCCGGATCCCTATCAAGCCGATCCTGGCGTCTGGCTGACCATCAGCGATGACCCTTGGGACGTTGATAAGCTGCCGCCCCGCCCGTGGCTCGCAGAGCCATACTTTATGCGCGGCGAGATGACCCTTCTCCACGGGCCGGGAGCCGCCGGCAAATCGCAACTGCTCGTCGCCTGGGCCGTCGCTTTGGCGCTGGGCCGGGGCTTCGGAAGGCTGCAGCCGCGCCGCCGCAGCCGCGTCCTGCTCACCAACTTCGAAGACAACGCCATCGAACAAAAACGGCGCATTTCCGCCATGCTGACAATCTTCGACGCCACACCGGAAGACCTGAAAGGCTGGCTGTTTCGCGTGTCCCTCGGCAAAGAGGGCGATGCAACGATGTTTAAGCTTGACGAGCGAGGTCAAGTCACCGGGACCGATTGTTGGGAAGCACTTAAGTCAGCCTGTGAAACCATCCATCCCGATGCTGTCGCTTTTGATCCGCTGGTTGCGGTCAATGCCGTGCCAGAGAATGATAACCAACTCATGCGACGGGTGATGACCATGATCCGCCTCGAAATCGGCCAGCACTGCGACGCAGCGATCGGCATTGCTCACCACGACAACAAGTCGGGCGGAGATGGTGAAGACAGCGACCAAACCAATGCGCGCGGCGGCGGCGACATCGTCAACGGCGTCCGTTTCGAGATCCAGACTAAGAAGATGACCAGTCAACAAGCCGATGGATGGGGACTCGATACCGACAAGCGCGGGTTCTACTTCCGAGCCGGATCGGCTGCCTCGAAGCGAAACTACACGGCTCCGGAAGAAAGCGAGTGGTTCGAGCGCCTGACCTCCATCATTGCCGGCGAAGAGGTGGTATTCTGCGTCCCCTGGACGCCGCCGGGCGGCGCACTGACCGACGATCAGTCCGCCAGCCTATTGGCCGCCATCGAGCGTGGAACGCCTGACGGGCCTTATTCCCCACAACTCGGCAACACCAGCCGAAGCCTTTCCCCGGTGCTTGAGGCGCTCGGGATCGCCACACCAAAGGCCCAACGCGACGCGCTTAACCGGTTACTCAGGGCACGTAGTGTCGTCAAGGCCGAATGGTGCGTGATTGGCGACAGGTTCAGGGCAGGCCTGCGCTCCAAAGACGGACTTCCCTACAACTGGAAGTGGCGGGACTCAGACCATGACTGATTGCCAACTTGGCAAAGAACTTGGCAGCAACTTGGCACTGCCAACATGTTTTGGGTCCTCCTACGGAGAAAAGTTGGCAATCGCCTGCCGGCTGCCAACTTTGCTCCCCCGGAGGACCCATGCGGCGAACTTGGCAAAAACTCGGCATCCAGCCGATGACTAAACCAAGCAACCGCAAGTTGCAGCCAGCGAAGCCACGTAGCATCGCCGCAGCCATCAACCACTTCGCCACCCTGGTGCTCGCCGGAACCGGGGAAACCCCGCAAATCGGCCTCGGGCCGGTCGTCTGGAACATCAAGCCAGGACACGACACACGCTTCTGGTACTTCGTCGCCTGCTCCATCAAGGCCAATGCCACCTTCCGCATCGACCAATTCGCCGTCAGCGATGATGACTGCCAACTTGCCAAGGAGTGCCGTGCCAACTTGCTCGCCAACTTGGCAACTCGGCAGCGACCCAGCCTCCTAATCGACTTCGATGACGAGCTCGCCCTCGCCGAATGGGCCGAAGCCATTTGCCCGGGAGACCGCAGCCGACGCATCCGTGAAGGACTCCAGCGCGAGCGTACCGATGTCCCTCACCCTTGACCGCTCACCTCCAAGGGGGTTAGATACGGCCGATACGGGACAGTTCCCCGCTCGGAACGAACGCCCGCGCGGTAGCTATTGGGCCGTCGTCCAAACCCACCCACAAAGCGAGCGCTGGGCCGAAACCAACCTCCGCCGTCAAGGCTACCCAACCCTCCTCCCCCTCATGCGCGTCCGACGCCGTGACCGCGTCCTCCGATCCCTCTCACACACCGTCGAAGTCCCGCTGTTCCCAGGGTATTGTTTCGTGACCGTCACCAGCCACTGGACCCCCATCAAATCCACCCTAGGCGTCCGACGCCTCCTCCTCGATGGCGACGGAAAACCAGGCATCGTCGCTAGGGCCGTTATCAGCGCGCTACAGGCTGTCCGGGACTTTTCCGCACCCGATGACCACTGGAGCGTTGGAGCGCCCTGTAGCCTCGCCACAGGCTCGCTGCGTGGCTGTGACGCCGTGGTGACCAAGGTGCACGGCGATACCGCACAGATCGCAATGATGATGCTCGGGCAAATGCGGCAGGTCAGCGTTCCTGTCGCTTGTCTCGTGGCGCGAGAATGATAGATAAACAATCTCGGAATATAGATTGTGGCCGGCGGCGGTAGGCAGCCAGGTGCCGGTCGGCCAAAAGGCTCGCCAAACAAGCTTACCTCCGACCTAAAAACCATGATCCTCGGCGCTCTCAGCGACGTCGGTGGTCGCGAATATCTCGCCAAGCAGGCGCAGCAGAACCCGGCCGCTTTCATGGTGCTCATCGGCAAGGTGCTGCCGCTGCAAGTCTCGAACCCGGACGGCGGACCAGTCTTCGTCATCACCGGTGTGTTCCGCGAAGCCGACGAAACAGCGCCGCAAACTCCCCAGCTGACCTACGACGATGGCGAAACCTACGACTTCCAGACGCATTGACCTCGGCTACCGCGCACGCCCGCAGTTCGAGGCGTTCCATGCGCGTAGACAACGCTGGGCTTGCATCGTCGCGCATCGCCGCGCCGGGAAAACAGTTGCATGTGTAATGGATCTGATTGATGCAGCGCTGCGCTGCAAGAAATCAGAGGGACGTTTCGCCTACATGTCGCCGACGTATACACAATCGAAGGACACATGCTGGCAGTATCTCAAGCGCTTCACTGCAGAAATACCAGGCGTCGAGCAACGCGAAAGCGACCTGATGGTGGTGTTCCCTAACGGTAGTCGCGTTCGTCTATACGGCGCCGATCACTTCGATCGTCTCCGTGGTATATACAGCGACGGTCTTGTCCTCGATGAATACGCCGACATCAACCCACGCGCATGGCCTGAAGTGTTGCGTCCATCACTCGCTGATCGTCAGGGTTGGGCAGTGTTCATCGGCACACCGCGTGGTCGCAACGACTTCTGGCGCGTTCATCAGCACGCAGAGAAAACCCCGGAATGGTTCTCGCTCGTACTGCGCGCCAGCAGCACTGGGCTGCTTGGCCAGGCCGAGCTTGATGACATGCGGACGACGCTCACGCCGGAGCAATATGACCAGGAATTGGAATGCAGCTTCGACGCAGCGATCCTGGGCGCCTACTTCGGTAAGGAGATCACCGAGGCTGAGGCTGCCGGCAGGATTGGCAAAGTCCCATACGACGACGCTATCCCGGTTCACACCGCATGGGACCTCGGCATCGGCGATTCAACTGCCATCTGGTTCTTTCAGGTCTCGCGTGATGGCGTGCGTGTCATCGACCACTACGAGGCGGCCGGTTATGGCTTGCCGCATTACGCCGCGGTGCTTGCCTCACGCGGCTACGACTACGGCACGCACTATCTGCCGCATGACGCACAGGCACGTCAGCTCGGCAGCGGTCGGTCGCTGTGGGAGACGCTGAACGCTTTGACCAATCGTGTGCCGCGCATTCTGCCGAAGCAGAACGTCATGGACGGCATCAACGCGGCTCGTGTGACCATTGGCAGCGCATGGTTCGATGCTGAGAAGTGCCACGATGGGCTCGAGGCGCTGCGGGCCTATCGCGCCGAATACGACGAGAAGGCTAAGACGTTCCACGACAGGCCGCAGCACAACTGGGCATCGCACTCGGCTGACGCGTTCCGGTATCTCGCCATGGCATGGCGCGAGATGGCGCCAGAGAAGCCGAAGCCGCCTCCGGTCGATAGTTGGGATATTGCGTTCCGGCGCGCTGCAGCACAGCGTGATGTGGCTGACTGGCGGGTGGCCTGATGGCGTTGGATGACAGGCCGGACTACGCCACGATGTCGGGCGGCGAGTTCAAGCACGCGGTGGGGTGCGACCCGGCGCAGTGGGCCGAGGCGTTCCTGCAGCGCGAGGCAGAGGAGGCGATGGGTCCGCTGGCGTCGCGCGAGAACCGGCTGGCCAATCTGACGCGCTGGTTTGCGGATGCGATGGAGGCGGCGCGGGTGGACGAGCGACGCTATCGGTTTGATATGTCGGACGGGGACGATGGAGAGTAGCGAAACGACACTGATCGAGGACGCGGTCGACGCCGGCACGGAGGCGGCGTCGGAGTATGTGTCGTCGCTGCCAGCGGGACAGCAGGCCTGGGGCGACAAGGAGTTTCAGATCGCCGAGACGGCGGCACGGGCGGCGATTGCTGCGCTGCAAGATGGCGCAAACGGATCTTATCGCCCGTAACCCATGGTTGTGCTGCTGCGGTTGCTCAATAAACCTACGGTATTTTGCGCAATACCCCCCGAGTGCCGAACCGAACTGCCCGAGATCGGCGCGCAAGGCTCACGCAACGACATGAAATCAACGGCTTAGGCCATGAGCGGTTCGCTCAACACGCTGTTCTCCGGCGACATCCCGGATAGCATCTACTCGACCACGCCGAACCAGCTCGGCACGCCCTACGGCTATGCTGGGGTGACCGCCGGCGGCACGTCGCCCGCCGTGGCACCCACCGCGACGCCCGCAGGAGCCGCACCAACCCAGCCGATGTCGGTGACCGACGCCGTGACGCAGTGGGCCAATGCGCAGAACAAGAACGCCTATGGCGTCGATCCGACGACGGGGCAGGGGCCGCAGACGATGGGCATCTTGGGGACCGCCGGGTTCCCTCAGTTCGGCGATCCGAGGACGACGATGGATTACCTCGCACAGCTATCGCAGGGCACGGTCACCAACCCCAACATCACGCCACAGCAGGCGCTGGCGCAGTTCCAGCAGATGCTGGCACAGCAGAATAACCCAGGCGCTAACCCGTGGGGCGACAGCAATCCGGATGCCGCCGCAGGACGCTGGTAGGAGGAAGCGACATGCCATCAACCACAGAGAAGCAGGCGCGCACAATGGCGGCGGCGGCGCACGATCCGAAGTTCGCCAAGCGCATGGACATCCCGCATAAGGTCGCCAAGGACTTCAACAAGGCGGATCAGAAGTCCGGACTGCTGAAGCGGGCAGAGCCGAAGAAGTCGATGAAGCGGCAGCCGTGATGCAGCGCATCACCGAGGCGCAGCAGCCCCGGTACGTGAGGCCATTCTCGGCATGGAGTAGGAGTGATGGAGCGACGAGCAGCGAACGTTGCGGAAATCCAGCAGCGGTTGGACGCGTTGAAGACGCCCAAGCAGCGCCAGCGTCGGCTGCGGGAGATTGAGGCGATGAGGAAGATGGCACCCGACCCGGAGTGGGTTGACGCGATGCTGGGCATTGAATGGGCGTGCCTGAAGACGGGGTGGACGGCTCAGGTGATGTCGGACTGGTTGCGCAACAAGATAATGAACGGCGAGGCGCCGATGGCGCTGAACGTGGATGGCGACCACGTCCCGCTGCGCTTTCCACGTCGGCATTGATGGAGTGAGTGATGATGGACGACAACCCGTTCAAGGCGGAGCACGGCAATGGAGCAACCGCTCTACCTTAGTTCAGAGTTGGTACTAGAGGTCGAAGTGCGGATGGAGGACGGCGGGATAGTCGCGTGGAAGTTCATGGCAGACGATTTTGCTGACGATATGGCTATGTATATCGATAAGCGTGGGGGCAGCGAAGAGATTGAAATGAATTATATCTGGGAGACCATACCGCTAGGTGTGGCGCGGGCGTTTGCTGGTTATTTCACGGAAGTTGTTCGGCGCCATGATGAGCATCAGCGCAATGCGCGGAAGGAGTGAGCCATGATGGACGACAACCCTTTCAGGCCAGAGATGGAAGCGCGGCGCGCGCAGCGGCAGATGCAGCGCATCACCGAGGCACAGCAGCAGGCAGTGGCTGATTACGAGCACGCCAAGGGAGCGCGCGACTATCGGCGCTATCAAGCGGATGCAGAGCACTACATGCAAGGCAGTGGAGTGCTGCAACAGGACCGCACGTCCGCGACGCTGGACGCAATGCTGCATGCCATCGACGGGCTGCGCGAGACGGTGAAGCAGATGAACGCGGCGCTGGTGGAGATCCGCAAACTCATAGCGCCGAAGATTGTCGAGTTTCCATCAAATGCGCTGAAGCACAGCGATCCGGGGTGGACGCGCATCGGTGGCGGGATGGTGAAGTACTGATGCGGCTACCGGTCGTTCTTGCGGCGGCGTTGGCACTGTCGGTCGCGGCCTATGGCCAGACGGTGGATCTGTCGGGTAGCGCGTCAGGCGGCGGCGGTATTGTCATCGCCACGGCCGGGCCGGTGACGCTGACCGGCATCGTGACCGAGACCAACATGGTCTCGTTGAAAATCCCGGCCAATACCATCGGCAAGAACGGGTTGGTCGAGGTTAGATGTCTGTGGGCCAATACGAACAGCGCCAACAACAAGACTTTGTCGATCCGGTTGAGCCAGACATCTGGTGCCGTTAGCGGTCAGCCAGGCTTTCAGACCGTCCTGACAACAACCGCCACGGCTCAATCGCTTCTGGCCATCGGCAACAGCGGCGCAACCAATGCGCAGCTCGGTTTTGCAAACGGCCAGTTGCTCCTGACACCATACGGAGCCACTACCGCCGGCACTGTGACCGGCACCGTTGATACGACAGCGGACGCATGGATTAACATCAACGGCGTCGTCGCAGCAGCCGGCGAGACGCTGACGCTGCAACACGCCGCCCTCGTGATTTTCCCCGTGCCATGATGCGTCGCGCACTCATCGCTGCGGTGCTTCTCGTCAGTGCGCCGGCGCTGGCGCAGCTGGTTACGTTCCCAGGCGTGGGCGGTGGTGGTGGCGGTGTCGTGGTATCAACCACCGGGCCGGTCAACCTCACCGGGACGACGGCCGAAACCAATCTGGCGAGCCTCCGGATACCGGCGAATAGCATGGGTAAAAATGGCGCAGTCGAGATCAAGGCGCTGTGGAGCTACACGAACTCAGCCAACGTAAAGACCTTGCAGCCACGATTTACGTCAACGGCAGGCGCAACGTCGGGCGGTGTCCTCTGGCCGAATGCCGCACCGACGACGACGGCCAGCTTTCAGATGCTGCTGATACTGCACAACAATAACGCCACCAATTCGCAGACCGCGTTTGCCAACGCCGGCGGCTCGCCATTTGCCTCGACCGCTTCTGCGATTGCCACGTCCAGCCTCGATACGACGGCCGATACTTTCATCAACCTGAATGGTGCCCTTGCGCTCAGCACCGAAACGCTGACCTTGCAGCGCGCCACGGCAACGGTGTTCTACGCGCCATGATCCGTCTGGCACTCCTGCTGTGGGCCGCGCTCATGCTGGCGATGTCGGCCTCGGCACAGATGGGCATTGCACCGCCCTCCGGCTTCATCGTCGCCGCGACACAGGGGCAGACATCGGTCACCGGGACGACCGCCGAGACGAACCTGGCGAATTTCAAAATCCCGGCGAATACCATGGGAAAGAATGGCCATATCGAAATCAAAACGCTGATGAGTTACACGAACAGTGCCAACAACAAGACCTTGCTCATCCGCCTCTCGTCATCGCAAGCAGTCGGTTCCGGCGGCCTGCTCGCAGCGACAACGCAGTCAGCGACCGCTACGATGCAGGCGATGGCGGTCTACCGCAACAACAACGCCACCAATTCGCAGATAGCGTATGGCGCTCCGATCGGTCAGCCATTCTCCTCGTCAACCTCCGCATCCGTCACGTCGGCAATCGATACGACGCAGGATGCGTGGGTGAACATTAGCGGACAACTTGGCCTTGGCACCGAAACGCTGACCCTGGTCCACGCCTACGCCGTGGTGTTCCCCGCCAACTAAGGATCGACACATGAGGCACCTCATCGTCATCGCAGCGCTGCTGCCGTTCACGGCGCACGCCCAGGCGGTATACATGGGCAACATCAGCGGCACGCTAACCACCGGGGGCACCGCACAGAACGCCACCGGGTTCAATCCCAACCGGCGCGGCTGCGTCATCCAGAACAACAGCACAGGCGATCTGTGGATTAACGACCTCGGCACCGCAGCGGCAACTCAGCCGAGCATCCGGGTGCCGGCCGGCGGACAGTATGCCTGCGGCAGTCCTGGCAGCCCGCTGGCACCGAACGGCGCGCTGTCCGTCTTCGGTGCCACCACCGGGCAGACCTGGTCCGGACGCGAGTGGTGAGCGTCTGAGGTGAGCGCATCGCTTACCGTCGTTGCCAGAGATCCGGGGGGCGCTCACCAACCCTTATATCGGCGGAAGGCCTCTCGCCATGCGTCGCTGTGATCCGGATTAGACCAGTCTTGCCATTCGCGGTTAGCGCGAACCCGCCGCTCCTCGTCAATGAATTGTCGGTGGCGGTCTGCATCAAGCATTCTGGCGAGATATTCGGGTTCTGTCTCCGGACCGAATGCTTTGTCTCGTAGGTTCTTCTCGATCTCCTTGCGAATTCTGATGACTGGTTTGTCATAGCGCTCAGCAAGTGTCTTCAAGTCTCGTTCACCCGCTAGATACGCCTCCCAGTAGTCCGGTCGTGCGGCTTTCGCCGACATCAGCCGCTGCATCGCCACCCGATAAGCCGCCAACGCCGCCTGATACTCTCGTTCGCGTTCCTCTAGTGACACTGGAACCTCTAGGCTTGTTCTGATGTCTGCCTCTCTCACCATAGTCCGCACCGACCAAGGCGACCAATGGCCGACCGCCGTCCGCGACCTCGACGCGGGCCAGGACGACTTCCCGCGCGATGCCGACGAGCAGCACAAGCGCCTCGTCCAGTGGTTTGAAGAAGCGGAGCGGTCGGGCATGGACGCCCGCGAGTTCGCCGAACGCGACCGGGCCTATCTCGATGGCGAGCAGTGGACGCCGGATGAGTTGGAGGAACTGCGCAAGCGCGGCCAGCCGGCGATCGTGGTGAACTGGATCCGCCGCAAGGTGGATCTGCTCGGCGGCATGGAGCGCAGAGCCCGCACCGATCCGAAGGCGTTTCCGCGCACGCCGTCAGAAGACGACCGCGCCGATGCGGCGACCCAGGCGTTGCGCTACGTCGCCGACGATAATGACTTCCAGGTGCTGCGCAGCGCCGTGTTTGAGAACATGCTAGTCGAGGGCGCGGGCGGCATCGAGATCGGCCTCGAGGACGATGGACGCGGTGGTTGCAACATCACTTACACGCAGGTGCCATGGGATAGGCTTTGGTGGGATCCGCACAGCCGCTCGCCTGACTTCCTCGATGCCAGATACGTCGGGATCGTCATCTGGATGGACAAGGACCAGCTGACCGAGATGTATCCGGACAGGGCTGATGTCATCGATGATACGTTCGCTTCACCCGATGCCACCGGCCAATACACCGACCGGCCATACGACGTGGCGTGGCTCGATACGCGCCGCCGCCGCACTCGCGTCGTGCAAGGCTACTGGTCGGAGGGCGGCAGCTACTGGGGTGCGACGTTCACCCGCGTCGGTTATCTCACTGATCCATGGCGCAGCCCGTTTAAGGATCGCCGCGGTAAGAGCGGCTGCCCGCTGATCCTGCAATCGGCATACGTTGACCAGGATAATAACCGCTACGGCGCAGTTCGCGATCTGATCTCGCTGCAAGACGAAATCAATAAGCGGCGCAGCAAGGCGTTGCATCTTCTATCAGTGGCGCAGGTTATCGCCGAGCAAGGCGCCGTCACTGATGTGGATAAGGCGAGGCGGGAAGTCGCACGGCCGGATGGGTATGTCGAAACCATGCCCGGCCTCAAATTTGAGGTGCAGCGCGGCAACGACTTAGCGACCGGGCAGTGGCAGCTCCTGCAACATGCCACACAGGAGATGCAGCTTGCCGGGCCGAATGCGGCGATGTCTGGCACCGATCCGCGGGAGTTGTCCGGACGGGCGATCCTCGCACAGCAGGCCGGCGGGGCGGTGCAGAACGAGCCACTGGCCGACAGCCTGCGCATGTGGGCGCGCCGCGTCTACGAGATGACCTGGATGGCAGCGCGGCAGTTCTGGACGGCGCCGAAGTGGGTGCGGGTGACTGACGATCTGCAGTCGACGCGCTGGGTCGGCATCAACGTGCCGATAACGCTGAAGGACGAGTTGGCGCGCATGCCACAGGCCAACCGCGCCATGGTGATGCAGAACATGCAGCTGATGCCCGGCGATCCGCGGCTCGATCAGGTCGTCAGGATCGAGGGCGATATCACCGATCTGGATGTCGATATCACCGTGGCCGAGGGCCAGGACGTGCCGACGCTGCAGGCGGAGACGTTCCAGAGCCTGATCCAGTTGGCGAGCATGCAGCCGGGGCTGATACCGGGCGATGTGCTGATTGCGGCGAGCAGCCTGCGCAACAAGGACGACCTGCTGAAGCGGATGCAGGAGCACCAGCAGCAGCAGGGGCAGATGGCAGCCGCGGCGGCGCAGAAGCAGGGTGCGCGGATGGACGCGCAGACGGCGAAGGATCAGTCACAGGCGGCGGCGAATTTCGCGCTGGCCGGCGAGCGCAAGGTCAATGCCGTGCGCAACGTCCACGACATGCACGCGGACTTTACCGCGCCACCGGCAGGACAGTCATACGTTGCCCCCGACAATCCCCAAGGCGCGCCTGACCCGGAGAGTGTGCCGCCGGGTATGGCGTTGGCGCATCAGGTGGCTGATCTGGCGAAGAAACGTGCGGATACTCAAAACACTCAAATGAACACCGCGCTGACGCAGGCCAAGATACCGCAGGTCGCGCACCAGACGATCGGGACGATGGTGCAGACCAACCGGCTTGCGCGGACACCTATTCCACCTGGGCAGTCAGCGCCCTAACCCACCACGGAGACCAGACCATGCCAGCAACCGCAACCCGCGGGGCACAGGTGGTGCTCGAAGGCGACGGCCAGCGCATCGCCCGCGGCACCTATGCCACTACGTTCGAGGCCAACCATACCGCCATGCGCAACGCCCACGTCGCCGGCAACATACCGGATGGCAGCCGGCCGGACGGCTCGACGCGCACTGGACTGGCCGCGACCGAGGTGCTGCTGGCGCAGAGCCTGCCGCAGAACTTTGCCAATGACGCAGCCGCAGCCACCGGCGGTATCGCCATCGGCCAGACGTACCGGAACGGCAGTGCGTTAATGATAAGAGTTGCTTAGTCGCGACTTAAGCTATGCAGCCCCTTAGTCACAAGAGCATCGAAAATCGCCCGTCTCTCAGCGATGTCCCCTAGTAGCCCGCAGTCTGGCGCGGGGTTGCCAATCGTGGCGGCGGCCAATGCCGCCCATGTGGCCAGCAAGTCCAGGTCCATCGTGTGGGTGCCTCCGATCTCCCCATAGTGCTCCCACACCACAGCCGTCAGCTTATCAATCAAATCACTCATAGACGAAGCATAGGCAGAGCACATGCCGAGGGAAAACGAGCAGCTCGAGGCGATGCTGGCGGAGGTCCAGCAGGAGGCCCACGCGCGCGCCCAGGAAACTCCACAGGAGGCGCCGGAGCCGCAGCCGCCAGCTGCGCCCGAGAAAGCCTCAGAGGCGCCCAAGGAGGCTCCTAAGCCCGCCACGGAGGCGGAGGACGAGGAGCCCGAGCAGGTCGAGGACCAGAACGGCCTCGTGCCGCGCCAGGCGCTGGATCGCGAACGCCATCGCCGCACCCAGTGGAAGGAGAAGTTCGCCCGGGCTGACGGCGAGCTTGCGGCACTCAGGCGGCAACTTGAGGACGCGCAGAAGCAGCGCCAGGCGCCGCCACCCGCGCCACAGCCGCAATACACCCCGCCGCCGGACTTCAACCAGAACCCCGGCGGCTATCTGGCCTACATGGTCGAGCAGAACCAGAAGCAGATCCTGAACGAGCGGCTGAACACCAGCGAAGCCATGATGCGCGACCGCATCGGCGACGAGAAGCTGGATGCGTACGTCACCGACTTCCGCACCGCCGCCGAGGCCGATCCGGCACTGTGGGGCAAGCTCTATTCCCAGCCGCACCCGTATGGCTGGCTGATGCGCCAGATGGATACCTGGCGGATGCATCGCGACATCGGCAACGATCCCGACGCATATCGCGCCAAGATCGTCGCCGAGGAGCGGGCGAAGTGGGAGGCCGAGGTAACTTCCTCCACCTCCCGGACACCTCCTGCCTCGCCCGCTGCCCACCTGCCGCCGTCGCTCGCCAACGTCAGAAGCATGGCGTCGCGCAACGAGCCGGCATACACCGGTCCGCCGTCCGATGCCGATGTGCTCGCGCCCATCCAGCAACGCAAGGGCGGCACATCTCGCTGGTGAAGCGCTGAAAAGCGTCTAAAACGGCAACGCCGACCAGGGTGGTCCTGGCCGGCGTCTCGGAGGAGAGATGTGATGGTCACTCATCATACTCTCTACCAACAGTCCGATAGGAGCGGAGCTGATGGCTATCGAATACAGCATCACGCCAGAGCGCGTGCGTCAACTTTTCGATTATATCCCGGCTACTGGGTGTCTTATTTGGCGATCTCGAACTGGCGACAGTGGAGCGATCAAAGCGTGGAACACGAAATATGCTTCGCGCCTTGCTGGGTCGATAGGCACCGGGACGATGGTCGTCAGGATTAACAGAGAGGGATATCCGCTTCATCATGTGGTTTGGGCTTGGATGACAGGGGCATGGCCGCGGATATCCGTCGACCACAAGAACAGGGACTGGAAAGACAATCGCTGGTCGAACCTCCGGGAAGCAACCCCAGCGCAGCAGGCGCAGAACCGCAGGAGAACGACTACTCTGCCAAAAGGGGTGAGACGTTCCAGGAATGGCTACATTGCTGTCCTTGGGCTCTTTGCGACTCCGCAAGAAGCACATGCTGCATGGTTGATATCAGCGAAAGTCGTGCACGGAGAGTTCTTCTCCGCAGAATAGTCCGTAGGTAGGGGTCGGGCCAGTCCGTCACTGGGCTGGCCCTCTCCTTCAGTCGGTGCGGGCGAATTTGCC